>Ga0114974_10004062_pt1 | contig 10965 bp, 8 predicted proteins | sample S_130206_EF_Meta_FD_87318 | JGI IMG/M metagenome (GOLD analysis project Ga0114974, IMG submission 87318) | Freshwater microbial communities from Lake Simoncouche, Canada to study carbon cycling - S_130206_EF_MetaG | ecosystem: Environmental > Aquatic > Freshwater > Lake | place: Lake...
CCGATCCTCTCCGACAATTGCTACCACTGTCACGGCCCTGACGCATCCTCGCGCAAGTCCGGCCTACGTCTCGACCGCCACGCTGAAGCCCTCGCCGGCGGCAAATCCGGTCTCGCCACCATCGTCGCCGGAAAACCCGAGGACAGCGAACTGATCGCCCGTATCTTTAGTCATGACTCCGAGGAAGTCATGCCCTCAACGGAATCCAACAAAACCCTTACCGCCGCCCAAAAAGAGCTTCTCCGCCGCTGGGTTGCCGAGGGCGCAGTTTGGGGCGAACACTGGGCCTACGTCGCCCCGACTCGCCCCGCCATTCCCACGCTCACCTCGCCCGCCGCGCCCGTCGCTAATCCTATCGATGCGTTTATCCTCGCCCGACTCGCCGCTGAAAAAATCACGCCTTCGCCTGCCGCCGATCGCACCACGCTGATCCGTCGGGTCTGCTTCGATCTCACGGGCCTCCCGCCCACCGTCGCGGAAACCACCGCCTTCCTCAACGACTCGCGCCCCGACGCCTACGCCCGCCTCGTCGAGCGTCTACTCGCATCGCCCCACTACGGCGAACGCTGGGCCCGCCCTTGGCTCGACGTCGCACGTTACTCCGATTCCAACGGCTACTCCATCGACGCGCCGCGCCAGATGTGGAAATACCGCGACTGGGTCGTCTCCGCGCTAAATCAGGATAAGCCCTACAACGAGTTCGTCATCGAACAACTCGCCGGCGATCTCCTTGCGCAGCCCACGACCGCGCAAAAAATCGCCTCCGGTTTCAATCGAAACACCCAGATCAACCAAGAGGGCGGCATCGACCCCGAGCAGTTCCGCATCGAGGCCGTGATGGATCGCGTCGCCACTTTCGGCAGCACCTTCCTCGGTCTAACCATCAACTGCGCCCAATGCCACGACCACAAATTCGATCCGCTCCCACAGAAGGATTACTTCCGGCTCTTCGCGTTCTTCAACAACACCGTCGAGGATGGTCACGGTGAAGGCATCCCCGGCGGACGTCTTTCCTTCGCCTCCGAAAACGGCCCCGCCGATTCCTTCGTCGCCGACATCGCTCACGTTCGCGCCGAACTCGCCAAATTCCTTGAGCCCTACGCCGCCCAATACCCCGCGTGGCGCGCTCAGACCACGCCTGAATCTCGCGCCAAGCTCCGCCAAAACATCGCCACCGCCCTCACGCTCTCTTGGGAAAAACAAACTCTCAATCAGCGCCGCGCCGTATTCCTCACCTTCGGCGGCGAGAACGCGACGTTCACCGCGCTCCACGAAAAACTCGCCGTCCTCGAGAAACACGAAGCCAAAGCCATCACCACGCTCATCATGGCCGAGCTCCCGCAGCCCCGTGAGAGCGTCGTCTTCATCAAGGGCGACTTCACGCGCCCCGGCGAAAAAGTCACGCCCGGTACGCCCGGCATCCTCCCGCCGCTACCCGCCACGCCCGGCCGCCAGCCCAATCGACTCGACCTCGCCCGCTGGCTCTTCGAGCCGGCGCACCCGCTCACCGCCCGCGTGATGGTCAACCGCATCTGGCAGCAGTATTTTGGCCTCGGTCTGGTCGAAACCGAAAACGACTACGGCTCGCAAGGTGCCCCGCCCACGCACCCTGAGCTCCTTGATTGGCTCGCTACGGAGTTCGCCGCCCAAAACTGGAGCATGAAGGCCATCCATCGCATCATCGTCACTTCCGCCACGTATCAACGCGCCTCCCTCGCCCGTCCCGACCTCGAACTCGCCGACCCGCTCAACAAATTACTCGCGCGTCAAAACCGACTCCGCCTCGACGCCGAACTCGTCCGCGATGTCGCCCTCAGCGCCAGCGGTCTGCTCGAATCCAAACTCGGCGGCCCGCCCGTCTTCCCGCCCCAACCTGAAGGGGTCATGACGCTTGGCCAAAACCGCCGCGCCTGGGTCGCCAGCACCGGCGCCGATCGCCACCGTCGCGCCCTGTACACGCACCACTGGCGCGCGACGCCGCACCCCGCCATCGCGGTGTTTGATGCGCCCGATGGTTTTAGCGCGTGCACGCGTCGGCTCCGTTCCGACACGCCACTGCAAGCACTCACGCTACTTAACGATCTTCAATTTTTTGAGTTCGCCGGCGCTCTTGCCGCCCGAATTCAAAGTGAAGGAGGGTCCGATGACTCCGCGCGCCTCGATTACGCCTTCCGCCTCTGTGTCGCCCGTCCGCCCAGTGCCGCCGAGCGTACACGCCTGCTCGACCTACTGCGCCAACTGCAGACGCCCGCATCCAATTACACCGCTGAATCCGCCGCCACGCCGCTCGAAGCTTGGACCACCCTTGCTCGCGTCTTGCTCAACCTCGACGAAACCATCACCCGCGCCTGACCATGAATCCGCAGCCCAACACTGACTCGGCGCAACCTTTCGATCCCGCCTCGCGCCGCCATTTTTTCAGCCATTGCGCGATGGGCCTCGGCGGCATCGCGCTCGCCTCGATGCTCGAGCGCAGTCGCCTCAGCGCGGCGCCCGCTCCCGCGCCCGGGTCCGGGTCGCTCGCCGATCCGATGGCCCCGAAGTCCCCACATTTCACCCCGCGCGCCAAAAACGTTATTTATCTTTTTATGGCCGGCGGCCCGAGCCAGCTGGACTTGTTTGACTACAAGCCGCGCCTTATCTCGCTGAACGGCCAACCGGTCCCCGAGTCCCTCATCGCCGGCAAGCGCTTCGCGTTCATGGACAGTTCGCACGGCACGAAGCTACTCGGTACGCGCCGCGCCTTCGCCCAACACGGCCAGAGCGGCGCATGGGTCTCTGATCTTTTCCCGCACACGGCCGGCATCGTCGACGACATCACGCTCGTCAAATCCTGCGCCGCCGATCTCTTCAACCACGCGCCCGCGAAATTGTTCATGAACACCGGCTCCGGCCAATTCGGCCGTCCGAGCATGGGCTCGTGGATCACGTACGGCCTTGGCAGCGAATCGCAAAATCTCCCCGGCTTCGTCGTCCTCCAATCCGGCCCCCGCGGCCCCCGTGGTGGCGCCGTCAACTGGGGCACCGGCTTCCTGCCGACCACCTACCAAGGCGTACCTTTCCGCGGCAACGGCGACCCTATCCTTAATCTCGCTAACCCCAAGGGCATCACCGCCACGCGCCAGCGCCAGGCGATCGACGCCATTCGAGATCTTAATCTCCAACACGCCGTCGCCACCGGCGATGCCGAGATTCATACGCGCATCGCGGCCTACGAGATGGCCAGTCGCATGCAATCCAGCGCCCCTGAACTCGTCGATCTTAGCGGTGAGAGCGAGGCCACGCTGAAACTTTACGGCATCGAAAAAGATAAACCGTCCTTCGCGCGCAATTGTCTGCTCGCCCGTCGCCTCGTCGAGCGCGGCTCCCGTTTTATCCAGTTATATCACACCAACTGGGATAGCCACGGCGGCCCCGGCGAAAACCTGGAAGTTGATTTTGTCGCTCGTTGCCGCGAGGTCGATCAAGCCCAAGCCGCGCTCGTCACCGATCTCAAACAACGCGGTCTTCTCAAAGACACGCTCGTCGTCTGGGGCGGCGAATTCGGCCGCACGCCGATGGGCGAGAACCGCGACACCACCGGCCGCAACCACCACATTGACGCCTTCACGATGTGGTTCGCTGGCGGCGGCACTAAAGCCGGCACCATCATCGGCGAGACCGACGAACTCGGTTTCAATTCCGTCACCGATCGCGCTCACGTCCACGATCTGCACGCGACGATTCTGCACTTACTCGGACTCGATCACAAAAAACTCACCTTCCGTTTCCAAGGCCGTGACTTCCGTCTCACCGACGTCCACGGCAACGTTATCCAAAAACTCCTTGCTTAGCCCTCGGACTCCGCCCCGTGCGACCCGCCACCTTAGCGCTTAGGCCATGTTCACTCGCCGTCATTTTCTGAAAACAGCCGGTGCAGCCACCGCTGGAGCTTTCGTGTCCGCCCGAGCCCAAGTACCCGCCATCGGCTCCTCCGCGCCCGTTTTAGGCCAAGGCGAGTTTCGCTACCGCGTCGTTCCTGGCTGGGGCGTTCTTGATGCCGCCACACCCGTCAATGACTGCCACGGGCTCGCCCGCGACCGCGCCGGCCACATCATTCTTCTTACAAATCACACCGCCAACAACGTCATCATCTACGACCGCGCCGGCCGCCTGGTTCATAAATGGGGCACCGCGTTTCCCGGAGCGCATGGACTTTCGCTCGTCACCGAAGGCGACCGAGAAGTGCTTTTCATCACCGATCTGACCACGCACCGCGTCGCCAAAACCACGCTCGACGGTCAACTGCTCGAGGAATGGCGCTGGCCGGCCCACACCGGCAAGTACGACAAGGAAGACCAGTATCGCCCTTCGTGGACGCTCCACTTGCCCAACGGTGAATTCTACGTCCTCGATGGGTACGGCCGCGATTATATCCTCCACTACGGTGCCGACGGAAAATTCCGCCGCATTTTTGGCGGCGCCGAGGGCGGCATCGTTCACTGGGGACCACACGCCGGCATGATCGACACCCGCGCGACCAACGCGGCGCCCTCGCTGTTGATCGCCATGAGCGATCAACAATATCTTCTCCGCCTCGATCTCGATGGTCGCCCGCTCGCACGCACCCCGCTGCCAGGCGGCAACCCCCGGCAAATCCGCCACCACCGCGACCACTATTTCGTCGCCCACCTCGCCGACAACTGGCCCCAAGATCGGAGCAGCCGCGGCTTCCTCTCCGTCCTCGATACCGAGCTGCGCGTCGTCTCCAACATCGCCGGTTCCCCGCCCGTGTACGACGCCTCTGGTAAACTCCAACCGATGCGTCACCAGGAAGACACGTTTCTTCACCCGCACGATCTGCTCATCGACACCGACGAAAGCCTCTACGTCGCTCAATTCGCCTCGGGTAAAACTTATCCGCTGAAACTTGAACGCATCTAAAGTTTTTCACCCACCTCACCCTATTATCGCTCTTTTTTACTATGTCGCTCCAGCACCTTCTCCTCCTCGCTGTACTCGCCTTCACCGCACCCCTCTTCTCCGCCGCCCTTACGCCTGCCGAGCAAAAAATCGTCGACGCCGTGAACGCCCAGGTCGGCACTTTCAGCCGTGACCTCGAGCAAGCCGTCCAGATCAACAGCCCGAGCGAAAATCTGGCCGGCGTGCGCCAAGTCGCTGATCACTTCGGGGCTCAACTGACCGCCCTTGGCCTCGAGTACCGTTTTGCCGCACTCCCCGCCTCCAGCGGCCGCGCCGGACACCTCGTCGCCGAACACCGCGGCACCCAGGGCAAGCGCCTACTCCTGATTGGCCACCTCGACACCGTCTTGCCCGGCGGCAACTTCCGCCGCGAGGGCGACAAAGCCATAGGCTCAGGGACCAACGACATTAAGGGCGGCGACCTCATTCTCATTTATGCCCTCCGCGCGCTCCACGCCGCCGGTGTCCTCGCCAACACCCAGATCCTCGTCGTCATGACCGGCGACGAAGAATCCGTGGGCCGTCCCGTCGAAGTCGCCCGCGCCGAGCTCTTCGAGGCCGTGCGCCGCAGCGATATCGCCCTGTCCTTTGAAGGCGCCATCGGCCACACCGCTACCGTCGCCCGCCGTGGCAGCGCCTCGTGGTCGGTTGAGGTTCAAGGTGCCACGGGCCACTCCTCCGCCATTTTCTCCACCGCCATGGGCGCCGGCTCCGTTTACGAGGCCGCCCGCATCCTCTCCGAATTTTATCAAGAGCTACGCAAACTCGACGGCCTCACCCTCAACCCCGCCCTCATCGTCGGCGGCACCGAGACGACCCTCGACCGCACCGGCGGCCATGTCACAGGCAAGACCAACATCACCGCTCAAAGCACGCTCATCCGCGGCGACCTCCGCACCGTCAGCGCCGAGCAATTCGCCGAGGCCCAAGCCAAGATGCGCGCCATCGTCGCCAAAAACCTCCCGCGCACCTCCGCTACCATCACATTTAGCGAGGGCTACCCCGCCATGCCCGATTCCGCAGCCAACCGTACCGTCCTTGCCCAGCTCGATGCCGTGAGCCGCGACCTTGGGTTCCCCTCCATCACCGCCTATGATCCGCGCTCCCGCGGCGCCGGCGACGTAGCGTTTGTTTCCCCGCCCTTGCCCGCGATTGATGGCCTAGGCATCCGCGGCGGCGGCGCCCACGCGCCCAACGAATGGGCTGATCTCAGCACCGTACCCGAGCTCGTCCAACGCACCGCTTTGCTCATCTACCGCCTCACCCGCTGAGTCCCGCCCTTTCTTGTTTCGTCTAAAAAACCCCACCCCATGAAAATCAGCCTGGTTCTTTTCCTCAGCCTATTCGCTTGCGTCGTTAGCCACCTAGCTGCCGCCGAACTCACCGCCCCCGTCGCAGCGAAACCCCTCCGCGCATTGCTCATCACCGGCGGTTGCTGCCACGACTACGACTTCCAAGCCAAAATGCTTACCGAGGGACTCAAACCCTACGGCCCCATCACTTGGACCATCGTCAACGAAGGCGGCAAAACCACCAAGGGCCAGATCAAGCTCTACGAAGACCCCCAGTGGGCCAAACCCTACGACGTCGTCGTGCACAACGAATGTTTCGCCGACACCAACGACCCCGCCTACGTCGCCAAGATCGTCGCCGCCCACCGCGCCGGCACGCCCGCCGTGGTCATCCACTGCGCGATGCACACCTACCGCGCGATGACCGAAGATACGTGGCGTGAATTCCTCGGCGTCACCAGCCGCCGCCACGACCACCAAAGCCGTTATCCCGTCCGCCCCCTTGACGCCGCCCACCCCGCCCTCGCTGGGTTTCCGTCCCCGTGGGTTTCGCCCCTGGACGAACTCTACGTGATCGACAAACTCTGGCCCACCGCGAAAGCCCTCGCCGTCGCCAAAAGCGAAAAAGACGGCAACGACTACGCCTGCGTGTGGACCAACAACTACCACGGCACACGCGTCTTTGGCACGACCTTCGGCCACAGCAAAGAAACTTGGTCCGACCCGACCTTTATCGCTCTGCTTGCCCACGGCCTCCACTGGGCTGCGGGCAAGTAAGCAAGGTGCAGCCCGAGTTTGTGAAAAATATATTTTCGCCATCTGTCTCCTCTTTCTCGCCTCGGCAGGGGCCGCGTCACGCTTCGCCTGCTGCTCGGGCCCTAAAGTCGTAAAGGCAGTTTGCCACGCACCGCGCCAGCATCGTGTAGGTCCAAAAGCATTATACCTACTTTTCTGTACCGACACCCTTCCCGCCAACAAGCGTCCAGAGCCCGCTGACTCGCTGTTACCAGCTCTGGGGTATGGTTGCTCGCCGTATTCAATGTCTCCCCGGCGTACCCCAGGCGTTCGGCTACCAGCAGATGTTTAACCCGCCTGAAACATAGGCCGGGAGGGCGTCGTCGCCCGAGACTAGGACTAAATCCTCGTTGATCGCGGTCCAGATGAGCAGGCGATCAAACGGGTCGCGATGTTCGGGGCGGGCACGTAGACGACCAGCGCTGGCGGCTAGCCCTGCGGTGAGCGGGTGGATAGCCCAGCCTGCTTTGATCGCCAAAGCCGGATAGTCCTCGGGGCCGACTCCTTTGAAGCTCAGTTTGCCCAGACCCGCCTTCAAACTGATTTCCCAGAAGGTGATCACGCTAACGTGCACGGAATGTTCGGGTGCCTGCAACGCCTTGCGGGCGGGTGCAGAGAGTCGCGTGGGCTCGTGCAGAGCCCAGAGAAAGGAGCAGGTGTCGAGCAGCAGTTTCACGATCCAAGAAATTCTTCGTCCGTAATTTTCCAATCGGGGCTGATGCGTACCGTGGCCTTGCCTACCAGTAGGCCGAGTTTGCGCTTGGGGGCGGCGGGGGGCGGGCCGAAGACGGCGACAGGGCGCTTGTTGCGACCATAGGTTACGGTGACGGCTTGGCCCTTATGCACGAGCGCGAGGGCCTCGGGTAGACGAGCCTTGAATTGGCCGATGGTAAAGGTGGCGTTCATCTACCTAGCGAACACCCACCGGGACAAGTAGTCAAGTTAGGCGTCATGTCGCAGCCTGACCTAAGCCAAAGATAAAATGGGTAAATAAAACACCGCAAAAAAACCCTTTTAAACCTCCTCCCGGAGACCTAAAGGGACCGGGTTTTCCCTACGCAGCTCGCCTGCGACTGGTTTGAAACTCAAGCTTCACCCGCTCCCAAAACGGAAAATACCCGCGACCTGCGTGCGTGAAGAGCGTTTGGAAAAGCAGACCGCGACTACGGGTCGTGCTGCGGTTAAGCGCGAAGGGCGCCCCGTTTCAGGTCGCCCGTAGTTTTCGGTTCCAGTTTACCCGTCAAGGCTTGGGCACCGCCCAAACGGAGAATCAGGCTTAGACCGCGATAGGGCGCTCTGTTTTGGATTACGCCGTCCGCGGCTTTAAACCGAGAGCGGTCGCTGCTGCAGTTTGATGCGCGTCGTAGGTGTAGATTTCAGGGAAACCGTGGTGCATCGCAGTGACCAAATGGAGGCAGTCGGCGGAGCGTAGGAAAACTGAGTCCGGTAGCGTGGTGTAGATTTTTGCGGCTGCTTCGACAATCGTACCGTCCAGCGATAACCACGACCAAAAACCGCCGAGATCATCGTTGGTGAATTGGCGAATCGCGGTCATGAACTGGTCGCGGGTCCACTTCTTCTCGCGCAACTGGCGATGGAAAACGCCCATAAGTTCAGCGCGGCCAAGTTCCGAAATAAACACCTGGTCTTCCGCTTCGAGCTTCAATCGCATTGCTGGCGATTCCTTCTCGGCCAGGTAGAGTTTAGCAATAGCCGATGTGTCGCATAATATCATGGTCACCGATCCCCGCGTATTTCGTCGAGTGCACCCTGGATGTCGTCGCTAGGCGATTGAGCCATCATAGCTTCGTATTCCGGCAACAACACGCGATCGCGCCGCTGGGGGCGCAGGAGGGCGGGATTTGCCAAGACTGCTACTTGTTCGCCACGGTCGGTGATTGGGATGGGCCGCCGTGACATCCCGGCGCGGCGCACCAACGGGCCGGTATCGTCGTGGAGTTGCTTGATGGTGAGAACTGCGGTGGATGCCATGAGTGTAACAGAGTCACATCTGAGCAAATGTAAAGAGTAACAGAGTCTCCTCCCCGCCCTCGCTGGGTTTCCGTCCCCGTGGGTTTCGCCCCTGGACGAACTCTACGTGATCGACAAACTCTGGCCCACCGCGAAAGCCCTCGCCGTCGCTAAGAGCGAAAAAGACGGCAATGACTACGCCTGCATATGGACCAATAGCTACCACGGCACGCGCGTCTTCGGCACGACCTTCGGCCACAGCAACGCGACCTGGTCCGACCCGACCTTCATCGCCCTCCTCGCCCACGGCCTGCACTGGGCCGCCAGCAAGTAAGCGCAGCGTTCGACTTAAAGGCCAAGGCCGGCGAGATCAAAACCCCCAAGCCAGAGAGGCGTCAGGGCGGTGATCGTCGGTGTATTCGTCGGATTTTACTTAATAAAACGCCGCCGAATTAAAGTTCCCGACGAGTTTAACTCGATTGCGAAGCGTTTTATCTTTGGGGAAACGCGTCGCACCTATGGGGCAATATGTTTTTCAGTTGGGGCAATGCGTCTCCCCAATGGGGCAACGCTTATCCCCAATAGGGCAATGCATCCTACCAATGGGGCAATGCATTCTAACAATGGGGCAACGCGCTTCCCCATTGGGGCAATGCGTTTTGTAGTTGGGGCAGTGCGTGGACGATGTTGGTTAATCGGCTGGCCGGTGTTCGGCGTCGGATAGGCAAGATCCCATTTCCCGCACGAAAGGGCTTCGGCGCGAACTTGCAGGCTTCAGATCTGACGCGCCCCAACCACGAGACCGGCCCGAGCGAGTCCCTTGTCATGAAATGCAAAAGTACAAAAATTTGAGCATTTCTCCACTTTACTAGCGGAGCGCAGCCGGGCCGTCTCGTCCCAGAAAGCCCCCCTACACCTCACCCCAACATGAAGATCCCGCTCTCGTTTCGCCGCGTCGTCATCGCACTCGAATGCGCAATTCTCGCCACGGTCGGCTCCGCCCAAATCGCACCAAACCCGGTCGATCCAGCTGCCCTCGCCAGGTGGGACAAGAACAAGAACGGTCGCCTAGATCCCGACGAGCTGGCGGCCAAGAACGCGGCGGAAGCTGCCGGCACGACAAATGAAATCATCGACCTCACACCCTTTGAGGTTTCCGTTGACGCCTCCGACACCTACCAGGCCACGAACACCAATTCCATCACCGGCACCAATGTAGCCCTCGGCAAGACCGCCCTCGATGCCAAGGTGTTTAACAGGCAACTCATGGACGAGTTGGGCGTGGTCGACATGACGGAAATGTTGTCGAAGCTCGGTGGTCTCGGCTCCGCCATTATCGCCGGCGGCAACGAGGAAGTTCGCGGCGACCTCGAAGGGGACCGGCAGGACCCGAAAAGCATGACCATGCGCGGGCTCACCATCAACAACCCCCGGCGTGACGGCTTCCTCCGGGCTGACACTGCACTGATGGACTCCTTCGACGTCGAGCGAGTCGATGCACTCGGCGGCTCCAATTCACTGCTCTTTGGCTCCGGTGATGCCGGCGGCGTCATCACCACCAACTCCAAACGTGCGCTCGTAGGCCGCAGGCAGCAGGGCAGCTTCACCGCGGGTGGAGATTCCGAGGGCAGCCGCCGCTACACCCTAGATTTCGGCGCCGGCTTCAAATATTGGGGCTTTCGCATCAACGCAGTCCACGGCGACACTAAATATTTCCGCCCCGCCAACCGCCAATTAAACGAAGGTCTGACCCTAGCGACGACCGTTCGGCCATGGAAAAACCTCGAGATTCGCGGTGAGTGGCGCCACTTGATCCGCGACACCACCTATCCCAACTCCGGTACCGTGCGCGCCCCGCTCACGCAGCTACTACCCACGGGGGAGCGGGTAGACAACCAGAGCACCCGCTACCTGGCGGCCTTCCCGAATGCAAGTGCGCTGACCG
>Ga0114974_10004063_pt1 | contig 10965 bp, 9 predicted proteins | sample S_130206_EF_Meta_FD_87318 | JGI IMG/M metagenome (GOLD analysis project Ga0114974, IMG submission 87318) | Freshwater microbial communities from Lake Simoncouche, Canada to study carbon cycling - S_130206_EF_MetaG | ecosystem: Environmental > Aquatic > Freshwater > Lake | place: Lake...
AATTTCTGAAACAGCGCCGCATTGATGCTGAAATTTGCATTCGCCAACAGCAGTGTGTAACCGTCTCCGGGCGCATTGGCGACCAGACCGGCACCGATCACGGTGTTGCCGCCGGGCCGGTTGTCGACTACCACTTGCTGTCCGGCCGCCTGGGTCAAATAGGGCGCAACAAGCCGGCCGACGATGTCGGAGCCGCCGCCCGGGCTGAACGGAATGATCAAGCGCAGCGGGCGGCTCGGATAGTGGGCGGTTTGCGCCGCAGCAGCGGTGGGCATGGCGGCTGCCGCGGCCAGCAGGGCGAGCCCGACGAAATATTTTTTCATAATGTACTTTTAATCAGCTGGCAGTTTGGCGAGGGCAGGCGGGCAGTGCTCAGAGTTCATCCGCTTCCGCAACCCAGATGCCTTCCGGATAAACCACGTGGTCGCGGCTATGATAAACGCGGGCGCGCACGATGCATTTCGGATTGATGTAGAGGGTGCCTTCGGGCGCGAAGGTGGCGATGATGGCCGGCGTCTTGAAAATAGCGGCGGCCAGATCGTGGTCTTCAACTTCACCGCGGACATGCAGATACACCGGCTCGCCGTCACGAAACGAACACTCGACAAAGGCCTCAAACAAATCGCCCGGCTTGTGTTGATGGTGTTTGATCCAGAGCGGCCACTGTTGTGCCAGCAGGGTTTCGTATTCGCTGCGCCCGGCCAGCCGTTGCACGCTCTGCAGTATCGGTTGCGGATATTTCACCGTTTCAAGTGCGGTGACGGTTTCAATCCAGCAGATTTCGTCGGGATTCAGCAGGGTGAAGGGATTCAGCGTGCCTATCGTGATCGGGCCGGAGCAAAACAGCGTGGCCGGATTCAGCCGCTTGAGCAAGACCCCGGCACGTGCCGCGTTGTTTTGCGTGTAGACGCCGGTTTTGCCATCGCTACGGTGTATGCGCAGGCGCAGGACGGGCGGTGGGGCAGGCTGATTGGTTTGCATGAATTCTATCGGTTGGGTGATATTGCACCCGGGGTGAGCTCCCCGCTGTAAAACAACAGCCCGGGTGGTCACGGTGCGGGTGCAATGCTACCAGCTTCCGCATCTTCGATCGCGGCACTGAAGCCGGCCCATACTGCGGGTGGTGGAAAGACCTGCTTGCGTATTCCGATGGTGCCACCGGCGGTTTTTCTTTAAGCTGGGGCATGGTGGTCAGTGAACGGGTTGGTCATGACTCAAGCATGGCCGCGACGGGCCCTGTTTTACCGCAGTAAGCGGCAGGCCAGCCTGGCCAGGCTGAGGCCATGGTTTTATCAGCACGCGCAGACGTGTCATTCGATCAACCAACGCGGATGGAGGCATTATCATGGAGCGACAAAACGGCAGTTTGCAAGTGCGCTGTGTGGCGCAGGCGTTGATGGCGTGCGGCGTGCTCATGGCGGCGCAAGTGACACCGGTGGCGGCGCAGGTGTTGCCGAAGAATTACCCGGTTAAATCGATCCGCATGGTGGTGCCTTTTGCCGCGGGTGGTCCGGTCGATCTGGTCGGCCGCTTGTTGATGCAGAAGATGTCAGTCTCGATGGGGCAGCCGATTGTGCTCGACAATCGTGGCGGCGGCGGTGCAGCGCTCGGTGCCGATCTCGTCGCCAAGTCGCCGCCCGATGGCTATACGTGGTTGCTCAACACCGGCTCGCAGACCTCGACGCCGGCCTTCAACGAGAACGTGCCCTTTGATGCGATCCGCGACTTCACACCGGTGACCATGGTGGCGCGCAATTTTGGCCAGGTGCTGATTATTCATCCGTCGATTCCGGCGAAGAACGTCAAGGAACTGATTGCGCTGGCCAGGGCGCGGCCGGGCAAACTGAACTATGCCTCGGCCGGGATCGGCAACATTACGTATATTGCCGCCGAGATGATGAAGGTCGCCGCCGGCGTGCAGATTCTCGATATTCAATACAAGGGCACCGGGCCGGCGACCAGCGATCTGCTCGGTGGTCACGTAGACCTCTGTTTTGCGCCGACGCAAACGTCGTTGCAATTGATCCAGAGCGGAGGCGTGCGGGCGCTGGCGATGACTGCGGCGACGCGCTGGAAAATGCTGCCCGAGGTGCCGACCATGCAGGAGGCCGGATTCAAGGATTACGATCTGGTCGGCTGGTTCGGTCTATGGCTACCGGCGGGAGCGCCACCCGAGTTGGTGGCTCGCCTCTACAGCGAGAGCATGCGGGTATTGGCTGATACCGAGATCAAAAAACGGTTTGACGATGTTGGTCTTGAGGCGGTGGGCATGCCGACCGAAGCGTTTGCGCGCTACGCTGAGAAGGATGCCGCGGAAATGCGCGAACTGGCGCGCAAGATCGGGCTGGCGCGAAAAAACTAATGTATTGAACGGTAGTGGCCAGACGACCTGCGGCGCCCAAGGGCGCCGCATTATTTTGTTCAGGCCAGCAGCATTTTGAGTTTGGCCACCGCGCTGTCGGGCGTGGTGAGGATGGGGGTTTTGGTCATCCCGGCAGCGACCACCTTGGCCGGTGCCATCGAGAATTGCGCCAGTGCAATCATCGCGCCGTCCTGTTGGGCGGCGGCTGCGGCGGCGATCAAACGATTGTGTTCATCATGCCGGTTGTTCATCAAGGCATCGAGCGCGCCTTCGACCAGTTGTGGGCGCACCTCGACGGTGGTGCCGGCGGCTTTGGCGGCTGCGGCAATTTCCGTCAGCATGGACGGAATCGACGGTTGAAAGGTGGCCAGCAGGCTGACCGTGCCGTTTTTTGCCACCAGCTCTTCATACATTGCTTCATTCGGTTTCAACACCGGAATGGCAACCTGGCGGCGGCATTCTTCGATCGCCGGGCCGAACGCTGAGCAGCAAAACAGAATCGCATCGGCACCGGCTTTCACGCAGTATTCGCCGATGTGCACAAAGCGCGCTGTCATCGCATCGGTGAGTTTGCCGTCTGCGGCGAGATCGGTCATCAGCGCGTCTTCGAGCAAATTGACAACCTGGGCTTCGGGCCAGTTGGTGTGAAAGCTGGCAACCACCGGTGGGATGGACACAGCGGCGGCATGCACGAGATAAATCCTGGGTTTTGTTTTCATCAGATTTCTATGCGGACGGGTTGGAAGAGGTCGCGGACGACAAGCGAGGGGCGAAAATACTATACCGGCCCGATAAAGGGAAGCGCAGCACACAGACTTCTCCTTGCGCAGGCGGTATGAGGGGGGCGCACTCACGTGCTGCGCGGAAAAAATCGGGCATCGCCAGCGGGCGCGTTAATCTTGTGCTCTTGTATGGCGTGGTTTGGGCTTAACTCAGGATTAGGTACGGTTTGAATACGGCCTGAATACGACGTGGCAATGCTTGACACGCATGGCGTGACGCGGCTAAGTTCGCGCTCGGCAAACTGCGATGCAACGCAACGCAGTGCGGTGCTGCCCTCTCTGATGCCGCGAGATTAACCTTGCAAAGGAACACTTCATGGACCGATCATTATTGATCAGCTGGTATGACGTCGACGCGAATCACCGCGATGAGTACCTGCAGTGGCTGCATGGTTCGTTTCTGCAGAAATTGATGAAGCGCGACAGCGTGTTGTGGGCGGCGCATTATGAAGTCAGAAAATACGAGATTCCTTCGCGTGTGCGACCCACGCGTGACCCGGCGGTGCCGCGTGGCAATGATTTTGTGCTGATGCTGGGGGCGGAGAGTTCGCATGTGTTTGCCAAGCCGCTCGACTTTTTTCTCAACAAGGATGCGAACTGCGTAGAGCCTGACCTGACCGCAGAGGATCGCCGCATGCTTGCCCTGCGCAAGGAAGTTCGCACCAGCATCATGACCGAGGAGGCGCGCGTCAGCGGCCCGTCGATCGCGATGCGCCCGGACGGTGGCGCGCCGGCGCCATGCATACAGCTGGGCAGTTTCTGTGGCAACGATATGGCGGCCGAGGAAGAACTGCTCGGCTGGTATGCGCGCTGGCGCATGCCGGCGCTGTCCAAGCTGCCCGGTTGCGTGGCGTTGCGCAAGATGGTTTCAGTGGCCGGTTGGGCGCATCACGGCGTGATGTACGAATTTGAATCGTTCGATGTGCGCGCGGCGGCGATGAAGGAGATGGCCGGCCTCTATCCGGAAATGATCGAGTGGACCGAACGCTGCGTGCCCTTGCTGACCCACGCGCACGGTTCGCCGCATATCGGTGTGCGGCTGTGGCCGGCGGTTGTTTAAACGCATTCAATCAATGAAGACGTATCTTTAAGGAATTCATCATGCCCTACGCAACCCTTGACGGAATCAAAACAAACTACCAGGTTACCGGCAGCGGCACGCCGCTCTTGATGCTGGCCCCCGGCGGCTTTGATTCGTCCATCATGCGCTGGTCGGCGAGCGGCGCTTGGAAAGAGCTGCTGCCGCTCAACGCTTTGGTCGATCAGTTTCAGGTCATTGCCTACGACCGCCGGGAGGCCGGTGCTTCAGGCGGTCGTCTGGAGCCTTTGACCTGGGAAGCCTACGTCAAGCAGGCCACTGCTTTGCTTGACCATTTGAATATCGACAGCGCTTATGTGCTTGGCGGTTGTATGGGGGTTTCGGTGGCGCTGGCGATTGGTCACAGTGCACCGCAACGCGTGCGCGGGCTGCTCTTGCATTGGCCGGTGGGCGGTTATCGCTGGATGCACAAGGGCCGTAGTTTTTTCGACGGTCATATTGCTTATATCCGCGAGCACGGACTGGCCGCCGCACTCGAATGCGCCAAAGAGCTCAAAACGTTTTGGCGTGGCGATCCGCGTGGCGGCCCATGGTCGGCGGCGCTCGCCAACGATCCGGCGTTGGCTGAGGCTTTCGTCAATCAGGATCTGCCGAATTACATCCGTATTTTGGAACGCAGCCGCGATACGCTGTTTAACGACACCATGCCGTCGGGGGCGAGCGGGGACCAGGTGATGGCGATGCAAGCGCCGGCCTGCATCATGTCGGGCAATGATGCCGCACATACGCATTCGGCGGCGGTGGCGCTACGTGAATTGCTGCCGAAGGTGCGGTTATCGCCAGTGATGCCGCCGGAGCAAACCGGTGTGGCGGTGGGGGCGTGGATCCGTGAATCCGTGGCGTGGATGGCGCAGCAGTAAAGAACGTCCTTGGGGCGAGTTGCCACCCCGCTGCGCGCCTGGCGCATTTAGCCGGCTGACAGCGTGGCGGCGGTTTCGTCGAGGGCGAGGCGCAGGCGGGCCAGCAACTCTTCGATCTCGGTTTCGCTGATCACCAGCGGCGGACACAAGGCGAGCGTGTCGCCGATGGCGCGCAGCATCAGGCCGTGCTTTTCGCAGAGCGCAGCACAGATCGCGCCAATCTTCTGGTTTTTTGCGAAGGGTTCATGGGTGTTCTTGTCGCGCACCAGTTCGACGCCGGCCAGTAAACCAAGTCCACGTACTTCGCCCACCAGCGGATGCGTCGCAAGCCCGCGCAGCCCGCCAAGAAAGGGCGCTTCGAGGCGCCGCACGCGTGCCGGGAAATCCTCTTCTTCATAAATGCGGATAGCTTCGCGCGCGACTGCACTCGCCACCGGATGGCCGCAATAGGTCATGGTCAGGCCGAAGCTGCCGAGTTCATCGCTCTGCCGCGCCATCGCCGTGAAGATGCGCTCGTTCACCAGCAGCGCCGAGATCGGAATGTAGGCGCTCGATAGCGCCTTGGCGCACACCAGCATGTCGGGCAGCAGATTCATGGTGGTCGCGCCGAACATATTGCCGGTGCGCGCAAAGCCGGTGACGACTTCGTCGCAGACCAGCAGGATGTCGTGCTTCTTTAATAATTTCTGCAGGCCGTCGAAATAACCTGCCGGCGGCATGATCACGCCGCCGGCGGCGATCACCGGTTCGGTAAAAAAAGCGGCGATGGTGTCGGCGCCTTCGGCTTCGATGCGCGCCTCCAGAGCGGCGAGCAGACGTTGCGTATACGCGGCTTCACTCTCGCCGGCCTGTCCGCCGCGGTAGTAATGCGGGCAGGCGACGTGCAGAAATCCGGGTAGCGGCAGATTGAAACCCTGATGGTTATAGGCCACGCCCGAGAGGCTGGCCGTGGCAATGGTGTTGCCGTGGTAGGACTGCTGATGGGCTATGAGCTTGCGTTTGCCCGGTTTGCCCACCGCGTTCCAGTAATACCAGGCCAGCCGGATGGCGCAATCATTGGCCTCCGAGCCGGAGTTGGCGAACCACACGCGTGACATCGGCACCGGCGCGATCGCCAGTAGTTTCTCCGCCAGTTCGATCGCCTGCGGATGGCTCTTGTGGCTGATCAATGGGTAATACGCGAGTTGTTCCATTTGTCGTGCGGCCACCGCGGCGAGGCGTTTGTCGCCATAACCGAGGGCGATGCACCACAGGCCCGACATTGCTTCGATGTATTCGCGGCCATGATTGTCGCGCACCCACACGCCGTGTCCGCTCTCGATCACCGTCGGGCCGATTTCGAGGTGACGCTTGAGATTGGTCAGGCCGTGGATGACCGAACGCGTGTCGCGTGTTTCGAGTGTATCGGGAGGCATGGTTAATCCTGTGTAAGCAGCGCCGGCTGCGGCGACGGGTAGTCGCCGATCAATCGGGATTGGGCTTCAAACCTTTGAGCAGGTTGCGCAGTTTGTTGATTTCGCTTTTCAGGTAAACACCGAATTCCTCCGGTGTTGTGCCATAGCTGACGTAGCCCAGCTCAACCAAGCGTTGCGCCACCGCCGGTTGATTAAGCACCTGTACGGCGGCATTGCGCAGCGGGATGATTATTTCGCGCGGTGTTTTCGCCGGCACCAAGAGGCCGTGCCAGAAGCCCGACTCGTAATCGGGGTAGCCCAGTTCAGCGACGGTCGGATATTGCGGCAATAGCCCAAGCCGACGTGTGCTGGTGACGGCAAGGGCGCGCAGCCTGCCCTGTTTCAAATAGGACAGTGTCGAAGCCAGTGGCGCGAAATAAACGCCTGTTTCCCCGGCAATCACCGAGGTGAGAGCCTCGCCGCCGGCGCGGTAGGGTATGTGCAAGAGGTCGATGCCGGCCTGGCGTTTGAACAGTTCGGCGCCAATATAAGTGGGGGTGCCGGCACCGCCCGACGCATAGTTGATGGCGCCGGGCTTTTGCTTCGCCAGCTTCACCAGTTCGGCGATGGATTTGACCGGTAGCGACGGATGCACCACCACGATCGCCGCCGATGAGCCGAGCAGGGTGACCGGCGCAAAGTCGCGCAGCACGTCATAACGCAGGTTTTCATAAAGCACCGCATTGGCGGCGAGACCGACAAAGGCAAACAACACGTTGTAGCCATCGGCCGCTGCGCGCGCGGCGGCTTCGGCACCGATGTTGCCAGCGGCACCCGCACGATTGTCCACCACCACCTGCTGACCAAAGTGTTCGCTCATGCCGGTGGCGATGATGCGCCCGATCACATCAGAACCACTGCCGGCTGAGACCGGCATGATCATGCGCACGGGTTTTTGCGGATAGCTTTGCGCGGCTGCAGGCACCGCCGCACAGGTCAGCGCGCCGATTGTCAGCAGGATCTTTACACGCAGGCTCTTCATTGACTCCAACTCCTTTGACGCAGGCTGCGCCGGGCTGCAAACAGGCTCCAAGCCGTCGAGTTTATTCCGTTTTTGGCAGGCACCGGCCGGGCGCGATCAAAAATCGCATGGGTGTCATCACGTATACTTCGGCCCGTCCATTACGGTTCGGGTTGGTTGCACGCGCGACAGTGCACCGCGTGGCCCGGCGCACTTTGTTCACGGGAGATTTCAGGCATGCGCCCTTTCGAAGGCATCAAGGTCATTGATCTGACCCACGTACTTGCCGGCCCCTTTGCCGCCTATCAGCTGGCGGTGCTGGGGGCGGACGTCATCAAGGTGGAGAATCCGCACGATTGCGATCAGAGCCGCAACACCGGCGATAACAAGCCGCTCAATCGCAGCAATATGGGCACCAGCTATCTCACGCAAAATTCCAACAAGCGCGCCATCACACTGAACCTGAAGCACGAGAAGGCGCGTGACATTTTGAAGACCCTGGTCGGGGACGCCGATGTGCTGATCGAGAACTACCGTGCCGGTGCGTTTGAGGCCTTGGGCCTCGGCTATGAAGATCTGAAAAAAATTAATCCACGGCTGATCTATTGCTCGATGACGGCCTTCGGTCAAGATGGCCCGCGGCGCAGCCACACTGCTTACGATCACGCCGTGCAGGCGAGTTCCGGCGTGATGTCGATGACCGGTGAGGCTGGCGGTGCGCCGGTGAAATGCGGTGCGCCCGTCATTGATTACAGCACCGGCACCATGGCCGCTTTCGCCATCGCCAGCGCGCTGTTCCAGCGCACGCGGACCGGGCAGGGGCAGCATATTGATTGTGCGATGGCCGATGTGGCGATGATGCTCGAGGCCTCGCATATCACCGGCTATTTCTCCACCGGCAAGGTGCCCAAGCCGCACGGCAACAAACATTCTTATGCAGGCAGCTATTTTTACAACACCAAAGAGGGTGGCCTGATGCTCGCGGCGAGTAACCGGCGTCAGAACAAGCGCCTCTTCACGGCGCTGGGGCGGCCCGAGCGGGGCGACGGCGATAATGAAACGCGGGCGAAAAATTTCGTCGAGGATGAAGCGTTGCTGCGCGGTGTTCTGCAGGAGAAGACCGCGCAGGAGTGGGAGGATCATCTGCAATCGCAACATGTGCCGGCGCTGCGGCTGCGCACGATCGATCAGGCGCTCGCCGATCCGCAGGTAAAAACGCGCAAGATTTTGCATCAGCACACGGCTATCCCCGGCGTCGAGGGGCCGCTCACCGTACCGATGTGCGCATTCAAGCTGGCGCATGGCGGGCCCAGTATTGAAACGCCACCACCACGGCTGGGCGAACACACCAGTGAAATTCTCGGCGGCTTGGGCTTTGCCGCGGCCGATATCGCAATGCTACAGAATGAAGGAGTAATCTAGGATGGGTATGTTGAAACGGTGGCTCAAGCTGTTGTTGGTGGCAGGCCTCGCAGCAGCAAGCACAACAGCTGTGCAGGCGCAGACGGCCTGGAAGCCGGATCGTGCGGTCGAGATCATTCTGGGGGTTTCTCCGGGCGGGCCGCAGGATCAGATGGGTCGCTTGTTGCTGAAAGTGCTGCTCGAAGGACGCGGCTTCGAGGTGCCGTTATCGGCGGTGAACAAACCCGGCGGCGGTGGCGCGGTGGGCCTGTCGTTCATGAACCAGCGGCCGGGGGACGGGCGCGTGGTGATGATCATTGCGCCGACCCTGTTATCGAACCAGATCACCGGTCGCGCGCCCTTCGGTTATGCCGATTTCACGCCGCTGGCCATCCTCGGTGTGGAATACGAAGCTGTTGTCGTGCGCGCCGATTCACCATTGAAGAGCGGTCGCGATGTGATTGAGCGTTTGCGCAAGGACCCAACCTCGCTCAGCGTGGCGATCGGCACCGCGCCGGGTAACTCGGCCCACATTGCCTTTGCCCATGCGATGAAGGTCGCCGGGGTCGATGTGAAGAGATTAAAAACCGTGTCGTTCAACTCGGCCGGTGACGGCACCATGGCGGTGATCGGCGGTCATCTCGATCTGGAATCGGCACCGGCCTCCAATGTGATGGAAATGCTGCAGGCCGGCCGTGTGCGTTTGTTGGCGATCTCTGCGCCGCAGCGCGGGCGCGGCGCGCTGGCTCAGGTGCCGACGTGGAAAGAGCTGGGGGTCAATAGTGTCAACGAAGTCTGGCGCGGCCTCGCCGGACCGCGCGGCTTGACGGCAGCCCAGGTTGCATTCTGGGACGAGACGCTCGGCCGCGCCGTTAAAAGCGACGAATGGCGCCGCGAGCTGGAGCGCGCGCAGATCGAAAACATTTATCGCAATAGCGCCGACACGGCGAAATTCTGGAAACAGGAATACGAAGAAACCAAAGCCATCCTCACCGATATCGGTCTGGCCAAATAAAGCATCACAGCCTTGGAGAACCAGTTTTGAGCGCCAATCACCATGAAAACCTCACCACGCGCGGCGTGGCTGAATTCATCGCCGGTTTGCACTATGACCAAATCCCGGAAGAGGTTCGTCACCGCACCAAGCGGCTGATGCTCGACGCACTCGGTTGCGGCCTTTTTGGCGCCGATTTGCAATGGAGCCGTATCTTGCAGCAACGGCTGGGCAAGCTGGATGCCACACGTACTTGCGCGGTATGGGGCACGGCAGAAAAACTTTCTGCGCCGCATGCCGCGCTGGTCAACGGCACACAGGTGCAGGGGTTTGAACTCGACGACACGCATCTGCTGGGCATCCTGCATTGCGGGTCGGTGGTATTGCCGCCGCTGATTACGATCGCCGAAGCAAGCGCAGGCATGAGCGGGCGCGAATTTTTGACCGCGGCGGTGGCCGGTTACGAAGTCGGTCCGCGGGTCGGTATTTGCATGGGCAACGAACATATTGCGCAGGGCTGGCACTCGGGCGCGACTGCCGGCGTCTTTGCGGCGGCCGCAGCAGCGGCGCGCGGTCTCAAACTGGACGTTGAGAAAACCGTGCACGCGCTCGGCATTGCCGGGACCCAGGCAAGCGGGCTGATGGCGGCGCAATTCGGTTCCATGGTCAAGCGTATGCATTCGGGACGCGCCGCGCAAAGCGGACTGTATGGCGCGCAATTCGCCGACGCCGGTTTTACCGGCATCGTCAACGTGTTCGAGAGCGAATACGGTGGCTTTTGCACCACCTTCTCGCGTTCCAATGATCGCTTCAAGCTGGCCGAACTCACCGCCGGCTATGGCGAAGTGTGGCAGGCGATGGGCGTGCGCTTGAAGTTCTATTCCTGTGTTGGCAGCAATCACACCGCACTCGATTTGATTCGCGAATTTCGCGCCGAGCGTGCCTTTGGCGCCGACGAGGTGGCCAAGGTGGTGGTCTACGGGCCGCAGGCGACGGTCGAACATTCGGGCTGGAAATATGTGCCGCAGGGCTTCACCGCAGCGCAGATGAAT
>Ga0114974_10004065_pt1 | contig 10962 bp, 12 predicted proteins | sample S_130206_EF_Meta_FD_87318 | JGI IMG/M metagenome (GOLD analysis project Ga0114974, IMG submission 87318) | Freshwater microbial communities from Lake Simoncouche, Canada to study carbon cycling - S_130206_EF_MetaG | ecosystem: Environmental > Aquatic > Freshwater > Lake | place: Lake...
ATTTATCGAGAAGTATGCTCATCGTGCGCCTCCGGCAAGCTTGACCGCCTCGGTGACGGCAGTCTCCAGAGTGGCATGATTATGCGCGCCGAATTCGGCGAAGATACCGTCCACCTGATCGACGTTGGTACCGTCAAGCCGGTAGACCACAGGCTTCGCGCTTTTGCGTTCGGCCATCACCTCTTTCATCGAGTTGGCCACGCGCTGCATCTGGGTGCCGCCGCCAAAGACGCTGACGAGGATCACTTTCACCGCCGGATCGGCGTCGAGCATTTCGAAGGCTGGCCGGTAACCGCGTGTCGAGGTCGGTCCCGGACTGCAATCCAAAAAGCAGGCCGGACTTCCGCCATGTTCGGCGATCATGTCCATCGCGCCCATCGTCATGCCGGCACCGCCGGATATGACACCGATGTCGCCGTCGAGCTTCACATACATATGCTGCATGTCGAGACAGGCCCGCAAATACGGATCGGCACGGCCTTTCTCGGCTTCGCGTTCGGCGTTGATTTCGGCATTGCGAAAATGCGCCCACTCGTCGCGCGCCACCTTGGCGTCGGCGGCGATCAGCGCACCGTCACTGAGCTTGACCAGCGGATTGATTTCTATCGTCGTACAGTCCTGCGCAGCTGCCGTACGCACGAGGCGCTGGGCGAGGGCGATGACTTTCTCGCGCCACTGGTAATCCGGCTCGACCTTCTCGAGTATTTCGCGCAAGCGATGCACGCGGAAGTTCCACGGCGCACCGACCTCATAACGTACTGGCGGCGCACCGTCTTCGATATCCATACCACCCAGCGGCGAATACAAGACGACGTAACCCTCGGCGCGACCGTCGACAGCCACCGACAGATAGCATTCGCGCTCGATCGCCAGCCATGGCTCGATCAACAAGGCGTCGGGCTTTTCTCCACCGAAATCAATATCGAAGAGCTTTTTCGCCGCTGCTTCAAGCGCCGCGCGATCAGTCACCTTCACCACGCCGCCTTGCTTGCCGCGTCCGCCGCTACGAACCTGCGCCTTGACCGCGACCGGATAGTGGTCGACCGTCACGCCGCCAGCGGCTGCACCGCGACGCCAAACCGTTCCCGCCGGCACATTTACTCCGGCCGACGCCAGCAATTGCTTGGCATCGCATTCCAGCATCATCATTTTAGTGTTCCTCCGTGTCACCGCCCTCCAACAATCTCTGGTTCGCGTCGGCGAAGCAGAGCTAACTCACCCTCTCCTAAAGGGAGCGGGTCGGGGTCAGGGGGCCGGTATCTGTTCCGAGCCCAGCCGCCAAACCCTGTCGAATGGCATTGCGAACGCCGGACTATACGGAGTGACCACCATGCCGACAAGAGATGATAATTTATACTTCCATAACTTTTGGTATGATTAAGGCGCTCACCTGAAAAATCGGCCGGGTACCCGAAAAAACGCCGAAGAAACGCCGAAGAAATGCCGAGGAAACGCCCATGACACTCCAGCAATTGCGCTACTTCTGCGAAGTCGTGCGCCAGAACATGAACATTTCGCAGGCGGCGGCGGCCCTGCACATCACCCAGCCCGGTCTCAGCCGCCAGCTGCGTCTGCTCGAAGAAGAACTCAAGGTTGGATTATTTGTGCGCAACCGGACCCGCCTTGTGCGTCTGAGCGACGCAGGGGCCGAACTCGTCAGCATGGCCACACACACGCTCGAATCGGCGGACAACATCAAGAAGGCGGCCGGCGAACACGCCACCCAGCACGAAGGCACGCTGACCATCGCCACCACCCACACGCAGGCGCGCTACGCACTGCCCGGGGTGCTGCGCCGCTTCAAGCAACGCTATCCGCAGGTGCAGTTGAGCTTGCGCCAGGGCACGCCAGCCGAAGTGTCGTACCTGGTGGCCAGCGGCAACGCCGACCTGTCGATCGCCACCGAACCCCTCGAACTACCCGCGGCGATGCTGATGCTGCCCTGTCACCCGTTGCAACGCGTGGTCTTGGTGCCGGCCGGCCACCCGCTGCTGAAAACGCGTCGTCTGACACTGGAAAAACTCGCCGAATATCCGCTGATCACCTACGACTACGGCTTCATCGGACATTCAAAGACACTGAGTGCGTTCAAAGCAAAAGGTATACAACCGCACATTGCGCTCAACGCCATCGACGCCGACGTGATCAAGACGTATGTCGAATTTGGTCTTGGTATCGCGATCGTGCCGGATCTCGCCTACGACCGCGCGCGCGATAAAAAACTGCGCGCCATAACCGCCAGCCACCTATTCGAACCCAACACCATACAGATCGGCATCCGCCGCAATCACTACCTGCGCGGCTATATGTTCGCGTTCATTGAAATGTTCGCACCTCACCTCAAACGCACGGTGGTTGAAAAAGCGATTACCGAGATGGCGACCCGACGTTCAGGCGCACATTAATTTGGCTGGATGCCAGCAGCCTTGACCACTTTCGCCCACTTCACGCGCTCGGTTTTGATGTAGGCACCAAAGGTAGCGGAGTCCATCAGCGCCGGTTCCGCCCCCTGGCTGAGAATGAAGTTTTTCATCTCTGGCGTTTCGATGATCTTTGCCAACTCATCATAGAGGCGGCGCAGAACGACCGTTGGCGTTTTCGCTGGCGCCATATAGCCGGTCCACGATTGGACTTCGTATCCGGGCAGCCCGGCTTCGGCGGACGTCGGCAAATCAGCAAAGGTCGGCAGGCGCTGCGGCGCGGCGACCGCGAGGGCGCGCATCTTGCCGGCCCTGATCAGCGGTACATAGGTGCCCGCCGCCTGACAACCGATCTGCGCTTCGCCACCAGCCAGTGCGGTCATCGCCGAGCCCGAAGCCTTGTAGGGAATGTGCACGATGTTGATGTTAGCCATGGTCTTCAGCAATTCACCGCAGAGATGAGGCGTGCTGCCGGTACCCGCCGAGGCGTAATGCAACTGCCCCGGTTTCACCTTGGCGAGATCGATCAATTCTTTAAGCGTATTGGCGGGCACCATCGTATTGACTGCAACCACGTACGATGAAACGAAGAGGCGCGCGACCGGCACCAGGTCCTTGTCCGGATCGTAGGGGAGTTTTTCGTGCACGGCGGGGCCGATGCCGAGTGTTGTGGTGTAACCCACCAGCAACGTGTAGCCGTCAGGCGCCGACTTCGCCACCGTTTCGCTGGCGATCTGGCCACTCGCGCCTGGCCGGTTGTCGGTCACCACCGTCTGCCCGACAGCGACCGAGAGATGCTTGGCAAAGGCACGCGGAATGCTGTCATTGGTGCTCGAACCTGGCTGCACCGGAATGATCAAACGAATCGGCCGCGACGGGTAAGGCGGTGTCTGCGCCAATGCCACACACGCAAACGCCGCTATTGCGAACGCAACCCCAGCGGCAACACCACGGCGCGTGCTCAATCCCACGACCAGTTGATTTTCTTCGTCACCATCTCGCCGTGCATCGCATTGATGCACACGCACTGGCAAACCGGCGGCGCCCAGCCACCAGCGACCATGATCTGCAGGTGATGCGCATCGACCATTGCCGGCACCATCGCGTCGTCGTCATTCACATCAACGAGTTTGCTCCAGTGCCAGGTGGCGGTGGTGGACGTGCCGCCGGTGCGCTTGATGTCGCGCACGGCGCGCACGCTTTGCTTAATGAGCTCATCGCGAAAGCGCGTCTTGTCGTAACCCGCCGCCTGCAGCACATGCGCGCCCTGCGGATTGATGACCAGCAGCTTCTGCATCGCCTGCTGGAACTGGCCGAGATTAGTCAGTACATCCTTGACGACGAAGAGGTTATTCTCGACAGTGTTTGCGCCCGCGCCGAGATTGAATTGGATGTGCGCGCCCGACGGGAACATCGACACCGCGCTGTCTTCGGCCTTGAGCCCGTTGGTGACATGAAGCGGCTCCCACGGGTTCGCTTCTTCCGGCGGACGCTCGGCGACGAGATAGGAATAACGTCCCGGATGCCCCATGGTCGCGTGCGACATCTGGCCGGGACGCCCCAGCCCGATATTCCAGAGGATGAGACGGATGGCGCGGCCGATGGTCGAATTGGCGCGATGGCCGGTGCCGGTGAAAACACCCTCACCGCAGTTGAAATTGAGTTTCTTCACCACGGGACCGCTGATGATGGCCAGCGGTCCGGGCCCGCCAGTCGTGCACTGCACACGCATCAGCTCGAACGTATTGTCGAGCATCGCTTCGACTGCGGTGATCACCACCGGCAGATATTCAGGCAAACAGCCCGCCATGACGGCATTGATCGCAACTTTCTCTAAAGTCGCCACGCCCTCACCAGGGGACACTACACCAAGCACTTCCTGCGGATCGCGCTTGATGTAATCGATCATGGCGCGGACTTTTTTCTCTGTCGGCGGCAATACTGGTAGACCGTCGGTCCAGCCATTTTTATAGGCAAGTTCGGTGAAATCGTCGATGTCCGCGCATTCGAAGACTTTAGAAACCAATTGCACTTCGCTCATGCTGTACCTCCGGTCTGCGAAAGCAGCATGTTGACGACCTTGTCGGCCAGGCCCTCGGCTTTTTTCAAGACGAAATCAGCGGGGTCATTACTTGGCAGGTCCTGCGGATAAATCAGTAGCGGCGCATTGGGCATGCCGAGCTGCTTGGCTTGCATACGCGCAAGTTTTTCGAACGGCTCATGAATAAAGCCTACCGTGGGTACACCCTGTTGCACCATATTGACCGTGTCACGCACGGTTGCTGATGTGCAAGACCCTCAGGCTCCGACGCCGACGAAGGCGTAATCTATTTTGCTGGCGAATGATTCGATGTCAGGCAGTGGCGCCGGATTCCAGCTGCTTTTCTTGTAGAGACGCACCGGTTCAGCGGCAAATTTTTTCTCAGCCACGCTTTCGAAGACCGGCCAGAATTTGACGGTCGCCGCGTGACCACCCCACAACATACCGGCGCGTTTACCCTGCAATGACTGAACGCGGCGCATCGGCTTACTGTCCGCTGGCTTATTAATTTCGGCCAAAGGTTCGAGAACTCTAATCAACATGGATAGTCTCCTGTAATTACCGGTTATGTGCTGCCGACGATACCGGTAAGATAGTTGTCTTCGTATAAATACGAGAACGATGCGTATATGCGAATTTATCGATCAAGGTTATGCTCGACCTCATACACTGTCAAGACAGCAGCATACCCCAATCGAACTCAAAGAAAAAAAGACCACCACCGAGATGAAAAAATTCGCGTATTTTTTCGGCATGACTACACTATTTTCCATTGGCAGTGCCGTCTGCGCTCAAGGCTTCCCTTCCAAGCCCCTGCGTTTGATCGCCCCCACTTCATCCGGCGGCGGCAGCGATATCTTCGGCCGTCAGCTGGCGCAGAAACTCACCGTTGCACTTGGTCAACAGGTCATCGTTGAAAACCGCGCCGGTGCCGGCGGCATCATCGGCATTGATTACGTCGCCAAAGCGGTGCCCGACGGCTATACGCTCCTGATCGCGCCGGCGGGGCTCGCCATCAATCCGAGCATGTATGCAAAGCTGCCCTACGACACGCTGCGCGATCTGGCGCCTATCACGCAACTCGCTGATGCGCCGAGCGTGCTGACGGTGCATCCGTCGATCCCCGCCACTTCAGTGAAACAACTCATCGCGCTGGCCAAAGCAAAACCCGGCCTGCTGACAGGTGGCACCGCGGGTATCGGCAGCGCGCCGCATTTGTCGCTCGAATTGTTTAAATCGATGGCGAAAATCGATGTCGTCTTTGCGCATTACAAGGGCTTGGGACAAGGCATGACCAGCCTGCTGTCGGGTGAGATCGGATTGATGACGCCGACGGCCCTCACCGTCATCCAGCACCTGCGTAACGGCCGCCTGCGCGCACTGGGCGTCACCACTTTGAAACGCGCAGCGGTGTTGCCTGAAGTACCGACCATCGCCGAATCAGGCCTGCCCGGCTATGACGCGCCGCAGTGGTACGGCCTGCTGACGACTGCGGGTACGCCGGCAGCGATCATCGAACGATTGCATCGTGAAACCGCACGCGCCCTCACGGCCGCGGATATGAAGCAGCGCCTCGAAGCCGATGGCACCCGTGTGATCGCAAGCACGCCAGCGGAATTTGCCGGCTATCTAAAGAATGAAATCGACAAGTGGGCCGGCGTCATCCGCAGCGCGGGCATCAAGCCGGAATGAGGATCACTGCGGTATCGCGTTTTCCAGCTTCATGAAAATCGGCCGCCCATCCGGCGTATTGAGCGGCACGACGGATGGCGGCGCACCATCAGCGTTCTCAATCAAGGCGCACAGCGTCGGGCTGCTGCGCAGGCTGCCATTGAGTTCGACCTCAACGTCGGCGATCACAAGCTTCACTTCGGACATGATGCGTTTGATTTTCATCGTGCGTTCCCGTGAGTTCTGATCATTCAATCCATCTTCGCACCGGAGCGCCGCACCACATCACCCCACTTCGCGTATTCGCTACGGATGAATTTCGTAAATTCTTCCGGCGTGCCACCGGCGGGTTCGGCACCGATGGCGGCGAGCTTTTGCTGCAGCGCCGGTTCGGCAAGCGCGCGATTGAGCTCGGCATTCAACCGCTCGATCATCGCGCGCGGCATACCGACCGGTGCGACGATGCCGTTCCAGGTTATCGCCTCGTAGCCGGGAACACCGGCTTCCGCGATAGTCGGCACTTCAGGCAACACTGCCACACGTTTTGAACCGGTGACGCCCAAGGCGCGCACGCGGCCGGCTTTGGCATTTGGCGTGATCGAGTTCAGACTCTCCATCATCAAATGTACTTCGCCCGAAATCGTCGCGGTGATACCGGCCGCCCCGCCTTTGTAGGGAATGTGCACGATCTGGGTGTTGGTCATCAGCTTGAAGAGCTCCATGCCGACATGACCCGGCGTGCCATTGCCGGATGAAGCGCTGGAGAGTTTGTTCGGATTGGCTTTGGCGTAGTCGATCAGCTCGCGCACGTTCTTCACCGCGAGGTTCGAATGCGATGCCAGCAACATGGTGTTGAAGGCCGTCATGATGATGGCGGCGAAGTCCTTGTTTGAATCGTAGGGTGGCTTGCCCGAAACATTCGGACTAATCACAAGCCCGCCGACCGGTGCATAACCAATCGTGTAACCGTCCGGTGCCGCGCGCGCGGTCATCTCCATGCCGATCATCAGCGCACCGCCGGGCCGGTTGTCGACCACCACCTGCTGGCCGAGACGCGGCGAGAGTTCAGCGGCGAGCAGACGCGCCACCGTGTCCGATGCGCTGCCCGGCGCCTGCGGCACGATCATGCGAATGGGCCGCGACGGATAATCGGCGCCATGCGCCGTAATACTGCAAGCCGCTGCGCTTCCCAAAACCACAGCCATGAAAATTTTCATCATCACTCCGCCTTCACGTTACCTGCCTTGATGACCTTGGCCCACTTCGCAGTCTCCTCGCGCAGAAAAGCTGCGTATTGTTCGGGCCCAAGGCCGCTGATTGCATAACCGTCGCGCATGAGTTTTTCCCGCTCTTCCGGCGCAAGCACACGGCGCAAGATTTCATCGTACAGTTTGATAATGATTTCACGTGGCGTGCCGGCCGGCGCCAGTATGCCGTTCCAGTTGGTCGACTCAAAGCCGGGCAGACCCTGCTCGGCAATGCTCGGCACATCAGGCAATAAGGCAAAACGCTGCAAGGACGTCACACCGAGCGGCCGCACGCGTTTGTCTCGCAGCAGCGGAATGGTCACCGGAATCGGAAACATTCTAAGATCGATCTGACCGGCGATCATGTCGCTGATCGCCTGGGAAGCGCCCTTATAAGGAACGTGCGTCATGCTGACACCAGTCAGGGTGTTGAAGAGTTCGATCGTCAGGTGGCCGGTCGAGCCGATGCCCGAGGTGCCGTAGATCAAGCGCCCCGGTTTTGTTTTCGCCAGTGCAACCAGTTCCTTGATGTTTTTTGCCGGCACGCTCGGATGCACGACAAACACACTGGCCGTCTGCGTCACGAGTATCACCGGCGCGAACTGGCGCTGCGGATCGTAACCGAGCTTGTCGTAGAGACTCGGCGCAATGGTCAGTGGCGTCGGATTACCCACCAACAGCGTGTAGCCATCGGGCGCCGCCTTCGAAACATATTCTGTGGCGACAATACCGCCGGCTGCGGCGCGGTTTTCCACCACCACCGGCTGCCCCCAGGCTTCCGTGAGCTTCTGCCCGATCAAACGCGCGTTGACATCCTGCGGCCCGCCCGGCGTAAACGGCACCACAATCCGAATAACCCGCGTCGGATAGTGTTGCGCCGCCACTGGCAAGCTGCCCGCCAGCGCAGCCGTCATCAACACCATGCACGCAATCCGCATGCCGCCTCCCCTATGTTCACCGGCCGCACAACACACCCTGGACTTGATGCGGCACGCGGCAATCTACCCTGAATCACCACGCCTCGCCAGCGACGCACCCATCGTAGTGCAGCGTGATTACCACAAGCCGTGCGGGACATCCGGCCTGCCCTCCAACGGCGTCGGCACACCCTTTACATCCGCGCCTGTGCACCGTATGTTCTCGCCTTGCCCGCGCACGCATTCATCTGTCGCCGGCCCACACATAAAAAGGGAGAGATCATGGCAGCACACAAAGTCGACAAGGCCGCGCAAATGGCGGCACTACCCATACGCGCTGACGAAGATCCGTTCGTCGTCGCCATCGGCGGCTTCTACCGCCGCTGGTTCAATCTGGTCGATGACCTGCAGCCGATGCTGGACACCGTAGCCACCTTGAAAGGCACCGAGGACGAAGACTGGGTACCGGCGTGGAGTGCGGTAGCGGCGAAATTTGAAACAGAAGCCGAAGCAGCGTTACAACGCGGCGACAAGGCGGCGGCACGCCACAGCTTCATTCATGCAAAAACCTATTACAGTCTGGCGCGCTTCCCCGCGCCGTATCACTCGGGCTCACCGATCTGCCCGCCGGAAATGAGCGCGATCAAGAAAGAGTCCTACGACCGCTACCTCGAATGTTTCCGCCGCACCGTTGAATTACGTGACGGTACGCATGAGGTGATCAAGGTCGAGCGCGACGGCAAAGAGGCGGTCGGTTATCTGCGTCTGCCGAAAGGCGCGTCAGCCACCAACAAGGTGCCGGCGGTGCTGGTGATGTGCGGCGGCGACATGTACAAAGAAGACCGCGAGAAATACGCCGATGGCGCGATGAACGAAGGCATGGCGGCACTGGTGGTCGATGCGCCAGGCACTGGGCAAACCTCGTTCGCGCACGCGCCTGAATCCGTGGTGGCATGGCAATCGGCACTCGACGCTTTGCAAAAACGCCCGGAGATCGACGGCAACCGTATCGGCGCCTTCGGTGTCAGCCGCGGCGGCCTGTGGGTAATGCGGCTTGCCGCGCACGATCAACGCATTAAGGCGCTGATCTCTTGCGCGCCCGGCGGCGTCGGTTACTGGGGCACCGATGAGGAGCGCAAGGAATTGCGCATGGCGGCGGTTGAACGCGCGAAGAAAAACTGGTTCGGCCCGCGCGGCACGCGTCCGGTCATCACCGAGATGAGCGGGGAAGAACAGCGTCGCGAGTTCCTGCGCTGGTCGCTCAAAGACAACGGTCTGCTCGACAAACTGACGATGCCGATGTTCCTTGTTAACGGCAAGATCGATCACCTTACACCGATCGGCAACCTCTACATGGCACTCGAGTCGGGACCGGCCGACGGACGTGTTGCGCGCGTCTATCCGGACGACGGCCACATTGCGGCAAAGAACGAACGTGAATGGGGTCCGGCATCCTGGAAATGGCTGCGCCAGCAACTTACGCGCTAGGCGTCGTCGCGCTGCTGGTTGCATGCGGCGCGGGCGCGGCGTCCCGGGACTATCCGAACCGCCCGCTGCGCCTGGTCACACCGGTGCTGGCGGGCGGCGGTGCCGACGCCACCGTGCGCCTGCTCGCCAACAAACTGTCCGACGCATTCAACCAGCGCGTGGTCGTCGACAACCGTCCCGGCGCCAGCAACATCATCGGCACCGATATCGTCGCCAAGGCGACACCGGACGGCTACACCATACTTTGGGTGTCGAGCACGCACGCAATCAACGCCGGTGTGAGGCGCGGCCAATTGCCATTTGATCCGCTCAATGATTTCGCAGCGATCACGCTCTTCGCAAAAATTCCTTTCATACTCGTCGTGCATCCGTCGCTACCGGTGAAATCTGTGGCGGAACTGATTGTGCTGGCGCAAACCAGACCAGGGCAGATCAATTACGCCTCGGCTGGCGTGGGTTCCACCAGCCATTTCGCCGGCGAATTAATGAAGAAGCTGGCAAAGATCGATCTCACCCACATTGCCTATAAGGGATCGGCCGCGCTGCTGGCGGTGGTGGGCGGCGAAACGCCGATCCTTTTCACCGGTCCGCTGTCGGTATTACCGCATGCCAAGGCGGGCCGCCTGCGTCCGCTGGCGGTGAGCACGGCCAAACGTTCGCCCGCCTTCCCTGATCTGCCGACCGTCGCTGAAGGCGGCGCGACGGGATATGAATACACCTCGTGGTATGGCCTGCTGGCCCCGCGCAACACTCCGCCGTTCATCGTCAACACCCTCGCGCATGCTGTAGCAAAGGCGCTGCAAAGTCGCGAGGTCACTGCGTTTCTTGGTGGCGAAGGCTTCGAACTCGACGGCACAGGGGCGGTCGCCTTTCAGCGGTTTCTCGCCGCCGAAGTGGCGAAATACATTGCCCTCACACCAACCATTGCCGGACTCGCGATCGACTAAGGCGTTAAGGTGGCGGGCTCGCTGTCTTGCGCCCTCTCCATGCAAAGATCAGGAAAAAAAATGAACACGCTCGGCAACATCGGCAAATATGAGTTAAAGCGCCAGATCGGCAGGGGTTCGTCCGGCACGGTTTATCTCGCCACTGACAGCTTTACGCGTAACGACGTTGCATTAAAGGTGCTCGACCAGCGCCTGCTCCAAGATCCGAATCTGCGCACTATCGTGCGCAGC
>Ga0114974_10004069_pt1 | contig 10959 bp, 7 predicted proteins | sample S_130206_EF_Meta_FD_87318 | JGI IMG/M metagenome (GOLD analysis project Ga0114974, IMG submission 87318) | Freshwater microbial communities from Lake Simoncouche, Canada to study carbon cycling - S_130206_EF_MetaG | ecosystem: Environmental > Aquatic > Freshwater > Lake | place: Lake...
CGGCGCGCGGTACGGCGCAACCGCTGGAAGTGATCCAGTTCCTGGTCGACAAGGGTGCGCCGCTGGCAATCGCGGACGACAGCAAGGACACGCCGGGTGATGCGCTGAACCGCAATGGCGACCAGGCGATCCGGGAATACTACATCAAGCTGTTGCGCGAGCGCGGCATTGTCAGCGAGAACCACTAGGCTTTTCGCTGTTGCGGAATCGCCTCGGTCCACGAATTGTCAGACAAACAAGCGACTTGGTCGACCCATGTCTGGGGATTGAAGGGCCTTGGGGAGGGTGTATGATGCCGCCATACAAACAACTGCCCAGGGGAGATTCATGAAGCTTCGTTTCAGTCGCGCGTCCAAGCGCGCAATGACAATCGTTTCCATGCTCGGAACAGCCGTCGCCGGCGCCCTACTGGTTGGCGGCGCCTTCGCGCAGCCCGCCGCGCCGCTGGTGAATCCGCCCGGCGTTTCGATTTCGCGTGCGCCGCTCAACACCGATCCCAGCACCTGGGTCGGTTGTACCCATGTCGCCAATGGTGGTCCCGCCGGCGTTCCCGGGATGCTCTGCGCGCCGTCGATCCAGACCGGCACGCCGGCGATCCAGGCCCAGCTGACGTCGCAGCGCGACGCCTATCTCGCCGCCAACCCGCCGGCCGCGCCCGGCACGCCCAATCCCGCCGCTGCTGCTGCGGCCGCCGCCGCCACAGCGCCGGTCGTTTGCGGTCCCAATCCGTATGTCACTGCTGCTCCGGCGCCTGCCGGTGGCCGTGGTCCGGCCCGCATGCCGCAGAACGGCCGCGGTCCGATCCGCGTCGCCTTCATCACCCAGGGCCATGAGTATGAGCGCGAGCAGCTCGCGCAGATGCTCGATTGCCTGGGCGATGACATCAAGTACAGCCACATCGAATACCCGGCGGCTGAACTGGCGCTGACCCCGGCAGCAGGCAAGAACTTCTTCGACGTCTATGTGTTCTTCGACCTGGGCGGTCCGGGCGTTGGCGTGCCGGGCCCCAAGGGCGAACCCGGCTATCGCTTCTATCCCGATCCGTCGCCGGCGCTGAAGCGCAACTTCGAAGCGCTGGTGAAGTCGGGCAATTCGGGCATGGTGTTCCTGCACCACGCCGCCGCTGCCTGGCCCCATACTTGGCCGGAATATTCGGAAGTGGTGGGTGGCGCCTGCGACTGGTACGCCCCGGTCACCGTGCGCGGCATCCTCGATCCGCATCACGGCTACTACGGCAACACCCAGCAGACGCTGACGATCCAGGACCGCAATCACGCCCTGGCGCGCAACCTGCCTGCCACCTATCAGGTGACCGACGAGGCCTATGCCTGCGCCTGGTTCCCGGAATCGGTGAAGCCGTTCGCGACCACCTCGTTCGCGCCGCCGGATCCGCTGGTGAACCTGAACCCCAAGCGCCAGTTCTCGAACCTGGCGGCCTGGTACAAAGCCTCGGAAAACACTCCGGTCTTCTACACTCAGGTCGGTCACGGCAATTCGCCGTGGCGCGTGGCGGAGTATCAGCTGATGATCCGCAATGCGATCCGCTGGGCCGCGTCGCCGGAAGCCCATGCCTGGGCCAAGGCCAACCGCACCCGCATCTGGAAGTAACACCAGGCGCAAGGAACAGGGCCGGGGGACGGGAAACCGTCCTCCGGCCTTTTCCTTTTGTATTGCCATATTCTCGCCGCAGCTCCGGCATTGACGCCGCCCGGTCATGGGGCACTATGGCTGCGGAGCGCGTCCACAGTTGGAGAATGTCGGGATGAACCCTTTCAATACGCGCGCCACTTTTCTTCGCACCGCCGTCGTCGCTGCCCTGCTGATTGCCGTTCCGGCGTTCGCAGCCGAATGGCCCAGGAGCGACCTGCCACCCGATCCCACCGTCACCTTCGGCACGCTGCCCAACGGTATGCGCTACGCCATTCGCCACAACGCCACGCCGTCGGGCGAAGTCTCGGTCCGGTTCCGCATTGCCGCCGGTGCGCTGCAGGAGGCGCCGCAGCAGCGCGGCCTGGCGCATTTCCTGGAGCACATGGCCTTTCGCGGCTCGGCCAAGGTCAAGGACGGCGAATATTCCCGTATGCTGGAGCGCATCGGCTTGCGCTTCGGTTCCGACACCAACGCCTCGACCGGCCAGGAAGAGACGATCTACCAGTTCGACCTGCCGCGCTCCGACGATGCCTCGGTGGACACCGCCTTCACCTTGTCGCGGGAGATCGCGGGCAACCTCACGATCGCGGCCGACGCAGCGAAGGCGGAATCCGGCGTGGTCGGATCGGAACTGCGGCTGCGCGACGTGCCATCGTTCCAGTCCGGCCTGGTACGGCTGGAATTCCTGCTGCAGGACAAGCGTGCCGCGCAGTTGCCGCATGGCGACGCCGCCGTGATCGCCAAGGGTTCGGTGGACGATCTGCGCGCCTATTATCACGCCTATTACCGGCCCGAGCGCGCCACCCTGGTGGTGGTGGGCGATATCGATGTGAAGAAAATCGAAGCCAAAATTCGCCAGACCTTCTCCGACTGGAAGGGTGTTGGCCCCGCCATCGCCGATCCGGCGCTGAACATTCCGCGCAATCGCGGACTGGAAGTGAAGACCTTCACCGGCAAGGGCGTCTCCAACACGGTTTCGCTGACCTGGATGCAGGCACCCAAGAAGATGCCCTCAACGCAGGTGACGGAACGCGAGCAGCTGGTGGAGATGATCGCCCTGCGCGTCCTCAACAGGCGCTACCAGGAAGAATCGCTGACGCCGGAACGGCCCTTTACCCGCGCCGGCGTTTCGACCGGCCAAAGCTATGATGCCGTGCGCATGACATCGCTGACGGTGGGGTACCAGCCCGGCCACTGGAAGACGGCACTGATCACCGCCGAGAAAATGCGGCTGGCCATCCTGGAAACCAGCGCGAGCCAAGCCGAACTGGACCGCGCCCTGGTCGAATTCCGCGCTGGTATCGAACAGCGCGCCGAGACGGTGGCGACACGGCCCTCGCGCGCCATTGTCGGCTCCATCCTGCAGGCGCTGGAAGACAACGAGGTCTATACCAGCGATACCCGCGACCTGGCGGCCTATGACGGCTATGTCCGCACCCTGACACTGGACGAGGTCAACAAGGCGCTGCGCGCGGCCTTTGTCGGCGGCGGGCCGCTGATCTTCGCCAGTGGTGAAGAAGCCTTTGAAGGGGGCGACGCGGCGGTGCAGGCTGCCTTTGTGGAAGCGCAGAAGGCCGACCGTGGCGTGGTGGCGGCGCAGACGGTCAAGCCCTGGCCTTACACCGACTTCGGTACGCCCGGCACGGTGGCCGCGACCCGCACGGTTGCCGATCTGGACGCGACCTATGTGCGCTTCGCCAACGGCGTGCGGCTGACGGTGAAGCCGACCAAGTTCCGCGCCAACCAGATCGAAGTGCAGGTGAAGGTCGGCAGCGGCCGTCTCGAATTGCCCCGTGACCGCATCAACCCCACCTGGGCGGGCGGCACGGTGATTTCCGGCGGCCTGAAGCAACTGACCCAGACCGAGATATCGCGCACCCTGGCCGGGCGGCAGGTCGGCACCGGTTTCGGCGTGGGCGAAGACGGCTTTCTCTTTTCCGGCGCCACCATTCCGCGTGACCTGCAATTGCAGATGGAAGTGATGGCGGCCTATGTCCGCGAACCCGCCTTCCGGCCTGACAGCTTCGAGCGTGCCCGTACCGCCTATCTGGAACGCCTGCGCAATGCCGGTACCAGCCCCGGCGCGGTGATGGGCCTGGCGATGCCGGAGATTCTGCATGATGGCGACAAGCGCTGGGCCTCTGCCGGCATGGCCGAAGTCGAGGCAGCCCGGATCGAGGATCTGCGCGACCTGCTGATGCCGGTGCTGGCGAACGGCCCGATCGACGTCACCATCGTGGGCGATGTGACGCTGCAACAGGCGATCGACGTCACGGCCCGCACCTTTGGCGCCTTTGCGCCGCGCACCGGTGCGCGCATTGCCACCAGCGCCGCCAACACCACGCGCTTCCCCGCTGGCGCCAAGGAGACGACGCGGTTGGTCACCACCGACCAGAAGGGGCAGGAGATCGCCGTCGTGGTATGGCCGACACAAGGGCGTTTCCCCGATCTCAAGGCCAGCATCACGCTGCAAATTCTGGGCACTGTGGTGAATGACCGCCTGTTCGACCGGCTGCGCGGCATGGGCACGGTCTATAGCGCGCAGGTGGGCGCGACCTCATCCAAGGTGTTCGACTATGGCTATGTCCAGGCGCTGGCGCAGCTGACGCCCGCCGCCAATGCGGTGTTCCACGAGGAGCTGGCCAAGATCGTCTCTGACCTGCAGGCGGGCAACCTCACCGAAGATCAACTGACGCGGGCGCGCGAACCGGCGCTGGAAGCGCTGCGCAAGGCACGCGAGACCAATGATTATTGGGTCTCGGTGCTGGACGACACCGAATATAATCCCGCCAAGCTCGAGCTGGCGCGGCAGTATGAGCCGATCCTGCGGAGCCTCACGGCTGCCGATATCGTCGCGGCGGCGAAAAAGTATCTGACCGATGCCAAGGCGATCCGCGTGTCGGTGGGGCCGCCGGCTTCGTAACGCCATGTGTCATGGCCCACGATAAGTGGACCATGACCATGTCGTGTACGGACCTACTTCTTCAAAATCTTTGCCACGCGCGCGCCTGCCAGGCGTGATGCCACCGGCATGTCCGAGCCCAGTAGCGGTGCCAGATAGTCGTGAAAGGCCGGCGTGACGCCGTTGGCCGCTGCATTGATGAAGCTGTCGGGCATCACCTTGGTCAGGCCCGCAATCTGCTTCAGATCCGTGAGCTGATACTCGGCGGCATAATTGCCGGCGCGGTGGATGGAGATCGAGCCGTCGCGGCCGCTCCACATCGCATGCTGCACCGCCTTTTCGCCCACCTCGCGCGCCTCGCGCTGGTCAACATCGCTGACGCAGCCCAGGAAGCTGCGCTGGACATAGCCGAAAGTGTCGCCGCGCACGCGCTTGAGGCCAAGCTTTTCCTTCACCACCTTGGTGAGCATGTCGGCCAGGGCGCCGCCGGCCAGTTCGACATTGCCATGCGGGTCCTTGTCCAGCGTGCCGAGCGTGGCGGCGATGGGGGTGTGATCGGCATCGGCGATGCCTTCCGACACGGCGATGACGCAGCGGCCGTGGCGGTCCATCGTCGCCTTCACATCACCGAGGAACTTGTCCACGTTGAAGGCGCGTTCCGGGACATAGATCAGGTGCGGGCCGTCCTCGGGATAGAGGTCACCCAGCGCGGCGGAGGCGGTGAGGAAGCCGGCATGTCGTCCCATCACCACGCCGATATAGACGCCGGGCAGGGCGCGGTTGTCGAGATTGGCGCCCGCAAAGGCCTGCGCCACGAACTTGGCGGCGGACGGAAAGCCCGGCGTGTGATCATTGACCATCAGGTCGTTGTCGATGGTCTTGGGAATGTGGATGCAGCGCAGGTCGTAATTGGCCTTCTGCGCTTCCTCGGAAACGATGCGCACCGTGTCGGAGCTGTCATTGCCGCCGATATAGAAGAAGCTGCCGATACCGTGCGCCTGCACGCTCTTGAAGATTTCCTGGCAGTATTTCAGGTCGGGCTTGTCGCGGGTCGAGCCCAGCGCCGCTGACGGCGTCACCGCCACGCGCTCCAGGTTGGCCATCGTCTCCTGCGTCAGGTCAACGAAATCCTCGTTGACGATGCCGCGCACGCCATGCAGCGCGCCATAGACCTTGCTGACGTTTGCGAACTTGCGGGCTTCCAGCACCACGCCGACGAGCGACTGGTTGATGACAGCGGTGGGGCCGCCGCCCTGGGCGACCAGGATTTTTGAAGCGTTGGACGACACGGTAGGCCCTCTTTTTATGTTGCAGCGCCGAAGAAAAGCCCGGCGCATCGGCTTGGCGCCGGGAGTCCTACGACGGAAGTTAATCGTTGTCAGCCGCGACTTTTTGCTATGCTCAGACAAAGGCCGGATTTGAACCGGCAACCTTGGGGGGAATAGTCCATGAAAATCCGTCTCGCCATCGCCTCGCTGGCTGTTCTGGGCGCTTTCACGCTCGCCCTGGCGCAGACGCCCACGCCGCCGCCGGGCCCTGCCGCCCCGCCGCCGCCGCCACAATTCCCCGTGGGCGGCACCGACAATATTTCCAATGGCGATACTGTGATCGGGCCCGACTATGCGGTCGCCGACGAATTGCGTTCGCATCCCGCCTGGGCCACTGGCGAATTGCACCAGTTCGTCATGCTGGCCAAGGACAGCAAAATCTACCCCGGCCGTAAGCGCAAGCCCGGCTATCGCGTTGACCCGGCCAAGGCGCCGGGCGGCCCGGGCAATGCCGTGCCGGGCGATGTGCAGTGGGAGGACGCGCCCTACGAGCCGCGTCCCGTCTGGGTCTATGTCCCCGCCGGCACCAATCCGCGTACCCCCATGCCGGTGATCATCGTGCAGGATGGCCGCGGCTATCAAGACCAGGTGCGCCGCGCCATCGACGCCGGCATCGCACAGAAGAAAATTCCGCCCATGGTCATGGTGGCGTTGCAGCCCGGTTCGGTGCCGCTGGGTGCCGTGAATGCCGAGGACGCGCAGGGCAGCCAGCGCGGCCATGAATACGACACCATGTCGGGCCGCTACAGCGACTTCATCGAGACCGAAGTGCTGCCGCTGGTTTCCAAGAAGTACAACATCACTTTCACCAAGGATCCCGAAGGCCGCGCCACGCTGGGCGGCTCATCGGGGGCGGCGGCGGCGTTCAGCATGGCCTGGTATCACCCGGAGCGGTATCGCCGCACGGTGATCTTCTCGCCGACCTTCGTGAACCAGCAATCGCCGGTCGATCCGGCAACGCCGCGCGGCGCGTGGGAATATCACGCCACGTTGATCCCCAACACGGCGAAGAAGCCGATCCGCATCTGGATGGAAGTGGGCGAGCGCGACAACCGCTACCAGGACGAGGAAGGCACCTGGCACAATTGGGTGCTGGCGGCGAACCGCACGGCGGCGGCACTGAAGGCCAAGGGTTATGATTACCGCTATGTCTTCGCCAAGGATGCCGGTCACACCGATGGCCGTGTGCGCGAGCAGACCATGGCGGCGGCGCTGGAATATGTCTGGCAGGGTTACCAGCCGACAGGCCGTTAGCACGGTTCTTTTGCGTCCTGCGTGCGTTGTTCGTCGCTCATGGGCTTTTGTTTGCCCATATCGCTTCGCGCGCCTGAAAGCCGGTCAGCGATAGTCGGGCGGTGGCTGCTCGCCACGCCGCACCCGGGGAATGACCGCCCTCACATGCCGCCAGCTATTGGCGGCGAACAATTCCCCCAGCGATTCCAGCAGCGCGATTTTGGCATCGCATTCGGTCTCGGCCTTGTCAGTGAAGTCGCGCACGAACTGCCGTGCTTGCGTCCAGATCTGTATTCTTGTGAGCACGTGGATCCCCGGTCTGAGGCCGGGACTTATGACATTGCGGTCAAGTTAACAATGGTCACACGTAATATTATTACGTCTCCACCCCGTTCAGGGGAATTGTCTTCATCCTTTGCTCACCCTGTCGGCTCCCGATGCGCGACTGTGGCGTGAAAGACGCAGGAAAAGCCTAGGCTTTTCTTGGCCGGACCTCCCACCTCTGCTAGGTTGTTTTCCAGTTGAAGCGAGGGTTTTTCGTCTTATGCCGGTCGTTGCGCGCGCCATTGCCGCCTGCGCGATCCTTGCCGCCTTTGCGGCCGGGACGGCCTTTGCTGCGCCCGCACAGCAGGCTGCACCGCTGAACATCACCGCGTCCAGCGTCACGTCCTTTGGTGCCCCGCGCGCCCTCACCGCCACCGAATTTGCCAGCGTCCCGGCGCTAGTCAACGCCACGCATGACACCGGCGCGCTGACCCTGTCGTCGGACGGGTTTGCCGCCAGCACGGCGCTGTCGCCCACCCTGGCGCTCGACAGCGCCTATCGCGGCGACCTGTCGGCGCGCTTCACCAGCTTTGACCGCACCGCCCAGCCCATGCTGGGCAATGGTGCCTCGTTCCTCGCGCTGGCCAATGCCGGACGCTATGGCGGCCTGACCTATGTGCCGTCGGCCGATCTTAAGCTGCGACTGGGCGTCAGCGCCTGGAATGGCCGTCTCGACAATGTGAGCTTCGATGTCCAGGCCGCGACCGGCATGCCCTTCGCCGTCGATCGCAGCTCGGTCACCACGGTGATGGCTGGCCTGTCCTGGAATCCCGCCGAGTGGATGAGCCTGGGGCTGAACGCCGTTTCGTCCTATCGCCGCAACACGCCGCTCGCCTATGGCGTGGCGTCGCCGCTGGGCCAGTCGTCGCGCACCCAGGGCGTGGAACTTTCCGCCAGCTTCAACCTGGCCAAGGACTGGGTCACCACCACCCATTTCGCGCAAGGCTTCACCCAGCTCAACCAGCGCAGTGGCGCGGCGGGCACCAGCTTTGACGGGCAGGCCTATTCCATCACCGTCGCCAAGCAGGGCGTGTTCGGCGATGACGCGCTGGGCTTCACGCTCAGCCGTCCCGCGCCCGGCATGATCAGCAGCTTCACGGCTTTCAGCGCGGCAAGTGAATTGCCGCCCATTATGCTGGCCGCCGGCAAGAACACCGCGCCGGAAACCGACCTGCAGATCGGCTATGTCACCAGCTTCCTGAATGGCCGTTTGGCCTTGCAGACCAATGCCGGCTACCAGATGAACGCGCAGGGCCAATCCGGCGCCAGCGCGGTGTCGGTGCTGTCGCGCGCGAAGATCAACTTCTGAAGCGCATTTTTCTTCTTGTGAGCGTTGCCGTCGCGGTGCTGCTGCTCAGTGCCGTGTTCTGGATCATGCCGGACGGCCTGCGCCTGACGCCGCATGCGGTCGCAGCACCACCGCCGCTGCAGGGCTACACTATCGCCGTCATCGCCGACCTGCATGCGGGCGCGTCCTTCATCGACGAAGGCAAGCTGGACGCGATTGTGCGCCAGACCAATGCCGCCAATCCCGACCTGGTACTGCTGGCGGGTGATTTTTCCGGCGGCATGCAGGCCGACATCATCGCGGCGCACCTATCGCGGCTGGAGGCAAGGCTGGGGGTCTATGCCGTGCTGGGCGCGGGCGATGTGCCACAAGACGACGAAGCGCCCATGATCGGCCCCGCGCTGGAGAAGGTTGGCATCTTCGTTCTGGGCGGTTCCTATATCGTGCTGGGAACAGCGCGTGGTCCGGTGATCCTGACCTGGCTGGGCGAAGGTCGTCCGATCCGGCTTCCGCCGGGCGGCACGGTTTTGTGCCTTGCCGCTGCGGTGCCGGATCTGGCCAATGTGCCGGCGCGCTGTGCGCTGACCATTTCCGGCCCGCCCCATGGCGACCAGCTTGCCCTACCGTTCCTGCGCGCGGCGCCGGTGCGCCGCGATGGCGGGCGGACGCTGTTCGTCAGCCCCGGCATTGGTGGCGCGACCCTGTCTGCGCGCCTGGACACGCCCGAGATTTCACTGCTGAAAATCCAGTAGCGACGGGCCCCGTGCCCCGCTAAAACCGCATCGCTTTCGCAAGGAAAACCATCATGGCCGGCCCCCAGTTCGTCTACTACATGAAGGACCTGTCCAAGACGTATCCGGGCGGCAAGCAGGTTCTCAAGAACATCTACCTGTCCTTCTATCTGGGCGCCAAAATCGGCATCGTCGGCGTCAATGGCGCGGGCAAGTCCACCCTGATGAAGATCATGGCAGGCATGGACACGGAATATACCGGCGAGGCCTGGGCCGCTGATGGCGTCCGCATGGGCTATCTCAGCCAGGAGCCACATCTCGATCCGGCCAAGACCGTCCGCGAGAATGTCATGGAAGGCGTCGCCAAGAAGCAGGCGCTGGTGGACCGCTACAACGAGATCGCCTCCAACTATACCGACGAGACCGCCGACGAGATGGCGAAGCTGCAGGACGAGATCGAAGCCCAGGGCCTGTGGGATCTCGACAGCCAGGTCGACCAGGCGATGGACGCACTGCGCTGCCCCGATGGCGATGCCGCAGTGGAAACGCTGTCAGGCGGCGAGCGCCGCCGCGTCGCGCTATGCAAGCTTCTGCTGGACGCGCCCGACATTTTGCTGCTGGACGAACCCACCAACCATCTCGATGCCGAGTCGGTGCAATGGCTGGAATCGACGCTGAAGGACTATAAGGGCTGCATCATTTTGGTCACCCATGACCGTTATTTCCTGGACAATGTCACCGGCTGGATCCTGGAACTGGATCGCGGCAAGGGCATTCCGCATGAAGGCAACTACACGTCTTTCCTGGAAGTGCAGGAAAAGCGCCTGAAGCAGGAATCCAGCGAAGAGCAGGCGCAGCAGCGCACGATCGCGCGCGAACGCGAGTGGATCAAGCAGTCGCCCAAGGCGCGCCAGGCCAAGTCCAAGGCGCGCATCAACTCCTATGAGGAGCTGGTGGCCAAGTCGCAGGAACAGCGCACCGGCACCGCCACCATCATGATCCCGGTGGCGGAGCGGCTGGGCGACCTGGTGATCGAGGCTGAAGGTCTCGCCAAGGGTTATGACGACCGCCTGCTCTTCGAGAATGTGAACTTCAAGTTGCCGCCGGGTGGTATTGTGGGCGTCATCGGCGCCAACGGTGCCGGCAAGACGACGCTGTTCCGCATGCTCACGGGGCAGGAAAAGCCCGATGCCGGTACGCTCAAGGTCGGTTCCACCGTGCAGATCGGCTATGTGGACCAGAGCCGCGACTCGCTCGATCCCAAAAAGACCGTGTACCAGGAGATTTCCGGCGGCACCGACTTCATCGAGTTCGGCAAGACCAAGATCAACGCGCGCGCCTATTGCGGTCATTTCGCCTTCAAGGGTGGCGACCAGCAGAAGATGGTCGGCCAGTTGTCGGGCGGTGAGCGCAACCGCGTCCATCTCGCCAAGATGCTGCGCTCGGGCGCCAATTTGCTGCTGCTCGACGAACCCACCAACGATCTGGATGTTGACACGCTGC
>Ga0114974_10004070_pt1 | contig 10959 bp, 14 predicted proteins | sample S_130206_EF_Meta_FD_87318 | JGI IMG/M metagenome (GOLD analysis project Ga0114974, IMG submission 87318) | Freshwater microbial communities from Lake Simoncouche, Canada to study carbon cycling - S_130206_EF_MetaG | ecosystem: Environmental > Aquatic > Freshwater > Lake | place: Lake...
CTACTAGGTAATTTCCCCAGGGGTAGACGGCGGTGGTTGTTTCGACGAGGTCGTCGTCGTCGAGTCCGGCGGTTGCTTTTTGCATCCAGCCGACCCAAAGGTTCCGCTTTTTGACGTCGCCTAGTCGTTCTGTTCTGTAGATGGCTTCTGGCGTTTTGCTCATTGCTGTCCCTCCGTGAGTTGTGTGTGGTGTTCCTGGTAGCTGTCCATTGAAACGCTGCCTTCGAGTTCGTTCTCGCCGCATGCGCATTTGAATGTTGTCGTCTTTGTAATTGTTAGTTCGCCTGTTTCGGTATCGCGCAGGTGGTGTTCTGTGACTGTGCGTTGCACGTTGTGGCCCTTCGCCACTTCGCGGCTTGATGTGTAAATGAGTTCGCGCATCGTCGTTCCTAATTTGCTTCTTTTTTGTTTTTTAGCCAGGAGCGCAATAAATAAATTCCGTTACAATTTGGGCAGCCCAGCGCGGTCCATTCCAAGTGGCCTACTACGGTTTTGGCTTTGCAGCCTGGGCATTCAATCTCTGTGTTCATGTTGTGGCTCCTAGCTCGCTGCTGCTTCGTCTGCTGTGACTTCTTCGCTCATTGAGTTGAAGAATTCAAGCGCCATTGATTCGTCAACTCGGAGCTGCTCGCGCAGTTCGCGCAGCGCCTGCTTTGTCTCGTCGTATTCGAAGCCGTATTCATCTTCAAGGCCTGCGAGTTGGTGGGCTGCTTTTACCAGTGTGTGTCGAATGGCGAGGTATCGGTTTGCGAGCTCGCGCTTGCCCTCTTCTATTTCGGTTGCTGTGTCCATGCTGTTCCTCCTGTTTGTGTGGGGCTTGTGCTCCACGTGTCAAACAGTACGGGGTTTTGTATGACAAAGCAACGACCTATATTCCCCTTATTTCACTAGGGTTTGCGGGCCACAAATCTTGAGCTGCCGAACCATCCCCACTGGAATGTTCAGAACGCCGTCCACTTCTCCGTCTGGCGTTTGCGACTGGTAGACGGTGACGTGTTCGGGCTTGCCGCCGTCGCACGTGGCGAGAAGAAATCCGCAAGTTTCAACCAGGTATTCGTCCTGGTCTAAGTCCTCGATCGCGGTCCAGGTTTCTGTGTTGGTGTGGGCGTCTGCCCAGACGACGATCACTGGCGTTGTCATGGTTTTTCCGTCATGAAATCCTCGCCTCGGTATCTGGCCCAGCCGTCGCGGATGGGTACCAGCTCAAGGTTGAAGTCGCCGTCGCCGGCGAAGTATTCAACGATCGCGATGCCTTGTTGCCAGTCTTCTGCTCTGTAAAGGGGGCGTCCGTCGAGGTCGTGTCCTCCACGTGTGCTGGGGACTTCGCCTGAAATTTTGGCTAGGCAGCCTGGGCTTGCTGCGAGGATCGTTCGCGCTCCGTCGTGGTCGTCGCGTGTGCGTTCTGCCCATTCGCGTCTGTGGATGTGTCCGTAAATGACGGAGGTCTTCACGGTTGCCAGGTACTTATGAGCTGTGCTTCCGCCGCTCGCGACTCGGTCCCCGTGTATGACGTGGAGGCGGTCGTTGATCCAGTGGGCGCCTGTTGGGTAGCCAGGCAGGTATTCGACTTCTGTTTCGTCGAGGCGGCATAAATAGGGGACTGAAAGGACGGGCCATTCCTCTGGCGTGTTGCCTCTTCGAAGCCCGTAGGCGGCTCCTGCGCTGTCGAGGATCATGTTTCCGAGGCGTTCTTCGTGGTTGCCTGCTATCCAAACGATGCGGGCTTGTGGCGCTAGTTTGCGGAGCTGTGCGCATAGCTCGGTTGCGCGGTCTATGGCGGCTTGTGTGGTCCTGGCGAACGCGGGGGTGTACCGGTATTTGCCGAACTCGCAGAGGTCGAGGTTGTCTCCAACCAGGATGATCTGGTCTGGTTTGGCTTTGCGTACGAGTTGAAGTGCCACGTCGATGGCTGCTTCGTCGTGGATGGCTTCGAGCTGGTTGTTGGCTGTTCTGAAGTAGCCGAGCTGCATGTCTGGAAGGATGACGGCTGTTCTCATCGTGTCGCGCTTCTTGTCGCTTGGCTTTAACGCCGGCACCTGGTATCGCTTGCCTTGTTGAATGATTGGCCAGGCGGGTTGCACGCCGTAGCGAATGTCTTTAGCGAGTGACATTATTTGTCTGTCGCCAACGTGTGATGATCGATCCCGACATCGTTATCCCTCGCGCTTGTAGCGCTTTGAGAATTTGTGTTGGTCGAATGTTTGGGTCTGCTAATGCGGCTATGAAATCTTCGCCGTCTGCTTTTCCGAGTTCTTCTTTTATTTCGGAGACGCGATCGACTCTGTTATTTAGCGCGGTATTTTTCACCTCGGTCAGAAACTTGCCCACTTGACGCCTCCTGTAAGTGCCAATCAATATGTGAGCCCAGTTTAGAGTCTATGCGTTCAACATTTCCACCTATCTTGTTGATCGCTTGCATGACTGTTGCGTGGTCTGTTGCGTTCTCTTTTCTGAAACGCATGAGGATGGTGGTAATTATTCCGCCGATGCTGGTCAGCAATGCTGCGAGAACAACTCCCCAGTCCATCTCAAGCTTGGGCTGGTTTGTTTGCCAGCCAGTCCTTCACGCGTTGTGGCGTGTTGTCGCCGGCGACGTAGCGAAGATGCCAGGGTTCTTCTGGTACGACCTCCCATGAAAAGCCAAACGAGACGGCGTTGGCTTTGAGCCATTCGAGGCGTTTGCCGTTGGCGTTCGCAATGTCTACAGCGATGCCGAGGTTGTGCTTCGATGTGCCTGGTACCGCGAGTGGCGCCATGCCCTTCTTCAAGTACCAGGCTTCGCCTTTGTACACGCGAGGTTTTTGGCCTGCGATGACGTTGGTTGTGTAGCGCTGGTAGAAGCCGTACTCCTGTGTTTCGAGTGTGCGGTATGTGTCTGCTTGTGATGTCGGAGCGAGGTCGAGGCCGTCTGTGTTTGCTGCTGCGTCCATTGCTTCGTATGCGTCTGCTGCGCAGTGGTGCAGTCGTCCTTTGCCTTCAACTGCTCGCAGCAGTTTGGGTGCTAGTGCGCCTGGTTTGGCGTTCTTTAAGTGCGAGCAAAGTTGAACAGGAATGATCGGCAGCGATGCCGCCTTCTTTGGCAATGCCATTACTTGGCTCGCGGTTTTCCGTTGCCTTCGAATGCTGCAGCAATTTCTTCTTGTGTGAGGTCGCCGTCAACCATCGAGCGGAGGAGTTTTTCCATCACTTGTGCGGTTGCCATAAGTCCTGCGAGGGCTGCGCTTTTCCAAAGGTCAACGCCAATGAGGGCGCCTCCTGCTACTGCTGCTAATGCGGATGATCCGAATAATGCGCCAATGCGGAATATCACGTTTCTAAGTTTTTTCATTGCTGGTCTTCCTTCTTCTTTAAGGCACCAGCCAAATGGAGGACGAGCGTTCCGATTGTTACCCAAATTGCGAGCTGCTGTGTGAAGCCCGACAAGGTTCCGATCGTGATGATGGACGCGCCAATGGTCCAGAGCAGTGCGTGTATCTCGCCCCAGAATTTCATTGTTTTCTCCGTGTGGTTAGTGCAGGGCTTGCGCTTAATAATACTGCACTCAACGCGACCATTGCTCGTCGCTGTTCCACTGGGATTCTTGAGTTTGATGCGATGTAGTTGTCGGCAAAACCTGAGAAAATATTTAGCGCCGCTTCGAATGCTTGTTTGATTCCTGTTGGTGCTTCTTGAACGGCTGCGACTACGGCTTCTGCTTCATCTGTCGTTAGTTCGCTTGTTTCAATTTGTTCGAAGAGCTGCGCCGCCTGGTCCTCTGTGATCATGGCCAGCACTTCTGGGCTTGTCACAATCGCTGCGACCTGGTCTGTTTGAAGTTTCTTTTCCAGCACGTTGTTGATGATGGCTGCTATCTGTTCTGGTTTGGCCTCCGACAAAGCGACGACGGTTTTGGCTATCTCGGCATCTGTGGCTTCGCCTGGTTTGGGTGGTTCAGGTGGGAGGGTGGTTGGCATGGGTTGGGTAGTTTGGGTTGATGTCGTTGTTGCTGGGGTTGTTGTCGTTGTTGTGGTGGGTGGTGTCGTGGTTGTGGTGGTTGTCGCAGCTTGCGTGGTTGTGGTTGTTGGTTGATCCGTTGTGGTTGTTGTCGTTGTTGGTGTTGTCGTGGTTGGTTGGGCGATGGTGGTTGGCGGCTCGTAGACGGTCGTGGTGGTCGTCGATGTAGTTGTGGTCGTTGTCGTGGTGGTTGTGGTCGTAGGGGCGCTGGTCGTCGTCTGAGGGGGCAGGGTGGTTGTGGTCGTTGTGGTCGTTGTGGTCGAAGGGGGGCTGGTCGTTGTCTGAGGGGGCTGGTTGGTTGTGGTCGTCGTGGTGGTTGACGTGGTGGTCGTGGTTTGAGGCGGCTGGGTGGTTGTGGCCGGCAGGGTGGTTGTGGCTTCTGTGGTGGTGGTCGTTGCCTCGTCTGTGCCGTAGTTCAGGTTGCTGATCGTCAGAATGCCTGGGGCACAGCACGTGTCTGTCGAAGCCTGGCGTATGGCGAACGTGTCCCCTGGTTCAACTGGCGCCTCGATCGCGCCTGTCGCGTAGTTGTTCTGGGTGGGGTCTTGTAATGAAACGAGGCCAGTTGCGTTCCCGTTGATGGCGTATTGCGGTGGGTCGTACCAGGCGCCGTCTGTGGTTTGGTAGGTCCAGTTGAAGCTGATGAGGGTGATGCCTTCTGGGATCGTGGTTTCGAGCTGCGCGTGGTTGGCTCGTCCTGCGCAAGTTCCGCCGTCTGGTCCGACGATGGTGAAGCCGTCAGCGGTTGTTGTGGCGTATCCGCCTTCTGCTGCGATGCAGGTTTTGCTGAATGTCCACGCGCCGAACGTTTCCGCTTTGGTTCTCGTTGGAATGAAAAGCGCGAGAAGGCTTGCCGGTAGAACAATCAGCCAACGCGTCCAACGCATTACAACTCAGTGATGAGAGGATTTATGAATTCGTCTGTTTCGGCGTTGTAAATATAATTTATTGATGCGTATTGCTTGCGGAAATTTTCACCAGTTTGCATCCATGTGCCTTCGTAACCATGCGCTATAAGAAACTCTAAACCGATGCGTTCTGACTCAGGGAAGTTCAACCCGACGATGTCGTCATTGATGACCAATGCTTCAACAACTTTTCCGTCTACTATTTTTACGAATGTTGCCATCAGAATGTCACGCTTCCTGAACCTGTCCAGGTATAAATGTGGTAGCCACCTGTGTTGCTATAAGTTGGTGAACCAGTTGTTGCTGTCACTTCTTTGAAGGTGTTTGCATATCGAATAATAACAATTCCTATTGAGCCTGTGCCGCCGTTTGACGCTGTACCGCCACCACCACCAGAGCCGTTGACGGTTGCGTTAGCGCCGTTGGTTGCATTTGTTTTCGATCCGTTGCCGCCTCCGCCTGACCCTCCAGCGATCGTGCCTGTGTAGCTTGGGTTGCCGCCTGCGCCGCCACCTCCTGCGCGTGTAGTTGCCGTTCCGTTAATGCTTGATGATGTTCCTGCACCGCCGTTTGAGTTTGCGTCTGTTCCACTTCCTATTGCGCCGGAGCCGCCGCCGCCGCCTCCGTGATATAAACCGCCAACTGTTCCAGCGCCTGCGAAACCTTGAACTGGCGACGCTGTTCGTGCGCCTCCACCACTTACTCCACTTCCATAATTGCCGCCGCCGCCCGACCCGCCTGTGCGTCCGAATTGGGCTTCTGATAATCCGCCGCCGCCGCCGCCGCCGCCTGTAGATGTGATCGATGCCAAAACGGAATTACCGCCGTCGCCTCCGTTAATTGCACCGGCTGCTCCAACTGTGACCGTGTATGCGGTACCTGCTGTCACGTTCAACGCTGATTCTGCTGCGCCTCCGCCTCCTGTTGTTTCGCCAGTAACTGAACAGCGGTATCCGCCTGCGCCTCCGCCGCCCGATGGTATGTCTTGGTATGGCGCCCATCCGCCTCCGCCTCCGCCACCAATAACTAAATACTGGACTGACGATGGTGCTTCAACTCCTGCGCCAACTCCTGCGAGAAGTTGCATAGTTACGCTTTAACGTTGCCGAGCATTACCCATGCGTCGGTATCAATTTTCAGAACTGTGCAGACGGCGTATTGGTCTGAAAGTTTTAGTTTGCTTCCCGCGCTTCGAATGACTGCAGTTCCTGCTGCCGCGAATGTTGCGGTTCCTGTTGACAAATTTAAGAAGTTCACTTGATCGCCAATTGCGAACGCGACGCTTGCGTTTGCTGGGACTGTGATGGTTTGTGCTGCGGCGTTGTTTACCGTTACAAGTTTGCCGACATCTGCTGTGCCGATTGTGTATGCGGTTCCTGTTTGTGCGCTAACTGAAACGAGGCCGTTGGCCAGGGTGTTCATGTTTGCTGCGGTTAGGGTATCGCCTGGAGTGAAGCTGGGACGTAGTGCCATAGTGCTTCTAGGTTATCGCATAAGTGGCGTCGTTGAGAGTGCTGGTATCCAAAATGAACGGAAGCAGTAAATCAATTTTCCCAAGCCCCAGAATGACTTGATGGCGGCTTGGTGTGATCTGCCGCCTAATCGATTCAATAACCACGTTCTGTGTTATCGAGCTGGGTGTTCCTGTGTGGAAGGTTTTGTTCACTGCGAGAATGTCGCCTATCTCAAATTGGGCGACTTGGTTTTGTTGGGCTTGTGTTAGACGGTTCACAAGTATTCCGACTTCGGTAAAATAAACTTCTGGCGTTTCGAATGTGTTGAGGAGGTTTGCTGCGAGGGCGGAGCCGGCTGCGTCATCGACAAGTGGGATGTCTGTGAGCGACAAGTTTTTGATCCCGTATTCAGTTTGGCTTGCTGTGCCGTTTGCGACGCTTGATGCGGTTCCTCCAGTTATTTGTACGGAGATGCGGTTGAGGACGGTTTCTGCTCCGTAGACGGTTTGGAGTGCGTCTATCGGGATGTTGCTTGTTGCTGTTCCTCCAAGTGTTGCGATGGCTGTTCCAAAGGAGGTCGTGACGCGTGGGTCGAATTGTATGAGTCCTTCGCGGTCTGCGAACAGGCGGCCGTTCTCTGCGATCTGGACGGCTTGTAAGGCTTGGAGTGTGTTGGCGTTGTCTTCGTATGCGATCGTTCCGCAGGTTGCGACGCCAGTTCCTATGCTTCGTAGCGCTGTTGCCCAGGAGACTTCGTTCCGGTTGAGGATGGCTTCGACGCGTTGTGACGTGAGTTGTTGGCTTGGGTTGAAGCTGGCGAGGTTGGTTTGGCTGAGTTGGGCTAGGGCGTCGACGGCGAGGATGGTTGCTGTGGAAAGGTTGGGCTCGTCGTATTCGATGTTGAGGTCGTAGACGTAGCCTTTGTACATGGCGGCGGTTCCTGCGCTGCCTCCATAAATTTCTATTTTGCGTCGTGGTGCGATTCCTAGTGTTCCCTGGTACCAGGGTGAGTCTGTGTTTAATGGATCAAAGGCGCGGCTGCTTGCTCTGTCGTCTGCTGTGATGTTGAGGGTGCCGGCGTTGAATGTGTCGAGTTGGCTGTTGCGTCCTCGGTTGATGTTGATCGTCTGGACGTATTCGGTGATGTCTACGAAGTCGGTCGTTCCTTCGAGTTTGTCTGGTCCGTCGAGTGTGCTGCTGTCTAGTTTGAATATGTCGGTTAGAAAGCCGACGTCAAGTTTGACGGCGAGGGTTTCGCCCCAGTTCGCCTGTTGTGCCATTGGCTAGACCGATCCGAAGGTAAAAGTGGAGCCGTTCAGTCGTAGGTATTCGCGGAGGTATTCGTCGAGTTCTTGTCCTATTTGGATGCCGCTTGCTCCGAGGCCAGCGTTGATCGTTATCTGTGGCGCATTTGATGCGGCGTCAAAGTTTGTGTATCGGTTGCCGACTGTGCTGGTTGGCTGGGCCACGACGGTCTTCATTGGGTTGGGGACGCTTGCCGCTATCTTTGGGTAAAGTTTCGCAATCTCCCCAGCCTTCTCGTTTGCTGTGTTGAGGCGCTCTTGAGCTTCTGCTTCACGCTCGATGGCGTCTGCGACTCGAATGGTCGCTTCTTCCTGGCGTCCCTTCGCTTCTGTGAGGGCATCGCTGAATTGGGCATAAAAGTCCGAGCCAACAACGGCCCCATAAATAAGTTCATTCAGGGTGCTTTGTGACGTGGCCAGTTCATCTGTGGCGTCCCTCTGCTCATCGACGGCGTCCTTGCCTGAAAGCTTCGCCTCAGCCAGCGCTATCTCCGCTTCTCGTATCGCCTGTGGTGAGGATTCTGGGTCCAGGCGTATCTCTGCGAGTTGGCGTTCCGCGTCTGCGACGGCAAAGACGGAAGCCTCCACGCGGTAGCCGGCCCGTTCTACGCTTCGTTGTGCCTGGTCTAGTTTGCGTTGCGCTGCGATGGCTTCTGGGGAGCCTGCTCCAAAGCCTGAGACGGCTTTGTCGAGGGCTGCCTGTGCTGATGCCACGTCAAGGGTTGCCTGGTTCAGGTCTGTCTGTGCGTTTTTTGTATCGGTCTGTGCTTTGCTAAATGCCTTTTGAGCCGAGGTTGAAGTCTTCAGCGCGTCTGTGTATTCCTTAAGTTTTTCTTTGGCTGTCTTGAGGGTTTTCGCTGCTCCGCCTGCTGATGCTCCTGCTCCGTCTTGCGCGTCTTCGAAGCCGTTGAGTGCTGTCTTGCTTGTCTTGAGTGTGCCGTTGACGTCGTTGAATTTGGCGTTGACTTCTTGAAGTTGTGTCTGGGTAAGTCCCATCTGTGTTCCCAGTTTTTTTGTGTCCACAGTAATTTTTGGAATATTTGGGATGAGGGGTATCTTGTTGAATACGTCAATGAGGGTGTTCACTACGGAGACGGCAATGTTTGCGAGCGCTGTTTTCATCTCATCAAATTTTCCGACGAAGCCTTTGACTGCGTTCACTGCGATGTTTGCGATGCCTTTAATAAGTCCAACGAAAATGTCAGGGAGTGCTGCGACCAATGCGACGACGGCGCCGCCAAGTCCTGCGATGAGTTGGCCTCCAATTGTTAGCGTCCATTTTAGAAGTGATCCTGCGAGTCGTGTGCCTGCAGAAAGTAGCGCGGGGATGCCATCTGAAAGTACCCATTTAGCAATGTCGCCTAGAAAAGTTACGAGCTGTGCTGGAAGTTGTCGCGCTGCTTTACCAACGAACGACGCGAGCGTGTCTCCGAGTCCTTGCACGACGGTCACAAGTTTTGGCAGTCCTTCTTTGTATATCCAATCTAAGCCCTTGAGAAGAAAGTCGCGGATGCTGCTAATGAACATAGGGATTCTTGGTTCAATCCATCCTGTTAGCTTTTCTGCCCATTGTTGAAGTCCCGCAGCCAATGCTGGCGCTCCTGTTGTTACTGTCCAGTTGATTGCTGCTGCTAATAATTCTTGGATGGCACTTACAACGATCGGAGCGCCTTCTTTGAATTTGTCTGCGATGAATTGAACGCCTCCACTTATTCCGCCTTCTGAAAGTGCGCTGCCGAACTCGTCTAGGACTGGCATCACTTTGGTGCTGATGATGCTCATCGCTCCTTCGAGCGCCGGCATGAGTGCATATCCCACTGATTCGACAACTTCTCCGAAGCCTGTCTTAAGTCTGAGTAGTCGTCCAGAGAATGTGTCTGCTGCGACTGCTGCTGCTCCTCCGAATTGTTTATTCAATTCTTCAGTCACCAGGTTCATGTCTTTGGACTTTTTGATGTTGTCGCTTAGTGGTATCCCAAGTTTTCCAAGTGCCGCAAAGTTCCCAGTTGCCGCTTTGCTCAGGGCGGTGGTCACTGCTTCGAGGTCTTTACCGCTACCCGCAGAAACATCTAGGCTTATTTTCATCAGGTCGTTGGCTTCTGTTACCGATCCTGTTGCACGCACGAGCTGTGCGAATGCTGGACGAAGTTTGTCGTCAACTATTCCTGTTGCCAGCATCATCGTTTTGATCTGTTCTTCGACTCCTGCTATCTGGTCGAAGGTTGCGCCAGTCGTTGCTTTGAGTTGTTGGGCTAGGAGGGCTTGCGACTTTTGGTCTTGTGCTGCTCCTTCGACTGCTTTGTATGCGGCTGCTGCTGTTGCGGTGAAAGCGGCGGCGCCTGAGATGGCCATCGTTTTGAATGATGGCAATAATCCTGTGACGCCTTTTTTTAGCGATCCCATTCCGCCGCTTACGCTGGCGATGCCTTTGTTGAAGCCGAGGGTATCTGAAATGAATTTTACTAAGAACGTGCGCTCACCAGCCATGCGGCTAATTCTACTCTGGTCCTCCGACGCTGTTCATGAGTGCTGTGAATTCGTTGAGCATCGCCTGGTACTTTGCTTTGCCGTTCAGTTCGCTCCATCGGTTTGTTCCCGTTGAGCTGTTCCACCATTCTTCTGAAAGCATGACGCATTGCTGTTGGCGTTGTCGTGGTTGTCGCGCTGTTCTTATTTGTGTTGGATGGACGCGGTGTTCTGTTTCCCAGTTGAAGTCTGCGTCGAGGAGCGCTCCGTGTCCTTCATGAAATTCGTAGGGTTGATCTGTCGCGTGTTGCGGCAAATAGAAGAGGCGGGCTGGGTCTTTGGTTTGCGGGTCGCCTTGTACCTGCAGGCGTTCATGAAGTCCTAGCCAAACTGCCCGCCATAATCCTGCTGGTACTCGTTCCGCTAATGGGAGGACGAGGTGGTAGTGGGGGTCTTCGTTTCTGTGCGAATAAGTGGAATAGGCGAACCACTCCAGGCCGTCTAGTTTGGCGTTGTCGAATGCTTCGCCGTCCATGTCTACGACGAGGGCTTCTATGAAGCGGACGCCTTTGTTGCCTCGTTTGCTACCTGGGTAGTATTCGATTGGGGACCAGAGGGCGCCGTCTGTTTTGTTGGGGTTTTCTTCGTGGTGTTGCAGGATGGCTTTGAGCTCTGCCCAGGTGCCGGCGAGTGGTTGGGGCTGGGTTGCTTTGACGGATGCGAAATAGACGGCCATTGGTCCTCCTTCCTTTACCTTACTTGGTTCCCACCATTCTGCCCCGCCTCGGGTTGGTCCCTCGAGGGGTTCGACGGTTCCCACCATTCTGCCCCGCC
>Ga0114974_10004072_pt1 | contig 10954 bp, 7 predicted proteins | sample S_130206_EF_Meta_FD_87318 | JGI IMG/M metagenome (GOLD analysis project Ga0114974, IMG submission 87318) | Freshwater microbial communities from Lake Simoncouche, Canada to study carbon cycling - S_130206_EF_MetaG | ecosystem: Environmental > Aquatic > Freshwater > Lake | place: Lake...
ATGAACTATACTTGTGTTTTATACAGGGTAGATAAAATGAAAACAAAGACAGACGATGTCTATGGTGAAACTGTTTCAGATGGCATCAAATTTTTACCTCCAGTTGAGTTTAATGCTTATGTTGCAATCGCCACCCCAGAAAACAAATTTCTTGGAACTACTAAAATGGATCAATTGGAACCTGGAAACATTACTATGTCAGTTTATTTAAAAACATTGGAAGACCTTGAAATTGATATTCAATTTGGGGACTATATTGGATATTATGATACGGAAAATTTTGTTAGATATTATACAGTTGTTAATGATGGTCGTGTAACTTCCGATATTAAACACACATATAAAGGTTTCAAACCTTTTTATCGTAGTATTATAGCAGCACCAGTTGGACCTAACGAATTTAAAGGATTATAAAAATGCCATTACCAAAGAAAATAAAAAAAGATATTAGTTTAATTGAGAAGAAAACACTTCTTCCAAGAAGGCATGAAATTGCGGATATGATTTCTCAAGACGGGACATATCTCCCAAAATCATTATTACACCCGGATTTAGATAGGGGTTTTTTAGATTTTGTCCGTGACGAATTAAAATGTGTTGTTGAGGGTAAAACTGTACCTATGGTTGATATTTTGGTGACCACTCAAAACTGGGCTCAATTTACAGAAACTTGGGATTTTCAAAATATAGATAAGAATGTTGAACCTCCGTTTATTGCCGTTGTACGAACTCCGGAAGTTGAGTATGGTAATAATCCATCAATAACCACATACACAATTCCAAATAGAAGACAATATTTTTATGCGAAAGTACCGACTTGGGATGGACAAAGACACGGTATGGACATATATAAAATACCACAACCAGTCCCAGTTGATATAAAATATACGGTAGTTATCGTTTGTAATAGAATGAGAGAATTAAATAAGTTTAATCAAAATGTCATTACGAAGTTTTCATCAAAACAAGCATATCAAGTTATTAAAGGACATTATATTCCAATTATTAGAGGAAGTATTAGCGATGAATCTGTTTTGGATCTTGAGAAAAGAAAAGTTTATATTCAAAAATATGAGATGATTTTACAAGGGTTTTTAATTGATGAGGATGAGTTTGAAATAAAACCTGCAATTACCAGGACATTTCAAATGTATGAAACCGAAACTCAAATTAAAAAAAGAAAACCAAAAAAACCTGAACCACAAATCCCAACAACATACTTCCCAATGTTTCCTATTGGTAATTTAGTTAGTGTTCAAAAATTTGATTACACCGTAAATTTGAGATTATCTGATAATAAAAATGTAGATTCATTCCAAGTTTTCATTAATAATGATTTTTATGGGACTAGCGTAACGGAAATACAAATTAATAACGGAGATGAATTAAGGTTGGTTATTACAAAGGATGATAATACAAAAGAGTCCGATATTATCTTTATTCAAGAGTTAATTTAATTCTCACCGTAGATATCTTTTTTTTCCTTACACCTCTCAATGATCAAGTTTTCTAAAAATCTATACATTTTAATTCCTCTCTTATCGCAATACTTTTTTAGTATCTCGTGAGATTCCACTGATATCTTTAAATTTTTAATCTTTTTAGGTTCTTTATCCATAGGTAGAAAAAAGGTAGAAAAAAATCATACCAAGATATAAATACTTTTAATTAAGTAAAGTTTTTGGTTAAAATAACAATATTTATAATATATAAAATAAAATTTAAACTTAAAAATTAAAACCTATGGCAACTAACAGTAAAGTATTCGTATCTCCTGGAGTATATACTTCTGAAGTTGATTTAAGTTTCGTAGCCCAAAGTGTGGGTGTAACTACATTAGGTATTGTTGGTGAAACCTTAAAAGGTCCCGCATTTGAACCTATCTTCGTAAGAAACTTTGACGAGTATCAAGTATATTTCGGTGGAACAACTCCTGAAAAATTTGTTAACACACAAATTCCTAAATATGAGGCTTCATATATAGCAAAAGCTTATTTACAACAATCAAATCAATTATTCATTACAAGAATACTTGGATTATCTGGTTATGACGCTGGACCGTCTTGGTCTATTACAACAAAAGCGAATGTTGACCCAACAACGGTTGATTTCCTTTGTTTTAGTTCTGTAACTGATCCAAGTAATGTTTGTGATACAATTTGTGTTATCCCAAGTGCAATTACTTATTCGGTTACATTTACCGGTTGTACAAGTGGTTTAGATACAATTGCATTTGAAACTTCATTTTCTAATGAGATTGAATCTATCTTAACGGAACAATACGAAAGTTTTGATGGGTCCGTCTCAACGATAGAAACAAACATTAAAGATTTAATTAATAGTGTAATTTCAAGTGTTGATCCTGACACTACTAAACTAAATACAATTAGTTATTTTGGTACTATAGACGGAGATGATTATGATATTCTATCTCCTATTTTTACCGCATCAACAAATGTATATGATGTTCCTTCAGTTTCTAGTACATTAACTGATTATACATCACCATTTAATGATCCTTGGTACTACTCTTTATTTGATAATACTGGTGGAGGTTTATATTCTGGGTTTTCATTCTTCACATTTGTTGACGAATTAACTCAAATTATACCGGTTACAACAACGTCAACTACGTTGACCCCAACCCCAACTCCATCACCATCATCGGTTAATCCTTGTATTACACCAACTCCTTTTGCATCACCAACCCCAACCCCAACTCCAGTAAATGTAGATTGTTTTTCGGGTTCATTGACTGTTAAATTATATTACTATACAGGTAATTCATATTCAGATTTTGATGATTTAGTTGTTGGTACTTTAAGATCAAGAGGTATTGCAACATATTCTGATGGAAACAATCCAGTATATGAAGTTTCAAATACTTCTAATGTTTCTTTGAATATGACGGGACAATATGTGGGAGCACTTAAAAACCCATATTTACCATTTGCAATTAATGTAACGAATGATTCAGGTACTAACTTTATCTTTGAAAGTTCTTTCTCACAATCTGACTCACAATATATTGCAAAAGTTTTTGGTGGTACTAACTTTGGTAAACCAAGACAATCAACACCATTATTCTTAGAAGAAAGATTCCAATCACTTTTAAATTATGGGTGGAGAAAAGGATTTATTAGAGGATTAAGTTCTGAACTAATCGCTTTAGATTCCGCACAAAGTTCTGATACGTCTTCAATTGGGTGGTATTTAGAAAAATATCAATCACCAAGTTCTCCTTGGATTGTTTCAGAATTAAGAGGTACTAAAACATTTAACCTTTTCAAATTCTACACAATATCTGATGGTAATTCAGCAAACTCTGAAGTTAAAATATCGTTTATTAATATGTCATTTGCAAATAGAACATTTGATATTTTAGTAAGAGATTATTATGATGTAGATTCAAACCCAGTTGTTCTTGAGAAATACACTAACTGTTCTATGGATCCATCACAAAATAACTTTGTGGCGAAAAAAATCGGAACGTTAGATGGTGAATACGAATTGAACTCAAAATACATAATGGTTGAAATTAATGAGGATGCTCCGGTTGACTCAATACCTTGTGGATTTGAGGGATATACTTTTAGAGAATATGCTGGAGCAAAACCACCGTTCCCTATTTATAAAACTAAATATGACTTTCCAGGTGAGGTAGTTTATAACCCACCATTTGGATTATCATCAGGAGCGGATGATTCGGTTAGAAGTTCTGGTGACAACGTAAGAAGAACATATCTTGGTATTTCAAATAGTGTTGGATTTGATACAAGTTTCTTTGAGTACAAAGGAAAAAGAAACCCAATAACTACTTGTGATTTAGAAAGTAGTGAGTTTAATTACAGAACAAGAGGTTTCCATATGGATCAATTTGCTAGTGGTATTACAATCTCTAGTGGTTTTGCAACAAGTGGAACTCCTAAATATTATGTGGGAGACGCGTCTTTCTCTTCTGAACCAACAAATACTACTAGTCCATACTATAGATTATTCTCAAGAAAATTCTCATTACTTGTTAATGGAGGATTTGACGGGTGGGATATCTATAGAGAATATAGAACTAACGGTGATAGATTTGTATTAGGTCGTCAAGGATTCCTTAACGGAGCATGTGTTTCAGATAGATACCCGGATGCTAAAGGATGGGGAGCTTTCAAACAAATTAGTATTGGTGATGGAACTATTGATTATGCAAATACCGATTACTACGCTTATTTGCTAGGAGTTAGAACATTTGCAAATCCTGAAGCGGTTAATATAAATGTATTTGTTTCTCCAGGAATTGATTATGTTAATAACTCAGATTTAGTTGAGGCAACAATTGATATGATTGAAAACGAAAGAGCGGATTCATTGTATATTACAACAACTCCTGACTACAATATGTTTGTTGCATCAACAACTGAAGGTGATAACTTAATTTACCCTCAAGAAGCTGTTGATAATTTGGAAACAACGGGAATTGATTCCAATTACACTGCCACTTATTACCCTTGGGTATTAACAAGAGATAGTGTTAATAACACTCAAATTTATCTTCCGGCAACATCTGAAGTAACAAGAAACTTGGCGTTAACTGATAACATTGCATTCCCTTGGTTTGCGTCGGCAGGTTACACAAGAGGTTTAGTTAATTCAATTAAAGCTCGTAAGAAATTAACACAAGAAGATAGAGATGTTCTTTATGTTGGTAGAATTAACCCAATCGCAACTTTCGCAGATGTAGGTACGGTAATCTGGGGTAACAAAACTCTACAAGTAAGAGAATCGGCTCTTGATAGAATCAACGTAAGAAGATTATTATTACAAGCTCGTAAATTGATTTCAGCGGTATCCGTAAGATTATTGTTTGATCAAAACGACGAACAAGTAAGACAAGACTTCTTAAATGCGGTTAATCCTATCTTGGATGCAATTAGAAGAGACAGAGGTCTTTATGACTTTAGAGTAACTGTCTCAAGTGACACCGAAGATTTAGATAGAAATCAATTAGTTGGTAAAATTTATATTAAACCTACTAGATCACTTGAGTTTATTGACATTACTTTCTTCATTACTCCAACTGGAGCTTCTTTTGAAGACGTGTGATAAAAACTAAATAATGGAAAGGTGGGACATAGATTCCCACCTTTTTTATTTTACGGAATATTTATTTATATGAATTATAGAAAAATTGTTAGAAGAGTCCTTAATGAGATGATGGATGATAGTAATTCTCCGGTAATGAAGTATTATGCATTTGACTGGGACGATAATCTTATGTTTATGCCAACAAAAATTTATCTTAAAGACGATGAAGGTAATAGTGTTGGGATGTCAACCGAAGATTTTGCGGAATACAGAACCGATATTGGTAAAGAACCTTTTGAATATGAGGGACACACTATAATATCTTTTGATGAAGAACCTTTTAGAGATTTCCGAGTAACGGGAGATAAAAACTTTTTAAAAGATTCAATGATAGCTCCAATTGGTCCTGCTTGGTCTGATTTTGTGGAAGCGGTTAATAAAGGTTCTATTTTTGCTATTGTAACTGCAAGAGGTCACACCCCATCAATATTAAAAGAAGCTGTTTATAGGTTAATTAAAAATAATAAACACGGATTAAATTCAACGGAGTTAGTTAAAAACTTAAAAAAATATAGAGAACTTGCTGATGAAGATGATATGTCCAACGACGAACTTATTAGATCTTATTTAGATATGTGTCGTTTCCATCCTGTTTCCTTCGGAGAGGGGTCTGCAACTAACCCAGAACAAGGTAAGATAGATGCAATGGAAGAATTTATTAGATACGTTAAAAGAATGTCACACAAATTACAGAAAAAGGCATTTATGAAAAACAAAATAGGAAATTATTTTACTCCATTTATTGGTTTTTCAGATGATGATGTAAGAAATATAGAAAGTATGAAAAAGCATTTTGATAAAAAAGATGATAATATATTAAAAACTTATTTAACTGCAGGAGGCAAAAAAAGATTATATTAAATATTAATTGCCTATTGCAAATATATTCGTTAAAAAAATTGAAGTAAATAGAAATATTTTTACAATACTAATATTTATAATAAAATAATAAAATAAAATTAAAAAATAGAAATTATGGCTGATTTGTTAATGAAAATGCCTATTCCTTACGAACCAAAACGTAACAATAGATGGATTTTAAGATTTCCTTCATCATTGGGGATCAATGAGTGGTACGTTGAAAGTACGTCAAGACCTAAATTATCAATTAACTCGGTTAAAATTCCTTTCTTAAATACTGAAACTTATGTTGCCGGTAATTTTACATGGGGTGAATTAGCGGTAACGTTTAGAGATCCAATCGGTCCATCTGCAACACAAGCGGTTATGGAATGGATTAGAACTTGCGCTGAATCTGTAACTGGTCGTATGGGTTATGCTGCCGGATATAAGAAAAACGTTGATCTTGAGATGTTAGATCCAACTGGAGTCGTTGTTGAAAAATGGATTTTAGAAGGAGCTTGGTTAAAAGGATATGATGGTGGATCATTAAAATACGGTGGAGATGAGATTGCGACAATTACTTCAACAATTGTTATGGATCGTTGTATATTAGTGTATTAAAATAAATTTACTTTTAATATTAACCGCATATCTTTAATAAGAGTGCGGTTTTTTATGCAACATAAAATAATAATAAAAATAAAAATATGGATCAAGATTTAGCAAACTATGGACAACAAAACTTTACATTGCCACACGACATTGTGAGTTTACCTTCAGGTGGAACATTTTATAAATCAAAAAAGAAATCAATTAAAGTTGGTTATTTAACTGCGAGTGATGAGAATATTCTTGCAAACATTGATGGAAAAAAATCAATAAATGAGGCGGTTGTAATTCCTTTATTAAGAAGTAAAATTTACGAACCAGATATCAGACCTGAAGAATTGTTAGAAGGAGATGTTGAAGCAATTTTATTGTTTTTAAGAAATACGTCTTTTGGGGCTGAATATAGAATAGTAAGTACTGATCCAAAAACAAACAAACAATTTGAATCAACAATATTATTGGATGAATTAAATATTGTTAAATCAAATGTGGATCCGGATGAAAACGGACATTTTACCGTTAAATTACCCAGATCAGGGGCGGTTGTTAAATTAAAACTATTAAGTTTAATGGATACAATGTCAGTGGATAACATTGTAGATATGTACCCTAAAGGATACACTCCTCCAACGGTAACAACAAGATTAAGTAAAATGATTGTTGAAATTGATGGGAGTAAAGATCAAGGAGATATAAGTGTTTTTTGTCAAAATATGCCAATTGGAGATTCTAAGTTTATAAGAACTTTTATGAAAGAAAATGAGCCGAAACTTGACCTAAACAGAACAATTATAGCCCCGTCAGGAGAAAAGGTAGATGTCACAATCGCCTTTGGGGTGGAATTTTTTCGGCCTTTCTTCTAATTACATTAAATTTCTTAATGAGGAATTCTTTTATTTGGCGAAATATCTACGTATGCAGTATAGTGAGTTTATGTCAATACCAACTTACGTTAGAAAATTCTTACTACAAAAATTATTGGAAGATATAAATCCAAGTAAAACTTAATTGCAAATATTTATTTTAAAAAACATTAAGGATGGGACCAAAACCTAAAGATTTAGATGCAGCACAAAAAATTATAGATAATCTTGAAAAGGAGAAACAATCCCTTCAATCACAAAACGATTCTTTAACTAAGACAAAGAATACTGAAAGCCAAACAACTTCGCAAGCATATTCGGGACTGGACATTTCTGCTGAATCATTAATGGATCCTGTTAGTGCAGCTGGGGACATATGGGGGGAAATCCAAAGCACATTTTCAGGAAAGAATCTTTTAGGTGATATAACTTCTTTAACTGATCAATCTCAAGCATTAGCTAATAGTATGGGAATTGGAAGTGCTAGATCTCAAGATTTAAGAACTTTTATTGCCGATACCGTACCTGAAATGGTAAAGTTAGGGTTTTCAGAACAACAAGCGTTACAAGCATTTGAGGATGTCTCAAAAGCGTTAAAAGTTAATACAACATTATCAACAGACACAATGTCTGAACTTGGAGCTGCGTCAACACTAACAACAAAGGGAATGGAAACTATGGTTAGTAGTTTTAAGTCTGTTGGTGTTAATTTAGATAAGGTAGGAGAAAGTATGGCGGATGTTGCAAACTACGCTAGAGGTGTTGGAGTTAATGTTAAGGCGGTTACTGATGGGGTACTTAGTAATATCTCAAGATTAAATACTATGAATTTTGAGGGAGGTATTAAAGGACTTACTAAAATGGTTAGTCAGTCTGAAATGCTTGGGATTAATATGTCTACCGTTTTAGATAAGGCAGATAAATTAATGAATCCGGAGGCCGCCATTGAGTTTTCATCCGCATTACAAAGATTAGGTGTTCAGTCAAGTGCGTTACTTGATCCATTATCTGCTATGGATATGGCACTTAATGATCCTGCCGCCTTACAAAATGAAATGGTTAAAGTTTCCCAACAATTTACAAGATTAAAAGCCGATGGGTCTGGTTTTGAAATTTTACCAGGAGCAAAACTTCAGATGAAAGAGGTTGCTGAAGGTTTAGGAATGACGGCATCGGAATTTTCTAGTATGGCATTGAAAAGTGCTGATTTGGATATGAAAATGAGTAAGATAAGATTCCCTAGTCTTGCGGCATCTGAGGAAGACAGGATGTTACTTGCAAATATGTCTCAAATGAAAGATGGAAGAGCGGTCGTTTCAATAACAGATGAAAAAACTGGAGAAAGAAAAGATGTTGATGTTGAAAATCTAACCGCAGGTCAAATAGATAAATTAAAAGAACAACAGGCAGATCAAAATAAAACCGCAGAAGAACTTGCAATTGAACAGTTAACCGTACAAAAACAAATTGCGGCAAATACCGCGGCTGGTAAAGGCGCGATTAGAATGGGAGCCGCGAGTGCCGCTCCACTACAACGAGCGACAAACGCAGCAATGAAGTCGGTAAATGAAATTACTAAAGGTTTTACCGATCAAATATCAACACAAGGAGTAAGGGGTGGAGTAACAGACATTTTAGGTCCAATAGAAAAAGAAGCCGTTAATTTAGCAACCGGAGGTTTCAGTATTGATAAAATTAGTGAAGCATTAACTAGTTTAAAAAATGAATTACCTGGAGCGATTGCAACAAACATTGCATTATTAGGTAAATTTGGTGTTGAAGGATTAAAAACTGGTTTAACCGGAGCCAAATATGCTGCCGGTCAAGAGTACGAATCAGTAACGGGTAAACCTGCGGTTAGAGAAACTGAATCTGAACCGGGAGGAGTTTTAAATACGTTAAACGCTATACAATCAAAAGCGTCTGAATATGTCTCCAAACTGGAAGTTGCTTTAGGTATAACACACGAAGTTGAAATAAAAGGAAATACAACTGGGGTATCTAATAGTGAGGTTAAAACTATTGTTGAGGATGTCTTTAATTCAAAAAAGACTGACGAATTATATCTAAGTACTCTGTCAAATGCTCTCCAAACTTACAAAACTAGTAGTGGTATGAACGAATAAAACCATAAAAAAAGTATTTATAAAATAAAAAATGTCAGAAAGTAGTTTATCGTTTTCATCCTCATCTACCTTTAGAAATCAATTAATTGCACGAAATTTGCAACCATATAAGGTACCTGGTGTTTTTTCACCTGGAGGTGGAGCCGTTAATTACGAAACAAACCTAACGGTTACTAGCGTTGTTGACTCCCCAGACACTTTAATTTCAACAAATAATTTAGCAAATTCATTATATTCATTAAACGAATATGGTCCGGACGGAGGATTTCAAGGGAAATATAGTTTACCCGGAGCACCATATCCAGTTGAATCAAATAAAGGCCCATACGGTCCTAATGATACTCAAATGGATTTAATTAATGAATTTTTTATAGACGCCGCATATATTCAAAATGTTTATGGTCCGGAAGGTGGTTATAATGATTTAGTTATTATAACAGATGTTGTGGGTAACCCAAAACTATATCAACCTTATTGGGATCCATCATCATTCGTTTCATCATCATACTCAACCTATGATCTGGTATTTAACGAAAACCCGACAGGATCTAACGGTCCTTTATCTCAAGACACATATCTTGCAAGAATTGGGGCAAGTACTCTTAAAGGTTTATTTGAGGAAAGAATTGCGGCACAAATAACAAAAAATACAATAGGTAGAATAAATTTAGATTCTTTAACTGATCCTGCAACAGCCGCTTTGGTTGCTTCAGGTAAAGAACCATTTATTGAAAAAAATTGGACAATTAGTGAACCTGAAAACCCATTAGGGGCTGCGGTTTCATTTGCTAATAGATTAACTGGAACCTACTTTCCCGCATCTTTAATACCGGGAGATTATTTTAATGATGTTAATATACAAGCACCAAAATTAGAAAGCGCTCTTAATGTTATAAACCCATTAACTGGTGGATTATTAGGTCCGATTTTAGATAATTTTAGAAACCCATCAGAAACGTTTGTTGCAAATACCGGAAACGGACAAAGATCTATTTTATTCTCATCTTTGGATTATAATAAATATAGACCAAAATATACAAGAGGACCATTACAAAGTATAACTACCGGACTTGATAGGATTTTAGATCCTAACAAACCAAATACTGGTGGTTATTATGTTGGAAGCCCAGAAGCAGAACCATCAAAAATTGATTCACCAGCGAATCAAATGCCGGTAGGACCCGGAGGAAGACAAATTAGTACAATTGTTTATGGGCCACAGGAGTTAGGTATTTTATATGAAGGAAATCAAAATAAAATACAAAACGGTTTAGCGGGAAAGGCTTTAACCGATGGTGGTGGTATTGCCGGACAATTTGTTTGGACATCTCCAAAATATAAACCAAATGCTGGATTTAAAGTTGGTGTTGGGGGTAA
>Ga0114974_10004074_pt1 | contig 10953 bp, 11 predicted proteins | sample S_130206_EF_Meta_FD_87318 | JGI IMG/M metagenome (GOLD analysis project Ga0114974, IMG submission 87318) | Freshwater microbial communities from Lake Simoncouche, Canada to study carbon cycling - S_130206_EF_MetaG | ecosystem: Environmental > Aquatic > Freshwater > Lake | place: Lake...
CTGCGGATGACTTGACCGATCCATCACCAGCGACAACCTTTTTGCACCTAGACTCCACTGTTGTGTTGTCACGTGACATTGCTGCTTTGGGTATTTACCCAGCGGTTGATCCACTGGACTCCACCAGCCGTCAGCTTGATCCACAAGTGGTTGGACAAGAGCACTATGACGTAGCTCGTGAAGTGCAGATGACTTTGCAGCGTTACAAAGAATTACGCGACATTATTGCAATTTTGGGTATGGATGAATTGTCACCAGAAGATAAGTTGGCCGTATCGCGCGCTCGTAAGATTCAGCGTTTCTTATCGCAGCCTTTCCACGTTGCTGAAGTATTTACTGGTTCACCAGGTAAATATGTGCCATTGAAAGAAACCATCCGCGGCTTCAAGATGATTTGTAGCGGTGAATTGGATCACTTGCCAGAGCAGGCGTTCTATATGGTGGGTTCAATTGATGAAGCCATCGAGAAAGCCAAGAAGCTCTAATCGAATTCATCTAGGAAATTATGTCAAACATATTTGTAGACGTAGTGAGTGCTGAGCGGTCTATTTTTAGCGGGGAAGCTAAGTTTGTAGCTCTTCCAGGCGAAAGTGGCGAGCTTGGCATCTTGCATGGCCACACTCCATTAATTACACGTATTCGTCCTGGTTCTGTCCGTATTGAAAAAGCAGATGGAGACGAAGAGTTTGTATTCGTTGCCGGGGGCTACCTAGAGGTTCAGCCAGACCGCGTCACTGTATTGGCCGACACTGCCATTCGTGGGCATGATCTTGACGAGGCAAAAGCACTGGAGGCCAAAAAACGTGCAGAGGAAGCTATGCAAAATCGCGGCACTGAATTTGATTTAGCATTAGCCCAATCTGAGTTTGCAATGGCTGCAGCGCAATTGGCCGCAATTGCTCGTTTCCGTCGTAAAAAATAATCCCCAGCTAACTCAATGCTCTTAAATGATCGGTTTTTAAAGGCCTGCTTGGGCGAGGCAGTTGATCAAACGCCGCTTTGGCTCATGCGTCAAGCCGGCCGATACCTCCCTGAATACAATGCCACACGAGCTAAAGCCGGAAGCTTTCTGGGGCTTGCAAAAAATCCAGCCTACGCAACTGAAGTAACCCTTCAGCCTTTAGATCGCTATCCATTGGATGCAGCGATTTTGTTTTCTGATATTTTGACAATTCCTGATGCAATGGGATTGGGACTTAAATTTACTGTAGGCGAAGGTCCGAGCTTTGAGCACCCTCTCCGCACTGAAGAGGCAGTTAGAAAATTACGTGTAGCTGATATGGATCAGTTGAAATACGTGTTTGATGCTGTTTCAGAGATTCGCAAAGCATTAATACAAAATGGCAAGCAACGCGTTCCCCTGATTGGTTTTTCTGGAAGTCCATGGACATTGGCGTGCTACATGATTGATGGCTCTAGCTCAGATGATTTTCGTCATGCTAAAACCATGATGTTTAGTCGACCAGATTTATTGCAATATATTTTGGATATCAATGCCCAATCAGTTGCTGCTTATTTAACGCAGCAGCTAAATGCAGGCGCTCAAGCGCTCATGATTTTTGATACATGGGGCGGCATGTTGCCAGATGTCTGGTATCAAAAGATGTCTTTAGCATCTATGCAAAAAGTAATTAGTTTGTTGCCACGTGAGCATGAGGGACGAAAAGTTCCTATCATCATGTTTACAAAGGGTGGCGGCATTTGGTTGGACGATATGGCACAAGCTGGTGCAGATGTTATTGCAATCGACTGGACCATGGCCCTTAGTCGTGCCCGTAAGCAATTGCTTGCCCTGAATAAGCCCTTAGCATTACAAGGCAATCTTGACCCGCTCATTTTATTTTCTGCACCAAATGAGATAGCTCAGCAAGCCAAACTCCTCCTAGAAGACTTAGCAGGTGCCCCAGCCCTCAAGCCCGGCTTGCACCCCTTGGATGGACATATCTTTAATTTGGGGCATGGGATCTCTCAATTTACCCCCCCTGAGCATGTAACTGTTCTAGCCGAAACGGTAATTAATCACTCTAAGGCTCTCAGGTCGAAGCCGTAATGCTGAGTGCTTGCTAACTTAAATCACAGCAGTTGTAAAAAGTTATGCACAGTTAGTCTTATAAATGATAATTCAGTGAGATTCGCAATAAATATCATAAAGAACTTTCGAATAGCACCATAAGTCATTGATTTTTATATATTTTTTATAAAAAGCTCGAAAAGGGTGCAAAAAAGGATTGCTGGTAAATTTACTTATAAATCAGAACTATTCAATGATATCCACAGACTTATCCACAAGCTAAATAGAAAATTGAAGTAGAAAATGCCCACCCCAAACGTGGTTCAGGTAGTCCTTGATAAGCCCTTAGCGCAGGGCTTTGATTACTTATGGGACCAGCAAAAATTAGGTCAAGACCCAGTTATTGGACAAGTGGTTGAGGTCCCTTTTGGGCGCTCAAGCCTCATAGGGATAGTTATAAAAGTGAGTGGCCACTCTGATTTTGATATCAATAAGCTAAAACAAGTCAAAGCAGTTGCCCCCTTGCCTCCTCTCGACTCCGCAGCCTTAAGGCTGATGAATTTTGCGAGCCAGTATTACATTCATGGGCTTGGAGAAACCATTGTGCCCACCATCCCACAAATGTGGAAAAAGCCAGAGGATTGGGAAAAGATCCCCAAGAAACTCATTGCTGCAGAAAAGAAAAAAGAAAAAAAAGATCGCGAAATAAAAAGTGAAGGCTTGATTGCCGAATCGCAGCTAAACAATGAACAACAATCGGCCTTAAATACCTTGCGCAATATTGCGGTCGAAAAAAAATTCAGAGCAATCTTGTTGCAAGGACAAACAGGAAGCGGAAAGACAGCAGTATTTTTAAATTGGCTGAGCGCAATCTTGCAAGATGAAAAAGCGCAAGTATTAATTTTAGTTCCAGAGATTAATCTAACACCACAATTAGAGCGCAGAGTTCGAGCTTATTTTCCCAATAAAAATATGGCAGTGCTACATAGTGCAATACCGGAAAATCAAAGAGGTGTTGCATGGTATGAGGCAATGACAGGTAAGGCTCAAATCATTTTAGGGACTAGGTTGGCCGCACTAACGCCCATGCCAAACTTAAAGGCGATTGTGGTTGATGAAGAGCATGACCCATCGTATAAACAACAGGACGGCATTCGATACTCTGCAAGAGATTTAGCAATTTGGCGCGCACATGATGTAAAGGCCCCCATACTGCTTTCATCAGCAACACCTTCCTTAGAGACGTGGATGGCAGCGAAAGCCGGACGCTATGAATATATTCGTTTAGATCAGCGCGCTCAAGGAGCAAGCTTGCCCAATGTCCATTTAATTAATATACGAGATCCTCAAAATCAGTTTAGCCCTGGGGATGTTGGAAGGCCCGAGGGCAAGAGCCCAATCAGCAAACATCTTTTTCATGCCATTAGTAAAAATTTAGAGAATAAAAAACAAAGTCTCGTATTAATCAACCGAAGAGGATATGCACCAGTATTAAGCTGCAACGCATGTACATGGATGTCAAAGTGTCAGCAGTGTAGTTCTTATATGGTGATGCATAAAGCGGGTGCGCTGAGTAGGAAGTCGGCGCTAAGCTGTCATCACTGTGGTCTGGTTAAGCCTATCCCAGAGCATTGTCCTGATTGTGGCAATGCCGACTTAAGGGCTTTGGGTCAAGGCACACAAAAAATTGAAGATTCCATTGAAGAGTTGTGGCCAAAGGCGCGGGTATTAAGGATAGATACTGATTCCAGCAAAAAGACCAAGGGTGCAGAAGAGCTATTTCAGGAAATTCATACTGGCAATGTAGATTTAGTCGTGGGAACACAAATGATTGCTAAAGGGCACGACTATCAAAATATTGGTTTGGTCGCCGTATTGGACGCAGATAGCAGATTGTTTTCACAAGACTTTCGGGCCCCCGAAAGATTGTTTGCACAATTAGTTCAGGTAGCTGGGCGCGCAGGCAGATCTGGAACTGAGGGACAAGCCGGCGGCGACATTTTTATTGAAACTCAATATCCAGAGGCCGCAGTGTTTCAATATTTGCTTCGGCACGATGTGGATGGCTTTCTGTCTTATACCGCCAATGAAAGAGATGAGGCGAAATTACCGCCTTTTTCATATCAAGGTTTGGTACATGCAGAAGCAAAAAATCTTGAAAAAGCGATTCAGTACTTAGGCGCACTGAAGGGCCGCTTAAGGAGCAAGAACCTTATAGGGCATGGTCTCAAGGTCTATGATCCGGTGCCTAAAGCGGTGATGCGTGTGGCCGGCACCGAGCGCGCTCAACTTGTTATTGAGTCAGGTAACCGAAAACAAGTTCAAGAAATTTTGGAGCTTATTGATCAAGATTTACGCAGTCACTCTCAAGGTCGAATCAGTAAGGGTGAAAATATTCGCTGGTTGATTGAGCGTGACCCCATTTCGATTTAATAAATCAATTTTTATGAGCCCGCGCTAGCGCTGTATTGATCAAGGCCCATTAATTTTTTAAGTTCTGTAGAGAGTGCTTCTTCAGAGGAGGGCTTAATTTTAAAAAGCCAAACTCCATATGGTTTTTCATTAACTAATTCTGGGGTAGTTTCTAGTTCTTCGTTGAGGGCAACAATCTCGCCGCTCACTGGCGCATGAATATCACTTGCTGCTTTCACAGACTCGATGACCGCTATTGCCTCACCCTGCTGAACTTGCTGTCCAATCTTGGGGGCCTGAAAGAACATCACATCCCCCAGCGCTTCTTGAGCATGATTACTAACACCAACCCATACCAAGCCATCAGCTTCAAGATCGGCCCATTCGTGAGTTTCTGCAAATTTAAAAGTATCTTGGGTATTCATTGATCATCCTTTGGAAATATTTTAAGCTCAGCAGCAAGTTGATTTAAGCCATGCAAAAAAGTGATAGCCGCTTGGTGACGATGTGCAATTTGTTCGTGGACATGGCCCTAAGTCTGGGCTCAGTGCAAAACGCAAATCAAACCTAGATATTGAGGATGGCGCCCAAGTAAATGCGCCAAAGAATTTACTGTAGCAAAACTAGATGTTAAGGTTTTGCAGAGCCAGTACGGTGCGTACGGTTATATAAACAGCTTGCGCAAATCCAACGTTGCTTGCGATTGCTTGTTGGAATCCATGTTCCGCCTTCTAGTCGCTTTTCGCGACTGCAAGAAGAGCAAAATTTAAGGCTCTGGGAGGTATCTTGGGTAGCAGCAGGAGTCGAAGTAGTCATGGGTAATCCGGGTAAGGCAAATCTTATACAGAGGATCTATTTTACCCGTTTTGTCCCACTGGGGCTGGGCTAAGCACGACCCGGACCGATTCGGCCGTCTTATTACCGTCAAAATCAAGCCAGGCCTTGTTCTCAAAGTCATAAAGCTTGCATTTGCGGGCAGTATCGAAATACCAGCCCCATGAGAACTTTTGCACAAAAATACGCTCAGGAAGGATCGTTTCCAGGGTTGTCTGGGCTTCTTGGAGGCGATACAGGGGTACGCTCATGTCTACGTGATGGGCAGTATGCTCCATGATGTGGTGCATTAATGAGCCCCAAATCCAGTTAAAAGTGAGATGGACTGTTGTGGACACAAAAGGCTGAGCCCTGAGCCACTCAGACTTTTTGTCATACCAAGAAACTGAAGGGTGGGTGTGGTGAACATAGACTACAAAGCCAATCATGCCATTCCAAAAGAGGAAGGGAATGACAAAGCCAGTAATCAAGCCTACCCAAATGGACTGCCCGGTGGCAATTGCACCGGCAATCAAGCAGCCAATCCAAATAATGGCAAAGCCAGTAACCAGTAGGTTATCTTTTAAGAAAACTGGGCGATCACCAGGCTTGTTCTTGGCGTTAGGGAAATACTCGCGCATCCACCAGATCTCAATTAGGTAGTAAAAAACAGGACCCCAACCGCTTCGGTAAAGGCGCTCTAGAGCCTTGCGCCATGCAGGCAGGGCGTCAAATTCTGTTTTAGATAATGGCGCCCAAACGAAGTCGAAGCCTTTTAAATTAGTCTGCCCATGGTGGACCACGTTGTGACCAACATCCCATAGACTGTAGGGGGTGAGCGATGGCAAGAACGCAATACGACCCAAAACTTTGTTGAGCTCACGATTGGGTGTAAAGCTTTGATGGCAAGCATCATGGCCAAGAATAAAAATTCGACCAGTAACAAATCCTGCTACAAGCCCAAAAAGAATTTTGAGCAAAATACTTTCAACAAAAATAGTGCCAGCAATACAGCCGAGCCATAAAGCAGCGTCAAACATCAGCAACATGATTGCGCGTCCAGTTTCTCCTTGCGCCATAGGAATTAACCAGCTCCGAATAATTTTACGGTGCGGTAAAGGCGCCTCTGGGGACAAAGGATTATTTAAGGATGGCTCTGAAAGCGCAGAATTTAGATGTGTAGACACGATAAGAATCAATAATTTAGATGCAAATGATAGCGGTTTTCATGATTTTTCGCATGATGTAGGTCAAAATCCCCTACTGTTTTGGTGCGCCCGGCAGGAATCGAACCTGCGACCCTTGGCTTCGGAGGCCAATACTCTATCCACTGAGCTACGGGCGCCATCTTAAAAACGGATATACAACTATTGTAAGTGTCTATAACCCTACGCTCTAGTTATAATCACGGCAAAACCAACTAACCCCCCAAAAATACATTCCTATGAGCAACGAGCACGGAAATCTAATTAAGAACCCAAAACAACTCATCATCATGGTGTTTGCCAGCTTTTTTGTGCCCCTGATTATCATTTTATTGTTGATGGTGTTTGTAAATAACGGCAAACGTGTGGACTCTTCAGCGGCAAGCGATCAATTGATTAAGCCGGTTGGCCAACTCAATTTTAAAGATGCCAGCGCCCCACGTGTGCTGCAAACTGGTGAGCAGGTGTATAAAGCCGTTTGTGCTTCATGCCATACATCAGGCGCTGCAGGCGCACCAAAATTTGGTGATTCTGCTGCATGGGCCACGCGCTTAGGTAAAGGCTATGACGGTCTATTGACTGCAGTATTGAAGGGCAAGGGCGCAATGCCTGCACGTGGTGGCGCAAGTCCCACAGATATCAGCGATTACGAATTAGGTCGCGCAGTGGTGTACTTGGCCAATTCCGCAGGTGGAAAGTTGGCTGAACCAAAAGCCCCAGAGCCAACCAAATAATCATCAACTCCCAAAATAAAAAGCTGGCTCTATGCCAGCTTTTTATTTTTCATTGTCGCGGTTATTTTTGATATCTAAGGCCGCTTGATAGGCCTCCTTCTTCGGCAGGCCTAATGCTTGTGAAAGAACCGCTGCAATTTCCTTGCTACCCAAATAAGGACTTAAGGCATCCGCCCACTTTAGTAGTTGCGCATGCCCTGGAGCCTCATCTGTACTGGCTTGACGCCCTGCCACGAGAATGACAAACTCACCTTTTAAGCTTTCTGCATTTTCAAGCCACTGCATAATTTGTTGCGCTTCAAGCGCGACAATTTGTTCAAATTTTTTCGTAAGCTCGCGACCAAGTAATATTTTGCGCTCAGGCTCCAGGTGCTTGGCGAGCAATACGAGTGTTTCATAAATATGATGTGGCGATTCAAAAAAAATGCTGGTTTTTTTGCTACTACTTATATCGTTCAAAAGCGCATCACGCTCTTTTGTTTTATTGGGCCAAAATCCTAGAAACTGAAATCGTCCATCTGAATTCAGCATCACAGAGCCTGAAGCAGAAATGACAGCGGCAACAGCGCTTGCGCCAGGGATTGGAATGATCCGGTAGCCAGCCTTCTCGACCTCGTTGACTAATCTGGCGCCAGGATCTGAGATGCCAGGCGTACCTGCATCAGAGATATAGGCCCAGCGTTCATTATTAGCGAGATGTTGAATGATATTTTGAGCGCCCACAATCTCATTGTGTTCGTGCAATGCAATACATTTTTTATGAATTCCAAATTGCTGTAAGAGTGCGGCGCTATGTCGCTTGTCTTCACAGGCAATGCCATCCACAGCATTGAGAATATGAAGCGCACGCAATGTGATGTCTCCTAAATTGCCAATAGGCGTTGCAACCATATAAAGTGCCCCGGCTGGTAAATCTTGCTGCTTTAAAAATTCAAATGCGCCAGCTTCCATAGGGGTATTTTGTATGCGAGAGTGATCAATAAGTAAGAGGATACGTTGCTTTTTGTTTATCTTGGCGACATCTATACATCTTTTGCCTTTGGCGCATAATATTGCTATGGATAAAAATACAATTGAACGGTTGCGTCAGAGGGCATCCCAACATTTTTTAGACAGTATTGCGGTGAAGCAAGAGGCCGAAAAAGTGCTCCCAGAGTCAGTTGCTCAGGCCGTGGTCGCTATGGTCGACTGCTTACGAAGCGGTGGCAAAGTAATGGCCTGTGGCAATGGTGGTTCTGCCGCAGACGCACAGCATTTTGCCGCCGAACTCATTGGACGCTTTGAAAGAGAGCGCCAAGAATTGGCGGCGATTGCTTTAACAACAGATACATCGATTCTTACTGCGGTTGGAAATGACTACAGCTACGAAGAAGTATTTAGCAAGCAAGTGCGCGGGCTTGGCAAAAAAGGCGACATCCTACTCGGAATTTCTACATCTGGAAACTCTAAGAATGTCGTTAAGGCTATTGAGGCGGCCAAAAAAATAGGCATCAACATTATTGCTTTGACTGGCAACGGCGGCGGAAAAATTGCTAGCCTGTTAGATGTTAATGATATTCATCTTTGCGTGCCATCGAATCGGACTGCGCGGATTCAAGAAACGCATTTAGTTTTACTTCACGGATTATGCGATGGTGTTGACCATCTTTTGCTTGATTAATTTTAGAAAGCGTTCAAATGCAACTTCAAATTCTTAGTAAATTATTGATTGCCATTATTGCGGCATCACAACTATCTGCATGTGGCGTTATTGCGGTGACTGGCGTTGCTGCTACAGCAACCATCATGGCAGATCGTCGTACACCAGGAGTGCAAGCAATTGATAAAGGTATTGAGCTTCAAGCATCCGGCGCACTTGATCAAAAGTTTGGAGACAATGCCCACATCAATATCACTTCATTTAATCAGAAAGTATTGTTGACTGGTGAGGCAAAAACGGCAGCCATTAAAAGGGATGCCGAGTCGTACGTTAAAGGCATGAAGAATGTGCGCTCTGTATTTAATGAATTAATCATTGGCCCAAATAGCACCTACACCATGCGTGCTAACGATGCTTACCTAGAGTCGAAGATCAAAACACAAATGATTTTTACTCAACAGCTCCCATCTAACTCGATGGTCATTACTGCTGAGGGAACTAGCATTTATTTAATAGGTATCTTGACCCAAAGTGAAGCAGACCTCGCGAAAAAAATTGCCAGCAATACCAATGGCGTGAAAGATGTTTACGCATACTTTGACATTATTTCTGATGGAGAAAAAACGCGCTTAGAAAAAGCGGGAAAAGCGGATGAATCGCAACCTGTAAGCCCTCCGAAATTTCAATAATTTGTAAAAGGATTTGGGTAAGCATGTTGTGGCGATTAGCAAAAATATTTTTTTATTTTTTGATTCTATTTTTGAGCTTACAAACCACTCATGCAGCAACCAATGATCAACAAGCGCTTGCGCTTGCAAAGCAAAATGCTTGCTTAGGTTGTCATGCAATTAATAAAAAAATTGTTGGTCCAAGCTTTGAGGCTGTCGCATTGAAATATAAGAATGATTCCAGCGCACAGACATTTTTAAAAAACAGAATTTTGAAAGGCGGCGCAGGATCATGGGGCGTCGTTCCCATGCCGGCTAATGCAAAGTTAAGTGATGCAGATTTATCTCTCTTGACTAACTGGATACTGCGCGGCGCACCAAGCGCGAATTAAATTGCTAACTTAGGTCTACCTAAGAACCAACACCAGGCTTGTTTAGATTGTTTGAGGTTAGATTTCATTGCATAGTCCAAATCGGCCCATTGCTCATTAGCCGCTTCTTCCACAATCGTTGTTGGGCTTGCTGGTGAGAGTTTTAGATAAGCATCTGCATCACCATAAGCATATTCAACCAGCATGTCAGCCTTTTGAGCAAGATGCAGCATTACCTTGTTGCTTACTAGGCAATGAACATATAAGGTTTCAATACGAGTATTGCGTGAGTGCACTGCTGAGCGTTTTAAGAGCGCCGTGCCTAGGCCTTTAGCGCGCCCTTCTGGCAATACAGAAACACCAAACTCTGCAGCGCGTGGCCGGCCTTCAGCCTCTGGCAAATAAGCCAAATGCGCCATTCCAATGAGACTTAGTTCAGCATTAAAGATGCCAAAAATCGTGTCTTTGTTGAAATCTAGACGTTCAACGTATAGAGCAATTACCTCATCAGGAGTTTGGGTCCCGAATCGAAGGCGGCGATCTTCATCATTTAACTGCAATAAATGACTGAGGATTTGATCTCTGTGCCCAGCATGAAGTTCGCGAACAGGCACGGCCTGTCTTGAAGCATAAAGCGTGCTGGGTAAGTGATCATTCGCTAATTTATTGTGCATAGCAATATATTAGCAGTATTTAAGGGTTTTCCCTAATATATTGACAGGGGAGCACGCATTGCTTTTGAGGATCTTAGATGTAGGCCTGCCATGGGCTAAATTCGTCAAAATTTCAATATTTTTTTGAAATTGACTCCTTGATTTGATGGAATTTTCTTAAAGTAAGAAAAAACCCTCCTTTTTTAGGAAAAAGACTGCGAAAGGTGTTGACAACCCTATTTATGTATGTCATAGTCTCACCTCTTCGCTGAATGTTTTTGAAAAACGATTCAGCCCCTCTTTAAAAATTAGTCAACCGATAATTGTGGGTACTAGGCGAAAGCATCCAGTCCTTCGGGACAGATGTAAACAAATAGTACTCATAGACAGTAAAAAGATTTGGTTTTATTACCAAGTCAATTTCTTGAATGAGTGCGACGATCCGCA
>Ga0114974_10004075_pt1 | contig 10953 bp, 8 predicted proteins | sample S_130206_EF_Meta_FD_87318 | JGI IMG/M metagenome (GOLD analysis project Ga0114974, IMG submission 87318) | Freshwater microbial communities from Lake Simoncouche, Canada to study carbon cycling - S_130206_EF_MetaG | ecosystem: Environmental > Aquatic > Freshwater > Lake | place: Lake...
AAACTCCCGACCATCGTATTGTTCCATCCCACCTATGCCGAACACTACAAGCGCGTGGTGGGTCTTGAAGGGGAGGAGGAACCCGAACGCCAACAGGCCGTCCAACTTGTCCAACAGGGCTACATTGTGGTAGTCCCCCGCTGTTTCCTTTGGAGCGAAATTCCCGAAGGCTTCCTTAAACCCGGCGAAAACGGCTATGCCGCACGCGTCCGCAAAATGCAGGAAAGCCACCCCTCCTGGAAGGGAATCACCCGGATGACCTGGGACGGGATCCGAGCTCTGGACCTTGCCGAAAGCCTACCGATGGTGGATCCTACACGCCTCGGCATCTTCGGGCATTCTTTGGGCGCTAAGGAAGTTCTGTACGTGGCGGCATTTGATGGCCGGCCCCGGTGTGTGGTTTCGAGCGAAGGTGGCATCGGGTTGCGGCAGAGTAATTGGGAGGCGGTCTGGTATCTTGGACCGGAGATTCGGAACCCCGAATTCGCGCGGGAAAATCACGAATTACTGGCGCTTATCGCCCCTCGTCCCGTTCTGGTCCTGGCGGGTGGAGAGGGCAAGGGCGCTGCGGACACGGATGCAAGCTGGGCGCTGATTGAGGCTGCGCTTCCAATCTACCGTCTTCTGGGTGCGCCGCAGAACATCGGTTGGTTCAACCACGGCCTTGGCCACCGCTACGGAGCGGAAGCGCGAACCGTTGCAGAGGGGTTTTTAGAAAACCGGCTCAAGCATTTTGGTCAATGACTTCAAGAATCTGCACGGGTCGCACGAATGGGTTTTGCCGGACCGTTGTTTCTAAATGCTTTCGCTTCTGCCCTGGAAACTTCACAAAAAAACGCTCTATCGCCCCCTCACCTGCGCACTCCCCTCTTGTGAAACTTATTGCCACACTCCTCGCACTCTCCCTTTCCTCTGCCGTCGCTGTCGAGACCGCGCTGCCTACTGCCACGGCAACCATTCATCCAGAGGAACCCGGCGCAGTCATTCCTATGGACTTTGTTGGACACAGCACGGAAAAGAAAATCCTTACGCATGACTCCTTCAGCCCGAAAAATACGACTCTAATCAATCTCTGCCGGCCGCTTGGGTCGGAAGTGCTTCGAATCGGAGCCAATGGAGTCGATTCTACGTTTTTTCAACGGGAGGCAAACCCCGCCATGGAATCCATGAAGGACAATTAGTACGTCATCGAACCGTGGACGATCGGACCCGCTACGATTGATACTTTTTTCGGGTTTGCACGTCTCGGAGTCGGAGATCTGGCCTCCGCAGTGGCACTGGTTTTTACGGGTGAAAGAGACCCCAATTCCACTAGCAACATGGCACGTAGCTTATTTACGGTCGAAACGTGTTCGGGCAGGCCCGCGACACTATCGTATTCCATGGGGTCGACGGAATGTTCATAGAGCTCTATTATGTCGTCGTTGCGCTCTGTGAGCCGGTACCCTGACGTACGCACAGAATTCGGCGTCCAGCCGACGGCCGCGGCAATGGCTTCGGGAAGCTGCCCGAGATGGTACCGTTGTCGAACCAATTCAAACGCCTTTGGTGCAAGTTTTTCGATGCACTCCTTTAAAGCTCGTGCGCGGAGAGCCACAGCTTCGGGTTCCGGCGAGTCTACACTATAGAGTAGGTCCATGATATCTTCGTCGAGGCTCGCCCCCCGGCGCTGGCGCGAGCGTTAAAACTGGAGCGTCTGATAGCGGGCGAAAGTGCACGCCCATGCCGCAAACTTAGGGATATTTTGTGTCGGCCGGTGCGGCGCCCTTGACCGGCTTTAGTTTGATCTCCACCTTCTCTGCCATGATCACGGTTTGTGGCGTTTCGATCTTCACATTGCCGCTCGCCGTCACTGCGCCCTTGGTCTTGTCGAAAGTCTGAGAGTCGGACGTGATCGTGACTGATTTCTCAACGATCACGGGTTTGATAAGCTTCGCTGACACAAAAACAAGGAGCCGCCGCTTCACTTGCAGCGTTTCACGCTTTTTTACTCCTTTTCCCTCACGAATTTCTAAGACCTGCGTATCGTCTTTGGCTGGCAGCTCCACGACGACCGTCTCTCCCGCCCTGATTGAAATCGATGTGTCGATCTTTCGTGTCGAAAAAATCGCCTGCGAACGGTGGCCGGACGGCACTGTCCCAATCAGCGAGGCCGAGAAGCGGTCTTGCAACGCTTTGGTTGACTCCGGGCGTGGAAATACGTTCTTTCCGCCAGCGTCTATGTCTCTAAACCCCACGAACTCCGTGACCTCCGGCGCAAGATTAAGATCGATGGTTCCGTCCTCATTGAAAGTCGCATCGACCCCAAGGGTGATGCCGATATTCTTCGCCTCAAACGCTGTCGGCTTCCACGCCTCGGGTTTCGTTCCCTTCACCCATTCCGTCGGGTATCGAAATTCCCGGACCATCTCGATTGTCGCGTGCTGCTTCGATCGAGTGGTCACGCGCGGCGTACCGAGGAGGTCCACCCCTCCCGTTTGGTTGAGCGCCTTCATTGTCGCTTGCAGCTCTTCGTCGTTGAATACCCCGGCAACATACCCGTGCGACTCGCCAGATTCCGGGCGCACCGGCAGCCACGGCATCGCAGTGCGCGTTGCGGCACTTTCAGTGATCTCCACAAACTTTGATTCGATCTCAATCTGTGGCGCTTTCCCTTCCAGTTCCGGAGTCGAAGACTCGTTCTTCAGCGGCGACTCTTTCTTCTCAGCGCCTGAGAGCTGCACCATCCCGCAGACGGCGAGGACCACGCTTACCGCTGCGACTCCAACGGCGGCCAACCTGCGGCTGAGCGGGCGCCGCTCGCGCTTCTCATCCATAATCGCAAGTACACGGCCTTCCAGTGTCGATGGGCTTGCCATCGCAACCACGTGCCTCGCGAGAAAGCCTCTCGCGGAGACGGTCCGGGCGGCGTCACAAAGCTGCAAGGCATAGTCTTCAGTCTGCGTCCCGGACCGGAGCACGACGTCGTCCGTCGCCTGCTCCTGCGCAATGCGAAGCGAGCGCGCGGCGAGCCAGACAAGAGGATTCGGCCAATAAACAGCGCACGCGAGCTGTGCGATCCAGCGGGTGAGATAATCGTGGCGACTGACGTGCCCCGCTTCGTGGAGCAGAGCCGCTTTGAGACGCGCGTCGCTCCATGCGAGCGCTTCCGTCGGAAGCATCAGGACCGGCCGCAGGCTGCCCCAAGTCATGGGAACACGGCACTCCCCCGAAAGACGGATCTCGACGTGGCGATCGATCCCGAGTGTGCGCAAAATGTGCTCCGCCAGAGCTGCGATCCGCGCATCGTCTAGTAGCCGACTGTCTCGCTGAAGCAGGAGCAATCGCCAGCTTCCCAACAACCGCAAGCCGAACACGAGCACGGCGCCGGAGAGCCAGCCAATTAGAATGAGCTTCCGCCAATTGGGAGTCTTCCAGGAAGGCGGGCTTACTTCCACAGGAGAAAAATCAGGCGTCGCAGATGCGACCAATACCGGCGCAAACGAAAAGACGCTTGGCGAATCTGCGACTTTCGCCCGCTGCTGGATCTGAACCGGCCAGCGTGGAGCAACCAGACGCGTCATCGGCAGGAGCAGCACCGCAACGATAGCGGAAAACCAGACGAGATGCCGCTGCGCTGCCGAAGCGCCGCGCCATGTCCGATCAACCACCACCGCAGGGAGAAAGATTGCCCCGCATTTGGCTAACATTTCGAGAAGAACTGGGGTTGCGAATTCTGGATTCATAGAAGTTATTTCGACTTGGATTTGGCCGCCTTGATAATCGCTTCGATCCGCTTCAATTCGCCGGGCGCGAGTTTGCCGTCCCCGACATCGACGAGCGCAGCAACCGCATTGGCGAGCGAACCGTCGAAGAACGTCTGAACGACTCGCTTCAGGGCCGAACGGCTTGCCTCTTCCCGCGGTTCCGTCGGAAGAAAAATATAGCGCGGCCCATCCTCCCGGTGCCGCAGGTGGCCCTTTTCTTCAAGAATCCGAAGCAGCGCGCGAACTGAAGAATAACTCGGCGGATCAGGCAGCGCCTCGCCGACTTCCGCCGCCGTGGCGGAGCCGCGTGCATAGATGACGTCCATGATCTGGCGCTCACGACGACTGAGATTATGCGACAATTTTGGAAACATGCTAAATTTTTAGCATCATTCGCACGAGCGGCAATAAAAGAATGCTAAAAATTTAGCATGTCGCATACAGCCAAAAGACAAGCCACCTCTTGAATGCAAAATCGGGCGCGTGGGTTTTTTTGTTTCCACATTCCTCGCGGCTCCCAGCCTCTCCTTCTTTTTTATCATAACTTATTTACTATCATTGACTTGATTGTATATAAAACTAGGTTTTCTTACGCGACGAAGGATCCTCGTGATCTTAAAGGCGACACCAGCGCCAATCCCGGACGCCTCCCACGCAATTTCGCCACTACGGCCGCGGTACCAACCCAGAATGTGGCAGATATTGTTCACCGCGGTGTAGTCGCGATAGATCCCTCCGATTGAAAAGTAACCCTGCCGCGACTGAGCCCAACCCGGCTCCACGGACAACTCCAAGAGGATTTTTTATCTATGGATTAATGCCCGTTCCATGAGGAACATGGAAAAAGCATGGAGATCCGCCGTGAACAAGCCCTAGTGTCTGGGTTCCTTCCAGAAACAACCTTTTGCCCCCGGGGATCACTCCCACCCTCCAAAAAATATGACTCAAAGAGACACCGCCTTCCTGTTCCTCTCGGCCCTGCTGCTTTGCCCAATCCAGGAGCTCCCGGGGGCAACTTCTCCGACGCCCGAGGAACTCTGGAAAGAGTACGACCCCAACAAGGGCGATTTTAAGGAAGAAATCATCAAACAGGAGACCCGGGACGGCATTCTCAATCGAGAGAGCTACATCAGCGCCTACGTACGCGGAGAAGAGATCCGAGTCTATTGCAAGTACAGCGTCAAGGAGGGCGCAAAACTTGCGCCGGGCCTGCTCAACGTCCACGGCTGGATGGGCGCGCCGGGCATCGGCAAGGACTTTGTCGAGGAGGGCTGGGCTGTGCTTGCCCACGATTACTGCGGTAAAACCCGCGAGCGGCCGCATTACACCAAGTATCCCGAAAGCCTCCGCCACGGGAACATGGACCGCAAAGTTGCCGGCCCGGTAAACACTACAACGGCGGATGGCAAGGACATCACAGACGCAAAACAAACCTCCGACTATCTTTGGTACGCAATCCAGCGGCGCGTGCTGAGCTATCTGGAACAGCAAAAGGAAGTCGACCGCTCGCGCCTCGGCGCCATCGGCTATTCTTACGGCGGGACGCTGATGTGGAACCTGGCAACCGACCCGAGGGTAAGGGCGGTCGTACCGCACTTTGGCATCGGCTACAATGACTACTACCGGAGCCGGCAGGTGTGGATGTACAGCGTCCCTGCAGCGGAGCCGCCAAAGACGCCCGGCGAAGAAATCTACCTCCGCTCCGTGGCTCCGGAGGCACACGTACCCGACATCACAGCCGCCACCCTGTTCCTCAACGGCTCCAACGACCACCACGGCGGGCACGAACGCGGACTGGAAAGCTTTAAAAAGTTCAAGCCTGGCGTGCCGTGGTCGTTTGCAATTCAGGCACGTGGCCATCACGACACCGAAAAAGTGGAGCAGGACACAAAGCTTTGGCTGGCAAAGTATGTGCGTGGGACCGAGGTGCCCTGGCCGGCGCATCCAAAGGCCCAGATACGGCTGGATGCGGAGGGGGTCCCAGAGCTGGTGCTCGAGCCGGCATCGGCGGGACAGGTGCGCAAAGTCGAAATGTTTTATGCGCTCAAAAACCCCTGCAGCTTCGCCCGATCCTGGCGCGATGCATTGGGCGTGCAAACCGGCGGACAATGGATTGGAAAGCTGCCCGTGCTCAACGTGAAGGACTACCTCTTTGCCTACGCCAATATCACCTACGAATCGACCGTGGTGCGTTCCAGCGACTTTGTAGCGGCCATTCCCTCGCGGCTGGGAAAGGCAAATGCCACGGACAAGGCTTCAAATGCAATCTCGGAAAGCGGCTACGGCCTGTGGACGAACATCGCGGAGCTGGAGGGACCGAAGGGCATTAAGGGCTTCCGCTCCACTAACAACCAGCGAGGCTCCGGCACGGAGCAACTCCACGACCCGAAATGGAAGGCTCCCGCCAACAGCAGTCTGAGCTTCAAGTTTTATTGCACCGAGCCGCAGGTGGTGCTCCTCAATGCCACAAACTACCATTCCGCCGAGATTGAGATCACCGCCTCCGACGAGTGGCAGGAGATGGTGGTTCCGGCGGCACGCCTGACGGGGCGCTTCAGTCAAAAGCCCCTCAAGGACTGGGCGGAAGTGGGCGAGGTCTCCTTCCTGCCCAAACCAGGTTCAGATTTGACCAAGGTGCTCTTCGCAGACTTTAAGTGGACCCCGGCCGGAAAGAACTAAGGCTTGTTCCCGTTTGGTGGGATTGACATCCGGCAAAAGGTGCCCAGCGAATGCGCGCGCACAAGCCGAAGCCTCCTCCGCTTCGGCTATTCAAAGACATACAGAAAGATAAGAGGCGAGAAAAAGCCTCCCGATTGGAGGGCCTGGAATTCTTTGCTCTCCGCGTTGGCGAGGGAAGCAATGTCTCCACGTCGTGAGCCAATCAACTGCAGAGTTCGGGAGAAACTCCGCCTGTAAAAGGCGGCCGAAAAGTGAGAGCCCTAAGGCTTTCAATCACGCTCAACGCAAAATTACCCGATTTACTCAACCGGCGAGGTGGTCCACCGAGTGGAAAAAGTGATTCCTGCTTTATTAAACACAAAAGAAAAGTCGTTCCCAACAAACCGATGAACTTCCCTCCGGGCTGTTTGCCGACCGGGTATTGATTCGCTTGGACGCGCAACTTTCCAATAGCAGGGCTCGCCACGTGCCTTTCACCCGAGGGCACTTGTCACCGTTTACCATCCGCTAACAATTAGAGATTCGTCTCTCTACAAATCCATTACAGAACTCTGCGAATAGTTTAGTGATGCTGTCCACCCGTTTCCCCATGAAGTCCTTCTTTCTAACTCTGCTGCTGGGCCTCCCTTCGTTGCTGCTCGCCCACGATGGCTCAAGTTTTGAAACGCTCCACCACCCAAATCTAAAGCTCAACGCGCCGGAACAGTTTCTTGCTCCGGAGTGGTTTCTTGCCCAGGCGGTTCAACCGCCCCGCCCTGCCTCGCAAGATTCCAGGCGCCCATCACAGGCTGCAGTTTTCGAAAGATTCTCGCCCCAGGTCGCACTTCGTTGGGACGAAAAGTTTTTGTACGTTGAGAACAACGGGATGCCAGCGCACTCGATGATGGTCGGCATCACCAGTTGGCAGCAACAGGTCCCCCTGCCCCAAAAATACTCGCGAGACAATTCCTGGCGCCTGCCACTACAACCAGTCCCCGCCGCCGAACCACTTTCCATTAAGGGCCGTTTTCTGAGGGGCGCGGTGGCTCTCGCCGCTAACGGCATTCCCATCTTCAACCCACAAAACAACCGGGGCGAAGTGTCGGCCGAAATCGGCGAACTGGACCAGTGGGGGGGGCACTGCGGACGCGCTGATGATTACCACTACCACGCGGCACCTCTCCACCTGCAAAGCACCGTGGGCGCCGGACGCCCCATTGCCTACGCCTTGGACGGTTACCCCATCCTCGGGCTCACAGAGGCCGATGGCGCGAAACCCACCGGACTGGATCTTTTCAACGGTCACTCCTTGCCCGGAATCGCCTAACACTACCATGCCTCAACCAAATATCCCTACGTCAACGGCGGGTTCCACGGACAGGTCACCGAAAAAGACGGCCAAGTCGATCCCCAACCTCGCGCGCAACCCGTGAGGGAAGCGCTGACGGGCCTGCGCGGGGCCAAAATCACAGGCTTTGATTCAAACGGCAGCAACCTCTTTAAACTCACCTATGAGATCAATGCCGAAAAACGCGCCGTGTTGTACGCCGTGAACGCAGACGGCAGCACAACCTTTGAATTCCAAAACGGCAAAGACGGAACCTCCCGCCAAACCTACTCCCCCCGACAGGGCGGTGGCGGACAAGTCGGCGGCCCACCTTCCAACCGCGCCCCAAATAACGATCGCCCGCCCTCCCCGGAACGCCCGCCCGGTCCTGAGCCCGGCCCCGGTAATGCTTCACCGTCCGCTCCCTCGGTACGTCCTCCCGCCGCTGCCGCGCCCCGTTCCGCCACGTTTTTCTTGCGCAGTCCTGAGGTTAAAGAGGGTGGCCCGCTGCCCGCCGAATACACAGGGGACGGCCACGGTTCAACCCTGCCTCTGGAATGGACCGGCGCTCCGACTGGAACCAAAAGCTACACCCTTGTGATGCACCATCTGGATCCCGAGGGGAAAACCAAATGGTACTGGATTCTCTTCAACATCCCCGCATCCACACAATCTTTGCCCAAAAACAGCAAAAACATCGGGACCCTAGGGAGCAGTTTCCGCGGGCAACTCGGCTACGAACCGCCCCACTCCAAGGGGCCCGGAGCAAAAACCTATATCCTGAGCCTGTTCGCGCTGTCTGCACCTCTTGAAGTGGGACAGTTTGCAGCGAAAGTCGACTACGAGGCCATCATGTCCGCCATGCAGGGTAAGACACTGGCCGCCGCGGATCTGAGCGTCACGTACACGCGCCCTGGCGAAGCCGGCCAGACACCGCCCGCTCCGGGCCAAAAACCGCCAAAGGCTGGCGGCGCCAAAGAACCCCAACCGCCGAAACCGACCCCCTGATTCAAGGCATCCAATGAAAACACCCTCCTTGAATTTTCACAGGCCGCAGCCCAGCCGAACTAAACCCGCGCTAAGACCAAGACCTTCCTCCATTCAAGGATCACAAATCCCAAGACGGGATGAATTTTTGAGCGGCAAGCCACTTCAATGAAGCGCTCTTCCATTGCTCCCATAGTGGGCCCTTGCAGCCATTGAGGCCGTGACCGCCAGAGGGAAGTTCGAGGTATTCCACCGGCACATTGTGGGCTTTCATCGAAGCCACGAAATCCTGGCTATTGCTGGGTGGCACCGCCTTGTCGTCGATGGCATGGGTCAGGAAAGTGGGCGGCGTGTTATTGGTTACCTGCAATTCATTGGAGAAAAGGCGCACGAGTTCGGGCTTGGGAGTGGCACCAAGCAACTTCGCCCTGGAACCCTGGTGGCTGTTCTCGCCCATTGTAACAACGGGATATACCAGAATTGCGAAATCGGGGCGGCAGCTCTGTTTCTCAATCGGATCGGCGGCGTCAGGCTTTCCCAGATCGAAGTGCGTATCTGCAGTGGAGGCCACGTGACCGCCTGCCGAAAAGCCCAGAATACCGATGCGATCGGGATCGATCTTCCATTTAACAGCGCTAAAACGCACCAAGCGAATCGCGTGCTGAGCATCAAGCAGGGGCACCAGCGAGCGCCCCTCAGGCAAGCGGTATTCCAGGATAATCGCGGCAATGCCATGCGCATTGAACCACTCGGCAATCGGATAACCTTCGCGATCCGTAACGTGCCGGATGTAGCCACCGCCGGGACAAATCACGACGGCCGCGCCGTTGGCTTTGCCCTCGGGTGGGAGATACACTTTGAGATTCAAGTCGACCTTCTCAGAAGTACCGTCCCCGTTGGGTGCTTGATCGGGCCATAGCACCACACGGACAGTTGGAGGAAGGGTTTCCGGTGGCTCAGGGGCCGCCGATAGAAACGAAAGTGCGGCGAGGGAGGCAAGGACGGCGCGTTTCATGGGGTGGACAGAACCTCTTAGCAAAGTCGCTAAGGAACAAGGTTTTGATGCCGATGACGAAAAGGATTCCGGCGAGGATTTTGCGTCCCGCGCCAAAAGAAAACCCTTCGAGAGTGACAATGATCTAAGGCTTTGCTCATAACGCGGTCTTGAATAGGGAAATCGTCCCTTGTTTCGTGCCGCAAAAAGCAAGTCTCCCTTTGGCACGACACGCGACACCGCGCGGGCGACTTGTCGGAATGTGGGCACAAAACGAATTCTCGATTCAGCCCCGTTTGCATGAAACACCCCCTCCCCCTCATAGTCACCCTGCTTCTCGCCGCACTCGCCGCGCTCCCTGCTGCCGAAACACGGGCCACTGGCGCCGGCTTCAAACCGAAGCCGGAGTTGCAAAAGATCAAGATCTCAGACTACTCGCCGTCCGAAGAGATTCGTTTGAACATCGGGAATCTGATTGCCGCGGGCAAAGTTCAGCCCGCATCGAGAATTAGCACGGATGTCGTCAAAGAAAACTGCTGGCTCTTGCGCACACCGAATGGACCGCCCGAGATGCGCTGGCCCGCTGGAATGTTGAACTGGCGCGCAGGCGCTCCTGATCTCACTTTAGATCTGGGCTTGGACGGGTTTTACGATATCTACGCCGAAGTCCATGCCGTCGATGGCGGGGGTGCCAAGGGTGCTAAAGCTAAGGCAGAGGACCCTCTGCTAATGGCGTTCACCTTGGAATTGGAAGACGGCAGCAAACGCGAAATCGTGGGCGCGAAGGGCTTTCCAAATCATCATTTTGGGATGGAGGTGATGGCCTGCCACGCGTGGAACCTTACAGCGAAAAAGATCATTCTTCGCGGCATGGGGAAGCCTGTTTACCTCTCGGGATTCCGCCTCGTGCCCACAGACAAAGCATTCCTCGCCACGGACCCGGCGAACACCTCGCAGGCACCGGGATCATCCCCTGATTTTCGCATCCGCAAGGTGACGCGCTGGGTGGCGACAGACCACGTGGACATTGTAAGGGAAGACGGAAAGCACTTCGCCTTTCCAGGCGTGGCACTGCTCAAGAACGGCGAACTCGCCGTCGTTTATCGTGAAGGAACGATTCACAATAACGAAACAACTGGAAAAGTAAGTCTGAGCCGCTCCAGCGATGGCGGCAGGACTTGGCTGCCACGCGTCACCGCAATGGACAGACCCAACATCGACGACCGCGATCCGAGCATCTT
>Ga0114974_10004076_pt1 | contig 10948 bp, 24 predicted proteins | sample S_130206_EF_Meta_FD_87318 | JGI IMG/M metagenome (GOLD analysis project Ga0114974, IMG submission 87318) | Freshwater microbial communities from Lake Simoncouche, Canada to study carbon cycling - S_130206_EF_MetaG | ecosystem: Environmental > Aquatic > Freshwater > Lake | place: Lake...
AGATGTTGAAATTGATCTTGGGTTTAACGTATCATTTTCTCAAAGAGTTAGACTTGCTGGTATAGATACGCCAGAGTCTAGAACTAAAGATTTAAATGAAAAAAAATTAGGTTTAGAAGCAAAAGAATGGTTAAAGTCTAAATTAAAAGATGCAGAGAGCATTATTATTAAGACTGAATTGCCAGATTCTTCAGAAAAGTATGGAAGAATTTTAGGATGGCTTCATATTAAAGGCTTTGATAAATCTTTAAATCAAATAATGATTGATGAAGGATATGCTTGGGGATACCTTGGAGATACAAAAGTAAAAGATTTTCCAGCACTATTAGCAAAAAGAAACAAGAAGGCATAAATGTTAGCAGATATAAAAGTAATTGGCTGCGGTGGCGGTGGAGTTAATGCTGTTAATAGAATGGTTGATATAGGTCTTTCTGGTGTTGAATTTGTTGCTTTAAATACAGATGCTCAAGCATTAATTACAAGTCCTGCAAATATTAAATTAGATATTGGAAGAAATGTAACTAAAGGTTTAGGTGCTGGTGCAGATCCAGAACAAGGTAGATTAGCCGCAGAAGAAAATATAGATGATATTAAAGATATAGTTTTTGGTTCAGATATGGTTTTTGTAACTGCTGGAATGGGTGGAGGAACAGGAACAGGAAGTGCTCCAGTTGTAGCAAGAGCAGCAAAAGAAGTTGGTGCATTAACAATAGGTATTGTTACTACACCATTTATTTTTGAGGGCAAACAAAGAATGAATAAGGCTTTGGCTGGTATAGAAAAATTAAAAGAAAATGTAGATACTATTATAGTAATTCCTAATGAAAACTTATTAACATCTTTAGATCCAAAAGTAACAATGACAGAAGCATTTGAAGAAGTAGATAGTATTTTATTAAAAGGAATTGCATCTATTACAGATTTAATTACAACACCTGGATTTATTAACGTAGACTTTGCAGATGTAAGACGTGTTATGGAAAATGCAGGAACAGCATTTATGGGTCTTGGTTTTGGAGAAGGAAAAAACAGAGCACAACAGGCTGCAGACTCAGCAACTACGAGTCCAATTTTGGATATAAGTTTAAACGGTGCAAAAGGAATATTATTATCGATAGCCTCAGCATCAAATATTACTATGCAAGAAGTTTCAATAATCACAAAAGCGGTATCAGACAATGCACATGACGATGCAAATATTATATTTGGTACAGTAGTTGATGAGTCATTAGAAAATGAAATTAGAGTTACACTTATAGCAACAGGTTTTGAAAGAAACTAATAATGGCTGATCTTCATCACTTCTATCACATATATTCAAATGGTAGTTGGGAAACTCCGTTGGGTGAACACATAGAGGCATTAAAACTCTCTGGACTATTATATGAATTATCATCTTTAAATTTTGGAATTGTTGGAAATGAAGAAAGCAGAAATAAGGTAAAAGATTATTTAATAAATAATGTTGATGTTTACTATGAAGTTTGTACAGAGGTAGATGAAGGTTGGGAACAAGAAACATTAGATAAACTTTTAGATTTTTCTCAAGATAATTCTGGCTATATTTTTTATGCTCATACTAAAAATGCTGTAGATAAAACTACCCTTCATATTAAATGGCGTAATTCAATGACTTATTTTACAGTAATGAAGTGGAGAGATAATGTTTCTGCATTAGATACTGGATGTTCTGCTGCTGGAACTCATTACCTAGCAATGGATAGAAGATTTGAATATAAAGATGCTGGATTTTTTGGTGGTAATTTTTGGTGGACAAATTTAAAGTATATAAGAAAGTTTCCTAAACCACTTAGAGAAGGAAGATTTGATGCTGAGTCTTGGATAGGTCACTTAAAGCATGTTGTTGAAGAATATGGAGAACATCATCGCATTGCTGATTTTCTTCCTTTTCATCCAGCAAATGAGTCAATGCTAGTTGCAGATTGGAGAATGAAATGATAGTTTATACAGGTGGAACATTTGATCTATTTCACGCAGGTCATGTTAATTTTTTAAGAAAATGCTCAGACATAGGCGATACTATTGTTTCGCTTAATACTGATGAATTTATTGAAGAGTATAAAGGAAAGCCTCCAATATGTTCATATGAAGAAAGAAAACAAGTTTTAGAGGCTTGCGTCTATGTCCATGATGTAGTTCCAAATAGTGGCGGAGCAGATTCAAAAATATCAATACTTAGCGTAATGCCAGATATTATAGTTATTGGCAGCGATTGGGCAAGAAAAGATTATTATAAACAAATGCAATTTACACAAGACTGGTTAGATGAAAAGGGTATAGGGCTAGCATATATTCCATATACAAAGGGAATATCTACAACTAATATTAAAGGAAGATTTTAATGGAGATAGTAATAGCAACTACACCAGGTAGAGAAATGTGGGTAAAAGACTGCATGGAGTCTGTTGGTAGAGATTGTTTAGTAGTTTCTCAAGGTGGAAAATATTCTTATGAATTAGGTAAAATTAAGTATGTTTTAGAAAAAACTAATATAGATAGATTTTTATTTTTGCAAGATACTGTAATAATTAAAGATAAAAAGTTATTAGAAATATGTGAACAACAACCAAAATCAGTTATTTTTACATATCCTGCTGGATGTTACTTAGGTGTATATTGCAGAGATACTTTAATGAAAACAGGTATTCCAGAGGTAAATAGCAAAGTTGATTCAGTTCATTATGAAAATGCTTGGATAGATCAATATAGAAAAAATGAACCTAATATACCAGTTCTATTCTTTGTTGATGACGGTGAAGGAGTTAGAAATGGAATTAAAGAAAAGTATGGAAGGCAGAATATAGTAGTAGGAAATCAGTTTTATGAAAAATGGAAAGGTGACTGGGGTCAAAGACCATTAGAAGGATAATGAGTGATCTTAATTATGTTTGGATTGTAGTTCCAGTTGGACCTAGAGAAAAGTATATTCCTAACCTATTAAATAAATTATCGGGGTATAAAGATAGAATAGTATTTATTAATAACTATAAAGACTATACAAAATATGAAAATGTTCATCATATAGAAGACTTTGAAGATATAAATATACATAGATGGTGGAATAAAGGAATAGATTATGTAGAAAAGCATGGGGCAAAATATGTAGTGGTTCTTAATGATGATCTAGATTTTGATGAAGATTTTATAGAATGTTTATATAACTTTAACTATAAAAATAACTATGTTGTTTCAAATGTTGCTTCAGCACCTGGAGCCGCATGGATCCTAGACTTAGAGCACAACATAAGGGCTGACGAAGATCTTAAGTGGTGGTTTGGTGATAGAAAGATATTCAAAGAAGCAGAGGAATTAGGCGGGGTAGGAAGTTATTCCCCTAATTATTTTATACATTTTGAACCAGATAATCAAACTACTGATAATCAAATACTATTAGACTTAGCAATAAATGATGCTATTTATAATAGGACTATACATTAATGCTACATTCTGATATAATATACTAGTTGTCCTGCCAAATGGGGGGCAATAAATACTCGCTAAAAAGGAGGCAAAAACATGGTAAGTTCACTAATGCGACAAATGCAACTAGAACCTTTTTTCTTAGGTTTTGATGATGCATTTAATCAGTTGATGGGATTAAAAAATGACCTCAACAAACATATATCAAATTATCCACCTTACAATATCAAAAAAATTGACGATAACGAATTTGAATTAGAATTCGCTGTTGCTGGTTTTGATAAAAAAGATGTTAAGGTTGTAATGGATATGGGCAAACTTCGTGTTTCTGGAACAATTGGAGAAAAAGAAGACGGTACAGAATTCCTACATAAGGGAATTGCTACACGATCATTTTCTTCTACATTTGCTCTAGGGGAACACGTTGAAGTTGAATCGGCCGAGGTAGAAAATGGACTACTTAAAGTACGTCTAAAAAAATATCTACCAAAGCATTTACAACCTAAAGAAATTGTAGTAAGATAGTACTATTCCTTTTAGTAGGGGAATTGAAGAGAGCGGGGTTGACAATGTCCTCCGCTCTCTGCTATTATAGATGTCTACAAAGATTGGATATATATGGCACTTCATAATCATTTATTAGTAAACGGATATGCACTTCTACCACCAACAAAAGAAAAAGAAACAATTGCTTGGATGGCACAATTAGTACAAGATATAGATATGAAAGTTATTCAAGGACCATTTGCTTCTTATGTAGAAAAAGAAGGTAATCGTGGTTTAACAGCAGTTGTAATGATTGAAACATCACATATTGCAATGCATGTATGGGACGAAGAAGATCCAGCATTCTTACAATTTGATCTTTACACATGCTCAACACTTCCTGTTGAAAAAGTATTAAAGAATTTAGAAGATACATTTGGACTACACAATTATCAAAGCATGGTGCTAGAAAGAAGTTCTGGTTTTAAAGTTATTGCTAGAGAAGATTGGAAAAAAGTCGGTTAATGGAAAAAGATTACACAACACCAGACTGGTCAAATCTAGAACAACATAAACTTTTAATTGAATCAGAGTTAAAAGCAAAAATGGATTACTTTGACTGGCGTGATCTTGGAATTGCTAATGGTTGGATATCTGAACCATTCTGCGATACACATGATGCTAAGTTTTTAACAGACGAAGAAGAACAGGCATGGGAAAATGGAGAAGATCCATGCATGATGGTATTTAGAATCTATGAAGATAAAATAGATACAGATGGTTATCAACAAACTATATTTGATGACGAAGATGATATCTAAAAAAATATCTTTTATACCAACAAGCAAGGCTGCTAAATTATTAATTAAGCCTCCAAGTCCAGCAAAGTTTTATATTCCAGAGTGGCTTAAAGATTTACCTGGTGTAAACTCAAAGAATGTAAAATTGGATATAAATGGAAAGCCAAACACAAATGTAAAAAACTGTGTTCCACTTTTAGATGGATTTATTTCTGGCTACATACAAGAAACTTGGACTGACATATATGTTGAAGAAGATAAAGAAGGCGATATAACATACAACCAAGCAAGCAAAACAGCCCCAGAGATAATGTCACACAGAGAGAAATCATCGTTTCCAGAAAGTGAAGAATATTATAAGTTTGAGTTTGTTTGGCATGAGTTTTGGATTCCAAAGTTACCAGATGGATATAGTTATCTTTTTATTCATCCTATAAATAGATTTGATCTTCCATTCACTACAACATCTGCAGTGGTTGATGGAGATAAACTTAACTATACTCATGGTGGCAATGTGCCATTCTATATCAAAAAAGGCTTTAGTGGCTTAATACCAAGTGGTACACCAATGTATCAAATCATCCCATTTAAAAGGGAATCTTGGAAGAATTATATAGAAGAATATAATGAAGATTTATCAACTCAGGGTATTCATGATTTAAGAAAAAACTATATAGGCTCATATAAAAAAAGATACTGGACTAAAAAGGAATATAATTAACATATGAAAAAATATACGCTGCTTGACTTCTGGGCACCTTGGTGCAACCCATGCAAGTTAATGGACCCAATTATTGATCAGATTCAAAAAGACTATCCAAACATAGAGGTAGTTAAGGTAAACGTAGATGAAGACGCTGCTATGGTACAGACATACAATATAACAAGCGTACCTACATATATTCTTATGAATGAAGATAAAGAAATTATAAACTTTGTAGTTGGGGCTAAGGCAAAAGTCGGTTTTATTAAAAACTTAGGTTTAAATGAATTATCTTAATATAGATCGTTTAAAGTTCGGCGAAAACAGTACATATGCTTCCTAATCTAAGTGCCTTAGAAATAAGCCTTGCTTTACTATCTTTTAGCCTATTGACAATTTCTTGCCTCTATACTATACTTGAATATAGAAATAAAGGAAAGCATATCAACAGAAAAAGGTGGTAGATATGAGTAAAGAAATGTTAGATCGAGATGATGTAGTTAACATGATTAAAGAAATTAATGGTGTGTTTCGTAGTTTAGAAGCACAAGATGAAGACAGTGTTGTCTTCAAGAAAATACGCAAAAGTATTGTAGACATCATAAACAACAATATGAATTATATAGATGGTGGACGAAATACTGGAATTGATAGTTAGTTATGTGGTATGAAACATTAAACTTCTTACCAGCATATCTGGTAATAGTCAGCATATTTTTATTTGGTCTAGCAATACTAGGGAGAAAATAATGTTAGATAAAAAAGTTCAAGATATGATGGTTAATCTATTAAATGATTTAGACACCATGTATCTACAAACATTTGGTTATAATGAACAAACAATCATGATGTCGTGTTATAAAAGAGCATTAGATATTGTTGCGTCACATTATCCAGATGAATTTGCAGAAGCCTCTAAACTTGAAAGGGTAAAATAATGTCTAGGTTTTACGATAAAGATTATAATCCTTTATTTCCCGATGATAGTGATAGCATTTCTGACATGATAAGACAAGATAGAGATGCACAGGATGCTAAGTTTGATAGGATTGTCAGAGAGGCCTCTCATCGCAGAGAAATTATGATGGCACAAAAGATTATTGACGAGAATACACTTTGTTTGTCAGGAGTCGATCCATGTGACATGTGTAGGATGGATTTAGATCTACAATGATATATTACATAGCATTATTAGCAACGTTGCAAACAGCATATGTTTGCTACAAAGAATATAAGTATTGGAAAAGAATGAAGGACTTATGGTAGAGTGGCATCAACCAGATAAAACACCCGAAGACATACAAGATATTTTAAGAACAAATAGGGTAACTAAAGAGATGGCAGATGAAGACTTTGCCTCATATATTAAAAGATATGTAAAACAAAATGATGATATCTTAAATAACTTAGGATCTGATTATGATGAAAACGGCATACCTTATTGGAAGAAATGGGACAATGATAAAAAGACTGATTAATAGAATCTCTAAGTTTTTAGTTTACGTTTGGTATTATGATCCATCTTATACTGGTTGTGTTGCTGGAAAACATAATTATTGGCATAAGTTTTGTAAAAAATGTGGACGGTATAGATAATGTCTGAATTCTATACTATTATAATGGCTATGAAAGAATATGAAAAAGAATTAGAATATAATAGTGATCCATCTGTAAGAAATTATATACAAGCAGTTAATGCTGTTATTAATGACATGCAAGCCTATATAGACTATCTACTAATGGACGAAGATAGTATAGATGGAGACGATATCAAACCCTAATGTGGATTATAGATAGGGTCAAAAATGACCAAGGTAGCCACAATCAGGCAAGATGCCACGGATGTGGCTATGCCTTTAATATAGATATCTTTACACAAAAGAATGTATCTATGATTATGGAAGCACATACTTGTAGGGGGTATAATTAAAGTATGTCAGCAATTATAGTAGATATAGATGATACGATTATTAGATCAGGAATCTATCCAATCACAGCAGCCATTCGTTGGGTCAATGAACAGGCTAAGACTCACGACATAATCCTTATTACAGGTCGTCCAAAGTCAACCGCAGTAGCAACTAGAGCAACCCTTAGAAGGGCTGGAGTTCGCTATAACAGGCTATATATGAACCCATACTCAACCAGAGAATCAGCCAAATGGAAGAAAGAAAAGGCTACACAACTTAAGTCTGAGATGACCATTACAATGGCTGTAGACAACGATTCTGCTGCCAGAGCAGCATACTCATCTCTTGGTATTCCAACCAAGTCTAAGGTCTCATTAGCCACTGAAAAAGGCTTCTGGACTATGCCTAATTTCGGGGAATAGAAAGGACATCATGATAGTAATAATAACAATAGCATATTCAATACTAATAGGAACATATCTATTATTCAGAAGAAATTATAATAAATAATTCGGGGTAAAAATATAACCCTTCTTAATACCTATATAACTAATATATAGACAATAGATCATATGATTATATAGACATATTTGATATATAACTTACGTTATTTATGATTATATAAGCCTTTATTGATACCCGAATATCTATATATTATGATATAAGATTATTAATATTAGAAGGATATGGAATAAAATGGAGGGAAATGGGAGATTGGGGATCTGAGGCCCTTATCGTAATCTTATAATACATGCCCCCTATCATAATATTTATAATATGTCAATAGTTTTGGGCATATATTTATATATTCGTAATGTTTTTTTATATTAATATATTAAGAAATATGCCCATTTATTTTGCATAATTCTGGGTATATTTTAATAGATTCTTAATACTTTTTAATAGATAGTTATATGATTCTTCCAGATAATATGCAAATAATATTACATTTTATATATGATCATAATATATAGGTCCTTTACAAGAAGGACTATATTCAATTGCACTTTCTACTGCTATTCTTAATCTTTTGTTTATATCTTTATACCCGCGGGTTGTGTATAGGGATCCAAAGGCTATGGTGCCGCCTGATCCAATGGCGCCTTCAGTGATCTCATTAAGTTGAAAGTCAGAGGAATCAAATTCAAAGAGGCGGCCGCGTACTGCGATCAGAGCCAGGATGCCGCCATCCTTATCATCGGCGGGGGAAGTAGAAGGAGAATATATACCCATAGCATTTTTAAATACTTGACAAAATTTAGTTCTTAAAAATCTAGTTAATTCTTTTCCATTATATCCAGAAGGATCTGGAAGATCTATAGAATGTAATAATTGTCCTAATCCAGTTTCTCCTGCATATCCTATTAAATATTTTCCATTTTTTTGTATCTTAGGATCTATAATAGATATCATAATACTTTCATCAGATGCCCCGCTATCTGCCGCCATAAAAACTTTACGCGGGGTAGAAAGAGAATCTACTATTCCTACTATACAAGTCATAATATATACACCTTTTGATTAAAATATATTTATATTAATAATACCATCTATATGACTTATAGTCAATATATGGATATATATCTATAGTTCTTAATACTATTGTGGGAATTATATATACCCCTTCTTAATACTTTTGGGGATTTATCTATTGACTTCTTAATGCTTTTATGGTAGGATGTCGGGCGCCCGCCCCCCTTGAGGGGAGGAGAGGATCGTTAGTCCTCTGTGTCCTCATCCCGATAAACTGACTCAGACCATAGGTCGTCAAGGTTAGCGTAGTCTTTATTTGTGTCTACCTCTAGCAGTTCACACATTAACGAATAAGTCTCGTCAACAACCTCTTGACCACTATTCTTTAACTCAGCCATTTCAGAATTTACAGATATAGCCAAAGGGATACCTAAATCGTTATAGGTAATAAAATCAGCGTGTATTTTTTCGTCCATACACTTTTTGGCAAACTCTTCTATAATTTGACATTTAGTTAATGTATTCATTTCTGACTACCTTTCCGTCTCTAGTCGCATATTCTTTCTTATCTCTTGATACTACCAGAATTTCATCTGATAAGTCAAGTCCTTTTCTTTCAATCTGGTAATTTATGCCGTCTGCCAGATTCTTTGCATTTGCCACAATCCCCAAGTGCTGGTTCGTCAAATGGTCAGGAATATCGTACTTCCATTGATTAAGTGATATCCGACTATCAGATAGAACATTAATGATAAGCCTTGCAATTTTTTCTCCTGAAATAAACAATTGTCCACACCTTTTCTCTTTAGTAGTTTAGCATTTTTGGCAAAGCCTGTCAAGACCTTAGCCGTCATATTCTTCGATCATTACTATCTTAAGATAACTGCCATCGGCCACCGATATGGTCTTGGTCTCATCATAGTTATCTAAAACTATAATATCCCAACCATCGGGGGTATCTACTAAATTAATAACTTGAAATACTTCTTGCTTGATTTTTATTAGATCCCCGACTTCTAGGTAGTTAACTAGAATTCGATCTATTACTTTATACTCTTCCATCGTTATCATTATATCTCCTATTCTTTATCTAGTTGTACTTCTACGAAATAATTATCATCATATGGTTTTTCTGTAATAAAATACCCGATTCTATTTACAAAGGACCAACTGTTAGTGATTGTGGGTTCTCCATCATCACCGTCTAAATACGTCCATATACGGTTTGGGTCTTGCTGGCCAATAGCAGCCACATGGTCATACTCAGCACCATAGGTCTCAAACATAAGACCACCTGAACCATCGTTAAAGGAAGCATTACTATCTAGATGGTTTACCATTGGTTTAAAATGGTGTTCCCATTCTTCTATAGTTAGTATTACTTTGTTATAGTTAGGTGAGTCTGGATTAAGATCTGGGTCCAAACAACTACACAACTCGTTGCCACAGAATTCACAGCAGTCTACGAATGTATCACTCACTGCCATCATCCTCGTATTGGAAGTCGATTCTGCATTCATCAAGTGCTCCGTCAGCATATTGAATGTGGTCCAAGTAATTCATATCCATGTGGTCCTGAATTGCTTGCTCCAATTCATCAGTGTCATCGAAGTCAACCATATCTGCAAACTCTGGATAAATATCCTGAATCTCTTCAGCAGATAAAACTACAGTTGACCACATTTGAAGATGTAGTTCTACGCTATCTATTACTTTAGCCATTTGTTCTCTTCTCCCAGTTTAGTCGGTGCCACTGAATATCATATAACAAGTTAGACACTTCTACAAGTGCGTCCATTCTTGCACACATGATATCCAATTCTTCTTTTGTCCAAGTAGGCAAGTCCATTCGCCATGATAGGTCAGCCATAAGTATCTTTAATCTACCTGATAGTATTTCATCAGTAGATATATTATATTTAAAGAATGCTTCTAACTGTGCTAAGTCTTTATCTTTATCTTGTGTTTCTTCTACCATGCTGGTGTCCACCCTTTCGGAGGTTCTGGTGTTGCTTCTTCTTGCATTGCTTTGATAGTAGTTTCATTTGGAACGTAAACATATTCATCCCAATGTGAGTCTACTTCACCTTCTTCTATTGTGCAACCCTCTGGCATATCTTCTGAACCCCAGTAGG
>Ga0114974_10004077_pt1 | contig 10947 bp, 11 predicted proteins | sample S_130206_EF_Meta_FD_87318 | JGI IMG/M metagenome (GOLD analysis project Ga0114974, IMG submission 87318) | Freshwater microbial communities from Lake Simoncouche, Canada to study carbon cycling - S_130206_EF_MetaG | ecosystem: Environmental > Aquatic > Freshwater > Lake | place: Lake...
ACAAAAAGAAGTATTACAATTTTTTGGATTCAAAACGCCAAATGAATTATTTTGGAATTGGCAATTTACAGATAATGCTCTTGATGAAACAAAGAGTTCTTACAAAAAAGCAATTCCTGTATTCGATAAAACATTTTTAAAACCATATGATAAGACTAAATAATATATTAAACGAAGTAATTAGTGAAGGCGGCGCAGGTGGACATATGGCACACCCATTTGATTTTGTCGATACAGGAGCTAAATTGGTAGATGTATTTGCAAAATCAGTTAAATCTTTGAAACAAAAATCTGGAAGTGTAAAGATTGACGGCGTTAATGCTAGTATCCGTTTGGTAAATGGCGAATTCGTCATGGATCGAGGTAGTGCAAAGGCATTAGATATTAAAGGAATGAGACCCCAAGATCTAACTGCTAGATTTTTACCAAATCCAGAGACTGGGGTTGCCCACGGATTTATTAAGATTGGTTCTACGGTAATTCAGATATTTGACGACGCAATTCCATCTACACAATCTGAGTTAAAAACATTAGGGTTATTAGATAATCCGAATATACTATTTAATATTGAATATGTAGAGGGACAAACGAATGTACTTGGATATGGAGAAATAGGAAACTTTTTAGCTATTCATGGATTAAAAGAAATTAAGCCAAAAACTTTTGGTAAAGATGGAAGTGTTAAATCAAGAGAAGCTGTTGAAATACCATATGACAAAACAGCAATGCAGTCTTATATAAATAAATTAAATGTAGTTGCTATGAAACGTGGTTTTAAGGTATTGGGTAGTGTTGATACTACTTTCAAATCAGAACCAAAACTAGCAAGTGTTTTGACGCAATCAGTTACATTGTATCCTACAGGTGAAGCTGTAACTAAGTCTTTAAAAGACTGGTTAAAAGGATTAAAGTTTAAAACTCCTCTTATTACCCGAGAACAATTTTTAAAAGCTGTGGACAGTAAGAATATTAGTCAAGATTTTGTCGGTCAAGATATAAATAAAATAGTTAATGATACCATCGTTTATTTAACCACAATTAAATTAGGAGACGAAATATTAAAAAATACTACAAGTGAAATCGGCGATTTAGATAAACACGAAGGTATAGTTATAAGAGATACAAACATTTATAGTGATCCTTTCAAAATTACGGGAAGTTTTATTATAAAAGGTCTTGGAAGTAAGTTTAAGAAATAAATTAAATACGTATTTGTTATGAAGAAAGCATCAGGTAAAAGCAATTTGTCGATTGTAAAAGACTATCTTAGCGGCGAACGCCCGTTTACAACTGTTGGCTATGATGCCAATTTGGAGAACAATAAACGTAAAGAAGGTGAAGAATGGGAGGATAGTCAAGGACACAAGTGGGTTTGGAAGAATAAAAGTAAACGTAGAGTTTCAAAACGATCAACGATCATTAATGAAAAACGATGTAAGAAGTGTAATATGGATGTTCGTTGGGGCAATTATTTAGATGATCGGGTATGGCCAAAAACAGCATATTGTTATGATTGTTTTACAAAATTTCAAACAGATCTTAAACTCATGGGCGTTTTTGATGTCTATAATGAACTACAGGATTTAAAAAACGAACGTAGTATTCTAGAAGAATATAAACGAAAATTCGAAGAAAGTCAAAAATTTTGTCAAGAAAATCAAGGTAAACCTGTTGAATTTTTAGAAGAAGATGGTTCGTTTGAAAGATGGGAAGGTGTCCAAGATTATACTAAAATATTAGAAGATGTAACCAAAGATTTGGTAAAAATTAACGCTGGATTGCTAGAAATCAATACTAAAATAAAAGAGTACGAGGAATTGTATGAGTCAGCCAAATCTAAGAGAGATAATAAAAAGTGAGTATAAGAAGTGTATAGAAGATCCTATATACTTCATGAAAAAATATGTTAAGATTCAACATCCTATAAGAGGTACAGTTGGATTTGAATTGTATCCATTCCAAGAAGATGCTTTAAAAGAGTTTGTTGATAATCAATTAAATGTCGTTCTTAAAAGTCGTCAGATGGGTATTAGTACTCTTACTGCTGCTTATAGTTTGTGGTTAATGACATTTCATAATGATAAGAACATTCTTTGTATTAGTATTACCCAAGAAACAGCGAAAGAAATTGTTACTAAAGTAAGATTTGCAAATGACAATCTTCCAAGTTGGTTAAAAGTTCCGTGTGTAGAAGATAATCGATTATCACTACGTTTAAAAAATGGTTCTCAAATTAAAGCAGTTTCATCAGCTGGTACAGCAGGTCGTTCATCTGCACTATCGTTGTTAATCATTGACGAAGCTGCATTTATCGATGGTATCGAGGAAATTTGGTTATCTGCTCAATATACATTATCTACCGGTGGTAGAGCTATCATATTAAGCACGCCAAACGGCGTAGGTAACTTCTTTCATAAAACGTGGGTTGAAGCTGAGGAAGGTAAGAACAATTTCAAGACTATTAGATTGCCGTGGAATTTACATCCAGAGAGAGACCAAGTTTGGAGAGATAAACAAACCGAATTATCCGGAGTAAAAGGAGCAGCTCAAGAATGTGATTGTGACTTTTCTACATCCGGTAATCAAGTGGTAAGCGTAGAAGTTCTTGAATTTTATAGACAAACGTATCTAAAAGATCCTGTAGAAAAACGAGGTAATAATCAAGATCTGTGGATCTGGGATTATCCAAATTATAGTAAAAACTACATATTGACCGCTGATTGTGCTAGAGGAGACGGTGGAGATTTTAGTGCGTTCCACGTTATAGATGTCGAAACGATGGAACAAGTAGCTGAGTATAAAGGTCAGTTAACTACAAAGGATTATGGTAATTTATTAGTTAGTATAGCGACAGAATATAACAATGCATTGTTGGTTGTAGAAAATAATAATATAGGATGGGCTACATTACAACAGATCATCGACAGAAATTATCAAAATACATTTTATAGCGCAACCGATTTAACCGTTGTAGACGTGGAAAGATCATATTCCAATAAGTTAAATTCAGCCGATAAAAAATTAGTTGCTGGCTTTACTACAACCAGTAAAAATAGACCATTGATTATAAGTAATTTGGAATTATTTTTTAGACAAAAACAAATAATTATGAAGTCTAAAAGATTATATGAAGAGTTAAATGTATTTACTTGGAACGGTCCAAGAGCGGAAGCCATGAAAGGCTACAACGATGATTTAGTAATGTCTATAGGTATTGGTTTATGGGTTCGTGAAACTGCTTTGAAACTTAGAAACGATCAAATTGCTTATAACAAGGCTATGATTTCTAAAATATCCAAGGTTTCTAGTCAAATAATACTACCTAAAGAAGTAAGCACCGTACCAGATCATCATAAAACTATGGAATTTACAGTTAAAGATAAAAAAGAAAGTTTAACTTGGTTAATGTAAATACTTATATACTAGAATAATATATGGCAGATCAATCATTTCAGGAATTAAGAAATCGTTCATTATTTGCACGTTTGAAACGTTTGTTTTCAAACGATGTAATCGTTCGTAATATCGGAGGTAAAAAGTTAAAGGTTATTGATACTGATGAAATTCAGTATGCTACGGATCGTAATAGTTTAAGAGATCGATTTAATAGATTACGTACAAGTTCATATAATCAATATACCAGAGACTTTAATCTATCATATCAAAGTAGTCGTGTAGAACTATTTCGTGATTATGATACGATGGATATGGATCCAATTCTAGCATCTGCATTGGACATTTACTCGGATGAATGTACAACCAGAAATGAAATGGGAGAAATTCTACAAATCAAATCCACAAACGATGAAATCAAGAATATATTACATAATTTGTTCTACGATATTCTAAATATTGAATTCAATCTTTGGAGTTGGACTCGTTGTATGGTTAAGTACGGAGATTTCTATCTCCGTCTGCATATTAGTCCTGAATACGGTGTCTACATGGTAGAACCTCTGAGTACCTATTATGTTACCCGTGTAGAAAATGCTGTGTTGACAAACAAGAACTTTGTTAAGTTTCAAGTCAATCTTCCATATGGAAACAAAATGGAAGATTTAGAAAATTATCAAATTGCACATTTCCGTTTATTGAGCGACAGTAACTTTTTACCATATGGTAAGAGTATGTTGGAAGGCGCACGACGTGTTTGGAAACAATTAAGTTTGATGGAAGACGCAATGTTAATTCATCGTATCATGCGCGCACCTGAAAAACGTATTTTCAAAGTTGATATTGGTAGTATACCTCCAAATGAAGTTGATAACCATATGGAACGTATTATGAACCAAATGAAAAAGACTCCTTATTTGGATCAACAAACAGGAGACTATAACTTACGTTTCAATCTACAAAACATGGTTGAAGACTTTTTCTTACCTGTTCGTGGTAGTGATAGTGGTACTAGTATTGATAATTTACCAGGTCTTGAGTGGACAGGAACTGATGATATCGAATATCTACGTAACAAGATGATGGCGGCACTCAAGATTCCTAAGGCATTTTTAGGTTATGATGAATCTCTATCTGGTAAAGCTACATTAGCAGCTGAAGATATTCGTTTTGCTCGTACAATTCAACGAGTTCAAAGAATTATTGTTAGTGAATTGAATAAGATCGCCGTTATTCATTTATATTCACAGGGATACCGTGACGAATCGTTGGTGGATTTCAGCCTTGAACTTACCAATCCATCCACTATATTTGAAAAAGAAAAGATTGATGTTTGGAAGAGTAAGGTTGATGTTAGCAAAGACATGCAAGAAAATAAATTCTTCAGTAAAAAGTGGATTTATGAAAATGTATTTAGTCTTACAGATCAAGACATGATCGAATTACAAAAACAACTTATCGATGATGCTAAGGGAAATTATAGATTTAAACAAATCGAAGAAGAAGGAAATGACCCAGCTATTAAGTTCTTAAAATCAAGCGACTCTGATAAAGAAGAAGGTGGTGGTCCGGATGGAGGAACTGGGGATGAAACCGACGGTGGATTGACCGGCGGAGATTCGGGTGGTACACCGCCAACTGAACCGCCAACTGAACCAACGACTGGAGAACCAGCAGCTGCTAGTGGTGGCGAAACTAAAGCTCCTACTCCTGCCAAGTTATCTGAACGTGATCAAACTGGCAGAAAAAATGCAAGAAAATATCCATTCGGCGAAGATCCGCTTGGTACATTAGAAAACAATAGACGTAGTGATTTATCAGTAACTCACAAGTACAAAAACAAGTCTCCCCTATCATTAGAATCTCTCAAAGGATTGACTAATATGTTAAATACAGTTGAAGAGGAAAAGAAAATTTTAAGAGAAGGAGAAGAAAAATCCTACATGGATGAAAGAAATATAAAAGAATAAACATAAATCCTATATATTTAAGGAGTTCTGATATATTTATAATTAATATTATGCATAAGAAAGCAAAACATTCAAAATTCAAGAATGCCGGAATATTGTTTGAACTTCTTACGCGTCAAATTACTGCAGATATTTTGGCGGGTAGGGATGAGTCGTTTACCAAAAATTTGATGTTTAAGTACTTCCACGAAAGTAAGGAACTTGGCAAAGAAGCACAGTTATACAATTTTGTAATACAACAAACCAGCAAAGATGAAAACGCAGCTGATCGTATTTTAAATGTAGTACTACAAACACGTGCAAAATTAAACGAACTTGAATTAAATAAACAAAAATATAACGTAATTAAAGAGATAAAAGAAAAATATAATATTGACGAATTTCTAAAGAATAAAATTCCAAATTATAAATTATATGCTTCAATTTATAAATTGTTTGAAACCCAATCAGATTCGAACGTTAAGTTTGATATTACGGAATTAATAGAATCCAGAGAATATATAGTTGAGAACTTAACCAAGGAAAAGAAGAGTGATGAAGAAAGTTTGGATGTTTACGGAAGTCAAAGTGCTGAAGTAAGATTGTTAGCTTATAAGTTTTTAATAGAAAATTTCAATACTAAGTATAGTAATTTATTACCGGCTCAAAAGAAGTTACTCAAAGAGTATATTACAAACATCAGCAATTCGAGCAAATTTACCAAATTTGTAAACGAAGAATATAAGAGAGTCAGTCTCATTCTAAAAGACAATCTTCAAACAATTAAATCTGATATAGTAAAGATTAAAATTACAGAGATAGTTAGTCAGTTTTCCACTAAAAATGTTATTGGTGTAGTCCGAGAAAATCAATTAACTTCATTGTTGAACGCTTACGAATTGGTTGAAGAAATTCAAAAGTTAAAGAATGAAACCACACCTAAAACACAAGATTAAGAAACTCTTAAGTAAATTAAGAGCTAAAAATGAGGCTAGTACCACAGGTACAGGTCCAGTTGCTTCTGGTCCTGTTGCTGTAGGAGGAGATGCTGCTAGAACACCGTTTGCGTTCTCAAAGAGGGGAGCTAGACCAGATACTTATACACAATTAGGTTATACGTTAGCTAAACCGATCAACCGAAGTGCTAATTACAAATTAGAAAATCAAGTATATAGTCAACCAGCATATGCAACTCCTGCTTTTAATATAGAACCAGTGGATACATATACAGATGAAAATGGTTTGGTTCAACACAACGATCCTGATATGGATCCTAATTTAATTGGATATAAACAAGGTAGTTTACCATGTACCGAAGGTTTTAATGGGATGAAATATGAACAAGAAGGTCAACCTCAAACTCCTCAACAAAATCCTTCTGTACCCGTTCAACCAACTGTTCAACCAGTTAAATCACAAACACAACCGTCTGTAGATGTAAAAACCTACGATGTATTACCCGACTTTACTAAATTTGATACTAAATTAAAAAGTGGTACGGAATCATTAAAAAACAATTTACAAAAAACTATACAAGATAAAATTTTAGGCAAAAAGATTGTTGTGAGAGCTAGTAAAGGATATAAACAGCCAGAAACTGATTATACCATAAATGTTACAGGAGTAACAATTGATTATTATTATGATAGATATGTAATTATCATAAACGGACGTGAAGAAAATAAACAAAAAGTTGCTAAATTCTTCATTAAACCAGGATTTTCTATTAAGATATTAGGCTCTGCAGAATTAAAACCAAAAGATCGATATCAAGTTGCTAAATCCCAAGCACTCGTTAATCCTCAACAATCAGCAACGCCTACAAATACGGTAACATCAGATGAAGAAAACTCTCCACCTGAACCAAAATCCGATACCAAAGAACAACCTTCTACACAACCCAAAGTATAATATGAAACAAGTATTGATTGATGTAATGCCATTTGAATTTAAGAGATCCGCCTTAAATGAATCACTTAAGGACGGAAAACTACTAGTTAGTGGTGTATTACAACGTGCTGATGCAAAAAACCAAAATAATCGACTTTATCCCGAAGATGTACTAAAAAGAGAATCTGAAAAGTACATGCAAAATTTTGTAAAACAACGTCGAGCTATGGGCGAACTAGATCATCCAGAATCGTCAGTTGTTAATTTAAAAAATGTCAGTCACAATATCGTAGATATGGGGTGGGATGGTAAAGATTTAGTCGGTACAATAGAAATTCTCCCTACACCAAGTGGTAATATTTTAAGAGACCTATTACAATCAGGTATTCTTTTGGGTATCAGTAGTCGGGGATTGGGAAGTGTTAAAAAAGACATGCGTGAAAATGCAGATGTTGTACAAGACGACTTTGATTTAATCGCTTTTGACTTCGTAAGCAATCCAAGTACACAAGGAGCTTTTATGTATCCACAAGGAAAGATTAATGAAAGCGTTGAACAATACAAAGCAATTATTAACCCATATAGTAATGTTGAAAGAATTATCCACAACATTCTATCAGAATTATAATATTTATAAAGTATGAAATTAAAACATTTACTAGAAAACTCTACCGAACACGCATATACTCCTCTCACCGTATATGAAAAGAAAAATATGGTGGAAACGATAAAATCATACAATGAATATCGTAAAGGTTTAAAAGCTGATAATGTGTATGAAACCGCCCATAAAATAATGGAAGCTGTTAATTTGGCAGAACGTTATGCTATTAAAGAATGTAACGAATGGATGGAAGCTAAAATGGTAGAACGTGATATGAAAGAAATCAAACGTGATGCCGCTAAGATGTACGAAGAAGCACAAAAGATGAAAGCTATTGAAAAACAACTTGAAATGTTGTATGAAGAAGTAGGTCGTCGTTTAGAGAGATACTTCGAAATTGCAGATGTAGTTCGACCAACTGATGTAGTTAATTCTTCACCCACGTCATCGGAATTGAATCAATAAACTCTAACATTTTATTGAACGTTTCAAAAACGTATCGTCTGTTAGCTTCAAGAACATAACCTTCGTCAGTTTTATAGACGAAGGTTTTTATTTTCTCATTTTGCATTTTAATTGATGGTACTTCAATTTCACTATACATTTTGTAGTCGTCATCAATCCGAAAGTCCATTTCACCTAACATGTCAATTTCTTTAAAATCCCAACCATTTGGATGATCTATATCTTCCAACTTGTACATTTTGACATCCTCATCAAACTCGTCGTTATTTAAAAAGTTCACTAACTTGGGACTTTTATAATTGTTATAATTATTATTCATTGCACGAACGTCTGGATTTGAGTACGGAGTTTCATCTCCGGTTCGTTTTATGTTTTTATAATTATCCTTGGGTTGATTCATGTGTTTGTTAAAATTTGGATTGAAATTGTATGGCATATTAAATAGATCCTAATGTTGTATTAATACGTTCAATGAAGTCTGCTAATGTTTTAGTTTTTTCCGCTACATCTTTATTATCAAAACTGTTACTTAATAAGTCTAAAATTTCTTTTTCTTGTGTATCTAAGAATGATCGTTGTATAAAACAAGCATACTTGTATGTACCATCGTCAACATCTATTAATTTTTTGAATACAAACTTTTTATTCGTATTATTACTACTTACTTCTGTATAAATTTCGTTATTTACTTTATCGTTCTTAAATGTAGTTTTTCCAAATCCAGCAAACCCATTCTGTTTATTCTGAAAAGTCTCAAGTTCCTTTTCATCAAACGGTATACCAACTTGTTTCATTAAGTGTTGTTTGAAACTAACACCTGTTACCTTTTTTATTTTACTTAAACTATATTCGTTTTCTTTTAGTTGTTTAAGAATTTCTTTTAACTTTGTAAAATGCTTTACGTTACTCGGACTGATGGTACGAGCCATCTTACGAATTTCAGGAGATACTTCTTTAGTTTTAATTTTACCTTTTTGGAAGGCTCTTACGAGTCTAAAAAGTCTTGCTTGTTTTTCTGATTTAGCAGGCATATATCAATAAATATAAAATATTTTGATATATTTACGTTTTATATTATATTTATTATTCAAATACATCATTCTTTGATGTCATATCATTTTATCTTCTTTGGAGTTCTTCAATAACTCCACAAACAAATAACAATAAGAAAGGCAGAAATATAATTATGAGCGATCTATTAAAAGAAAGTATTGCGGACGCAAAAGCGGTTCGTGAAACGGCATTGGCAAACGCAAAAACTTTCCTTGAAGAAAATTTTGCTGCAAGCATGAAAGAAATGTTCGCAGACAAACTCAAAGAAGAAATGGCTGAAGAAGCCGACTCCGAAGAAGACACAATTGAAGAAAAGCTTGGATCTTCTAATATTGGTAAAGATCGTGGTCTTACAGCTAAGACTGCAATACCAGTAAAACCATCACCTGTTGCTAACAGAAACACAACTGCTGCTGGTGAACAACAATTCGACGCAAAACTTGAAGAAGATGCTGATGTCGAAGAAGGTGCTGAAGTAACAAGTGAAGAGTTGGATGAAATTCTAGCTGAACTTGGAAGTGAAGTGGATGACAGTTCTTCTGATCAAATGGAAATGGACAGTTCTAATATGGGTGAACCAGTTAGTGACGACGGAGACGAAGAAATCAGTCTCGACGAACTTCTAGCTGAATTAGAAGCAGAAGAAACCTCTCCTTCTCCAACCGTACATGCAGCTGCAGCGCCAGTTGCTCCAGTTCCAGCTCCAGTACCAACACCAGCAGTCGGACAAGTTCCTTCTCCTGTGTCAGAAGAAGATAACGTAACTTCTGATGAAATGGCAGAAGCATTGATTGCTATCAATGAAGAAAACGAATCTCTTAAGAAACATTTATCAGAAGCCCTAAGTACAGTTAAATTCATGAAGAATGTTCTAGCAGAAACCAACCTATTGAATGCTAAGTTGCTTTATACCAACAAGTTGTTCAAAGGTAAGAGTTTAACCGAAGATCAAAAACTTAAGATCATTAACACTTTCGACTTGACCAAGAATATTCGTGAAGTCAAGTTGGCATATACAGTTTTAGCCGAATCATTTAATTCCGGTGTATCAGTTGTCAAGAAAAAAATTAATACAACTGCTCAAACTATCACCGAAGGTTTGGCAAGCAAACAAGTATCATCAACACGGCCCGTGTCTACTATTGTAGAACCACATGCTGACGAGATGACTTCAAGATTCCAAAAACTCGCAGGAATCAAGAAGTAAAATTAGTTTGCGAGTAAAAAACCTAACAGTAATTAAATAAAGAAAGATACAAATATGAGTATGGATATTAAAAGTCTATTGACAAACAATATGAATCCACAGGCCAAATTGATGGCAGAAACACGTGGACTACAAGGCAAATGGGAAAAGACAGGCCTCCTAGAAGGTTGCAAAGGTGTTGAAAAAGCACACATGTCAATCCTATTAGAAAATCAAGCAAAACAATTGCTTGACGAAGCAACCACTACTGGTACATCTACCAGTTCTGAACAATGGGCTGGCGTAGCTCTTCCATTGGTTCGTCGTGTGTTTGCTGAAATCGCTGCGAAGGAATTCGTAAGCGTTCAACCAATGAATCTACCATCCGGTCTAATCTTCTATCTAGA
>Ga0114974_10004078_pt1 | contig 10944 bp, 7 predicted proteins | sample S_130206_EF_Meta_FD_87318 | JGI IMG/M metagenome (GOLD analysis project Ga0114974, IMG submission 87318) | Freshwater microbial communities from Lake Simoncouche, Canada to study carbon cycling - S_130206_EF_MetaG | ecosystem: Environmental > Aquatic > Freshwater > Lake | place: Lake...
ACCAAGCGGTGCTTGCGTAATACACTGAGGGCGACGGTACGACCGGAGGCAGTCAGGCTCACGCCTTGATGAGGTTGATGGGCTACGTAGCCTTCGCGTGCTAGGGCCTTGATCATGGTAGTCGCAGTGCCAGGAACAACGGTGAGCGCCGCAGCAAGTTCACCCATAGAGACCAGATCCTGGGCGCCCTCCGAGAGCAACAAGATGTGCTTGAGGTAGTTTTCAACGGTGCTGCTTGGCATTGGTTTAAATGGAGTAGTCCGCGGCTTTGACACAACAAGTAAATTATTTTGACTACTCAAAATAGGGCGTGTTGTATCATTCCATGAAAAGCGACTGGGGAACAAATATTTCTAAAAAATGTGGGCGTAGTCGGCGATGAGTGAGTTGCGCGTAGATTCTACCGTTGAAGGAGGAAGCGGTTGGCGTCGCCGAGCGGGAGGTGCGAGTCTGCCTGAGTCGCATCGGACGGTGAATGTGCCTGCCGGTGCTGGTTTTTGGCGGAAAATTTTGGCCTTTTCGGGTCCTGGTTTTTTGGTGGCGGTGGGGTACATGGATCCGGGCAATTGGGCGACGGATCTCGCGGGTGGGTCCAAATTCGGTTACTCGCTATTGGCGGTCATCATGATCTCGAATTTGATGGCCATTTTGCTCCAGCATTTGTGTTTGAAGCTTGGGGTAGTAACAGGACGTGATTTGGCGCAGGCGTGTCGGGATCATTATCCGCGGCCGGTGGTATGGTTTTTATGGATTTTATGCGAGTTAGCGATTGCCGCATGCGATTTGGCTGAGGTGGTGGGATCGGCGATTGGCCTACAGTTGTTGTTCGGGATTCCTCTAATCTGGGGCTGCGTGATCACGGTGTTGGATGTAACGTTGGTGTTATTGTTGCAGGATCGAGGATTTCGATACCTGGAGGCACTGGTGGTGACGTTGATCCTCACAATCGCTGGTTGTTTTGCGGTGGAGTTATACCTCGTAAAACCGGATATCGTCGGCGTGATGGGTGGCTTTATTCCGCGGCTGGAGATTCTGCGCAATTCTGAGATGTTGTATGTGGCTATTGGTATACTGGGTGCGACGGTGATGCCGCATAATCTTTATTTACACTCCTCGATCATCCAAACGCGTCGGTTCGTCCAGAATTCGGCCGGCAAGGCCGAAGCGATCAAATTTGGTACGATCGATTCGACGTTGGCTTTGATGTTCGCGCTTTTTATCAACGCAGCAATTTTGGTTTTAGCGGCGGCGGCTTTTCACCGTAATAGTCATGGAGAGGTAGCGGAGATCCAGCAGGCTTATCATCTTTTGGACGGCGTGCTGGGGGTGACGTTTGCCGGTACTTTGTTTGCTTTGGCCTTGTTGGCCTCGGGGCAGAATTCAACGATCACGGGGACGCTGGCAGGTCAGATCGTAATGGAGGGATTTTTGAATATCCGGCTGAGGCCGTGGTTGCGTCGCTTAGTGACGCGGGGGATTGCGATTGTGCCGGCGGTGGTGGTGATCGGTGTTTACGGCGAGCAGAAGAGCACTGAACTGCTCGTTGCAAGCCAGGTTTGTCTCAGTATGCAGCTAGGTTTTGCCTGCTGGCCGTTGATGCGCTTTACAGGAGATCGTGGCAAGATGGGCGAATTCGTGAACGCGTGGTGGCTGCAATGTCTTGGCTGGTTAATCACATTGACGATCATTTTTCTGAATCTGAAATTACTCTGGTCTGCGTTCGTGCCGGAGGCCGCAGTGCGTGCGATCTGCTCTTGGCTGGGTTGGTAATTATTACAGGACTGAGGTCTTCGGGTTGATGGTGTGGCTGGGATGCGGGCAAGAAAAAGCCGCGTGGTTTAGGCGCGGCTTTGAGGGTGTGGGCCCGTGAAGGGCTGACGTTTTTTCTCTTAGAATCGGCCTTCGATACCGGCAGTAATGGTCGTGCCGTTGACGAGGAAGGTTTCGAGTTGGTCGCTCACGCCGCGATAATAGATTTGAGGTTCGTTGAACACGTTCTGTACGCCAAAGTTAAGCGTCAAACTTGGGCGAATAGAGTAGCGAATGTTGGCGTTAACAAGTTGGCGGGCTTGCAGGTATTGATTGCGTGAAGGCGCCGCCAGGTTGTAGGCGGCACGAATATTTTCGCCGGTGTAGTTGTAGCTTACTGAGGCGCCGTATTTCTTATAATTCCAAGACAGGGAAACATTCATGGTGCGCGGGATAAAGCCGTTCACGTCCTTATCCTTGATGTAGGCGCCAACGATACCGTAATCGCCATGTGCGGTAATTTGAGTTAGGTTCGCGTTGAGCGTAAGGCCTTTGAAGGGGCCTGGCAGAAAGCGAAGCTGCTGGATGTAGCTAAATTCCCAGCCTTGGGTGTAGGCGGTGCCGGCATTGGCGCTCGAGAGAATCTGATAGCCAACGAACTCACCCTGGTAGCCGTTTTCTATGCCGTCGGTAACCGTGCCAACGTTAAAGTTTGAGACGATGAGATCATCAAGGCGCTTATGGAACCAACCGACGGTCAAGCTGCCCGAAGGATTGAAGTAATATTCGAGCGAGAAATCCCAGCTTTTGGCTTTGGAGGGTTTTAGGTCTGGGTTGCCGACGGTAACGGTCTGAGCGGTATCGTTGAAGCTCAGGGCGGCGACGTTATTAGCTAGCGTAGGACGTGCGAAGCCAGTGGTCCAGGAGGCACGGGCCTTGAGGTTGGGGGTGAGGTCGCGCCAGAGGTGGATGCTGGGGAAATTCTGGCTGTAAGTACCATCGTTTTTATACGCGATGCTATCGCGTTCCGCAGTAGCGACCGGATCGGCCAATTGTTGGGCGGTGGTGGTGAGCACGCGAGCCCGACGGCGGCCTTCGCCGGTGGTGTCGGTGGTCTCGCGTCGGACACCGAACAAGAATCCGTTGCGGCCGATTTTACCTTGAGCCATGATGTAATAACCGGTGATCACTTCGTTAACTTTGTTCGAGGCGGTGCGGCGGTTGTTTTCGTAATAATATTTGTCTTCCTGCCACAGGGAAGGGTTAGTCGGTTGACCGTTTTGGAAGAATTGGGCCGCTTCCCACTGGGGAATTTTGCGTCCCGTTTTAACGGTGTCCCACATCAAAATCGAGGGGTCGTAGGGCAACGCGTTGGTGCCGATGTAGCTCCAGCGGCGATTAACGCGGAATAGTTCCACGTTGTGGTCGCGAATGGAGGCGCCGGTCTTTAGGTAGGCGGTGAAGGCGTTGATGGGCAGGAGGTATTTCAGGTTCGCCCGAGCTTCACGGATGAAATCGATATCCAAGTTACCAGATTGAGTGCTCAGGCCGTTGACGGCAGGCCGGTAGTTATTGGGGTTAGTGAAATCGAGACCGCCATTTTGGATGAAGCGCGGATAAAGGTCAGATTGGGTGCGATCTAGGATCCAGCCAACGCCGGTCTCACCTTGGGGACCTACAACATTGTTGGTCGCGGAACCGACGCTGCCGTTGGGACCGATGAAGGGAACGTTGCCGATACGATTGATAAGTTGCCCTTCGGAGCCGAGGTAGCGGTAGCGGGTACGACTCCAGAGACCTCCCCAGTCAGCCTCAAACGCGCTAAAGCGGTGTTCACCGCCGAAATCCATGTGCCGGAGGCGTTGGTCGCGGTTGATGAGGTTGGAGGTTTGGTCGATCAGGGCGGTTGCGGTGGTGGCAGAGGTCGCGGTGGCGGCAGTGGGTACGGCTCGCACAGTGGTGATCCGATCGGTCCAGCCGGGCACTACGCCGGTGCTGGTGGCGTTGGGCACGGTGGTCTGGCTGCCGGCAAAGGCGCGGGTTTGATACTGGCGACGCATCGGCTCCGGTGCGTCGTTATAAATCAGATTGAGTTTGAGCAGGGAGTTACGGCTGAGGCGGTAGTCCCACTTGGTGCTCAAGCTGCGTTGTTTGCGATTATTGTAATTATCTTGGGTCCGGTAATCCCAGACGTAGGCGGGTTGAATGCTGGTCTGTTGGTAATCGCGATTGGTGCGGAAAAACCCAAAAGCATTTTCGCTGTAGAACGCGTTGACCGAGACCGCGAGGTTTTCGGTGTCGCTGCCGAAGATAGCGAATTTTTCAATGTAAGCGGCGTTAAAGAGCGCGTGGGTTCTACGTTGCTCACGTAGGGGGACTTGCTCGGTAAACCACGGTGCTTGGCGAGCGGTGAAGCTGTAGCTGATGCGGCGCTTCTCGGCCTGATTAAGCGGAGATTTCGTTTTGAAATTTACGCCGCCACCAAGTGAATCGACGCTGCGATCGGGGGTTTGGCCTTTGGTGAGTTCGAGAGATTCAAACATGTTGCCGGTGAAGGCGGTCATGCGGGTGTTGCGGTTTTGTGCGCTGAAGGAGGACATGCCGCCGCCGTCAATGGTGATGGAGGTCATGCCTGCGCCCATACCACGCACGCTGATGACTTCGACGACTTCATCGCCAGGATTAGCGAAGGTGACGCCGGGCAAGCGAATCGCGAGTTCGGTTGCGTTCATATTGGGCAAGTCGGACAGCGAATCCATCGAAGCTACATTTTTGAGGTTATCGGCATTACGTTGCTGAGTCATGGCCGAGGACAGGCCTTCCTTGATGCTAGCGACCTTGAACGCATCGAGCATCATCACAGAGCTAGTCAGGACGAAGTCGCGAACGGCGGGTTGACCGCCGCTGACTACAACTGGAACGGTCTGGCTATCTAGCCCGGTGTAGGTCACCAGCAACTCGTGCGTGCCGGCGGGCGCGTTCAAAAGGTAACGTCCGGTGTTATCGACGAAGGCGCTGAGGTTGAGCGCGGTAATTTCGACTTTAGCGCCGATCAGTCCGTTGCCGGTGGCTTTATTGGTCACGGTGCCGACGATCACACCCGCGGCCGAGGCCGGGGCTTTGTTATCGGCGGCGTGCGCACTGGTAGTGAGTGAGGCTTGAACCAGTGACAGGGTAACGCCTAGAGCGGCGATCTTAACAAATTTCCGCGCAACACGCGAAATTGGGCATATGCGGTAGCTGTGCATAACTATAGCAGGGGTGTTTGGTTTGGGGTGAGTTTATTCGTACGTGACAAACGGGGCTGGATGCCCGTTCAGATAAAACTGGAGTGAAACCTGAGTTAGGTTCCAGTAAAAAATTGAAACAAAGCCGTGACTTATGCCTGTTTCACGAGACCTGAGGCAGGCAGATGCATGAAAACTGCGCACGCATCATATCAACCGCTAAAGGGGAAAATTTTGAAAAACTGTAGGAAAAAAATACCCGCGATAAAATAACCTAGCGAGGTTAGCATCTTGGCTTTGCCGAGGCCGATCGCCAAGACCGCAGCGGCGATGAGCCCTAGACCGATGCCTTCCGCGATACTGAATGTAAGCGGAATCGCAAAAATGGTGAGCACCGCCGGTGCGGCGATTTTGAAATCGGTCATGTCGATCTCGATGACCGACTGCATCATGAAAATACCTACAACAACAAGTGCAGGTGCTGTGGCCGCCGCGGGCACAATCAATATCAGCGGCGTGAAAAACAGCGCCAAAAGAAAAAAGCCCGCAGTCGTCAGCGACGTCAGACCCGTGCGACCGCCGGCTTCGACGCCGGAGGCTGATTCGATGTAGCTCACCACCGTTGAGGTGCCAAAAAGCGCGCTGGCGATGGTGGCGAGAGAATCGGCGAGCAAGGCGCGACCAGCTTTGGGCAAGGTCCCATCAGGCGCCAACAATCCGGCGCGTTTGGTGACGCCAATGAGTGTTCCGATGTTGTCGAACATGTCGACGAGCAGGAGCGTCAAAATCAAAGGTAAGGCGACCGTGAATGCGGCCCAACTGGTGAGAAAGTTAAACGTGAGTTTTAGAAAAACTGGAGCCGGTGAATGTGGGGCGGCGATCAGCGCACTCGGCAGTTGCGTAACCTTCGTTCCACTGGTCGCTGGCACGAACAAGCCGATAAGCGTGATTATCGCGATGCTGATTACAATCGCGCCCGGGACGCCTCGGGCCACGAGGATAATCGTCAAAAATACGCCCGCTAAACAAAGAGCGACTGGTCCCGAAGCAAAGTCGCCCGCGCCAACAAACGTCGCCGAATTGGCCACGATCACGCCGCCATTTTTTAGGCCGATGAAAGCGATGAATAGCCCGATGCCGCAGGTGACAGCGATTTTGAGCGCGTGCGGAATAGCTGCGATAATTTTTTCACGGACACCCGTGAGTGAAAGGGCGAGGAAAATGAGCCCGTTGACGAAAACCATGCCGAGCGCCTCGGACCAGGGTAGACCTTTGCCCAGAACGATGGTGAACGTGAAAAACGCGTTGATGCCCATGCCCGGTGCCAAGGCGATGGGGTAGTTTGTGAGAAAGGCCATGATCGCCGTGGACAGTGCGGCGGTGAGGGCGGTTACGGTAACGAGCGCGCCCTTGTCCATGCCGGCGTTGGCGAGAATCGCCGGATTAACGGCAAGAATGTACGCCATCGCGGCAAATGTGGTCAGGCCGGCTTGGAACTCACGGCCGGGGGTGGTGCGATTGCGGTCGAGTTGGAAGAGACGTTGGAGCATGGGAAGTGGATAAAGGTTTATAAATTGAATCGTGCGCGGCAATGAGCGAGTTTCATGCCGTGCCGCATGTGATCGACAGCCATGTCCATCTTTATCCCGAGGAGATCAATCGGGCTCCTGCTGCTTGGGCGGAGTCCAACGGTGAGCAGCCATGGGCGCGGATGTGCGCGCGGCGCCGCAAAGATGGCCGGCCGGTGCAAGGTTTCCCTAGTGTAGATCAACTCTTGCGCACCATGGATCGAGCGGGAGTGGAGCGCGCGGTGCTGCTCGGTTGGTATTGGCTGCGAGCGGAAAATTGCACGCTACAAAATCGGTTTTTTTCCGACCTCGTGCGCCGCCATCCTGATCGCTTGAGCGCATTTGCGACGGTTCAACCGGCTGAAGGAGCGGACCAAGCGGTTGCGGAATTGTGTCGAGCCCAAGAGGAAGGTCTTTGTGGTATTGGTGAACTCTCGCCTCATGCGCAGGCGTATGCGATGGACGGCGCTGAGTTCGCAGCGGTTCTATCCTGTGCAGCTCAATTTAATTGGCCGGTGAATCTACACGTGACCGATGCGCGCGGGCCGATTTATCCCGGACGAATTGAGACGCCGCGCGAGGAGTTCATCCTTCTTGCGCGAGCTTGGCCAAACGTGACGTTCGTGTTGGCGCACTGGGGCGGAGGCGAGCCTTTGAGCGATGCCAATACCGCGGAATTTGAACGCGTTTTTTATGATACGGCTGCCTCACCTTTACTTTACGATGCTAAGATGTGGCGTCGATTTATCAATAAAGTCGGGGCGGATCGCGTCTGGTTTGGTTCGGATTTCCCTTTAAATAATTATCCCGCAAGTGAAGCGGAGCCAGAAATGGCTCGCTTGCTCGCTGAGGTACAAGCGGCGGGTTTGAGCGTGGCGGAAAAAGAGGCGATTTTTTGCGTCAACGCAGCGCGCGGAATCGGCGTAAACGTTCAAGATGGGCGAGGGGAGTTAAGCTCGCCGAAGGCCTAGTGATACGAGCAAATTACGTAAATGCGCGTTTGGGTTATTTTTTATGGGATCGTGGTTCTGGGCCTGTTGGGGCCAGGTTGTGCGCGCTCGCAGGATCCACAAACACGGCCGGCGCTAAGAGCTGTGACCTTGCAGACGGATTGGTTTCCTCAGGCGGAACACGGCGGTTTTTATCAGGCTCTGGCCAAAGGCTTTTATCGCGATGCCGGACTAGCGGTCGAACTGCTGCCCGGTGGACCTGGCGCAGGTATCAATTTACGTGTCGCAAAAGGGCAGGCGGATTTCGGAATGAATCGTAGCGATGATTTAATTGTGGCGGCCAGCCAAGGATTGCCAGTGGTGATTGTCGCTGCGGTATTGCAGCACGATTCGCAGGTGTTGCTCGTGCATGAGGCTAGTCCCGTGAAAACGCTCGAGGACCTCGCGGGTCGCACCGTCACGGCGTCGATCGGGATGGCCTGGATTCCATGGCTGAAAAAAAGTCGGGGCATCGAGTTTTCACTGCGACCTCAGACATACGGCCTGGCTGGTTTTTTCAGCGATCCCGAGGCTATCCAACAAGGATTAGTGACCAACGAGCCATTTTTGGCTCGCGAAAAAGGGGTCGCAATCCGCTCGTTACCTTTGCGAGCAGCTGGGTTAGATGTATACCACACTGTTTTTTGTCGACGTGAATTAGCGCGGGTTGAACCGGGTGTGGTTCGGGCTTTTGTCACTGCTTCGATACGCGGTTGGAAGGATTACCTCGAGGGCGATCCCGCACCGGCGCATGCTTTAATCTTAGAGCGCAACGCGCAAATGACGCGGGCTTTTTTGGAGTTTTCTAGAAACGAGATGCGAGTGCGCGGGTTGGTCCGCGGCGAAGCGGCGCGCGGTGAAGATATCGGTCGTATTGACCTGCAACGCATCCGGGAGCAGATTGATAAATTGTCGCAGTTGAAGATTCTGCGCGAATTCCCTTCGCCAGAGAGTGTCGCGACGACGCAATTTTTGCCTGAAGCCCTGCACTAAAAGTTTGGCAACGTGGCCGGTCGCCGTGATTTTTAGTTCATGAATCCCGAAGCCAAACTCGCCGAACTCGGTCTTACTCTTCCTTCTCCACCCGCGGCCGCGGGAAGTTATGTGCCCACGGTGCGCACGGGTAATCTCCTGTACTGCGCTGGTACAATCAGCGCACTCAACGGCCAGGTTACCCACCTCGGCCAAGTCGGCAAAGAACAGACCGTGCAGACGGCGAACAAATCGGCCGAGATTTGCGCCTTAAACACGCTCGCCAACATCAAGGCTGCCGTCGGCTCGCTCGATCAAGTCGCTCGGATCGTCTTTGTGAGCGGCTTCGTCAATGCCGTGGATGGTTTCAGTGAAAGCCCAGCGGTGATCAATGGTGCCAGTGATCTTTTCGTGAAAATTTTCGGCGAAGCGGGCAAACATGCGCGCGCCGCGGTCGCGGTGAATGGTCTACCTCGAGGATCCACCACCGAAATTCAGGTCGTGGTGGAACTGAAGGCTTAATTGCACGTTCGTTCATCTTTGGACTGGCAGCGCAGGCGGTAACGCGTGCATTTGTTAATTATGTATTTAGCCCTAGTCGTTACCGCGTTGTTGATGGCACTTCGTCTCGCGGGTGAACTCCTGCTCTCGGCGCTCAACCGAGCGGAGGTTAGACGCCATGCCGGATCCGCACCGCAGAGCGTGGCGGCGATTATGGATGCGCCGACCTATGCAAAGTCAGTCGCTTACACGCTAGAAAAATCAAGATTCGGTGCGATCACGGAAATTTTCGACACCCTAGTGCTCGCGCTCGTGCTTTTCGGTGGAGTGTTGCCGCTACTTTATGTTCACGTTGCGGCTTGGGGCGCGCCGGGCGCCGTTTGGGACGATGCGCTCTTCATCTTGATGACGGGCGTGTTGCTTTCGATTCCAGCGCTCCCGTTTGAATGGTGGGCGCAGTTCCGCTTGGAGGCCAAATTTGGCTTTAATAAGAGTACACCCAGTCTGTGGATCTCAGATAAAATCAAAGGCTTCGTACTGATGTTGGTAATCGGTTTCCCTCTTTTGTGGGCGCTGTTGTCCCTTGTGCATTGGGTGGGGCAGACGTGGTGGATTTGGGGATTTGGGCTGATTTTCGGCTTCCAGCTGCTGATGTTGATTCTTTATCCCAAATTGATTTTGCCGCTGTTCAATAAATTGACGCCGTTGCCCGATGGAGAATTGCGCACGCGCTTGCTGGATCTTGGCGATCGCACAGGTTTTCGTGCCTCGGCGATTCAAGTTATGGATGGGAGCAAACGTTCTGGTCACTCCAACGCATTTTTTACTGGTTTTGGGCGATTTCGTCGTATCGTTCTTTTTGATACCTTGATCGCGCAACTAAGCGCCGAAGAACTTGAGGCTGTTTTGGCGCATGAGATCGGGCATTATCGACGAGTTCATATTCCCAAAATGATCGCGTTGAGCGCAGTCTCAATGTTCGTCGCTTTCGGTGTGATCGCATGGCTAGCGCGTAGCCCCTGGTTCAATCTTACGTTTGGCTTTCCCGCTGGTGAGTTAGCGCCGGCTTTTTTGTTATTTGGATTGCTGAGTGGTTTGGTCACATTCTGGTTTTCGCCTTTGATGAATTTGCTGTCTCGAAAACACGAATATGAGGCCGACGCCTTTGCTCGAGATGCCATGGGGAGTGTGGAGCCGATGATAGGCGCGTTGCGGAAGTTGGCACAAAAAAACCTCACCAATCTCACGCCACATCCTTGGTTCAGTGCTTTTTATTATTCGCATCCGACTTTGGTCGAGCGTGAACGGGCGCTACAGCAGCGTTAAGCTGAATTAGCTCCGGTGCGCCCAACAGTTGAACCTCCCCATGTCTAAAGACAGGGGGATTCAGGCAGGCGAACTGAAGATCAGATCACCATTGGTCGCCACCAAGGTTTGCCGGGGCTCTCGAGCTTACGCCCTACAACATCCCCGAGTTACCCTTGGCTGACCGTGCCTTTGATTGTCGAACCGCTGGATCGGAAGTCTTGCGCCCGCCGAGGTCGCGCAGGGCGCGGCGCTTGCAGTTTGGAAGACTCGACACCGGCAATCGCACCAGCGGTTCCGCATGTGGCCAGGCCGCGAGGACCTGGCGGCTATCGAGCTGATCTCAACACACCACGGGAGGGAATATCTTGAAGTTGCCCGAAAAAAAGCCGGTCCTCTAGGACCGGCTTGGGGAAAAAGATAAGAAAGTTAAAATTACTTCACTCCAACTGAGACCGGAATTGTGACTTCGCCGGCGCCGTAGCCCTTGAGGAATAGGCTGCCATTGCCGGGTTTTCCGCCTTCTACCGTGATCGTGACGGAGGTTTGGCCTTGGGGCACAATGATCTCGGGCATGATGACGCTCTCGGGCACGTCGGTGGTCACATCAATGAGGAGCCCGCCGGGAGGGGC
>Ga0114974_10004079_pt1 | contig 10943 bp, 11 predicted proteins | sample S_130206_EF_Meta_FD_87318 | JGI IMG/M metagenome (GOLD analysis project Ga0114974, IMG submission 87318) | Freshwater microbial communities from Lake Simoncouche, Canada to study carbon cycling - S_130206_EF_MetaG | ecosystem: Environmental > Aquatic > Freshwater > Lake | place: Lake...
ACTGGTCGAAATGCTGCGTCGCCTGCCTCGGGATCTGGGCGCGGCGCTGGTGATGTATGGTGACGGCAAATTGCGCGCGCCGCTGCTGGCAGAAGCCGCCGGCCTGCCGGTGGCGCTGCCGGGCTTCCTCGACGACCGCGAGACTCTGGCGGCGGCATTGGCGTCGTCCGATATCTATGTCTCGGGCATGGCGGACGAGACCTTCGGCATTTCCGTAATCGAAGCCCAGGCCTGCGGCCTGCCTGTCGTCGGCGTGGCAGCAGGCGCAATGATCCAGCGGGTGCCGTCCGAACTCGGCCTGCTTGGACCGGTTGGTGACGCCGCAGCCATGGCGCGCAATGTCATGGCGATCTGGCAGGGCGACCGTCATGCCATGGGCCATCGCGCCCGCGCCCATGTTACCGCCCAGTTCAGCTGGGAGCGTACATTCACCCAGTTGATCGATCAGGTCTATGCCGCTGCGCTGGCCAGAGCCGCCGAAAGGTTGCGCAAGCCTCCGCTATGGCGGAGCTTTCGCAGCTGGCGCGCGCTTCAGGAGGCGGGTTAGGGGAATTGCGGCGACTGTGCAGGCTCCAGTCGCCGGAGCTGAAATCTAGCGTGAACTATGTTGGCGTTGGTCGCCGTCAATGCCCAGCACGCTGACTGAAGTCGCCGTCTTGCGCAGGTTGGTCTGGCGCTGGCCTTCGGCAAGGATGACTGCCGAAGAAGGCTCGGACTGGGCGACATGGGCCGGTACCGGAGCATCGCTCGCAGGTGCTACTTCGGCAGCATTGGCAGAGCTTGCGCCGAGCAGGGCAAGCGCAACACAGGTCATCTTGATCGAGCCGCTCATAAATTCCTGTCTCTCGGCGCCTCCCGCAAACCCGCGGAAATGAGCCGATTCCATGCTGTAATCGAAAACCGCTAGCCGCCTTCGGTTACGCTTTTGTGACATTTTGCGCGGGGCCTATCATTTTCCCGGAAATCCGCTATGATGGAACAACTTAACCCACTCCGGAGGATTATGGATTGATCTGGACTCGTTTCGTACCCCTGCTGCTTCTCGCAATGCCCAGCGCGGCATTTGCTGAAAAGCTGACCTTCGATCACCGCATCTACCCGCCGCTGGCGGCCGTGCTTGACAGTGGGCGGACCGAGATGATCCGGTTTGACAACAGCAATCCAAAATTGATCAAGGACCGCATTGCCATCCAGGGTAGCTCTGTTGATCGCTGGACCGAGGCGCTCGATATCATCGTCCGTGCCCGCAAGGCCAAGCTGCAGAGCGCGGCAGACTGGGCCAGCCAGATCCAGCAGGATGCCAATTCACGCTGTCCCAGCACTTTTACCACTATCGCTCAGGACGAGACCTCGCTGACCTTCGAGCGCCATTCGAGCGGCTGCCCGGCAGGCACTACGCAGACCGGGCTCTATCGCATCGTCACCGGCAAGACTTCGCTGTATTTGCTCAATCCACTGGCCATGGGCGAGTTGCCCGAGGCGACGCGGCAGCAATGGCTGACTCTGCTCGCCTCCGCGCATATCGACGGCTGAGGTCGCTAACGATCAGCGGGTAAAGCTCCCGGCAAGCGTCAGATCGCGCGGCGAGGAAGAGCGCCCCAACCAGACCTTGAACATGCCCTGCGGCACCACCCATTTGCCCTCGGCCTCGCTCCACACCGACAGCGGATGGTTGCTGGCTTCGGGATCGATCGGGATGCTGACGTCTTGCGCCGCGCCCGGTGACAGCGCGACCCTCTGGAAGCCGATCAGCCGCTTGGGCGGTTGCGGCGCACCGAGGCGGTTCGCGGTTGCGGGGAGCGAGAGATAGACCTGCACAACTTGCGCCCCGCTGCGCTGGCCAGTGTTTCGCACTCTTGTCGACACGCGCCATGTGCCGCTGGCGGGGCCCGCGGCAAAGCTCGGCGGGGCGACGAAGAAATTCGTGTACGACAGTCCGTGGCCGAACGGAAAGGCGACGCAGGGGTTACGACCCGCGACCGGCGCGCATTTTCCGCTCACATTGGCATCATACCAGCGATAGCCAATGTGCAGGCGCTCGGCATAGGTGACAGTCTGCACTTTGCCGTCCGCGCTGGCGACGCCCGGGAACTGTGCGGGCGTGACTGCGTCGAGGAAGCCCTTGCCGGCAAAGGGAAAGGTCACGGGCAATTTGCCCGAAGGATTGACCGCGCCCAGCAGCAGGTCCGCGACAATATTGCCGTCCTCCTGCCCCGGAAACCATGTTTCGAGGATTGCGGGGCCCTGCGGGCCGACCAGTGCCGGATCCATCGCTACGCCTGCATTGTCTTTCAACACCAGCACTGTCTTGGCGGCCATCGCCTGGCCGCTGAGCGAGCGCGCCGCGAGCAGGGCTTTGATCATTGAAGTGGTCTGGCTGTTTTGCGGGGCATTGTCCTTCGAGCCCGATGCGGCGATCCGGTTTGGGTTGGCGGCATACCAGTCCAGCGTACTGCCCTCGGCGGCACTGGCGGCCAGCGCCTTGCCGCTGGGCCCGGCGAAGCTGGCGCGGTCGGCGCCTTCTTCGGACACTGTGCCTGCCATCATTACCACGGCATCGGCCCTGGCAGCTTCCGCAAGGACTTGCGCGAATGTGGCGGGGGCACCATCGATGGTTGCTGTCTCATTGGCATCGTCAACGAGGATAAGTCTGACTTCGGCCCCTATGTTGCCATGCGCTTTCAGGCCATTTCGCAGTCCATCGACGGGCGTGACCGTGTAATCCGGAACCACATCCGAACTGCCGCCGCCCGAGCCCATCGGCTTGCCCGTCAGGGCTCCGCCCGCCACGGCTTGCTGGGCATAGACCTGGCTGGCCTTGCCAATCAGCGTGACTGTTTTCAGTCCCGGCCGCAGCGGCAGCGCGCCGTTGTTCTGGAGCAGCACCGCTGCCTGCCCCCCGATCGCGCGTGCCTTGCTGCCACCAAGGGCAAAGTCGATCGGCGTCTGCACCAGCGCGCGGTCGAAAATGCCGGCCTTGAACATCTGGGTATAGCGGCGCAACAGCGCCGTATCGATGTCCGCAAGGCTCAGCTCGCCCTTGTCCAGCGCAGCCGAAAGCTTGTCCGGAGCCCAGAACTGAGGCCGCGGCATTTCGTTGTCGAGCCCGGCCTTCAACGTCGGCACGGTGCTCTTCATCGCGAAGAAATCGCTCTGGACATAGCCGGTAAAGCCCCAGTCGCGGCGCAGCACGTCAGTCAGCATTTCGCGGTTTTCGCAGGATGAAGCGCCGTTGACATAGTTATAGGCGCACATCACCGCTGCGGCCTTGCCGTCCTTCACGGCCATTTCGAAGGGCAGCAGGTAGAGCTCGCGCAGGGTCTGGTGATCCACTGTCTCCTGGATCAGCATGCGGTTGGTTTCCTGCTCATTGGCCACGAAGTGCTTGAGCATGGCGATCAGGCCCTGGCCCTGCACCGCGCGGACTTCTGCCGTTGCCATGGTGCCGCCAAGGAAGGGGTCTTCGCCGAAATATTCGAAATTGCGGCCCAGTACCGGCAGCCGCGCCAGATTGACGCCGGGTGCCTCGAACACATGCAGCGCAAGGTGGTTCATTTCGGTCGCGATCACGCCCCCGTATGCGGCGGCGACTTTGGGATCGAACGAGGCGGCGACGGCAATGGCCGATGGCAGCGCTGTGGCCTTGGCCGAGCTCGGATCGGTATACGCAGGGGCCATCGCCATCGGGTTTGCCGCCAGCTTTTCGGCGATGTTTGCCGCGACGCAATCGTTCTGGCCCACACCGACCGGCCCGTTGGTGATCCGGAAGGTCGGAATGGCGAGCGCGGCAATGCCGCTGATATGCCGCCCGCCAAAGCATTGCGGCAACTCGGGCAGCAGTTCCGGCTTGCTGCCGGTGAGTTGCTGCAGCTTTTGCGGCAGGGTCATCGCCGCAACCAGCAGCTGCGCGCGGCGGGCGGAGACTGACTCCTTTGCCGCGTCAGTCGCGCCTGCAGCCTGCTCTGCGACGATTGCGCCTGCCATCCAGGAATTGGCCTGACCGGTTGGCGCTTGCGCCTGAGCCAGCGCGCTTGAGGGCAGGCTGGCGCAGGTCAGCAGAAATGCGGCGGTTTTGGCGAGTCGTTTTCCAGTCATTCCGCCGCTGTGAAGCACATGCAGCGGTCAGCGCAAGTGCAACTGCAAGCGAGGCCTGATCTGGTCAGGCCAAAGCGCCAGCCAGAGCCTGCTCTTCCCACCAGCCATGGCACAGATCGCCCTTGATCGTGGTGCGGTGGATTTCGCGGCTCTCGTCTGGATTGCTGCCGGTCGCCTCGTGGAGGACGCGGGTGTTGTCCCAGATCACCATGTCGCCCTGTTCCCACTGGTGGTAATAGACTTTCATCACTCGCTCCGCCTCTGCCCAGATCTCGGCGAGCAGCGCGAAGGCTGCATCGCTGCGATCTCCCTCGATGCCGCGGCAGCCATAGGGGCACATGTGGAATACCTTCTCGCCGCTTGGCCGGGTCCACACCGCTGGATGCACGGAGCAGCGTCCGTTCTCGTTGTCCTGGCTCAGCGTATTGTTGAGGTGCGGCTGGATCAGCTTGAAATTCTTGGGCAGGCCGAAGCGTTGCCGGTCATAGCGCAGATCAAGGTTGTAGAGCACGTTCAGCCCTTCGGCCTTGGCGCGGATTGCCGGGTCCATGTCGTTGTAGATCTGGATACCGTCGGCAAAGGCCGTGCGACCGCCGTCCTTGGCGATCTTGATCGAGCGCAGCACCGCAGCATACATCATCTCGTCGTTATAGGCATGATCGAAGTGCCAGGGCTGCCAGGTCACCAGCCTCTTGCCGTCGATCTCGACGATGCAAGAATCCGGCCCCGAGGCGATGACGATCACGCCGGGCAGGTTGTCGCGGTCGGCGCGGGCGACCGAATAGACCGGATGCTCCTTCAGCGGGCCGAACACCTGACTGAGCTTGACCTGCATCTGCGGGGTCTGTTCGACATCGCGGCAGACGAAGACGCCACGATCATCAAGCAGGCTGCGCAGCTTTGCGCGCACATTTTCGTCGTCGAGCGTTTCGCTGGTCACGCCCGTCACTTGCGCCCCGAAAGCGAGGCCACCATCCAGCGGCTGCACATTGATTGCGGTCATATCCTTGTCTCCCAGACATCGCTTTGGGAGATGATATGGAATCGGCGCACGCGCGAAATTGCGCTGGATCAAACTGCGGCGAGCGGAAGCCCGTAAAAATCGATGGCATTGCTGCGCCCGATGCGAATCTGGTCCTCCAGCGGCACGCCTGCGAACTGGCCTTCGAGAACCTTGCCGCTATCCGGCCAGGCGCCATCGAAGTGGGGGAAGTCCGATCCCCACATGATGTTGCCCTTGCCAATGATCTCGCGGCACTGGATCGCGGTGCGGTCGCGCATGAACGTGCAGGCGACGTGGTCGTGGAAGATCTGGCTGGGCAAGCGGTCCGAAGTGATCGCATGGCCGCCCGCCCAGTGGCGATCGTGCAGCCAGCGGTCATCCATCCGCTCGAGTACGGCCAGCGCCCAGCTTGCGTCGTTCTCGACCGACAACGCTTTCAGCCCCCTGTGCCGGTCGAAGATGCCGGAGAAGATCATCGAGACCAGAGTGTACATGGTCGGCGTGAAGACGCAGGCGAAGTCGGCCCACATGTTGCCGGTGGCATGAAAACCGGTCTCGCTGGCGGCAACATGCAGGCTGATCGGCATGCCGAGATCGGCGGCGGCGGCCCACAGCGGATCGAATTCGGCATCGCCATAGTTCGCGCCCGATTTCTGGTTGATCGCCACCATTGCCCCGCGCAGCCCCGCCTTGGCGGAGCGTTCCAGCTCCGCGACATCGCGTTCGATGCTGTCGGTTGCGATTACGGCAATGCCGAACAGGTGCTGGGGCTGGGCCGCGCAATATTCGGCGAGCCACGCGTTATAGGCCCGGATGCAGGCATAGCGGTATTCGCGGTCGCGCAGGCCGAATATGCCGAGGCCCAGGGTGGGATAGAGCAGTTCTGCCTCAATCCCCTCGCGGGCAAGTTCCGCTGCGCGCTTGTCAGGATCGTAGGCCGTCTCGGGAACATCGGCCCAGCGGCCGTTGTGGCCGAAATCATAGACCTCGGGCTCGGCATATTTGCGCCTTGTGGCGAGCAAGCCGATGCCGATGCCGGGCGCGCCGTTCTTGAGCGGGCGGCTCTGGTCGATCACGAAATAGTCGCCCTCATCGGCACTCACGACGGTGGGTGCGCGGTCGGCGAAGCGCGGCTCGATCCTCCCGCGCCACAGGTCTGGTGGCTCGGCAATGTGCGAATCCGCTGACACCAGCTTGAAAGGCAAGGTCATCCTCTGATCCTCCATCCCTTGTTCTGACTGCTTCATCGCACAAATTGAGGCAGTCGGCCAAGATTTCCCTATCTGGCATCCAGCTTTTCCCACTTCGATCGGCTGGTAGGGTATCCAGAAGTTCGCCCGGCAAAAATCTCGCCATTGATTTCCATCAATGTTGGCGCGGCCGCGAACAACCAGACTCCGTCCAAAGGATGAATCTGCCCGCAGAACATGTGTGGCACAGGCCAAAGCCGGAAGGCGGCCTGACCTTTGAGGAGATAGGGCATGAATTACGTCGATCCCAAGCTGATAAAAGCCGAAGCGCCCGGCGAGGCGCGCTGCCCGGCTATTACCACGCAGGAAATCATCGCCGGCGACGCCGTGCCCGCCCCCGGCTGGGTGCGGTCGGAAAGCTACACGTTCCTTGGCGATGAGGATGTCTCGGCCGATCGCTATACCAGGGCGGACTATGCACAAGGCGAAGTCGAACGGATGGTCTATCGCTTCCTCCCGGACCGGCATGACCACCGCAAGAGCACGATGGAAGTGCTGTTCCTGCGCCCCATGCCCACCGACGGCAGTGCGTTCGAGACCGCCGAAATGCAGGTGCTGCGCGATGACCAGTCGTTCTGCGAGGCCGAGGGCATGGACCCGGGCTTCGGCGGCATCCTCGATCAGGATACCGACAACCTGCTGCTCCAGCAGGAAGGGCTGGAGGCCGCGTCCAAGAAGTCGCTGACGCTGGGCAACTATCAGGAAGTGCGCATCCGCCACTGCGAACGTGCGCTCGACCGCTATATGGCCATGCCTCCGCTCGAAGTCGACTGGCGCACCCAGCAGAAGTGCGGAAAGCATTGAGTCAGCGGCAGGCAGGCAAGGTGCGAAAGGCTTGGGCCTGACGGCACACTTGCAAGACCTGCCCGTTGCCGCCAAGCAGCCTCAATGCGCATTGCCTTGTTTGAGCCGGAAATCGCCGGAAATGTCGGTGCTGTTCTGCGCCTCGGCGCCTGCATGGGCGCGGCGGTGGACCTGATCGAGCCATTGGGGTTCGCCTGGGACGATCGCCGGGTCCGCCGCACCGCGATGGACTATATCGATCACGTCACCATTGCCCGCCACGCTTCCTTCGCCGCGTTCCAGTCTGCTGTGGCTCCGCGCCGCCTGGTGCTATTCACCACGAAGAGCGCAAAGTCGGCCTACCAGTTCGAATTCATGGCCGATGATGTCCTGCTGTTCGGCAAGGAAAGCGCCGGGGTCCCCGCCGCCGTCGCCGATATGTGTCGCGCCAAGGTACGCATTCCGATGCGGCCACAGGTGCGCTCGATGAATCTCGCGACCTCGGCGGCAATCGCACTAGGTGAAGCCTTGCGCCAGACAGGCTGCCTGCCAGGCTAAGCTGCCTCGCCGATGCCTGCTTTCAACGGGTCTCGGCATCAGCGACGGCGCCTTGCACTTTGCCGCGCTCGTCTCGGTGGACTTTCAGCTCGCTTGGATCGGCGCCGAGACAAAGCGCGGCCAGCATCCGGCCCGATTGCCAGGCGCATTCGATGCGGGGGCCGAGCAGCCAGTCGCCGCAGACCCCGAGCGCGATGGCCGGGTTCCAAAGGGCGCCGTCGCCGGTGCCGGCCGAAAGCGCATAGCGCCAGCGATGGGCGCTGGCGGCAACCGGTTGCGGAATCGCATGGCCTGCCACATCGGCCAGCGCGGCAAGCAGTCCGGCTGTCACTTCCTCCTGCGATGCTTCGAGCCAGGCGCTCGACCAGGCCTGGTTCGCCTGCACTACCCATGCTTCTGGTCCCGACCGGCCCGGCTTGGTATTGTTGCGCGCGGCCCAGGCAAGATCGCCAGAATCGCGGATCACGCCTGCCGCATGGTCAAGCGGCGCATCGAATACGAACATGCCGGTCCAGCACGGTTGCGAACGCGCCATCAGTGCAATCCGCGCCATGGCGAAGTCGTGGAGCGAGAGAATAGCGGCGGCCTGTTCCGCCGGGATCGCCAGGATCACGGCGTCGAAGGGGCCATGCTTGGCCTTTTCGCTGACCAGCCACCAGCCATTGCCGCTGCGCATCATGCCGGTGACCAGACTGGCCCAGGCCACTGCGTGCGCAGCGGCCATGTGCCGGATCGGGCTGTTCATCGCGGGCACACCGATCCAGGCGCCTTCGCGCGACGCAGACCATGGCGCGGCCACTCCTGCCTCGCACCAGGCGCCGACTTGTCGCTGAAAATGCGGATCGCGCGCGGTGAAATATTGTGCGCCATGATCGAAGCTCACTTCGCCCAGCTCGGTTTCCATGCGCCGGGTCGACATGCGGCCGCCGGGCCCGCGCCCCTTGTCAAACAGATGGACGCTGTGGCCGGCCTGTTGCAACGCATCGGCGCAGGATAGCCCTGCCATGCCCGCCCCGATGATGGCAAATTTCATGGCTGATCAATGCTTCTTCATCAGCGCGAGCACTTCCTTGCGGCTCTCCGGGTTGTCGAGGAAGCAGCCGAGCATGCGGCTGGTGACCATGCCAACGCCATGCGTCTTGACCCCGCGCCCTGTCATGCAGCCATGCTGTGCATCGATCACGACAGCGACGCCCTGCGGCTTGAGGTTGTCCCAGATCGCCTGCGCCACCTGCGCGGTCAGCCGCTCCTGCACCTGCAGCCGCTCGGCATAGCCATGCAGCACCCGGGCGAGCTTCGAGATGCCGACGACCCGGTCGGTCGGGAGATAGGCGATCGAGGCAGTGCCGATGATTGGTGCCATGTGATGCTCACAGTGCGACTGGAACGGGATGTCCTTCAAAACCACGATTTCGTCATAGCCGCCCACTTCCTCGAAAGTGCGCGACAGGTGCATGCCGGGATCGGAATCGTAGCCCTGGCAATATTCGCGCCAGGCGCGGGCGACGCGCTTGGGGGTGTCGGCCAGCCCTTCGCGGTCGGGATCATCGCCGGCCCAGCGGATCAGGTTGCGGATCGATTCCTGGATGTCGTCAGGCACGAAGATCTTGCCTTCAGCGGGATCGAATTCGAAATTATTTGCCAGGTAGTTCATCACCTCTGCCTTTCCATTTGTCTGCAGTTGCGCTTCAGGCCTTGCTCGCCAGCGCGCCGATCAGCGCGACCAGCAGTATGGCGATGCCCTGAAACAACACCCGCTGGGTCATCATCCTGTTCTGCCTGACCCCGAATGCTTCCTGCGTTCCATGCCCTTTCTGCCGGATTTGCTCGCCGTCATCGAAGAATGCCTTGAGACCGCGCACCAGCGCGGTGGCAGCGGCAATGGCGAAGCCGCCAATCAGCAATGCGAGGAGTATGGTCATGGGAACAGGCCTTGATGCCCGCCAGTCGCAGCGACAGACTGTGACACTGCTTGCGGGTATGGTGCCGCTTGTCGCAGGATCTGGCGTCACACCAATATGGCCAAAAGGGCACTTCCCGCACTGTGGCCCTTAAGCTAGAGCCGCACCAACCATGTCACTGACTTCCATGATCGGGACAAGCCCCATTGCCGCCGTCATCAGCAATCCGCGGCTGCCGGACAATCCGATTGTCGAATGCAACGATGCCTTCGTGGCGCTTACCGGCTATGGCCGCGATGAGATTATCGGCCACAACTGCCGCTTCCTGTCCGGTGCCGACACAGAACCCTGGCTGACTGAAATGTTGCGCACCGGCATTCGCCGCCGCCAGCCGGTGATGGTCGAGATCCTCAACTACAAGAAGGACGGCACGCCGTTCCGGAATGCGGTGATGGTTGCGCCAATTTTCGATGCGGCAGGCGAGCTCGAGTATTTCCTGGGTTCGCAGGTCGAGATTGCCGAGGATGTCGCCCGGGCCAACGAAGCGCGGCGCGAGACGGCGCACACCCGCATCGCCGCGCTCAGCCGCCGCCAGCGCGAGGTGCTGCTGCATATCGCCGCTGGCAAGCTCAACAAGCAGATCGCCTGGGAGCTCGGGCTCAGTGAGCGCACGGTCAAGATGCACCGCGCCGCCGTCTTCGCGGCGCTTGGCGTGCGGACCAGTGCAGACGCGATCCGGCTGGCGATCGAGGCGGGATACTGAGGCGTCCAACCTGCCCCAATAGACAGGTTTTGCCCGGGCACCTTGTTGGCCATTAGAAAGTCCTACCGCCGCTGGCCCTCGATCCCCCCATCCTCCGTCGGGCCAGCTTGGATGGTAATGTTGAAATGCGGGTCTGGCCTCTCCTCCCACTCCGGCCAGGCCCGCATTTTTTTAAGAGGATCGCCGTTTGCCGACACAGCTGGTCTGGTTCCGACAGGATTTGCGCAGCCGCGATCATCATGCTCTTGCTGCGGCCATGGCGGCGGGGCCGGTGCTGGGTGTCTATGTTCTCGATGACCTCGGACCGTCCGAACACCGCATCGGCGCGGCGCAGCGCTGGTGGCTGCACCACAGTCTTGCCGTGCTGGCCCGCGATCTCACCGACCTGGGTGTGCCGCTGATCCTGCGGCGTGGACGCTCGGGTGCCGAGCTGGCGCGATTGGCCGAAGAGGTTGGCGCGGACACGGTCCATGCCCATCGCCACTATGAACCGTGGTGGCAGGTTGCCGAGGCTGAAGCCGCGCAGCAGGTGGAACTGGTGCTGCATGACGGCAACCTGCTGGCAGACCCGCGCAGGATCCTGAACCTCT
>Ga0114974_10004080_pt1 | contig 10937 bp, 9 predicted proteins | sample S_130206_EF_Meta_FD_87318 | JGI IMG/M metagenome (GOLD analysis project Ga0114974, IMG submission 87318) | Freshwater microbial communities from Lake Simoncouche, Canada to study carbon cycling - S_130206_EF_MetaG | ecosystem: Environmental > Aquatic > Freshwater > Lake | place: Lake...
CGGCGCTGGCTGGTCGCGGGAGGTGTCTTCGTCTGGAGTCTGGGGACGTTGATGTCGGGCCACGTCAACGCGCTCGGCGCGCTGATCTTCTTCCGTGTGCTCGTCGGTTTCGGCGAGGCCAGTTTCGGGACGATCAGTCCCGGCTGGATCGCCGACCTCTTTCCGACGGCGAAGCGCAATAATGCGATTTCGATTTTCTATCTGGCGATCCCCGTAGGCTCGGCTCTGGGCTATATCCTCGGCAGTGCAATCGCCGCAAAATATGGGTGGCGCTCGGCTTTTCTCTGGGCGGGCTATCCGGGCCTGCTCTTGGCGTTCGTCCTGTTCTTATTGCGGGAGCCGGCGCGCGGAGCGTCCGAAGCCAAGGCTCCGGCTTCCGTCCCTGCGGAGCCGAAGCCCGGGTGGAGCGCCTACCTCGGACTGTTCACGTTTCGTGAATACCGACTCGTGATCGCGGGCTACGTGGCGCAGACATTTGCCATGGGTGGATTCGCGCTCTGGGCCCCGACGTTCTTGCACCGCGTGCACCACATGAAGAACGAGGACGCCGGCGACTTTTTCGGCAAGGCCCTCGTGATTTCTGGCCTGATCGCGACGCTAGGCGGCGGCTTCGCGGCGACAGCTTGGCAGCGCCGCACCGGCCGCGGCTACGCCGGTATGCTGGCGCTCAGTTCGCTTCTGACGGCGCCCGCCGCCTACGTCGCATTCTCCGCGACCGACCCCTTCACTTCGAAAATCGCGTTGGCTGCTTCGATGTTCCTTATTTTCTTGTCCACGGGGCCGGTGAACACGCTGATCCTAGAAACCGTGCCGGTCGCGATGCGGGCGACGGCCATGGCGGGTTCGATTTTTGCGATCCATATGTTTGGTGATCTTTGGTCGCCAAGTATCGTGGGGCACCTTTCGGACCGCTGGTCCGACTTGCAGCGGGCGACGGTCACGGTGTTACCGGTGGCCCTCGTGGTGAGCGCGTTTTTCTGGTGCTGGCTCGTGCTAGCGACGAAGCCGAAGTCTGCCGTGATGGAGTCTTAGCCGGCGGTGGGAGAGGGCGGGCTCACCCGCGCAAGTCGTGGAGCACGTCGGCCACGCTGCGCAGCTGCGCAGGTGGGAAAAATGAATTTATCCGGGTGATCACTTGCTGAATGATGCCATCCGGGCAGCTGGCACCGCCGGTGACCAGTACCCGCTTGGGCACGTGCAGCTCTGCGGTGTCGGGCCAAAGCGGCCGCGCTTCCGTGCGGCCGGAGCCGCCGCCGACGTAAACGTAATGCTCCACCGATCCTGCGGAGCAGATGTTCGCCTCGGATTGGATGAAAAACGCCCGCTCCCCAAGTTGTTCTTCGCAGAGGCGGAAGAGCTGATAGGTATTCGACGAGTTTTTTCCGCCGATCACAAACGCGGCATCGAGCGGCTCCGCGAGCGCGCGGCTCAGGGCGTCTTGGTTGACCTGCGTCGCGTAGCACAGCGTGTCGCGCCGACCGCTGCCGCCGACACGTGTGCCCGCTTCGGCGTCGCCCCATTTTTCGCGATAAACGGCGCGCAGGTGTTCAAGAATACCCAGCGTTTCATTCATCAACAGCGTCGTCTGGTTGACGACGGCGACACGGTCGAGGTGCACGGTGACATCGAACCCCGGCGTGTGCCGGCCGGCGAACAATTGGTAGAATTTTGCGCGCACGGCGGGGTCGTCGCTGGCGATGAGTTCACCGAGGCGGCGGGTTTCCTCGAGATTGCGGACGATCACGGCCTGGGCGTGGCGGCGGGTGTTGGAGAACGTGGCTTTGGTTTCTTCGTGTTCATGTTTGCCGTGGATGACGACCGTGTAGCCGTCGCGTCCGTAGGCGCGCGCCGCCTTCCAGACTTTTTCCACCAGCATGCAGGTGGCGTCGTAGTGGAAAACGGCGATACCCTTGCGGACGAGGCGGCCCTTGTCCTCGTCGGTGGCACCGAAGGCGGGGATGATCACGATGTCGTCGGACGTGAGCGTATCCCAGAGCGCGGGATCGGGAGCGGCCGGTGTGTGTGGCCCGTTTTCCGCGAGCATCACGGGCGAGCCCCCGGTGCCACCGTTGACGGTATACGGCATACCTTTATCGGATTGAAGATAGCGCAACCCACGACGAAGGAGGTCTTCGTTGACGAACGGATTGTGGATCAGCTCCGAGAGCATGAAGACGCGTTTGCCGGGATTTTCAGCGAGCGTTTCGTAGGCGCGTTCGATGGCATTCTTTACGCCGAGGCAAAACCCAAAATGACTGGGGATGACGTAGTTGACCGCGCCGAAATCGAGGGTCACGGGAGCCGTGGCCGTGCGTTCATGCAGGCGGGCCAGAGCTTTGATCGCGGTGCAGAGTTGCGATTGGTAGAGGGCATCGGCGGCCGCGTCTTGGGCGTAGATCGCGGTATTTCGCTCCTGGGCTGGGCGAAACTTGTAAATGAAATCATTTTCGCCGAGGTGAAGATAGGGGATTTCGACGAGATGGGGTGTGAGCTGGTTGAGCAGGACTGCGAGCGAAGGAGCGAGCGAGCTGGGCTTGGCGGCGAGTTCGTCGAGAGATTCGAAATCAATCTCGCGGTCGACCGGCGTGCCACTGACCTGAGCGAAGAACACGCGATAGCTCCGGCCGCCCGCCTCGGCCGAGAAGTATTCTGCCGGCTCGGTGTGGGCGAGAAACGCCGACTCGAGCCGGGCCGTGGCCATTGCGAGATCGGTGCCAGTGAACGGGAGTCCGGCCTTCGAGCCCAGCTTGCGCACGGCGAGTTGGTTGCTCGCGTTGAACGCGAGGATGGCGACGAGCGCTGGGGACGCCGGGATCATGCGTCGCCTTCTTTTTCGGACTCCGGTTCGTCCTTGAACGGATCGCCGACGAACTCCATGCCGAACCTTTCTTCGGCTTCGAGAGCGGCCAACACGCCTGCGATCACAGTCGTGCGGTGGGTCGCGGTGAGTTCGAAATAGTCGCGCTCGATCAGGTCCGCGACGGCTGACTGTGCGTGGTCACGGTGGGGCCTGTCGCCGAGGAATTCATCGGCTTGGTCGGTGATTTCGGCGATGATGTGATTCAGCTCCATGAGGGCCGAGACGGTAGGGGTGGCAGGGCGACGTTGGCGAGTGAAGAGGAACAAATGTTGGCGCCGCCGCGAACATCCGGTGCAGCCCAGCGGCCATGCACGGGGAGGTTGCGGGAAAGCGAGGGGGGAGGGCGTGAACGCGCCGACGACGATTAGCGTTTGAGGCGCGTGTCGAAGGCGAAGGGCACGGGTTGGCCGAGGGTGATCTTCGCGAACTCGGGGTGGGCCGGGTTGAGCAAGTAGTTGAACTCGCCGAGGACGACGACACTCGGCACGCGGAGCACGGCGGTGCGCTGTTCGCGTACCCACTTTGCGCCGAAATCCTGCGTGGCGCGGGGATGCGGGTGATCCCGCCAGTTGTCCGGTACCCGCGACGGCCGCTCGATGAGGCTTTCCGGGATTTCCGCCGACAACACCGCCCAAGGTGCGCCGACGAGTTTGGTGCCGTTGAGAGCGTTCACGATAATCTCAAGTGCAGCGAGTGATCGCGAATCGGAGCAATAGACCACCGTGACGCCGAGGGGACTCCAACGTGCGCCGTATTTGCGGGCGCCCTCGCCCGAAAACGCGGTCGCCGCATGACGGTCCGCGACGAGGCGCCAGACGACGACCCTGCTCACGAAGGAATCCCGTGCTCGATGCGCCCGATCAAATCCTCCACTTCGCGGGCGCCCTGCTCCGTGCGGGCAAAGGACAATGGCGACCGCCAGCCGAGAGCCGGGAGCTCGGCATTGAGCCACTCGCGGGTGTTCTCGTGGGTGCCGAAGAGAGCCTTGGCTTGATCGTAGAGGCGCATCACCCGCACGGCCCGCTCGCCCTCGGGTAGGCTCAGCCGCGCCTTACTCGCGACCCGCCGAGCATAGGTGCGTGGCGGAATGTGCACGAGTTGCGCCAGCTCATCGACAGTGAACCCAGTCTCGCGCCCGAAGGCGACGAGATCGGTCACCGGCACGCCTTGCTCTACGCGGGAGGCGTTTTCCTTGTGGTCGGCCAGCGGGTAGGGCTTCGGCTTGGCAGAGGACTTTTTGTTCATGCCGCTCACTGTGGCCCCGAGGCCCGCCTCGGCAAGCTGTAAATGCCAAGTGGCAGTAGTCTCACTGCCACTTGGCGGGAGTGCCTCAACCCAGGACCTCGGCCAGTTTGGCGATGTCTTTGCCGCCGCCCATGGCGAAGTCGGGCTTGCCGCCGCCTTTGCCGCCGATGGCGGTGCTCAGACCTTGGATGATCTTTCCGGCTTGGTGGCCGGCCTTAATCGCGGCCGGAGAGCAGAAGGCGACGAGGCTGGCTTTTTCGCCGAGGGCGGCGCCGAGTTGCACCACGCCTTCGCCGACTTTGGCGAGGACCTGCGATCCGAGGCTGCGGAGGATTTCTTGGTCCGAGACGCTGACGACGGCGGAGACGAAATTCAGGCCGTCGCGGGTCGTCGCTTTGGCGGCGAGTTCGTCGGCGAGACCGGCGAGGGCGCGCTGTTGGAAAATCTTCAGCTGCTTCTCGGTTTCTTTTTGGTGAGCTAAGAGGGCTTCGAGTTTTTTGACGACATCGCTCGTGCCACCGCCGAGGTGGGCGCTGACGGCGGCGAGGGCGGCTTCTTTGTGCGCAACGAAGTCGAACGCGGGCTGACCGGCGACGGCTTCGATGCGGCGGGTGCCGGCGGCGATGGCCATCTCGGCGACGATTTTGATGAGGCCGATTTCGCCGGCGGTGCTGACGTGGGTGCCGCCGCAGAGCTCGCGGCTGTAGCCGCCGATATCGACGACGCGGACGAACTTGCCGTATTTGTCGCCGAAGAACGCGAGGGTTCCTTCGGGTTTCTGGTCGAATTCAGTCTCGTAGGATTCTACCTTGGCGTTGTCGATGACCTTGGCGTTGACGAGCTGCTCGACCTCGAGGAGCTGGGCGTGCGTGACGGCTTCGAAGTGCGAGAAATCGAAGCGCATCCGGTCGGCGGTCTTCGAGGTGCCGGCTTGGCGAACGTGGGTGCCGAGGATTTTGCGGAGCGCCCAATGGATCAAATGCGCGGCAGAGTGATGACGGTTGATGGCGCGGCGGCGGACCACGTCCACGCTGAGCGTGGACGCGGAGTTTACGGCGGGAAGCTGACCATTAAGTTCGGCGGAAATCTTGTGCAGGTGGCGGCCGGCTTTGTCTTTCACGCAATCGGTGATCGTGAGGAGCTGGCCGTTGATGAGCGCGGTGCCGATATCGCCGGTCTGGCCGCCCATCTCCGCGTAGAACGGAGTCTGGTCGAAAACAATAAAGGTGTCGGTGTCGGTCGTGATGACGTCGATGAGCGTCGCGGAGGAATGGGTTTGTTCGTATCCGAGGAACGTGGTCGGCTGGAGATCGACCGCTGCATCGCCCTCGGTGGCGGCGACAACAATGGTTTTTTTGGTGGAGGCTTGGCCGCGTTTGCGCTGCTCGTCCATGAGGCGCTCAAATTCGACGGCGTCGACGGTGAGTCCGCGCTCGGTCGCGAGGAGCTGCGTCATATCGAGCGGGAAGCCGTAGGTGTCGTAGAGTTCGAAGGCGGTGGCTCCGGTGACGGAGCCTGCGGCCGCGGCTTTGGTGAAGATGGCGAGACCACGGTCCAGCGTGCGGCCGAAGCTCTCCTCTTCGCCGCGGATGACGCGGCGGACGATTTCTTGGCGCTCCTTCAGCTCAGGGAAGACGCTGCCCAGCGATTCGACGACGGGAGCGACGAGTTGCTCGAAGAAGCCGGTTGGGAGGCCTAGTTTTTTTCCGTAGAGGATTCCGCGGCGGAGGATGCGGCGGATGACGTAATTGCGGCCTTCGTTGCTGGGGAGAATGCCGTCGGCGACGGCGCAGGAGACGCAGCGCGCGTGGTCGGCGAGGACGCGGAAGGCGACGTCGGTTTGCTCCTGCTCGGTCAGCCCCTCGCGCTTGGTGGGGACGGTGCGGGCGTAGGTTTTGCCGGAGAGGGCGGTGATTCTTGCGAAGAGCGGGGCGAAGACATCGGCTTCGTAGTTCGAGGGCTCGGCGGTGAAATCGGTGAAGCCTTTTGAGACGGCGTGAATGCCGGCGACGCGTTCGAAGCCCATGCCAGTGTCGACGTGTTTGGCGGCGAGCGGGGAAAAGGTGCCGTCCGCGTTGGCGTTAAATTGGATGAAGACGTGATTCCAAATTTCGATGCAACGGGGCGAGGAACTGTTCACGCCCTTGCGGCCTTCGATTTCGTCGTCGGAGGGCAAGAGGTTGAAGTGGATTTCCGAGCACGGTCCGCAGGGGCCGGTGTCGCCCATCATCCAGAAATTATCCTTTTTGTTGCCATGGACGATGTGGATTTTTGGGTCGAGCCCGGCCGCGGTAAAAATCTTGGCCCAGATGTCGTAGGCTTCTTGGTCGAACTCGGAAGGGTCGCCCTTGGATTTGTCGGGTGAGTAGACGGTGGCGAACAGGCGTTTGGCGGGTACGCCCCAGACTTTGGTGATGAGTTCCCAGCCCCAATTGACGGACTCCTTTTTGAAGTAGTCGCCGAAGGACCAGTTACCGAGCATCTCGAAGAGTGTGTGGTGATAGGTATCGAAGCCGACGTCCTCGAGGTCGTTGTGTTTGCCGCCGGCGCGAATGCATTTCTGGGTGTCGGCGGCGCGGGTGTCTTTGGACGGGCGGACTCCGGCCCATTTGGAAACGTCGGGAGCGCGGTCGCCGAGGAAGATGGGCACGAATTGGTTCATGCCGGCGTTCGTGAAGAGCAGTCCGGGCGAGTCCGGCAGGAGGGAAGACGACGGGACGATCGTGTGGCCCTGCGAGGCGAAGAAATCGAGGAAGGACTGGCGGATTTGCGCGGAGGTCATGCGAAGGAGGGCTGCAGAGAGGAGGCGGAAGACGTAATCAAGGCGGTGAAAAGTGAAAAATGAGCCGGGAGAAATACCGAACCGCGGCGGCGCAAGGCGAGGGAGAATTTCATGGGTGGAGCGGGTGGCCACCGTGCGAGGGGGAAGCGCCGGTGGGGGGCTCTTCGCCGGCGCTCGTTCGCTCGAGCCGGCGACTATCCCCTGCGAATCGGTGCGCCTCCGGTCTGTCCGACACGACGGGGCTTTCGGCGCCGGCCATTACGCGTAAATTGTTTTCATGTGCACCGACTCCGCACCCTGCAATCAGCTCAGTCGAATCGTCTTTTTTGCCCTCGCGATTTTGAGGCCGATGGACGCGAAAGATTTTTTTGTTGCGCCCAACGGCAGTGACACCGCGCCCGGAACCCAAGCGACACCCTTCGCCACGATCCAGCGCGCGCAGCAGTCAGCGGAGCCGGGCGATACCGTGCTGATTCGCGGCGGCACGTATCGCATGGTAGCGACGCAGATCGCCGGACGCGTGGGCCCGTATGCCTGCGTGACGTTACTCGACAAGAGCGGCACGGCGGAGAAACGGATCAATTATTGGGCGTATGCCGGCGAGCAACCGGTGTTCGATTATTCCGAGGTGCAGCCAGCCGGGCAGCGCGTCACGGCATTTCGCGTCAACGCTTCGTGGGTGCATCTCCGTGGCATCGAGGTCATCGGCGTGCAGGTGACGATCAAGACGCACACGCAATCGATCGGCTTTGACAACGCGGGGAGCCATAACGTCTACGAGCGCCTGAGCGTGCACGATGGCATGGCGATCGGTTTTTGGATCGGCGCAGGTGCGAACAATCTCGTGGTGAACTGCGACGCGTATCGCAACTACGACTCAGTCTCCGAGGGCGGGCGGGGCGGCAACACCGATGGCTTTGGCTATCACGGAAAAAAGGGAAGCATCGGAAATGTTTTTCGTGGGTGCCGCGCATGGTTCAACAGCGACGACGGTTTCGATTTCATCAATTCCGACGAGGTTGCACGGATCGAAACTTGTTGGGCGTTCTACAACGGTTACTCGACGAACTTCGCCTCGCTCGGCGACGGCAACGGTTTCAAAGCTGGCGGCGAGTCCGGACGGCGGGTGGAGCAATTGCCGAATCCGATCCCCCGTCACGTGGTGGTGGGAAGCGTCGCGGTGCGCAACAAAGTGAACGGATTCTACGCCAATCATCACCCAGGCGGCCTCGAGTGGACTAACAATACCGCCTACAAGAACCGCACGAATTTCAATCTGCGCGGCCGAGATCCGCAGGATAATCGCACGGTGATCCCCGGCCGCGGGCATGTGCTGAAAAACAACCTCGGTTTCGCCGGGGACGCTGAAGTCGCCGAGCTCGACGCCGCGGCGAGCGAGGTGAGTGCCAACGCCTTCACGCTCCCCGTCACAATTACCGCGGAGGATTTTCTCGGTCTCGATGAAGCGGATCTCGTCAAACCGCGGAAACCGAACGGCGATTTGCCTGACGTGCCTTTCCTGCATCTAGCGCCCGGCAGTGACGCGATCGACCGAGGCGTGGACGTCGGACGCCCTTTCAAGGGCCAGGCGCCGGACTTGGGTGCGTTCGAGTCGGGAAACTGAGCTTCGCGCGGCGCTCGGTGCCGCGATTACTCGTCGCCTCAGGAAACGGCTACTGCTGGGAGCTTCCGATTAATCAAACCGCCGGTAGCGGGTAGAAAGAGTTTATTGGTAGGCAGATTTTCCAAGCCGCAGATCGGTCGGACCCACCACTTGGAACATGCTCCCCAGCTTCCTCCCCTCGGGGCCAAAACTTGTTTGGGTAGGTGGTCTGCTGGGAAACGTGATTCGTGAGGGGAGGGGTTTAGCGGACGAAAACAGGGTCGGGTTGCGAACCGGGCAATCGACGAGCAAGCCAACGGAGTTAGTGTGGGGCCTGGTGCGGGGGCGACCATGGCGAACGATCCGAGCGGCTCACAACGCGCGGGACTTCCGCCGAGTTTCTGGGCTTTCACGCCCGACGGCTTCCTCGCTCCGCGCAGGCCGAGCCGGAAGGCCAAGCCCGCCGGATCACGTTAGGGTGCGCGTGGCGCGGGATCGGTCGTTGCGGGCTTGCTCGGGAAATCGGTGTTCAGAAAAAGATGTTCCACTTTGGTGCGCGCCCACGGGGTTTTGCGGAGGAAGGTCAGGCTGGATTTGATGCTCGGGTCGAAGGTGAAGCAGCGGATATCGATGCGGCTACCCAGTTCCTCCCAGCCGTAGTGGGCGACCAGTTGGGTGAGCAGCGTCTCAAGCGTGATGGCGTGAAGCGGATTATTTTTTTGCGATGGCGTCATGGTGGGCGCGGGCGAGGAATTAGGCGGTGGCGTATTTTTGCAACACGTCCAACGGAATCATTTCGAGCGTGCGCTCATGGGTGGACGCTAGAGAGACCGGAGCGGCAAAGCCGGCGTCGACGCATTCGAGCCAACGCGCGGCGCAGACGCACCAACGGTCGCCGGGCCGGAGACCCGGAAAATCATAGTCGGGCGCGGGCGTGGAGAGGTCGTTGCCGGAGGCGCGACTGAAGACGAGAAACGCCGCTGTCACTTCCACGCAGACCGTGTGATATCCTTGGTCGCCCGCACAGGTGTCGCAGTGGCCGTTGCGGAAGAAACCGGTGAGTGGGGCGGTGGAGCACGGTTTGAGCGGACCGCCGAGGACGTTGCGGGAGGGCAGAGGCAGCATGTTCGCAAATTGAGTGGCTGCGCTTCGCGGTGCAACGTCGGGCTGGTAATTCGTTGGCGGCCCGCCACAACTCCGCGCTGCCACCTCCGCGTATGAAACCGCATCTTAAGCTCGCTGAAACCACCACGCCCGACGGGGCCCGGCTCACTCTGCACGAGCACGACGGCGCGTTTTGCGTGCGCGTGAATGGGCAAGCGTTGATGGACTCAACGGTCGCGACCTCGGAGGGGCAGATCGGCGAGCTGGCGACGGATACGTTTCCCCGTTTCGGAAAATCTCGCGTACTCATTGGTGGGCTGGGCTTGGGCTTCACGCTGCGCAGCGCCCTCGAAGGCGTGGGGCCGCACGGAGTGGTCGAAGTAGCGGAGTTGGTGCCAGCGATCGTGGAGTGGAACCGCACGTTTCTGAAAAAACTCAACGGTGCCCTCGTGGGCGACAAACGCGTCGCGCTCCATGTCGGCGATGTGTGGGGCGTGCTCGCGCGGGCGGGGGCGGCGCGCTATGATGCCATCATTCTGGATACGGACAACGGTCCGACGCCCCTGGTGCAGCGCTCAAATGCGCGGCTCTACGACGACGCGGGTCTTAAGCGGATCTACACCGCTCTCAAGCCGACCGGCCGCGTCGTGATGTGGTCGGCGACGCCTGACCGCGCCTACGCAGCGCGCTTGGTGAAGGCGGGATTCAAGGTCGAGGTGGTGGCGGCCAAAGTCCACGCGACGGCGAAGCGGGCGGCCTACACGCTCTACGTGGCGGATAAAGTCGCGGTGGCTGATTCCCATTCGCTATCAAAAATATCTCCCACCGATTCAGGACCCCGCAGATTGCGGAGTCCGGGATGAGTGCTGTGCTCGCAGTAAGGGCGACAAGTTTGCTCGGTCGATTCCGAACTCTACGGTGTCCCGAATCCGCGGGAAATCTCGGTGGTTTTGCGACGGCGCTCGTTTCACCGGAGGAGCGACGCGGTACGCCGCGAAACGGGTTTTCTCTGTGAACGTAATGTTGAGTGAGCGCTCGATTCTCGACACGACCGTCTAGGTGAGCAGGCTCCCGGGATGGCCACTACCTACGAAACCCTCCGAGCGGACATTATCGTTTCCATGAAAGCGCGCGACAGCGTGACCACGACGGCGTTGCGTACCGCCGATGCCGGGATCAAGCGAGCGGCCATGGACGCCAACAAGGAAATCGACGAGGCGCTGACGATCGCGACGATGCGCAAGGCCGTGAAAAATCTCACCGATGCCAATGTAGAATTTGCGAAGGGCGGGCGCGCCGATCTGGTGGCTGCGAACGAGAGCGAAATCCTCATTCTTTCAAAA
>Ga0114974_10004084_pt1 | contig 10934 bp, 12 predicted proteins | sample S_130206_EF_Meta_FD_87318 | JGI IMG/M metagenome (GOLD analysis project Ga0114974, IMG submission 87318) | Freshwater microbial communities from Lake Simoncouche, Canada to study carbon cycling - S_130206_EF_MetaG | ecosystem: Environmental > Aquatic > Freshwater > Lake | place: Lake...
GGAGCCGAAAGTGTAGAATGTAGTGTAGGATGTAGTGTAGGATGTAGTGTAGGATGTAGTGTAGGATGTAGTAAAGAATGTTTATATTGGTGTAATTTGCCTGAAGAGATGAGGTGAAAGTAGTGTTTCAAATGTTGAAAAGAGAGTCGATGTTTATTAAAATCGTTAATATAGGGTGCCTGGTGTAAGTATTTGTGAAGAGCGGATGGGTTAAGAAGTGTAGTAGGTTTGCCTGCGAGAACGGAGTGAAGGTATTGGATTTGATCTAAAGAGAGTGGTGTATTATTTTCACCTTTATAAAGCATAAAAAGGGAAGTATATATATATGTAAATGAGAAAATAAAAAGAAAAAAAGTGGTAGTGTAATGTGTTGTAGTGATAAAAGGAAGGTAAAAGGGTATTGAAGTATTAAACGCCTATTACACGATATACCCCCATACCCCTATATACCTCCGCTAGACCCCCATACCTCCCCTAGACCCCCATAACTCCCCTGGCCCCCTATATACCTCCCAACCCCCCCTATATACCTCCCAACCCCCCTATACCTCCGCAGGACCCCCCTATATATGCATAAATAGTAAGGTATAGGGTATAATGCCCCCTGGGTCAATATTAGTACAGGCAAAAAATGCCTCTAAAGGGGCATAAATGGTATAAAAGCGAAAGATTCCTAAAATATATAAAAAGCATGATATTAGCCCTCTATGGGCGAAAAGAGGGTAAATGGCGGGCAAGTGGCGGAAAAAATTGAAATGGTGGGGGTGCAGGTTGGGTATGAATAATGTGTGATAGTTTGTGGGGGCGTAAACGGGGCCTGATGGGGGTAAAAGATGTGGCCAAAGCCTAGGGACACCATAAAAGCCCTATTTTAGGGTAAATACGGGTCCCTCCTATATATAGACCCCCGTATAAGGCTCCTAAAGGGTCGAAAAGTGGTGGCCCCTACTAAACCCCCCACTGAGCCCCCTCCTGGGTACTCCCTAAAAGGCCCCTAAACCCCTCCTGGGCACCCCAAAAGGCCCCAAAGGGCCCAAAACCCCTCCTGGGCACCCCTGGCTCCTCCTGGCCCCATCCTGCCCCCATCCTGGGTACCCCCAAAGGGCCCAAAACCGGTACGCCCTATGAAACCCCCTAAACGCCCCTCCCGAATCCACCCCCCGACGAAGAATGAAAAATCCGCGGATTTCAATTTTCCATTGAATGACAATAAAATTGAAATGGATTTAGCGTGCAGAGCAGAATGCAGTGAAAGCAAAGCCGAACAAAACCCAACAACTATGACTACGACAAGAGCGAGCGAAAGCAACAACTACTGGATGGCGACAGCGCTGTCGGTGACACCGGCGACTGTGCTAGAACACAGACCGAGATACCGACTATGCGACGGCGGCTGCAGCAAACGAGTGGACACGCGGTTTGTTACGCTGGGACACTGCGGACAAGGCTACTGCAACTGCAAACTGGACGTAAACATCGTCTGCAACGAATGCTTCATGAAGGTATGAACGAGAGGGGCGCGAAGACAAGAGGCGCAACAGGTGCGTGAGATTAATGTAAAATCAGGTAAGAAATATAAACCCCGACCTTTCCCCTCCTGTGTAATGCACGCGAATACTAACATTTTTTTCTATAACCGGTTTCTTGATTTGTCACTCATTTCTTGATTTCCTGTTTGGACGATTTTTTGCTGCAGTTTAGATATTGCGCTATTGTAAAAAAGAAACTGAAAAAGATTGTGAGTGAGTGCAGTGTTGCTGCGGAGAAATAGATAGTTCGGTGGATGCGCGCAAAGTTTTCCCGCCATTTTTGTGACATGTGACCGGCGTCGGAGAAATAAATTGTCCGGCACAGTGAAATGCTGCAGCGCGCCCCGCCGCATTTTATGTGTTTTTTGCGCGGATTTCAATTTTTCACTTTATGGCGAGAAAATTGAAATGGATTTTGCGGCAGAAGTTGTATGCAGCCCCAAAGCAAACCCAATTACGAAACAATGAACTCCGGAAATACCAAAGCCCTGACTGTTGCCGTGTCTCTTGCCGCGAACCCAATCGTGGAAAAGTGCCTCGCGAAAATGGCGAACGACGTGACTGCCCAAGTCCGCGACAAACTCATCGAAATCATCATCGCCGTGCTCGCGCGCGAATGTGAGGATTTCGATGGCGAATCTGTCCGTCGTCTCCTTCTCGCCGAACTTGAATCCGCGCCCTTGGCGTTCGAACTCGAGAAACGCGCAACCGTCACCAAGGCTACCAAGACCAAAGTCGTCGAACTCGACGCTGACGGCAACACCGTCAAGAAGGTGAGAACCCACAAAGAACCCAAAGAAAAGGCCCCCAAAGCCGCAAAAGCCGCAAAAGCCCCCAAAGCTGTTCTGAGCGAAGAAGAACGCGAAGCCCTCAAGGCCGCCAAGAAAGCTGAAAGGGAAGCCGCCAAAGAAGCCGCCAAGGCTGAAAAGGCAGCCACCAAAGACGCTGACAAGGAGGCCGCCAAGGAAGCCGCAAAGGCCGAAAAGGCTGCCGCCAAAGAAGCCGCCAAGGCTGAAAAGGCAGCCGCCAGAGAAGCCGCCAAGGAAGCCGCGAAGGCCGAAAAGGAAGCCGCGAAACTCGCAAAACCCGCGAAGGAACAACGCCTCCCAATCCCTTGGTGTGGCGCGCGCATCCCCGGCCGTTGCGAAGCTCTGCGCTCCTACCACGGCCTGTTCGCTCAGTGCACCGCCGACTCAACCGAAATCAGCGCATTCTGCCCCTCTTGCGAGAAATCGGGCGCGAAATTCGGAACTTGCGCTATGCGCGCCTCGTGCGGTCTGTTCGACTACACCGACCCCAGCGGCAAAAAGTGCGTGAGACTCGCAAACGTCGTCGAGAAGTTCGGCTTCACGACAACTCAAGCATTCCACGAGGAGGCAGCCAAACACGACATCACCATCCCCTACGAACACCTCGAGAAGGAAGTGAAGCAGCGCGGTCGCCCCAAATCTTCGTCCCCCCGCGCTCGCCCTGCCGCCAAAATCGCAACCAGCGACACCGGCAGCGGCAGCGGCAGTGAAACTGAGACCGACGACGAGGAGTACCAGGCAAAGAAGCAGGCGAAGCAGCAGCAGCAGCGCAAGAAAGTCACCAAGACTGCCGCCGCCGACGCAGAAGCCGCTCCCAAAAAGCGCGGCCGCCCCGCCAAAGCCAAGGAAGCTGCAGCTGAACCCAAGGACGACCTGATTCAAAACCTCGTCGCTTCCGCAAAGAAGAGCGCAACTCCCAAACCCAAGGCAACCTCCGCACCCACATCCCCCGAACTCAGCGAGGAAGAAGTGACGCCCGTTGCTGTTGTCGCCAAGCCCAGCGCCGCCAAGCCCGCCGTCACGCTCAAGGCCAAGTCCAAAGCCAAGGCCGCCGCCCCCGAGCGCAAAGTCGTCGAGTCCGACGGCGAAAAGTTCTGGGTCGAACAGTTCAACGGCGAACAAATCCTCGTGCGATGCAGCGACAACTACGCGTTCAACCTCGAAGGCGAAGGCCTCGGCGCTTGGGACGACAAGAACAAGACCGTGATCGAAGAGGAGAGCGACGAGGAGTAAACGCACAGCACAGCACAGCACAGCACAGCACAGCACAGCGCAATAATAGTTTAGTGGTAAAGTAGCTACGAAAACCACCTTTTTTTACAGGGGACTTCGCCCCCCGTTATCCCCCCAGCCTACGGCACTTTCTTTCATATCCGGTTTCTCAATTTGTCACTCATTTCTCGATTCCCGATTTCGGCACTTTTTGCCCCGTTTTCTATTTTACACTATTTGAAAAAGAAATTGAAATAGATTTCGCCAAGATAGGGTGAGACAGTAAACACGAGACACAAACAAACAATGCCCGCACAAACTGAAAGCAAAAGAACCAAGTCACGCACCGCCGCCCCCAAACAAGAATACAAGGAAACCCCGGAACAGAAAGCGAAACGCATCGCGTACGAAACCAGAAACACGGCATCCAACGCTGCATTCATGGCCGCGTACAGAGCAGCACACCCGCTGCCCGAAATTGTCACGGGCTCGCCTTACCAAGCTGCGAATGAAGCGTGGCGCAACGGACAACCAGGAACAGACGGACTATTCGACCACTGGACCTCTAGCAAGTAAGAAACACATGAGGCGCAACAGATGCGTGAGATTTGAAGAAATTCAACAGGTATGTATTCAATAATTCGAAACTGTGTGTTGTGTGTGTAGCGTGTATATTTACTAACATTTTTTTCTATAACCGGTTTCTTGATTTGTCACTCATTTCTTGATTCCCGATTTCGACACTTTTTGCGCGGATTTCTATTTTACACTATTTGAAAAAGAAATTGAAATAGAATTCGCCGGTTCTACACTATGCAGCGAAAGCAAACCCCAAACAACACACATCAACTATGGCGACTACTACCCTTTCAAGCAACTACTGGACCGCGACTGCACACCACATCATGCCCGCAGCAGTGCAGCAACAAGACTCCAAATACGTCTACGACGACTGCGGCATCAAACACCGCATCAACCCAGAAGACGCAAACGAATTGCAACCCTGCGAACCTTGGTGCACAAGCTGCGGATATCCTCCGCACATCTGCGACCCCTACTTCACAAAATGCACAGGAACAAAACTCGGGCACTGGATCGACGAAGAAGCAGCAGAAGAAGAAAGATGGAACCTCCACAAATACGGTCTATGCCCAATCTGCAAAATCGGCCTGGACGACAAGTCGGAATTCACAATCAACTACACTCAAAGCACATACGGCACTATCATGTGCTGTGACTGCGACGACAAAACACAGTAAGTAAGCCAAGCCCGCGTGTAGCGTGTATGTGTACTAACTTTTTTCTATAACCCATTTCTCAATTTGTCACTCATTTCTCGATTCCCTATTTCGACCCATTTTTGCCCCGATTTAGACTTCGCACGAGTTGAACAGGAAATTGAAATAGATTTCGCCAAGATAGGGTGAGACAGTAAACACAAATACAAACACACACATACCAACTATGGCTTTCGAAACAGGCTTCAACTCCCCCCGCCGCCTTTATTACAGCGGTCGCCACTTGCCCCTGTTCGCACAACCGAAAAGCGAGGCGACTCCAATGACTCCAATGACACCAGACACAGCAGAAGTGGTCGTATTGACAACAGGAGCATGGTACCCTGGATGGAACGCGAAAATATGGACCCCAATCCCGCGATTCGAAGAACAATGGGCACTCGCAAAGACATCCCAAGAGCGCGCTAGTTTGCTCGCGTTTTACTCCCCAGTTGCATCGCTAACCCTCACACACTACCAGCGAAGCATTCTCATGAACGTCGCCCTCCCTGCAACAAGGAGCGATACCCCAGGCGCGGAACTCACATTCTGTGACGGAACACTCCGTAAACGCGTCTGCGATTTCGCTTACTGCGTCGAAGACTCCGAAGGCACAGGATACTGGTACTGCGATGCATGCCGCGACTTCGCAACCCAGCAGGAGTAGAACGAAGACTAACCATCCAACAACACGTGAGCTGCAACAGGTGCGTGAGATTAATCGAAATTCATTTGTAAATGTAAACAATACGAAACCCTTCTTACCCCTATATGTATGTGCATGTATGTGTATGATTCTAACACTTTTTTTACAAGGAGAAGACACATGAACGTGTGGTTTATTTTGTAACTCATTTCTCGATTTGTCACTCATTTCTTGATTCCTATATAAAGGGCGAATTTGGGCGCCAAAAGCCAAGGGGGGGAATTTGGCGGGAAAATAGCGAGGAACAACCAGGGTGCACAGTCGCACAGTCGCACAGTACCCTAAGCCTACGGCTCAAGTAGAGGTAATCCTACAGTAATGAGTATACCATAAAAGAGCACATTGTATAATACAAATTATGATACAATGCATATTTATGTTTAGCGTCTTCTAGACGTCTTGGACTTTCTAGATTTCTTGGACTTCTTGGACCTCCTAGATTTCTTGGACTTTTTGGATTGCTTCTTCGAGCGTTTGTTTCGTCTGCGATAACCGCCATTAGCAGGAGGACCATCCTTGAATAACTTTAAAAGATTAGGAGGATAATTCGCTTCCAATATAGACTTCATATCAATCGCATCGTTTTTAGTAACCCATCTATTGTTTTCATCAGGTTTTCTGATTCCACGGTCGACAGCATCCAAATACTGTATTTCTCTATCCAATATACTAGTAAAGTTATCAAGCACCCGTATATTATGGATGGTGCTAAGCGTGTTTTTATTATTATGCATCCAATCCACGACTTCAACATCAGTTGGTTCTATTAAGTTCCACTGTAGATGGTTACTCTCTTTTATTAAGGCGTTAATTCCTATATCGATTATTTCATCACGAGTTTTGCTGATAAACCCATTCTCATTCCGCCATTTAATGAATGCTTTGTTGGTTGGGTTGCCTTCGTTGTCGTATGAACTCATTCCAATAATAATACAAATAATTCCTTATAAAATATCATAATATTATATTTATTTTTATTAATAAAAATCCCCCCCCCCTTGTTATATTTTGAAAAGCCTAAACTTGTTAAAACCCCGATTTCGAATCCGGCAACGAGGTCGACTTCATCCAAGTTTCACATAAATAAAATAAAATAAAATAACACGAAAATTGCCCCGCTCTCCATTTCGCACTATGCTGCAAGAAAATTGAAATGGAATTCGCACACAAATCTAAATACAGTTAACAGTAGTCAACATATACCGAACAATGAGCGCAGTAGCAGCAGCAGTATCAGCAACCCACAACTCCAGACACGCCACCCACACCTCCGCCAGCAACTGGAATATGACGGTTGTGAAATATGCCGACGGAAGCATTTACAAAGGCAATGTTGCCCGCAACGGAGAACGCGTCGGTTTCGGCACCCTGCGCACCCCAATCTACCTTTACGGCGTTCTCGACTCCAATAACCCGTCATCATCTATCGTCAACTGGATGGAATACGTCGGCGAGTGGCGAGACAACAAACCATGCGGTTTAGGCGTGGCCAAAAGATACCGCGGCGACATGCTTGCAAAGATTGTGTACCAGGGCGAATGGGCCAACGGCGAACCAGTCAGCGAATCGTAAAGCCGACCCAACAACAAGACATGAGACGCAACAGGTGCGTGAGATTAATCGAAATTCAACCCATAAATAATATGTGTGTCATTCATTCAACTAACACTTTTTTTTACAAGAACAACGAAAGAGTAGAATGTTATTATACGCACGCACACGCACTTCACTGCATGGTATTTCCATATTTTTGCCCCGTTCTACAATTCACGGCAACAAGAAATTGAAATGTAATAAAGACGCTAAATCGAATGCAGTGGAATCAAAAACCAAAAAGAAATATGACATCAGCAATGGCCGGTTCGAGCAAAAACTTCGACGACGGTATCGCAGCACAGTGGCGCAGTTGGGCAAACAGTGAGGTGGTTTACACCGAAGACTTCCCCGCTGGGTTGCTTACAGGAACCGAGTTACCGGACAATTCTCTCGCAAAAGGAGCAACCAGGTTTGAATGGATTTTCGATATTACTAACCCTCATGCAGCCAAATTCATTACCCGCGACAACGGCCACGGAATCGAAAACCAACGCAGCCTCTTGCGCTTATGCAAAATCGGAAGCAAGGAATCCTCGAGCGCATACAACCAGTACGGACAGGGACGCATCTGCACCTTGACAAAATTCGCGCGCAACTACGAAGCCGCCGTTTGGAGCGCTACATTCAAAAACTGCGGAAACCCCAAGAATCTCAGCCAGATTTCGCACCCGTGGAGGTCATCAGACGAAATGCAAACTTCAATGATCGACATCCCCATCGACGCCACAAACCATGACCTCGGCTTCGAGTGGGACATCACGTTTGACGCCTCGAATGCCGACATTTTAGGAGAAGAGCTCGCCAGCGACGCTCGAAAACTGTTCAACAAAACAAAGGAGCGCCTCACGACAAAGTACAGCAAAACGGTGTTTGACAAAACGGAGTTCATTCTTACTGTGAAAAACGCCACACAAACCATCACCGAAAGCTCCCGCACAAACAAATGGAAGACGCTGAAGCAAATGTTCGAAGAGCTGCCGTCATCATGTATCACAACCATTTACAATGAGACTTTCAAATGGAAAAGTATCCAAGTCCGCGTGACCGAATACTTGTTGCTGACGTTCGCCAAAACAAAAGAACCCGCTGCTCTTGTCGCCCTGAGAACAGCATTCCCGACCTTTGGAACACGATCCATGCCGGCACAACGCGTTCACATCAGCAATGATGGCCGTCTTATCGAGTCTCGTCCCAAGTCCGAAATGGATTCCAAGATCCTACACAATTCCGATAATGGTGGAATCGTTTTCATCGATACGGATTCAACTGTCGCTGGTGGCGATTTCAACGACCAACCCGAACCCTGTACCATAAAGGTTTCAATCAAAAAAGAATGCGAAAACCTTAAGGGAATCTACAAGATGTATCGCGATGAAAAGAAGAGACGCGCCGAAGAAGATAGAATCATCGCCGCCAAGGAAAAAGCCGAAAAGGCCGCCAAGGAAAAAGCCGAAAAGGCCGCCAGAGCGGCCAAAGAAAGCGCCGAAAAAGCCGCTAAGGAAAAGGCCATGTTGGAGGCAGTCGCAAAAGGAGTATCCCTAAAAAAGCAGACAAAACCTCTTACTACACAGAAAAAGCCACATGTATCATCCGACGTCGAAGTTTCGTTGGTATCCGTGCATAGGAAAATAGAGGTCACTGGTGGCGGTGCAGCGGCACAACTAGCGAAACAGTCCGAACACGAACCCGAACACGAACACGAACCCGAACACGAACACGAACCCTTGTCACCCTCAATGCCCGTATTACATTGCGTACCAACTTTCCCTGATCCCATTTCCGCTCCACAACAACAACAACAACAACAACAACAACAACTGTTCTCCATTATCGACATGAAAGAGATGATGAAAATGTCGGTGTCGCTTATGTCTCCCGAAAACGCTCAAAAATTCAAATCAATGATCAAAGTGAAGTACGGATTCGACGACACATCCGTCTAATCAACCAACGCAATAACACATGAGCCGCAACAGGTGCGTGAGATTAATCAAAATTCAAGTAAGTAAATATAAAACCAAATAACCTAACCCTATATGCATATGTGTATGATTATAATTATTGTAGTAATTCTAACACCAATACTAATACTTTTTTATGGTATATATATATATATGTGTATGTGTATGTGTATGTGTAATGATTTACCATTGTTAGAATATATACCCAATATTCCCACACAAGAAATTGAAATGGTTTAACAACAATATATCAAATGTAGAAATACTATAAAGAGAAAACTAGAAAGAAATGTCATCCCAGCCCTCCCAGCAAAAAGAAACACAACTCGCTCTTGTCGAATCACTCATGCAACACATTGACTCATTTCAAAGCGGCGCTGCAAACGAGATGACATATCTCTCCGCCATGAATGCTTTGCGTGATCTTCATGTGTATGTGAAGAAGACGGAGAAAATTCAAGAAGCCACCCAAAAATCAGCCGTACTCATCACAATCGACGGCGAAGAATTCTTTGTTGAAGATTACCAAGATGCACGCATCGCAATCAGGTTTTCCGACAACTACGCGTTCAGCTCAGACACAGGCGATTTCGTTGGCGTTTGGAATGAAGCAACGCGAACTCTGATGGAGGCCGACGAGGAGTGAATCAAACTCACATACCGCATACCTCTGCACAACATAGAGCCGCAACAGATGCGTGGAGATTTATCGAAATTCAAATTCAAAAGGTAATAATTTAAAAAAGAAACCTATATAAAGACATAGACACGTAAACACGTAAACACGTAAACACGCACTACAACAACAAAATATCTAACACTTTTTTACAGACGCGAACAACATGCCTCTCGCCCTCGCCCTCGCCTTCGCCTCGACACCATGACACCATTAATGGTTTCCTATTTCTTATTTTTAATTTCCCCCCGCACCATAGCAATCACGTTTTTTGCGCCGATCCGCGTTTTTCACTATCCTGTGGGAAAATTGAACTCGTTTAACCCCATAAATATAAATGCAGACGACAATAACATCACAACCAAAAGATGTCGTCTACACACAAACCACCACCGCTGTGGCGCAGAGGCAGCGCGCGGGGCTCATAACTCCGAGGTCACTCGATCGAAACGGGTCAGCGGTATTTTCCAATTCGTTAGCTTTAGAGAAGCTGACCGTCATAGCTCGCGCGACGTAAAACATGAGCACAAACACAAACTATTCACCGGTGTGGCGCAGAGGCAGCGCGCGGGGCTCATAACTCCGAGGTCACAGGATCAAAGCCTGTCGCCGGTATTTTCCAATTCGCGTGCTTTAAAGAAGTACGCCGTCATAGCTCGCGCGACGTAAAACATGAGCACAACAAATATTGCCGGCGTAGCTCAGCGGCAGAGCGCCTAAACCCCGACCTTCGCCACCTTCGACTTTCTACATGTAGATGGTCTGACAGAGGGTCGGTTATCCGCTCATAACGGGGAGGTCACTGGATCGAAACCAGTCGCCGGCATTTTCCAATTCGTTAGCTTTAGAGAAGCTGACCGTCATAGCTCACGCGACGAAAAACATGAGCACAAACACAAACACATTCACCGCTGTGGCGCAGAGGCAGCGCGCGGGGCTGATAACCCCGAGGTCACTGGATCAAAACCAGTCGCCGGTAATCCAAGCTTTCCAACTCAGTTTTCAATGATTTTGCAAAGAAAAGTTCTGCTGCTCGCTGTTTTGTAACATTTTTGAAGCCGATGGCGCATGCACGCGTGGTGTTGCGGTCGTCGCCAAACGTCGTTATTATCGCTGCTCGGAGCTGCCAATGACAATTTTTGATACGTTTGAGGAGACGTGCCGCGAC
>Ga0114974_10004085_pt1 | contig 10934 bp, 7 predicted proteins | sample S_130206_EF_Meta_FD_87318 | JGI IMG/M metagenome (GOLD analysis project Ga0114974, IMG submission 87318) | Freshwater microbial communities from Lake Simoncouche, Canada to study carbon cycling - S_130206_EF_MetaG | ecosystem: Environmental > Aquatic > Freshwater > Lake | place: Lake...
CAAGCTGACCATCGATGTTTACGGCATGCCGGGCCTTGCGAATCGCGAAGTCCAAGTTGATGCCAGTGGCAAGATCACATACCCGTTGGCTGGCGCGGTTGCGGTATCGGGGCGGACGACCAGAGAAATAGAACAGCTAATGGCCGAACGCCTGCAGGCCAACTTTCTTCGCAACCCCCAAGTAACGGTCCTTCTCAAGGAAAATGCCAGCCAACTTGTGACTGTCGATGGTCAGGTGGCCAGACCAGGGCGCTATCCTGTCATTGGCGAGATGAGCCTGGTGCAAGTCATGTCGCTTGCCGGGGGTACAAACGATAATTCGAAGCTCGACGACGTTGTGATTTTTCGCACCGTGAATGGCCAGAAGCTGGCGGCGCTATATGATTTGAAAGCGATCCGTCATGGGCAATATGCAGATCCGGAAGTCTTCGCGAACGATGTCGTGATGGTCGGTGACAATGTCGCCCGGCGCTACTTCAAGGACCTTCTGCAGGCCGTGCCGATTATCACTGGACCGCTGATTGTTGCAATTCAATCAGCGCTCAATTGAAGCGTAAAAGAGAAATAACGCTCATGAACGATATCGCCAATGTTTCACAGGGCAGCAGCCGGGCTGCAATGGCAACGCCAGTTGCCGAGCACGGCATTTTCGGGATCGGCGATTCGGTTTTGACGCCATTTTTCGTCCGTTGCTGGGGCACGGCCTTTCGCTGGCGTTGGCTGATCGGCGCGATTTTCGCCATCTGCATTGGTATCGCGATCATAAATGTCATCCTTACCCCATCGCTGTATCAAGCGCAGTCACAGATCGAAATTAGTCGTGAAAAAAAGAATGTCACAAATGTCTCCGGACTCGACGATCCGTATGCGAACATTACCGAGGAATTCTATGACACTCAGTATCAGTTACTGAGGGCCAATTCCCTTGCCGAACGTGTCGCCCGCAGTCTCAGGCTTGCCGATGAGCCAAGCTTTTTCGCCGCGCACGGCGTCAATTTGGGTGCAAGCAAGGCACCCTTGTCGGCAGTCGAGCGCAAGGACCGTGAGGCTTTGGCTGCTGGCTTGCTGATGGGCGGCATCCAGATCAATCCGATCCGAAGTTCAAGTCTGGTCAACATCGTCTATACCAGCCAGTCACCCCAGTGGTCGGCACGGATTGCCAATGCCTGGCCACAGGGTTTCGTCGCCGCGACAATCGATCGCGGCCTTTCCTCGACTGCCGATGCGCGCACTTTTCTTGAGAACCGCCTTGAGGATCTGCGCATCAAGCTCGCTCGTTCCGAAAGCGAGCTTATCAATTTTGCGCGGGACCGAAATATCGTTACACTTGGTGGATCGCGAGATGCCAATGGAAAGACCGAACAACCGCAAACGCTTGTCGCGAGCAATCTTGCCTCCCTCAATTCGGCGCTAATGACTGCGCGCACCGAACGTATTGCCGCAGAAAGCCGTGCCCGCTCGGCAATTGGCGAGAACAGTTCGGAAGCCTTGCTGAGTGTGCCGATCGCAACCTTGCGCACCAAGCGCCTGGAAATCGCTGCAGAATATGAGCGGCTGCTGATACAGTTTGAGCCAGGGTATCCTGCTGCTCGCGCGCTCAAGCAGCAAATGGACAATCTCGATTTGGCGATTTCCAGTGAAGTCGCCCGCATCAACGGCAGTCGCAGGGCCACCTTCAACGAAGCGCTCCGCCGGGAAACCGAACTTGCGGCACAGGTTGAAAGATACAAAAGCCAATTTGACCAGCAGCAGCGTGATACGATCCAATACAATATCTATCAACGCGACGTCGATACCAATCGCCAACTTTATGATTCTTTGTTGCAGCGTTACAAGGAAATCGGCTTGGCAGGCTCGGTGGGCGCGACAAATATCGCCATCGTCGACCCTGCCAAAGTGCCCAGTGGGCCGTCGTCGCCTAACCTCTTCACATATCTGATAATTGCGCTGTTGATAGCCTTCGTACTTTCGGTTTCTTCGATTTTCTTCCTGGAACAAGTCGACAATGGTGTCCGAAGTCCCGATGATATCGAACGCTTATTCAAGATATCATTGCTGGGCAATGTACCCAAGAGTGTGGGGGACCTCGATCTCGAGCTCAATGACCCCAAGTCTCAGATATCGGAGGCGAGCCAGTCGATTCGCGCTGTACTCGCCTTTGCCACCAACCACGGCCTGCCCAAGACACTGCTGGTGACCAGCGCACGGGAAGGCGAAGGCAAGTCAACCACAGCGCTCGCTCTTGCGACGGCAATCAGCCGTTCTGGGAAGCAAGTTCTGCTCATTGACGCAGACATGAGATCCCCATCGGTGCACAAATTGATGGGCTGCACCAATGAAAGAGGACTTAGTAACTTACTCGCCGGCGATAATATTTCGACTGCATTTATCGTTGCTCAGTCGGGAAGCGGTATTTCGGTGCTGCCTGCGGGCCCCAAACCGCCTTCTACTGCCGATCTGCTCAGCGTCGAAAGCTTGTCCCAATTGTTTGCGGGCCTGATCGAACGCTTTGACCATATCGTAATCGACGCCCCACCAATTCTGGGTATGGCTGATGCGCCGATCCTGGCCGCGACAGTCGAAGGCACTGTCCTGGTAGTGGAGGCTGAGGCCACATCGATCAGGGACATCCGCCACAGTCTTGAACGCTTGCGGCTGGTCAACGCTCATGTGCTCGGCGCAATTCTCACAAAGGTGGTCTATCGCCGCCACTATGGCTACAATTATGGCTATGGCTACGGCTACGGCTATGGCAATTCTGATGACAACAGCTAGGCATCCATCTGAGTCATCATTACCTTTCCGAGCATCTTGATTGCTGATGCGCCGCCTCCTTTGCTTTGGTCTTGCGCTTGTACTGGCTGTCATTGTTGGCAGGGATGCGGCGCTGGTACACTGGCGTTCGATTGGGCCGGGCTCCGTTCCCGGGCTTCTGGCTGGTGATGCCGCATTGAGATTGCGCGAAACCGATGGACTGATGACTGACTTGGCTAGGCTTCCCGTCAATGCCCCAGCGATTACTAAGGCCGCCATCGAAGTCTTACGGAGTACGCCGCTCAATTCCGCTGCCCTGCGCAAGTTGGGGGTTGTTGCAAACCTGCGCCGACCAGGCGCCGGGCAGGGCCTTGTCGGTCTAGCCGAACGCGTCTCTCGGCGCGATTTGGACAGCGAGCTGTTTCTGATTGACTGGGCGGATCAGCAAGGCAACTTCGCGCAAACGCTGCGCCATTATGATCATATTCTGATGGTTTACCCAGACCAGAAGGAGAAGTTGTTCCCGCCGCTTGCCAGCGGACTGGCAGAGCCAGAAGTCCGCAAGGCGCTTGTCACTTTCGCGTCCCGGCCTTGGCTCCGCGACTTTGTCATCAATGCGATCGATTACGATGTTGCCCCGACATACCTAATGGATTTCTATGACGACCTGTCCGGGAAAGTTCCCCTACCCGACTTGCAGGATGGCTCGGCTCGTATCATCAAATGGCTGCTGACGAACAATCAATCCGCATTCCTGGGCACATTTGCCGACCGGATCCCGGGCGTGTCTCCGCTCGCGTTCGATCAGCTTGGCTTCACGGCGACCACACTGAATCCGCACCTGCAGCCGCTAAGCTGGCAGTTCTTGCAGAGTGATGCGATTGAGAGCGAAGTCGAAGGGCAAAAGATGACTGTACGCGTGTCTCCGGAACGCGCCGATTGGGTCAGCCTGCGTATGACCTGGCTTAAGCCAGGTGAATACGAAATGATTCAGACAGTCTCCTACTTTGCCAATAGTCCGCGCGCGCACCTTGAATGGCATGTCAACTGCCAAGACAGCAATATACCACCATTGTTGCAACAAGCGCTGTCGCTCGAAAATGCCGGAACCCCGGTTGTGGCCCGAATCAAGGTGCCCGAAGGCTGCCCGGCGCAGGCCTGGCACTTGCGGGCAACTGCCGCTCAATCGCAATTTCCATCGCAAGCGCAGATTGCCGACCTGAAACTGGCACGCCGCTGATGACGCCGATGATCTTTGTGACCGGCGGCGCGGGCTATGTCGGCGCGCATTGCTGCAAGGCCTTCGCGGCGGCTGGCTGGAACGTCGTGGTTTATGACAGCCTCTATCGCGGCTGGCGCGACTTCGCGAAATGGGGGCGGCTGATTGAGGGCGATCTGCGTGATGCCGATGCCCTGTCGGCGGCGCTGGCCGAAGTGCGCCCTGATGCCGTGGCGCACTTTGCGGCGCTTGCCTATGTTGGCGAATCGGTGGGCGATCCCGGCACCTATTATGACGTCAACACCTGCGGCACGCTGAACCTGCTGCAGGCTATGGCGAAGCAGGGTCTGGACAAGATCGTGTTCTCGTCGACCTGCGCGACCTATGGCAGCCCGGAGCGGCTGCCGATAACCGAGGATACGCGGCAAGCGCCGATAAACCCCTATGGCGCCTCCAAACTGTTCGTCGAGCGCATGCTCGGCGATTTCGGCCTTGCCCATGGCTTGCGCTCGGTGGCGCTGCGCTATTTCAATGCCGCCGGGGCCGATCCGGATGGTGAGATTGGCGAGCGGCATGCACCCGAGACTCATCTGATCCCGCTGGCGATTGCGGCGGCCCGCCCCGGTACATCCGCGCTGACCGTGTTTGGTGACGATTTCGACACGCCGGACGGCACCTGTATCCGCGACTATATCCATGTTGCCGATCTCGCCGATGCGCATGTGCTTGCCCTGCGGCATCTGTTTGCGGGCGGCGCGAGCGATGTTTTCAACCTCGGCACCGAGACCGGCACCAGCGTCAATGGCGTGATTGAAGCTGTAGAGAAGGTCAGCGGGGCCTCGGTCCGCCACAGCTATGGCCCGCGCCGCGAGGGCGATCCCGCCGTGCTGGTCGCTTCTGCGGCCAAGGCGCGCGACATTCTCGGCTGGCAGCCGCAGCGCTCGGACATTGCCACGGTGATCGAACATGCCTGGCGCTGGCATCAGGCCGAAAGCGACAGAGCCTAAGCCATGTGCGGCCTCAACGGCATTCTTGCCTACAAGAGCTTGGCCCCGCTCCCCGATGCACGCGAGCTGATCTCGACCCGCGACCACATGCGCCTGCGCGGACCGGACGGCGAGGGCGAATGGTGGAGCGAAGATCGCCGGCTGGGGCTGGGGCACCGCCGCCTCGCAATCCTTGACCTGTCCGAGCGCGGCAGCCAGCCGATGCGCAGCGCATGCGGGCGCTATGTGGTGGTATACAACGGTGAGATCTACAATTTCCCCGCGCTGCGCCGCGAGATCGAGGCGGCAGGGCGCAGCTTCCAGTCGCATTCCGACACCGAGGCGCTGCTCCACCTCTTTGCCATGAAGGGCGCAGACATGGTGCGCGATCTGCGCGGCATGTTCGCTTTCGCGATCTGGGATCAGCAGGCGCGCGAGCTGTTTCTGGCGCGCGATCCCTATGGCATCAAGCCGCTCTACTATGCCGATGACGGCCAGACTTTCCGCTTCGCCAGTCAGGTCAAGGCGCTGCTGGCGGGCGGGCAAGTGTCGCGCGAGCCGGAACCTGCAGGCGTAGTCGGCTTTCATCTGTGGGGCTCGGTGCCCGAGCCCTTCACGCTATTTCGCGGGCTCATGGCGCTGCCGGCTGGCTCGACGCTGACAATTGCGGACGGCAAGGTCGGCGTACCCAAATTTTATGCGCGAATTGCCCAAGTCCTCGCGCAAGGAGCGTGGCATCCGTCTGCCGTGCAAGACCTGCCCGCCATGGTGCGCGCGGCGACGCTGGATTCGGTGCGCGCGCATTTGCTGGCCGATGTTGAAGTCGGGCTGTTCCTCTCGGCCGGGGTCGATTCGGGCGCGCTGCTCGGGCTGATGCGCGATGCAGGGCAGGAAAAGATTCGCGCGATCACGCTGGCCTTCGACGAATTCGCCGGGACCGCCGAGGACGAGGCTCCGCTGGCGGCGGAAATTGCTGCGCTCTATTGCGCCGAGCATCTGGTGCGGCGGATCAGCCAGGCCGAATTTCAGGCTGATTTGCCCTTGATCCTCGATGCCATGGATCAGCCCTCGATTGATGGGGTCAACACCTGGCTAGTCTCAAAGGCAGCGGCGGAAGCGGGTCTCAAGGTTGTGCTCTCAGGGCTGGGCGGTGACGAATTGCTGGCGGGTTATCCGAGCTTCCGCGAAATACCCAAGTGGGTGAACTGGCTGCGCGTGCCAGGCAGCGTGCCGGGGCTGGGCAGGGCCGCGCGCCGCATTGCGAACATGCTGGGACTGGCGCAGCATAAGCCGAAGCTGGCAGGACTGCTCGAATATGGCGGCGACTATGCCGGGGCATATCTGCTGCGGCGCGGGCTGTTTCTGCCGTTCGAGCTGGAGACAGTGCTGGACCGCGATCTGATGCGCGCCGGTCTGGAGCGGCTCGATGTGCTGCCGGGTGTGCGCGCGCTTGCGCTCGATCCCGATCCGGGCTCGCCGACCGCGCGCGTCGCTTCGCTCGAGGCGAGTTGCTACATGCGCAACCAACTGCTGCGCGATGCCGACTGGGCGGGGATGGCGCATAGCCTCGAAGTGCGCACACCCCTGGTCGATTTTGCCTTGCTGCAGGCGCTGGCGCCCGCAATCCCGGGGTTGGCGGCGAGCGAAGGCAAGGCGGCGCTCGCCGCTGCGCCCAAGTTGCCCTTGCCCTCCGCGCTGGTCAGCCGCCGCAAAACCGGGTTTGGCGTGCCGATGGGCGACTGGCTGACTCTCGCTGCGCGCGACAACAAGGGCGCGGCCTCGCGCGCCTGGGGACAGCATGTGCTGGCGCATATGGCGAAAGATGCCCGATGAGGATCCTCATGCTGGCAAGCGATGCACATGGTGGTTATGGCGGCATTGCCCAATACAACCGCGATCTGATCAACGCGCTGGTCAGCCATCCGCAGGTCGAGGAGATCGTGGCACTGGTCCGGGTCATTGAGGAAGCCGATTTCGCCGCGCCCGCCAGGGTCACCTACGACCGCGCGGCGGCAGGCGGGCCTTTCGCATTCGTTCTGCGCACTCTGTATCAGGCCGCCATGGGTGGGCACTTCGATCTGGTGCTGTGCGGCCATGTCAACCTGACGCCACTGGCGCTGCTGGCGCGCCTGATTGCCGGGGCGCGGCTTGTGGTGTCGGTTCACGGCACCGATGTGTGGACCCGGCCACCGCGCCGGGTGACGGGATGGTCGTTGCGCGCGGCGGACTTTATCCTCTCGGTCAGCCGGTTTACCGAGAAGCGCATGCGAACATGGCTGAAGGACCCGATTCCGCCGGTGGTTATCATTCCCAATGCCATCGCCATCGAGCGTTTCGGACCCGCCGAAAAGGATCCGGAACTGGTCCAGCGCCATGGGCTTGCGGGCAAGCGCGTGATCATGACACTGGGGCGGATGGCCGCCAACGAGCGCGCCAAGGGTTTCGACGAGTTGATTGAGCTGATGCCGCGCCTGCGCGAGCTTTGCCCAGATCTGGTCTACCTTTGCGCCGGCGACGGCGATGACCGGGAACGGCTGGAAGCCAAGGCGCGGGCGCTGGGTTGCGAGGATATTGTGGTCTTTACCGGACGAATCCCGGAGGCGCGCAAGGCCGATTATTTCAGACTCGCCGATGCCTATGTCCACCCCAGCCAGATGGAGGGATTCGGTATCGTGCTGCTTGAGGCGCTCGCATGCGGCATTCCTGTGGTCGGCAGCACGGTGGATGCGACCGAGGAAGCTCTGCTCCACGGTGAGCTCGGCTCCGCGGTCAATCCTTTCGATAAAGAAGCGCTGACAGGGGCTATCCTTGGCGCGATAAATCAGCCAAAGCGCGTCCCGGAACGATTGGGCCATTATGCGCACGCAAATTTTCGCGCGCGGGTGGGCGAAGTACTCAAAATGGTGATTACGACGTGAGCAACCCGGTCAACAACAATGAGCTGTGCGGCACAAGCGCGACGGGCAACTATCTGGAAGACTGCAGGGGCTGCCAGCATGAGGCACGGAAATGGGTGTGAAATCTGTCAATGAAACTGCCGGATTCGCAACAGCTGTTCAAGTTCCTGCCGGAGCAAAACGCACACTTGTGCTCGAATCTGGCCGGGCGGAGCGCAACTATTGGTCCGATCTATGGGCATACCGTGAATTATTCCTGATCCTCGGCTGGCGTGATGTCGCAGTGCAGTACAAGCAGTCGGTCATCGGCTTTGCCTGGGCGGTGGTGCGGCCGCTGCTGACCATGGCAATTTTTACGTTTGTCTTCGGTCGTCTTGCGCGGCTGCCGAGCGAGGGCAATGCGCCCTACCCGTTGCTGGTCATGGCAGGCATGCTTCCATGGTTTCTGCTGTCGTCGATACTGTCACAAGGTTCCAGTAGCCTGATCCAGAATAGTAATCTCATCGGCAAAGTCTATTTCCCACGGCTTATCGTTCCGGTTGCCAGCTCGGTTGTAGCAATAGTCGACTTCATCGTGACGCTGGCCTTGTTCTTCGTCATGATGGCAATCTGGCAATATCCGCCCGACTGGCGTTTGATCTTGCTGCCTGTCGCCATTATCGTCGCTCTAGTCGCCGCACTGGGGCCAGTGCTGATGCTTGCTGCGCTGAATGTAAAATACCGAGATTTTCGTTTCATCGTGCCCTTTGTCGTGCAATTCGGCCTCTATATCTCCCCGGTCGGATTTTCCTCCAGTGTCATCCCCGAAAAGTGGCGCCTTATGTATTCGCTCAATCCAGCCGTGGGGGTGATAGACAGTTTTCGCTGGTGCCTGCTCGCAGACGCTGCACCGATCTACTGGCCGGGTATGGGGCTCAGCGTGCTGGTCAGCGTAATCCTGCTTTGGTTGGGTGTTCGGACATTTCGGGCGACCGAAAAGAGCTTCGCGGACCTGATCTGATGCCAGAGCCGAATGAAGCCGACATCGCCATCCGTGCTCAGGGCCTCGGCAAGAAATACATCATCGGGCACCAGTCGGCCGAGCGCGTGCCGACCCTGCGCGACGCCCTGACCCGAAGTGCCAGCGCCATCTTGCGCAGCACCGGCGAGATATTGCGCGGCAAGCCGATAGTGGCCGGCGACGAAACGGAGGAATTCTGGGCGCTGCGAGATATCAACTTCGAAGTCGCGCGCGGCGAGGTTATGGGCATCATCGGCCGCAACGGCGCCGGAAAATCGACGCTACTCAAGGTGCTCTCGCGCATCACCGAGCCAAGCGAGGGGCGGGTCGAGATCAAGGGCCGCGTTGCCAGCTTGCTTGAAGTGGGGACCGGCTTCCACCCCGAACTTTCAGGTCGCGAGAACATCTTCCTCAATGGCGCGATTCTCGGCATGGGACGCCGCGAGATCAAGGCGAAGTTCGACGAAATCGTCGCCTTCGCCGAAGTCGAACGCTTCCTCGACACGCCGGTCAAACGCTACTCGTCGGGCATGTATGTGCGCCTGGCCTTTGCCGTCGCGGCGCATCTCGAGCCCGAGATCCTTGTCGTCGACGAAGTGCTGGCGGTCGGCGATGCCGAGTTCCAGAAAAAATGTCTTGGCAAGATGAAGGACGTTGCAGGCGGGGGGCGCACGGTGTTGTTCGTCAGCCATAACATGGGGGCGATTGAGTCACTTTGTCCGCGTGCCATTCAGCTTTCTGGCGGGCAGGTCGTGAGTATCGGGGCCAGCGGAGTTGTCGTTCTCGATTATCTTGACAGGTGGCGCGCCGAATCCAGCCGCACTATGCAACAACGTCAACTTGAACCGGGTCTGGTCTTTGAAAACTTGCGTACGACAACTGACATTGTCCGAAGTGGTGACGTCTGCGAGATAGAGTTATCTTTTGCTGCCGAAATACCCGGGGTCATCACGGACTGCCAGCTGCTTATTTACTCGGCAACAGGCGTTCGCGTCGCTGCCGTCGATGTTCGAGAATTCGGCATTCTGCCTTTCCGGTATAAGCCAGGCAGGTTCCTTATAAGAGTGAAGATCGAGAGCCTTCCTTTGGTTGAAGGCCATTACTCGCTGGGTGTCGCACTGGGCAGTTCGCAACATGGCGCAACGCACGAGAACTTGTGCGATATCCAAGTAGTCTCTGATTTGGCTTTCAGTACCGTTCGATATCCCGCCAATGTCCGCGGCTTTATCGAACTCGCTGCGAATGCTGAGGTGGTTTCTCTCAAGGAACACCCATGATCGTAGCCGTTCGCCCGCCCGGACCGTTTCCGGGTTCCAGTCTGCTTCGCAACGGAATTTTCGGCGACGATTACGTCCACATTGGCAGTGCCGGCCATTGGTTGAAACCCTACGCAGCGCTCCGCGAGGCTGCGGCGCGCGAGGGCATCACGATGGTGACCGAAGATATGGCCGACCTTGCAGAGGCCGCGGCGCTGGTGATTATCGATCTGCCGAATTCGGCGAATGAACTGATTGCGCTGCGCAAGGCCTGCCCAAATCTCAAGCTCATCCTGCAGACTCTCGAGTCATGCTACGGTCGAGACTGGACCTTCGATCCTGCCAATCACAGATTGTTCGACGCCGTGGTGAGTTACAATGATGCCCACGCGCGCCTCAACAAGTACTTCGTCTACAAGATACCGGCAGGGGGGATCGATGGCTGGTGCGGACCGCTAACTGACAAACCATGGGAAGAACGGCGGCTGGCAGCGATGGTCGCATCGCGCTATACGCACTCGCCGATATTTCCTTTGCGGACGGGAGTCGGCCTTCAGTTGAAGTATGGCTGGCGTTTGAATCCCAGTACCTGGTTGAACTATGTATTTCCCAAAGGCGCGCTGTATCAAACTCGCGACGTGGTTGCCGATGCCATGGCGCTGGCGGCGCCCGATGAATTCGACATATTCGGCCCTTACTGGGAAGATGTCAGTTCTGCGACGACGCGCCGTTGCGTGCGTGGCCTGAATCCCCATTCGAAACTGGAATTCCTTGGTAGCTACCGGTTCACCATCGCCTACGAAAATTGCCGCAATGATAAGG
>Ga0114974_10004086_pt1 | contig 10933 bp, 5 predicted proteins | sample S_130206_EF_Meta_FD_87318 | JGI IMG/M metagenome (GOLD analysis project Ga0114974, IMG submission 87318) | Freshwater microbial communities from Lake Simoncouche, Canada to study carbon cycling - S_130206_EF_MetaG | ecosystem: Environmental > Aquatic > Freshwater > Lake | place: Lake...
CCAGTCGGCCCGCACGTCGACCGCTCCGCGGATGCCACGGAGCAACCGCTCGATCTGCTTGCCGAGGTTCCCGAGCGTGTCGAGGTCGTCCCCGTAGAGGAGCACGGCGACGTCCGACTTCACGCCGGCGACGAGTTCGTCGACGCGCATCTCGATCGGCTGGCTGAATCCGAAGTTCGCCCCCGGGACCGCCGCGGTGAGCGCATCCGACATCCTCTCCACAAGCTCGTCACGCGACACCTCCGCCGGCCACAACCTGCGCGGCTTGAGCATCACCCAGACGTCGGTTTGCTGTACCCCCATGATGTCGTTGGCGATCTCCGGCCGCCCCGTCTTGCAGAACACCGTCCGGACCTCAGGAAACTCACCGAGCACCTTCTCGATCCGGGTCGTGATCGCCACCGAATCCTCGAGGGTCGCGCTCGGCAGGCGCACCACCTCGACGAGAAGATCCCCCTCGTCGAGCCGTGGCATGAACTCCGCCCCCAGGCGCGTGGCGACGGGGATCGTCGCGGCCACCAGCGCGACCGCGCCGAGCGAGATCCACACCGGATGCCAGACGGCAAACCGGGCCACCGGGTGGTAGACGCGGTGGAAGAGGCGCATCAGGAGCGGCTCGTGCTCCGGCTCTTGGCGGAGGAACGTCGCCGCCAGCACCGGCATGAGGGTCAGCGAGATGATCAGCGACCCGAGGAGCGCGAAGAGCACCGTCAGCGCCATCGGGCGAAACAGCTTCCCCTCCGTTCCCTCGAGGAACAAGATCGGCAGGTAGACCACCGCGATGATCAACTCGCCAAACATCGTCGGCCCCCGGACCTCGATCGCGGCGTCGCGGACGATGGCCAGCTTTGATTCACCCGGGGCGGCCAATCCGAGCCGGCGGACGCAGTTCTCGACCATGATCACCGAACTGTCGACGACGAGACCGAAGTCGATGGCGCCCAGACTCATGAGGCTCGCCGAGATCCCCGTCATCCACATCAGGTTCGACGCGAACAGCATCGACAGTGGGATCGCCAGGGAGACGATCAAGCCGGCGCGGACGTTGCCGAGGAGGACCAGCAGCACGCCGATCACGAACAGCCCCCCCTCCGCCAGATTGTGGATCACGGTGTCGAGCGTCCGTGCGATCAGTTCCGAGCGGTCGTAGACGATGTCGATCTCGACCCCGGGGGGGAGCGTCCGCCGGATTTCCTCGAGCTTCGCCTTGGCCGCCCCGACAACGCGCCGGCTGTTCTCGCCACGGACCATCATCACCATCCCCGTCACCACCTCGCCGCGACCGCCACGCGTCACAGCCCCCTGGCGCGTCAATGGCCCGATCGCGACGCGGCCGATGTTGCGGACGAGCACCGGCACGCCCCCCGCGGGGCTGCGCACCACCACCTGCTCGATGTCGGCGACACTCTCGAGGAGCGCCTGGCCGCGGATGAACCGCTGCTCCCCGTTCTTGACGATGTAGCCGCCGCCCGTGCTCTCGTTGTTGCGCTCGAGCGCCGCCAGGACCTCCCCGAGCGTCACCGCTTGGGCACTCATCCGGTCGGGATCGATCTCGACCTGATAGCTCTTGGCAAACCCGCCGTGGGAGTTGATGTCGGTGACCCCGGATACCTCGCGCATCGTCGGAGCGATGTCCCACTCGAGGATGCTGCGGAGCTCCATGAGATCATGCCCCGTGCCGCGGACCTCGAACTGGAGGATCTCGCCGAGCGCGGTGCTGAGCGTGCCGAGCTTTGGGTCGCCATGACCGACGGCGATCCGCCCCTTCGCCTCGGGGAGGCGTTCCGCCACGAACTGGCGGGCGAGCATGATGTCGGTCCCCTCACGGAAGACGATCGTCACCAGCGAGATGCCGAACCGGGAGATGCTGCGGATCTCCTCGACGTGCGGCAATCCGCTCATCGACAGCTCGACGGGATAGGTGACGTAGCGCTCCACCTCCAGCGGCGACATCGTCCCCGCCTCGGTAACGACCTGCACTTGGATATTGACGAGGTCGGGCACAGCGTCGACGGGAATCTGCGTGGCCGCGTACAGCCCTCCCACCGACATGAGGATGAACATCGCGAGCACGAGGGCCCGATTCGACAACGACCATTCGATGAGGCCTGAAAGCACTGCCGTCCTCCCCGCTACCGTCCGACAGACAGACCTTCCGGGCCGCCGGCAGGCTTTCGACAAACCCCGAACGTCGGGATTCCCGTCGGCTACTCTTCTCTCTCGAGGAGCAATTCGCTCTTGAGCACGAACGCGCCCCCCACGACGATCGGCTCCCCCTCCTGGAGGCCTGAGACGATCTCGACGAGATCGCCGTTGTCGATGCCGGTGGTGACGGCGACGCGCCGGTAGCGCCCTTCGGTGAGTGGCTCGAAGACGAACGCCTCCCCCTCGTGCCGCATGATGGCAGCGGCGGGAACAGCCAAGGCGTCACGAACGCTTCCCTGGGGGAGATCGACCCAGACGAACATCCCCGGCTTCAGATGAGCATCGTCGTTCTCGAGCTCGGCCACCAGCGGCACGCTCCGCGATTCGGCCTCGACGATCGCGCCGACATGGTGGACGCGGGCAACGAGCTCGTGGCGCTGGGCCCCCGGCATGTTCACCTTGACCTGCTGCCCCTGGACGACATCGACGGCCGTCCACTCCCGCTCGTGAATCTGGGCCCGCACCCAGAGGAGCGACGTGTCGGCGACGACAAACATCGGATCCCCCTGCTGGACACGCTCCCCCCGGGCCACGAAGACATCCTCGACCACCCCGTCGAAGGGCGTTCGGAGGACGAGCGTGCTCAGCGATTCGGTATCGCCGGGGCTGTCGGGGACGTCCTCGGCGACCGACGCGATCTCGGCGCCGAGCCGACTCCCGACGAGAGTCCGAAGATGCTCCTTCGACACTTGGACGAGCCGATCGGCCTGGGAAAGGCTCGCCCGTGCCCGATTCCTTTCCTGTCGGGTCATGAACAGCGCCTCCTCGCAGGCGGCATCGAAGTTCGCCTTCGCCACCTCGAGGTTGCTCGTCCGTTCCTCGACGATCCGCCCCGAGAGCACCCCGCCGTCCCGCAACTCGCTGGTGTTGCGGTTGATCTTCTCGATGAGGAGGAGCTTGGAGTACGCCCCGAAGATCTTCTCCCGGTTGTTGCCCAGAATGCGGTCCTTGAACATCACCTCGACATCGGCCAGCGGCGGCTTGTTTGCGAGCGTCTCGAGGAGCGATTCGACGTTGTCGGAGATCGTTGTCGACCACTCAGCAGCTTTGATCTCGATCTGCTTGTCGTCCTCGCGACGGCGGACATCGTCCCGGGCCGTGCCCACCGCGGGGCTCGACAGCTCGGCGAGGGAGTCCCCCTTGGACACACGCTGCCGGACCTGCGCAAACACTTCAGAGATGATGCCGTCAACGGGGGAGGCGTAATCGAGCCGGCGTCGCGCGTCGTAGTCGAGCCGACCGGGAACGGTGAGCTGATCGTGCATCGCCATCCGGGTGACCGTCCCCAGTTCGATCCCGGCAGACGTCCGCGATTCCTCCGGGAGAAAAACTTCGGCGGCGAGCGTACTGGCCGAGGCCTTGGCTCCCGCAGCGGCCTGTTCCTCGCTCGGATGTTCCCCGCCGCTGAAGTGGTGGGTTGAGATGTACCACCACGCAAGCCCCCCCACAGCCAGGGCCACACTCCCCCCCAGTCCTTTCCGGAGCTTGGCCAGGATTCCCGCAGGCGTTCGCCCTCCGGGGGCCTTTCCCCCGGGCGTGCTGACCTGGGGGGGGCGGGCGGAACGCTCGTCCTGACTCTCTGCAGTGACGCTGGCGCTCATGGTGGGTCGAACTCCGGTGGACGGCGGGCGATGGAGCCGGCCACCCCGGATTCTACACAACAACGCTCCACTCCTTATACTTCCCGATCCGGTTCCTCATTCTCCAGAGGATCGGGCCCGACGCTCCTGCGGGCCGGATACTCCGACGACACCCACTGCCGCCGCCCCGGTCTCGGACGCGCCGCCGATTCCGGCCGCCCCAAGACTCCCGCCCACCGATGCCCCCCGAGGCTCTTTCATGACGTCCGCCCGAATGATCCGCATTTTCGACACCACTCTCCGCGACGGCGAGCAATCCCCGGGCGCGAGCATGAACCTCACCGAGAAGATGGAGATCGCCCAGGCGCTCCAGCAATTGGGGGTCGATGTCATCGAGGCCGGCTTCCCGGTCGCCTCACCGGGCGACTTCGCGAGCGTTCGGGAGATCGCCGCCACGATCCGCGGGGCCATCGTCTGCGGTCTGGCCCGCTGCAATGACGCCGACATCGACCGTGCGTGGGAGGCCCTCCGCGGCGCGGAACGGCCGCGGATCCACGTCTTCCTCGCCACGAGTTCGATCCACCGGGAATTCAAGCTGCGGATGACCGAGGACGAAGTCGTGGCCCGCGCCGTCGCCGGGGTGCAACGGGCGCGGCAACTCTGTCCAGACATTGAGTTCTCGCCGGAGGACGCCGCGCGCACCGAGCTCGACTTCCTCTGCCGCGTCGTCGAGGCGGCGATTGACGCCGGCGCGACCACCGTCAACATCCCCGACACCGTCGGGTATGCCACGCCCCAGCAGATGCACCGCGTCATCAGCACCCTCCGCGAGCGGGTCCGGGGGATCGACCGCGCCGTGATCAGCGTCCATTGCCATGACGACCTCGGCCTGGCGGTGGCCAACAGTCTCGCGGCCGTCGAAGCGGGCGCCGGGCAGATCGAATGCACGATCAACGGTCTCGGCGAGCGGGCCGGGAACTGCTCGCTCGAGGAGGTGGTCATGGCGTTGCGGACGCGCCGCGACCATTACGGCTGCGAGACGCGGATCGCCACCCAGAAGCTCGTGCCGACAAGCCGGCTCGTGGCGACGATCACCGGGATCCAGGTTCCGCGCAACAAGGCGATCGTCGGCCGCAACGCTTTTGCCCACGAATCGGGAATCCATCAGGACGGCATGCTCAAGGAACGGAGCACGTACGAGATCATCCGCCCCGAGGACGTGGGGCTCGATCGCACCGATCTCGTCCTCGGCAAGCACAGCGGCCGGGCCGCCCTTGCCGATCGCGCCAAGGCGTTGGGCTACCAACTGACCGCAGAACAGCTCCAGACCCTCTTCGACCGGTTTAAGGTGCTCGCCGATCGGAAGAAGGAGATCTACGACGGCGACATCGCTGCGCTCTGCGAGGATCAGTTCACCGATCTCCCGGAGCGATTCACGCTCGTCGGCTACGACCTCACCTGCTCCAGCGGCCAGCCGCCCCGCGTCCGGCTCCGTGTTGCCCAGGGGGGTGAGGAGAGCTCCGTGGAAGTGAACGCCGGGGACGGCCCGATCGACGGCATCTTTCTGGCGATCGAGAAGCTCACCGGCGTGATGACCGTCTGCCGCGACTTCCGTGTCCAGGCGGTGACCGTCGGCAAGGATGCCCAGGCGGAGGTGACGGTGGAGCTTCAACCCGCCGGCGCCGCACCCGGGAGCCAGATCGCCCGCGGCCGCGGCGTGTCGACCGATTCCCTCGAGGCCTCGGCAAAGGCTTTTCTCGCGGCGGTCAACCGGGTTGCCCTCGGCGACCAAACGCGGCTCCACCCCCAGCGGGGCTGAGCGTCCCTCGGGCGATCCAACGCCCCGCCATCAGATCGCCTCGCGGCCGCGCTCGCCGGTGCGGATTCTGACGCATTCGTCCATGGGCAGGATGAAGATTTTGCCGTCGCCGATCTCCCCCTCCTCGCCCGTCCGGCCACCCTTGACGATGGCCGCGATCGTCGGCTCGACGAAGTCGTCGTTGACCGCGATCTGAAGTTGGACCTTGCGGAGGAGATTGACCGCGATCTCGTGGCCGCGGTAGCTCTCGACATGCCCGCGCTGCCGCCCGAAGCCCTGAACGTCGAGGACCGTGAGCCTGAAGACCTCAACTTCCGAGAGCGCTTGCTTGACGCTCTCGAGATGGGCTGGCTGAATGATGGCGATGATGAGCTTCACCGACGGCGTACCTCCGTCACGACAGCCTACCCGCAAACACCTCCCGAGTGGCAAGGGGGCAAGCCACCCCGGCGAGCCGCCCGTCGCCAACGAGCCGGGCCGAGGATCAGCCCCCGGCCCTGAACCCTCCTGAAGACAACCCCGAAGAATGCCCCGGCCTGGGTGAGCTAGGCGGAGTGCCCACCCAAGCCGTTGGGGCATCCTTCTGGATCATGACCGTCGGGGGGCTTCTTCTCCCCCCCGACGGTGAGCGGTGCGGGTGACCACCGCTATTCGGTGCGGATCAGTTGGAAGCCGTGGTAGGCCTCGTTGCCATGCTCGCCGATGTCGAGTCCCTCGATTTCTTCGTGCGGCGAGACCCGCAGGCCCACAGCGAACTTGAGGATGAACCAGCAGATCGCCGAAACCGGAGCGACATAAGCCCCGACGGCGAGGACGCCGAGGAGTTGGATCCAGAGTTGCTCGACTCCACCGCCGTAGAAGAGGCCCGCCTTCGGACCGCCGGCGACCATCGATCCGAACGGTCCGGCAACCACCGATTGCGACAAGTCACTCGAGTTGAAGAGCCCGACGCAGAGCGTGCCGAGGATCCCGCAGACGAGATGGACGCTCGTCGCTCCGACCGGGTCGTCGATCTTGAGGCGATCGAAGAACATGACGGAGAACACAACGATCACACCGGCGACCGCGCCGATGAGCATCGAGGCCGGAACGGTCACGTAGGCGGCGCTGGCGGTGATGCCGACGAGCCCGGCGAGACATCCGTTGAGCGTCATGCCGATGTCTGGCTTCCCGAGAAGGAGCCAAGCGGTGATCGTCGCCGTGATCGTCGCTGCTGCCGCGGCCGAGTTGGTGTTGACGGCCACCTGGGCGGCGAGCCGACCACCATCACCGGCAACACTCATCGTGCTCCCCGGGTTGAAGCCGAACCAACCGAACCAGAGGACGAGGCAGCCGATGAAGGCCAGCGACATGTTGTGGCCGGGAATCGCCTGAACGCGTCCGTCAGCCGAATACTTCCCGATCCGCGGCCCGAGGATCATCGCCCCCGTGAGCGCGGCCCAGCCTCCCACGGAGTGCACCGCGGAACATCCCGCAAAGTCCCAAAAGCCCTTCTGGGCCAGGAACCCGCCTCCCCAGATCCAGTGCCCGGTGACCGGATAGATCACCACGGCCATGAGGAAGCTGAAGAGGATGAAGGAGTGATACTTGATCCGCTCGGCGACGGCGCCGGAGACGATCGTCGCGGCAGTCCCGGCGAACACCAACTGGAAGAAGAACTTGGCCCACAGCGGGACACCGGTCCAACTGATCGAGCCATAGGCACCGGCATATTTGTCACCGACGGCCGGGCTGTTGTCGGCCGCCCCGACCATGAACGAGCCGGAGTTGCCAATCCAGCCGCCGGCATCGGTGCCGAACATCAGATCCCAGCCGAGGAACCAGAAGGCGACCGCCGTGGCGGCGAAGACGATGAAGTTTTTGGAGAGGATGTTGACGCAGTTCTTAGCCCGGGCGAAGCCCGACTCGACGCATCCGAAGCCGAGGTTCATGAAGAACACGAGCATCCCGGCAATCAACACCCAGACGGTGTCGGCCGCCAGCCAGAGGTTCGTCACCATCTCCTCGGTGGTGGGGATGGGGATGGCAGGCGGAGCGGGGGCCGCGTCCTGAGCCATGGCTGTGCCCGAAAGCATCGCCAGGAAGAGGGCCATTCCGACCGTTCCGGTGCCGGCGAGCACCGACGTCAACCGCGGGAGCGATTTGACCATCCGGCTGACGAGCAGGTTGGCCACTGAATCGGAAACACAAAGGGATCGCATGGGCACTCCAGAGGGGTTGCGGTCCGGGACGAACACCTCCGCAGTGTTCGATCCTCGGACGGGGTTCGAAAACCTCCGTGCTTTCACTCAATTCAAACGGCGTGCCAATTGCCCAAGCGATGTGGCGTTAAAGGTCCTGAAAGACTGGAAAAGACTTGGAAACAAGGGCGATTCATTCTCATTAGCGACGGTGACGTGGCGCGAATAGACCGTCTGGCTGGGGCGACCAGTGCCGTCGCGGCGCAGTTTCCGGGCAGAGTGATGCCGAAGTTCCATGCAGGTCGCCGGAACCGGGGGGAGATCGTCGGCCGACGTTCACAGCCGAGCCGACGCACCGTTCCAGGCGGCGACGATCTCAGAGATCGACCGCGAGGGGGGCAATCAAGCTCAAGGGCTGACCACTCGCCGGATGGGGAAAGGCGATCTGCGCCGCGTGGAGCCAGAGCCGCCCGACGGGTGAATTGGGACCGTAGAGCCTGTCTCCGAGTACCGGGCAACCGAGCCAGGCCATGTGGACGCGGAGCTGGTGCGACCTTCCGGTGACGGGATTCAGATCGACTGCCGTCACGCCATCGGGAAGCCCCAGTCCGTCGACCATCACCCACCGGGACGTGGCCGCGCGCCCCAGGATCGGATCGACGCGCTGGCGGGGGGGAGCGGCGGCATCCGGCGCCAGCGGCAGATGGACCACCCCTTCAGGCCCGGGCAGCCGACCGACGACCAGCGCGCGATACGACTTCCGGACGAGCCCCCCCTCGAAAGCCCGCCCGAGGGCGGCTCTGGCTTCGGCTGTCCGGGCGAGAACGAGCAGCCCCGAGGTGTCACGGTCGAGACGGTGGACGGCCTCCGGGCGGGGCTGGTTGGCGAGTTCACCGGCAGCGAGAACGGTGGCCACATCGGGCGGGTCGTGCGGCGTCCGGGCCGGGACACTCGGCATCCCGGGCGGCTTGTCGACCACGACGACATGCTTGTCGAGGAGCAGGATCCGCAAGCCCAGCGTGCCGCTGGCCCGCGAGCCTTCCCGCTCCCGGTCGATCACAGCACACCCAAGCTCTCGACCCATGAGCAGAGCGTTTCCGTCGGCAGCCCGTCGCCCGCAAGGTCCGGGAGGAGGCCGACCGGATAGCCGGCGGCCTCGAGGCGGCGACGGTCGTCGTCGATGCGGTTCACGGCGGCTCCGGGGAGCGATCCGAACAGGACAGACCGGCTCCTGCCAGGCTCGGTTGGGGAAATCGTCGCCTGACGGGGGAGCGTGGCGTCGAGCAGCGCCACTCCGCGGACGGCAGGCCCGAGCGCATCGGCCGCAAGCCAGACGAAGGCGCCACCGGCACCGCTCCCCGCGAAGGCGATCCGCGAAGGGTCGATGGCGCGGCGCAGCCGCAGTCCGTCAAGGGTCCTGGCCAGGGTGGCAATGTCCTCGCGGCCCCACCGCTGAGGGTCGGACGACTGCGGCAGCACGACGGCGACGCCATACCGCGTGGCGGCCCCACGCCACCGTTCGGCCTCACGCTTTGTAGCTTCGTCGAATTCCGCGGCCCGGGTCGGCTTGCCACCGGCGCCACCGGCGGGTTGACCGCAGTAAACAAGTACGCCGAGAGGGGCTTGCGCCGTTGCCGCGGGGAGCACAGCCCACGCCGGCCGGACGATCTCCGCAGCACCGAGTCGCTCGACCGCCGTCGTGGCCGGATCGGCCTCGGTCGTGGGCACCCCGATCGGCACCGCCGTCGGCTGCGTCACCAACGGCACGCCGATCGATTTCGCTTCGCCGCCACGATCGAAGGCCACTTCAACGACCGCGCCAGCATCGAGACCGGCGAGAAATCCGCCAAGGATGGCAGGCGTGGTGACTTCAAGCGGCGCAGGCTCCGCCGCACCTCCATCGGCCTGCTGGCGCACCGAGGTGATCCGGTCCCCCGGCTCGATTCCGGCGCGGGCGGCCGGACCGTCGGGCCAAGTCCATGCCACGCTCACTCCGGGCTTTGCAGCATCACCATCGGCGGGCTTTGCGCCGCCTGGATCACCGGCAGCATCGGGACCGGCACGGCGCGGCACGAGTCCGAGCACGGGTCGACGCCAGGGGGGGAGCGCGGCGACGAGTTCAACGCGCACCGCAATCCTTTCCCTGGCCTCGCCGCGCTCCACGACGAGATCGATCGCATCCCCCGCGTAGAGCGGAGCGATGGCGTGCCGGAGTTCGGCCACACGACTCACGGCGTGACCGCCGGCCTCGACGATCCGGTCCCCGGCCCGCAGCCCGGCGCGGCCGGCCGGCGAATCGGCCCGGCAGGTTGCCACGATGGGGGGAGCCGTGAATGGATCGCGGGACGTGTAGCCGATCCCGATGATGCCAGGGGAGAGCGTTTCCCCCGCCTGGAGCCTGGGGAGAACGCGGAGAATGTCCTCCAGAGGGACGGCGAAACCAATCCCGGAGTCGTACAGCTCCGTTCCCGCCATCATCCCTGCGGTTTCAGCGGGGAGCGGAGCCAGCACCCCGATCACCCGGCCCTCGAGATCGACAAGCGGCCCGCCGTAATTCGCCGGAGAGACGGAGGCATCGGTCTGGACCGCCCGCCCCCAGGCCCGGTTGGTGGCCGAGAGGATCCCCACCCCAACACTCGGCTCGCTCGCACTCCAAGCCCTTCCCAAGACGAGCGTGCCCTGTCCGACCGAGAGAGCCTCACGCGGTACTGCCTCCGTCACCGACAGCGGAGGCATGCCCACGGGCAGATCAATTTTGAGAAGTACCAGACCGCGGGCGAGATCGCGACCAGTCACCCGGGCCACATGCCGGACACCTCCCGGGAGGGTGACCACGGCCTGGGTCGCATCCTTGGGCACGGCAAACGATGTCGCCACCACCCAGCCTTCAGCGCCCACAACGAGCCCGCTCGACGGGCCCGACGCGGGGGAGGCCTCGGCCGGACCACCGAGCCCGGCCTCGGAGACCCCCGCCACCTCGACCCTGACCACGGCAGGCGCCACCGCGGCAGCCGCCGCCCGGAACACTTCCTCCTCCGCGAGCCCCACGCCGTCGGTGTCGTCGGCCAACGCATGCCATCGCGCTGACGCCACGAGTGCCAGCGACGCCAGCAGCGCGATCAACCACATCACGCCTCTGTCGCGGCCCA
>Ga0114974_10004090_pt1 | contig 10931 bp, 10 predicted proteins | sample S_130206_EF_Meta_FD_87318 | JGI IMG/M metagenome (GOLD analysis project Ga0114974, IMG submission 87318) | Freshwater microbial communities from Lake Simoncouche, Canada to study carbon cycling - S_130206_EF_MetaG | ecosystem: Environmental > Aquatic > Freshwater > Lake | place: Lake...
AATGTCCCTGGAACTGCGTTTGTACATAGTAGGCAATTTGCTGACTGCGCCCGGGCTTGGTATAGCACATGACCCAGGCCGGAGTAAATCCCAGCACTCGGCCATTGGTTTGTTTTGAAGTCATCCATAGTGGCAGTTTGGTTGATATCTGTCCCACAACATCAATTACTTGGTCTCGCATGTTCACAAGACTATTGGGATATACCTGTGTGAGTTGTGTGCTGCCATCTGCAGGATCTGTGATAGCATAAGGCAAGTTCACAATTTTATTCACACTGGCACCTGCGGCATTCACAAGATTATCAATTATTTTGCTGTATACCACTTCGTATACCACTTCACCTGTGACAGGATCCAGTGCCTGCGCAGTAGCAATTTCTCCCAGCACAAGATTTTTCCAGTAGTGGTTTTCGTACAGGCTGGCCACATAAGTTTCCAGAGTATCTGGTGCTAGGCCAAATGCATGTTGGTAGATCACACGATGTGATTTGCCAAAGTAAGGATCGTCAATTCTGTAGATATAGTCTGGCACAAAAATTTCTTCGTTATCCAAGAGGTCGGCTATTACCACACGATCATTGGCCGGGGGCATGGCTTCTATCAACAAGTTCTGATAGGGTTTGTTGTACACACGTTGGACTTTTACTGTGAATTCTTTGTCCACACTCACAACATCTCGTGTGCCAATGGCTTTCATGACCGCTGTAAATTCTGCACCCGAGCCACCATATCCTGCTGAGATTGTGATCACTGCCGGATCCGACAAGGTATATCCAGAACCTCCATCATCAATGGCCACAGCAGTTATGACGCCACTGACTATGGTAATTTCACCCACTGTGGCGGTTCTGGCACTGGCACCCACAGGGGTATTAAAAACCAATATAGGCGGAGTCCCTGCGCTGTATCCGGAGCCTCCGTTGCTGACCGTGATTGCATTCACATTGTAAAGTGTCTGTTGAGAGTCTTCTGCATAGGCATTTACTGTAAAGATAAAAGTACTATCAAAGGTGGTTTCTTGAACGGATACATTTCTTGTGACTGCCTGGGTGGCATCAAAGGTTGTGGACCCAAGGTCAATAGCAAATGTGTTGAAAGTCACACGTCCAGAGATTTCTCCCGAATCTAATAACTTTAATCCTTGTGGCAAGAGATTATAAACTCCTGGCACATAGGCATATGGCAGTTGGGCAATACTGGCACCTGGCTTGAGACGATATTTCAGTGTGCGGCCACCTGTGTTAGCCGCCTCAATTACCAGCATACTGGTGGCACCATTTTCAATAGATCCAAGGTCACTTGGAGTAAACCAAACAACTTCAGCATTGGCAGTACCAGAGATAGTGAGCATGTATGGATATGGATCACTGGCCACAATTAAATTGGCAGTTAAAGAACCAGCCGCGGTGGTTAAAGGTACGGCGGTGGTACTACCAAGATTGTTGGTTATTGTAAATTCTGTCGCGCTCACTTGTTCAAGCACATAGTAAACTTGAGTTGCTGACGCAGTTACGCCGCCAAAACTGGTTCCAGTAAACACAATAGGTTGTCCAGTTTCAATTTGTGCGGTGCTGTCACAAGTGATTATGTTTGTATTGAACGTAGTGGCAGTACAAGAGATCGGTGTTCCTACAAAATCGGCCTGATATGCCACAACGTTGAAACTGTACTCAATGCGGGTAACACCCTGATCGGGGATATATCCATAGTACCAACCCGAATTGGGATCAATTGCCAGACCCGGTGGCAACCCTGATCCTATGTTGACGCTGATAGCGTATTTGAGATCGGGTGTGTCATAGTCGTTGGCAATAAATTGATGTGCATAGTAGTTGTCGCCACGCACAGTACCCAAATTCTCAGGCAATGAATTTACAATGAATGGTCTACGTTCCGTTGTTTCGTCAGAAGTGATGTTGGAATTGTCAGCGGTAATTTGTGTGGTGCTGGCGTTGAGAGTCTCTCGATTGTAAACATAAAAATTAAAAGTTCTCAAGTCAGTGGTAATACCATCAGTGACCTGTAGAGTAAATTGATAATTTTTGTTGATGGCACTGGTGAGGAAATCATAAGGATAAACATTATCTGGTGTGAGATCGTAGCCAGGCGGCTTGTCAACATTCACAGCCGGTTGGATATATCCCGAGATCAGTCCTGTGGGACCAACTGAAACTTCTCCAGGCAATTCACCACTCACTAGGGTGACCACACTAGGTGTATTAGGACCAACATTGTCAATCAAAATTTGAATATCTAATCTATCACCGTCGTAATAGGTGCCAAGATTGCTAGGCGAAACAAACACAGGTGCGTTGGTATTGATCACCGTGAGAGTAAATGTTCTATCTCTGATGCGATCAACTGCACCTGTTGAAGTTTGAGTATAGGCTCTGATGGTAAACTTACTGGTGATATCTCGATTGACATCAAAAGGTACCCCTTGCAAGCTGGCCAAGGCCTGTGGCACACCTACAATTAACCCGTTGTCACTACATTGTATACCAGGGGGTAGGGAGCCTGCAATCAAACTATAGTACACATGTTGTCTAAACACCGCAGTCATTGTGCCCGAGTCTGTGGTCAATGCAACTGGAGTGGAACTAAATTCTGTATCTGTAATGGTAAACTCTGTGTCACTGACCACTTCCAGCACAAAATATCTTACTGTAGAACTGATGCCACCAAACACAGTTCCAGAGAATATGACATTGAGTTCAGGGTACAGTCCCTCGGTACTGGTACAGGTGATGCGATTTGTCACTGACGATGTAGCAGTACAAGTGGGCGTGTTAGGCAATGCATCTGCGATTGTCAGCAGAGTATTTTGATAAAACACTCCCTCGGGTATGTTTCCCAAACTGCCAGCAGGAGTGATCCAAACAGGTTGACTCATGTTTTATTTTACCAAGGAGCAGTATCGAATGCTATACGATACCAAATTATAGTAGTAGCATCGTATTCATACACGCATACATACAGATACTCTTGATCATATGCGATCATGCCCGGAACATCACCGGCTTGACCGCTAGAAGAAACAGGGGGTGTGGCTTGAACATTATTATAAAGTTCTGTGAAGTTACTGTTTATATACTGAAAAGCTGTGCGCAATGGAGTACCTTGCCCATCGTTGGCAACATTCCCCACATTGATTAATAGTTGTGTCATAAATTTGCAGTCCTAGTGCTGTATTTACCAAACTTTGTGTCCGGGCTTGTGAACCCGACCTGTCGCTAAATACACGGACTCGGAGTTATCAATGTCATATATTATCAACAACAGCCGCGGAAATGTAGTTGCTATCGTCGCAGACGGTACCGTTAATACCACTGCCACAGATCTGGCCCTGGTGGGCCGTGCTTTAACAGATTACGGCACTTACGAAAACGAAAACTATGTATATTTGTTGGAAAACTTTGCCAACTCAACTGAACCACTGCAACCAATCTTGGGACAACTTTGGTACAACAGCGCCACTGATGTTATTTCGTCATACAGCACTGCCAATGCCTGGGTGGCACTGGCCACCCAAGATTACGTACAGTCTCAAAAAATAAGTCCTGCGTTTACTGGAGTCCCAACTGCACCCACTGCGGCGGCTGGAACATCAAACACACAAATTGCTACCACTGCGTTTGTAAGCCAAAGCCCACAATTTACTGGCGTACCCACTGCACCCACCGCCGCCGCGGGTACAGCAACAACTCAGTTGGCTACCACAGCATTTGTTACCAGCAGTCCACAATTTACTGGCGTACCCATAGCACCCACTGCCGCTCAAGGTACAGCAACAAGCCAACTGGCGACCACACAATTTGTCACTGCCAGTCCGCAATTTACAGGTATACCAATTGCACCCACTGCCACTTACAATGACAATTCTGTTCAGGTGGCTACCACTGCATTTGTACAAGGTGAAAAGGTTAGTCCTGCATTCACCGGCACACCTACTGCTACTACCGCTTCTTATAATGACAATTCAACAAGAATTACCACCACAGCGTTTGTACAAGGTGAAAAGTTTAGTCCTGTATTCACTGGAGCACCCATAGCGCCCACTGCCACAATCGCAGTAAGCAACACACAAATTGCTACCACAAGATTTGTGACTGACTGGACCAATGCCTTGCCTACTATGAGTCAGCAGAATGCTAATGCTGTGGCTATCACCGGCGGCACAATCGTAGGAATCACTGACTTGGCCATAGCCGACGGAGGTACAGGCGCCAGCACAGCCGCTGGTGCTAGAACAAATTTACAATTGGGTAATATTGCTGTGATGAACACCAGCAATGTGGCATTCACTGGTGGTACGATGAATAATGTGTTTATTACCAGTGGCGAAATTACTGGACTTATTATTCCGATGGCTGTTGCCGATGGCGGCACCGGCGGAACTACCGCTGCCAGTGCCAGAATCAATCTTGGACTTGGTACTATGGCAGTACAGGATGCCAACAATGTGGCTATCACAGGCGGATCAATTTCAGGATTAAGTTCACCTATTGATATTGCTGATGGCGGCACTCGCGCAAATAACGCCAGTGATGCAAGATTAAATCTTGGTCTAGGTAGCATATCAACACAAAGTTCAACTGCGGTAACCATAACAGGTGGTACTGCGACTGGATTGAGTAGTTTTAGTACCAGTAGCGCAACCATCACCGGAGGATCAATTACCGGGATAACTCCACTGGCAATAACCTCCGGCGGCACCGGATCCAGCACAGCATTGGATGCTAGAACAAATCTTGGCGCAGCTGCCAGTGCTACTATAGTAACTGCTGGTGGCGGTTTGACTGGCAGCGGCACTTTGGCAGCCAATATTACTTTGGCCATTGCTGCCAATTCCAATGGATATGGCACAAGATATGTTTCAACCTCAGCACCCACAGGTGGATCAGATGGCGACATTTGGTATCAAATTTAATTAAAATATGGCAATAGTAGTTAGACCAGCCGGCTATACTGGCTCACTTCAACGCATGATTTGGACCCAAGGCAATGCTGTTTCAGCAACCGCTTACCTTTGGGGTGGTGGTGGAGGTGCTGGCGGGGCAGACAGTGCTTCCGGCGGCGATGGTGGTGGTGCAGGATTCTCTGTAGTAAACTTTACTGTCAATGAGGGCGATACCATTGAGGTTGCAGTTGGTGGTGCAGGCGGTGGTGGGCAAAGTCGTACAGGCGATGCGGCAGGGGGAAATGCAGGTGCTAGCTATGTTGCAGATTACCAATTCAACACTCGCGACGCGGTGACCTCTCCTCCGGTGTATCCACAGTTTAATTCAGCATATTGTACATTTTTAAACACTTACGGCGTATGGGTCAATCCAACCAGTGCAGCTGTGTTTGACCGAACATACACTGTGAACTTTCCCACCACTGGCAACTACCAATTTACTGCATGTGCAGACAATTCTGCAAGATTTTTTATCGATGGAGTAGAGGCTTTTTATGCTGACAACTTTGCCGCCCCTTGGACCATTGGCTACCCAGTAACTGCTGGCAATCATTCCTTGCGCATTTTAGGAAACAACACAGGAGGCCCGGGTGCTGTGGCCCTGACCATTGGTGGCGGTGCCAGTTACAGTGGCGGTCGCGGCGGCAATTCAGGTCCTGCCGGCAGCTCTGGTGCGGGTGGCGGCGGAGGTGGTGCCACTGTGTTAGTTTTAAACAGCGCAGTAATTGGTATTGCTGGCGGCGGAGGTGGTGGCGGCGGCGGCGGCAATTCAGGTGCCGCCACCGGCGGAACAGCACCAGGGCCCAATGGCCAAGCCGCAGGTGAAAATGCCGGACAAAACGGCACCAACAAAGCCGGAGATGGCGGTGGTGGCGGTGGTGGCGGCGGTGGCTATGCTGCCGGCAATGGCGGGACCACACCCGGTGGTGACCAGGGCGGCTATGCAGGCTATTATGCATCAAGTCAAGGAGCCACCACTGCCAATCCAACTGGCAGGACTCCTGGAGGCACTGGTAATCAATATTGGTCCGGTGCAGGTCGAGGTGGTGCAAGCAACGGGGGACTTGGTACTACCGGTTTTGCCGTGCTTGAATTTGATGTTTCGGGTATATTTGTACATAATGGTGGTTCGTTTAAGCCTGTAAATGCAACCTACATCAAGGCCAATGGCACATGGAATCCAATAAAATCTGTCTATCTCAAACAGGGCGGCGCCTGGATACCGATTAATGGATCCTATGCTCCGATATTTGAAAATGTGCCTGACAGGTTTGGAGTAAATCCACGTAGCGGTGTACAGGAAACCCAGGGCGGCGAGGTCACCAACCCTGGTGGCGATCCTGGTGGCTCAGACGGTGGTGGCGGTGGCGGCGGCTGTTTCTTGGCAGGCACACAGATCATCATGTTAGATGGCACCTTCAAATCTATTGAAAATATTGTGGCAGGTGATGTTGTGTTGGAGGCGTTGACCAACCGGCCTGCACGAGTGCTTGGAGTCAAGACTCGAGCACATGATATCAACAAGTGGGTGTTCTCGTTAGACCAAGAAATTGAGCCATATATCACTGAAGAACATCCTTGGTATGATAACAACAATCAACTGTGCGCCATCAGTGATTTAGCGACCACACTTGCACCTTGGCTTGGTCCAATCAACATTGTTGATGTACCTAATAAAAAGAAAATCACCGCGGCGGTTACGGTATACAACCTGATGTTAGAAACCGGTGAAAGTCATTATGCAAATGGTGTTCGAGTCAACAACATTGTCAAAACTGGCGGCAGTTATGTTTTGGTACAAAAAGGATTCTTAGATCAAACCACATACGAAAAATATGTGCATAACTTAGAAAATCAAACAGTAAGTCCTGCACAACAAACTTTGATTTTCAATTACGTACTCAAATTAACCAATTATGTATTGCAAAATAACAATATTCGTAGTAAACTACTGGGTAAGTCACTGGCATGGGCATTAAAAAACAGAGATACTGTGTATCCATATCTCAACAAGTGGTTCAAGAGTAGACTGCGTCAGTGGATATTTAGAAAGAAAATATGAAGATTAGATTTACAGCAAGTTTATTGCCGCTGAGTCCCTTGATAAGATTGTTCACGTGGAGTCGAGTAAGTCACTGTGAATTTGAATTCAGTGATGGCATACAGGTGGTTGCAGCCATGGAGTCGGCCAAAGTCATTGCCACAAGAAATAGAAAATATCGTTGGGAATACTATTACCAACTGGACATCACTCAAGAACAAGAACAAATCTTACGTGACTGGTGCAAAGAGGAATTGGGCAAGCCCTATGATTACACCGCATTGGCTCCATTCAATGTGCTGATTCCTAGAACTAAAAAATTCTGGAAAGATCACAAACAATGGATGTGTTCAGAATTTTGTGCCATGGGATTAGAAAAAATAGGATTCAAATTTTTCGATGACGACTGTAAGAAAGTCAAACCTTCAGATTTGTTTGACGCCATAAAAAATTGCCCCAAGGCAAAATTAGTAAAGGAATAATATGTTTTCTGTAGAAGATTTAACCAACAGATTTAATACATTGGATGTTGAAAGCAGATCGTTGGTGTTTGAACAACTGACACGAAACGCTGATTTTTACAACAAAATCATGCCCAACACTCCGCTAATTCTTTATATTCTAGGTGGCGAAAAAGCAGTGGCACCTCGGGATCATGGGCCCATCATTACCAGTTACAAAGCCTGGCTGGCTGATCCTGCAACTCAGGCTAAATTGAAAAACTAGATCCGCAACCACATGTGGTTTGTGCTTGTGGATTGTCAATCACAAAACTGGCGCCCATCAAGTCTTCTTTGTAGTCAATTGAAGCACCTTGCAAGTATTGCATGCTCATTGAGTCTATCACGACCCGGACATCTTCGTAGGCAAAGTCAAAGTCATCTTCGTTTTGAATTTCTTCAAACGTAAAGCCATAACTCATGCCCGAGCATCCGCCACCCTGCACAAACACACGTAGCATGAGATTGGGATTGCCTTCTTCGGCCACCAACTCACGTAGTTTGGTCACTGCACCTGATTGTAGTTTCATTATAGTCTTTCGTTACAAACGTCCCAGTCAATGATCTTCCAGATATTGTCTAGGTATTTTTCTTTGTCGCTTTGATAGTCCAAAGCCCAGGCATGTTCCCACCAGTCCACCAGTACACAGATGTCGGTGCGCACAGCATGATTGGCAATGGTCTTGATGTCGCCGCCGGTACTCAAGTAAACCCAACCAGATCCTTGGATCTTCATTGCGGCTTCTTTGAACGCTTCTCGGAAGTCTTCCCATGTACCAAACTTTTCTTCTATCAGCGCGAGTACAGCACCACGGGGTCGATTTGCACCCTTGGGAGCCCGAAGCTGAGGGAAAAATTTATTGTGTAGAAAACTGCCAGCACGATTAAAATCCGCATTGCCTTCTCCTGCATTGTAGCGTTTGGCGTAGCCTTTTGCTAAATGCTCAAAATGATAGTTGATGGTTTCCTCACTCATTACAGGTTCAAGGTCTCGAACACCGTAAGGAAGAGGGGTGGTTTCCAGTTTTGCTGGGCGGGTGCTTGCTTCTACAAGATTGATGTGGTTGCGTAATTCCATGTTGTATTTATTTCGCTAGGAACGCCAGCAGTCTTTGTTGGTAGTTGGCAAATCGATCTTGATATCGTTTTTTAACATCTGCAATATCTAGGGTATTCAACGTTTGTTGTTGTAGTTCTTCAAAATTATAGCCCAAATTTTGCATACCAACAATATCAAATCCACCAATTTTCAAGCGTCCTGATTGCCATGATCGAGTCAGCCATTTTCGACTGATCCTCTCACTGTCTTGTCGAGTTAGTCCCGTATTGTTGGTCCATTCCATGGTGTTTGGTTCAGTCGTGTAACCATATTTCTCAGGGTCACGAGTGATTTCACTAGGCCAACTTGTGTCTGTTTTGTTCAAGCTCAAAGGTTGAAGATTAAATGTGTCTATTAAATCATCACGATCGTGAAGCCAAGTCATCCAGTCATCGATTGTTTCTTCACTTTCATGTGGTAAGCCAGCAATGAGACTTGCATGAAAGTTACAACGATCTCCCATGATCAAGCGCATGGATTCTATTGTGCGTTTTACTGATTCTGGATCGCTTTTTTTTCCTACCGCTCGAGCGGATTTAGCGTTTAGAGTTTCTATTCCAAGAAACGCTGACTGCATGCCCATGTCAGCCAACAATTGAATTTGTTCAGGAAATCGTTCAATCAAGTCCAACCTAATGTAGCAGAAAAACTTCACGTCTACACCACTGTTTTTTATGGCCTGATGAACATCTTGCAGTTTGGCTGTGGACTCGTTAAAGGTATCATCCACAAACATATATTTAGTAATACCAAAATTTTCATAGTTGTTGGCAATTTCTCTAGCCAACACATCCACATGTTTGTGATAACTGGGATCATTCTTGGATCTACCCAGCAATGGAAACGAACAAAATTTACATCTAAACATACAGCCACGACTGGTCTCTAGTGGCAAAACTTCATTGGGTGCAAAACAATCACTTTTGTGATATTGTGTTTGACTTTTTTGCGCAAAATCAAAATTTGCTCCAGCCACATCATACTTGATGACTCGACAATTGTTTTCTAAACTGAATGGTATGTGTAGATCGTGTTTTAACTTGTGCAAGGTATCAGCAATGTATGAGTCGGCAAATCCTTGCACCACATAGTCAACTCCGGTTACATCTGGTTTAAGATCATTAAGCGAGATACTAGCCCAGGCGCCGCCATAAAAAATTTTGGCTCTGGGATTTAATTTTTTTATTCTTTGATTTATCATCCTGATTGTGTTGTGCGACACTGGCCATGGATTCAAACTCTCATTTTTGAATTTGAGATAATCATCAACATTGTCAACAGATTCAAAGACTCCGGTTCCTTGACTGAAAAAAGTGCCACTGTATCCAACAAAACAGGTTTGATCACTTATGACAGATTGTAACAATCGATCAAATCCTCGTAGGTCTTGAAACCATTGACTCAAGAAATCGATTACCAAAACTGAATATCCTTGGTCACGCAGTTCTGTGGCCAAACGATAGGCCCCAAGGGGCCTAGCATGCCATATTCTTGCTGTCATGTCTGTGAAAAATACAGCATCAAACTTCATATGATTACTTTCTACGCACAATACGTCCTTTAGTAAGATCGTATGGGGAAAACTCCATTTCAACTCGATCTCCCAACAGTACTTTGATGTTGTTCTTGCGCATACGTCCACTCAAGTGTGCTAGAATCACGTTGTTGATGTTGTCAAGTTTTACCCGGAACATGGCGGCCGGCAGTACCTCTTCAACCCGACCCTCCATGTTAATAATATCTTCTTTTGCCATTAAATTACTTATTGGAAATCCAGGGTGGCTGTGACCTTTCGGAGTCTATCAAAACGGAAACTGCGCCACTCTTGTTTTTCTAAATCAAAAACTCGAATACTGTGCGGATCAGGTTCCTTACGAGGCTTCCGACTTTCACGCACAATACCATCCACTGGTGCAGTGGTTGATACCGGCTTTGCCACACTAACTGGAATTCTTGAGTGATCTAAAGTACACAGCATGTCACGGTCAGTGCCGTCTGCTTTGGTAAACGTTATGTTGATTTCACTGTTTTGTAAAAGACCACGCACCCATTCACGTATCTGTTCTTTGATTTGATCATCACCTTCTTGATACTGAGTACCCGGCACACCTCGAAGCAAGCGCACCACTTCATCTTTTTCCCACATACCACCCATTTCAAAATCTCCTTTATAGGTTAATAAACGTTTTTTAATCATGCCCACTTCAGTAAAAATATCATGTACTTCTGTTCATCCACAATGCGGACTTCACGCTGGAATCCAAATATGGTATCATCCGAGGGTAGCAGTTGTATGCCCCAAGTGTCTCTAAACCATGTGATTGTGTCTGC
>Ga0114974_10004096_pt1 | contig 10922 bp, 3 predicted proteins | sample S_130206_EF_Meta_FD_87318 | JGI IMG/M metagenome (GOLD analysis project Ga0114974, IMG submission 87318) | Freshwater microbial communities from Lake Simoncouche, Canada to study carbon cycling - S_130206_EF_MetaG | ecosystem: Environmental > Aquatic > Freshwater > Lake | place: Lake...
AGGGCGCCGCTCGTCATGGCCCCCAGGCCGAGGAACAGCGTGAGGACGTAGAAGGCGCCGATCGCCGCGATCCCCACCACGGTGCTCTTTCGGGCGGCGGCGGCATCCTTGACGGTGTAGTAGCGGATGAGGATGTGGGGGAGCGACGCGGTGCCACAGAAAAGCGCGAGCATGAGGCTCGCGAAGTCGAGCTTGTCGGCGAGCTTGCCCGTCGTGAGCCCCTTGAAGTAGCCCCCCGGCTTGAGGAGATCGGTGCCGGCCCTCTCCGTCGGCGTGTAGACGGTGTGCGAGCCGGAGGCATCAGTCAACTTCTTCCCGCTCCAGGTGACGATCCGGGAATCTTCGAGAACGGAGAGGTATTCAAGCGGCCCGAGGGGCCCGGTCGTGGTGGCGCCGCCGTAGCGTTCGGGGAGCGCAGCGAGGGTGCCCACGGGGCGGAGATCGTGGTCGCGGGTCTGCGGCTCACCGTCGACGAGGACGCGGCCTTCGGGAGTGACAGAGCGCGTCTGCGGCTCGAGGCTCCCGGTGTTCACCGTCAGCCCACGGGCGAGGATCATCGACGTCAGCACGCCGCAGAAAAAGACGAGGAGCGATCCCTTGATGAACTGCACCCACGTCGTCGACACCATCCCCGCGGTGACGACGATCAGCGTCACCGCAATGCCGACGAGGATCACCCCGACCGCATGGGGAAGGCCCAGCAGCGGCACGATCAAGTCGCCGGCGCCCACCATCTGCGGAATGAGATAGAAGATGCTCACGACGAGCGTCGAGATCGCCACCGACAGCTTGATGCCACGGCTGTTGTATTTCGCGTCGAGGGCATCGGCAAAGGTGAACTTCCCCAGCGACTTGATCGGCTCGGCGATCACAAACAACGCGACGATCCAGCCGGCCAGGAACCCGATCGAGTAGAGGAAGCCGTCGAAGCCATGGAAGGCGATCATCCCGCAGATGCCGAGGAAGCTCGCCGCCGAGAGGTAATCGCCGGCGAAGGCGATCCCGTTGATGAACCAGTGAATCTCGCCGTGGGCAGCGTAGTAGCCCTTGGCCGACTGCCCCTTCCTCCCCAGCCAGAACGACAGGCCGACGACGGCAAGGACAAAACTGGCGAAGATCGCGATCGCGACAGGAGATGATTCGTAGAGCATCGGGAGTCTCGGAAACGGGCGGCAGGCGGCAGAACGGATCGGTCGGGGCGGGGATCAGCGGCGCTCGCCCCGCGGGGATTCGACCACCCTGCAGGCCACCATGTAGACCACCGAAAGGAGGAGCGCCGCGGCAATCAGGCCGAGCCCGGAGGCGATCGCAAGATTCACGCCACCGAACGGGCGGCTGGAGAGGATGTCGGGGCGGAAGAGCACCAAGGCGATGAACCCGAAGTAGAGGATCACGTAGATCCAAAACAGCCCGAAGCCGATCCTTGCCGCCCGCCCGGGCCCATCGCTCCCCCGTTCTGAATTGTTTGCCACGTCCCGCCCCCATGGATGCCGCGGCGGACTGCCGGCGACCGCGCGAGTATACCCCGCGTCCGGGCTCAGGGTTTTGCCGCCGGGGTGGCGGCGTCGGCGAAGGGGAGGGGCCACTGCGGATCGGGGCGATGCTCCCGGTCGAGGAGCCGTTCCATCCTCGCGACGACGTCGGGCCGCGCCGCGGCGACATCGTGCGCCTCCGCGGGATCGGCGACGAGGTCGTAGAGCTCCGTCGGCGCCGCCAGATCAGCCATCTCCCTGCCGAGGCCGCGCCGCACCACCTTCCAACACCCCTCTGGCGAGACCTCGAGCGCCGTCTGCCAGAGTCGCTCGGTGAGCTCGCGATAGAGCGTGCGGGTGGGGGGAAGCGGTGCTTCACCGAGCAATGCGGCGGCGAGGCTCTGGCCGTCGAGCGGCGCGGGGCGCGGCGCGTCGGGCACCGCGAGATCGAGGAGCGTCGGCAGCCAGTCTTCGCAGCCGGTCGGGGTGTCGATCGAGGCGCCGGCCGCGATCCTCCCCGGCCAGACGACGACCGCCGGAACGCGCAGTCCCCCTTCGTAGGGCGAGCCCTTCCAGTCGCGCAACGGCCCGTTGCTCTTCATTCGATCCGTGACAACGCCGCCGGCGCCGGGAAAGGTGGCGCCGTTGTCGCTCGAGAAGACGAAGATCGTGTCGTCGGTGAGACCGAGTTCGTCGAGGGTCGCGACGATCTTCCCCACTTCCCGGTCCATCCGCGTCACCATCGCGGCGAGCGTGGCCGCTGGCTCGGCACAGGGGACGTAGCCCTTCCCACCGAGATACGGCGTCTCGGCGCGAAAGAAGCGGCGATGTCGCTCGAGCGATGGCTCGTCGGGAGGCACCTGGAGGGCGAGATGGGGAAGCGTCGTCGGCAGGTAGAGGAAGAACGGCCGATCGGCATGCTCACGGAGGAAGCGCACCGCCTCGTCGCCGATCCGGTCGGCGGAGTAGGTCGTGCCTCGGAAGCGAGCGAAGTCGGCGGCCGTCGGAGCAGGATCCGCTGGGAGCGTCGCCGTCACCGGAACGGGCGGATTGTCGAGCGGCACCTTCGTGCGGTTGTCCCAAAGAGAAGTGGGATAGAACGAGTGCGCGTGGCGCTGGCAGTTGTAGCCGAAGAAACGATCGAACCCCGCGGCGACCGGATCGGACGGGCTCCCTGGCGGCCCGAGCCCCCACTTCCCGAAGCCACCGGTGGCGTAGCCGGCAGCGTGGAGGATCCCCGGCAGGGTGACGGTCCCCTCCGGCATCGGCCGCTGCCCCTCCGGCTGCACCTCGCTGTTGCTGCGAATCGGGGCATGGCCGGGATGAAGCCCCGTCATGAGGACGCATCGGCTCGGCGCGCAGACGGCGCTGCCGGCCCAGTGCCGGGTGAGCCTCGTGCCTCGCGCAAACAGGCTATCGATGTTCGGCGTCACGGCATGGGGCGACCCCAGGGCGGCCACGTCCCCCGTGCCGAGATCGTCGGCGAGAAAGAAGATGATGTTCGGTGGGCGGGGCTTTCCCACGCTGACCTGCGCTTCGAACGCCGTCTTGAAAGGATTTTCAGCCGGCCCGTCGAGATCCTCATTGACGAGATCGGGCTGGATCGACTCCCACCAGCGGTCGTAATCCCCGGCGAGGCGCGCGACGATCGCGCCGTGAGCCGCCGCCACATCGTGCCTCTCCGCCGGATCAGCGAGCACATCGAAGAGCTGCCAAGCATCGGCACGGTTGTCGACGTTGACGAGGCTCCATCGCCCTTCGCGGATCCGGCAGTGGCGCCACTTCGCCCCGGCCACCCCCCCCCGTTCCCAGCGGCCGAGATGGGTGACAAGTGGCCGGTCGGGCCATGGAGCGCGAGCGTCAAGGAGGAGGGGGACGAGGCTCCGCCCTTCGAGTCGCACGGCCACATCCGCAGGGATCGGTGCCCGGGCAATTTCACAGAGCGTGGGGAGGAGGTCGACATGGGCGACGAGCGCCGGCACATCGATCCCCACAGGGAGCGTCCCGGGCCAGCGCCACAGCGAGGGAACGCGCGTCCCTCCGCGCCACACGCTCCCCTTGGCACCGCGCATCGAATCATTGAAGACGCCGGCTCCCGTCGCCGTGCCGTTGTCGGTGGTGAAGATGAGGAGCGTGTCCTCGGCGAGCCCCGAGGCCTCGAGCCGATCGAGGAGCCGGCCGACGTTGGTGTCGATGTTCTCGATCATCCCGTAAAACTTCGCCACCCGGTCGCGCCCCGCTTCGTCGAGCAGCCCGGCCTCCGCGAGGCGGGTGCGGGGGCCGGCGTCGGAGCCCTCCGGGCAGTCGAGCGGGTCGTGCGGCGCGTTCGGCGTGATCAGGCAGAAGAACGGCTTATCCGTGCGCGCCATCGCCTCGATCCACTCGATCCCGGCAGCGAAGAACAGATCGGTGCAGTAGCCGCGCCGCTTCACGAACCGGCCATCCTCACGGAGGACCGGGTCGACGTAGCGGTTTCCCGGCACGTCGCCACAACTGCCAGGAAAACTCTGCCCGATCCCTCCGGCACCGTGGATGACGCTGCGATCGAAGCCGCGCTTGTCCGGCTGGTGGGTCTCCTCGTCCCCGAGGTGCCACTTGCCGAAGATGCCGGTGGTGTAGCCGGCTCCGCGGAGCAGCTGCGGGAGGGTCGTCGCCGACAGGGCGAGCCGCTCCCGCTCGTGGATGGTGTGGGTGACGCCCGAACGAAACTCATGCCTCCCCGTAAGGAGCGCCGTGCGGGTCGGGGAACAGGTGGGGCTGACGTGATACTCGGTGAACCGCACACTCTCGCGCCACAGCCGGTCGAGATTCGGGGTCTTGAGGATGGGGTTGCCGTGGGCGGCGAGGTCACCGTAGCCCTGGTCGTCGGTCATCACGACGATGATGTTCGGGGGCCGGCTTCGGGCACCGCCAGGGGGGGCCTCGTCGAGCTTTCCGGCAGGGCGGACCTCGCTGCCGGTCACACCGGTGAGCCGGTCGCCGAGTTCTCCGCGCAGGCGCAAAGCCGCGGCCTCGAGCCCGGCCACGACCTCGGGATGATCGGCCGCCACGTCGATCGTCTCTCCCGGGTCGGTCTCGAGATCGAAGAGCATCCGTGCCACCGGCAGCGGCCGGTATTTTGCCGGCACCCCATCAGCCCCCGAAGCCGCCCCCGGAGCCACGCCGGCGAGCGTCCGTGCCGTATGTGGCAGGAGGAGTTTGTATCGCCCCCGACGGACCGCCTGGAGCTCGTTGTCGAGATACCAAAAGCCATACTCCCGCTCGGCGGCGACAGCGCTCGCCGCGGGCTCGCCGCGGAGGAGACCGCTGATGTCGTGGCCGTCGATCCGCCGGCCGTCGACCGTGCACCGACCATCGGCATCGACCGGCACCGGCTCCCCGGTAAGACGGAGCACCGTCGGGAGAAGGTCGATCGTCATAGCCGGCGCCGTGCAGATGCTCCCCGCGGGAATCACCCCCGGCAGCCGCGCCAGGCACGGCACGCGCACCCCCCCTTCGAACACCGTCCCCTTCCCCTCACGGAGAAGCCCGGCGCTGCCGGCATGATTGCCGTAGGAGAGCCAGGGGCCGTTGTCGCTCGTGAACAGAACGAGCGTGTCGTCGAGCTTTCCCGTTCGCTCCAGCGCCGCAAGGATGCCCCCCACCGAGGCGTCGATCTCGGCGAGGACATCGCCGTAGAGTCCGCCGGGGGTGGTGCCGGCGAACGCGGCACCGGCAAACAGCGGCACGTGCGGCATCGAGTGGGCTAGGTAGAGGAAGAACGGTCGGTCGTCCTCCTTCGCCCGGTCGATAAACGCGCAGGCGCGCTCGGCGTACCGCGCGGTGAGGGTCGCTTGCTCCTCCGGCGTGACGTCGTCGTCAATGATCCGCTCGCCATCGAAGAGGGGCAGCGGCGGAAAGCTCCCCGGAGCCGCCTCCGGGTGGTGGGGCCACATGTCGTTGGAATACGGGAGCCCGAACCATTCGTCGAAACCGTGACGCGTGGGAAGGAAGGGAGCGTGGTGGCCGAGGTGCCACTTCCCCACCATGCCGGTGCGGTAGCCGCGGCCACGGAGGGCTTCGGCAAGCGTCGTCTCGGCGGCGGCGATGCCGTGGCGGGCGTTGGGGCCGAGGGCGCCTGCAATGCCGATCCGGTTGGGGTAGCAGCCGGTGAGAAGCGCCGCCCGTGACGCCGAGCAGACGGGCTGGGCGACGTGGAAGTCGGTGAACCGCACCCCTTCGCGGGCGAGCCGATCGAGGTGGGGCGTGGCGGCGGCCTTTCCCCCGTAGCAGGCAGGATCGCCATAGCCGAGGTCGTCGGCAAAGACGATGACAACGTTCGGCGGGCGGCGCGTTGGCGCAGCAGCGGCCGGCGCGACCGACGCCTCCGCCGCACCCAATCGGCAATCGTCAGCGATCCGCAGCCATTCCCGCTCGAGCCTCGCGACCGTGTCGGGCTCGGCGGCGGCAAGGTCCTTCGTCTCGGCCCGGTCGGTGGCCAGATCGTAGAGCGCCCATGGCTCTCCCTTCGCGGCGACGAGTTTTTTGTCTCCCACGCGCACGGCCCGGTGCCCCTCGTGACACCACCACGACGTCTCGCGGAGAGAGGGGGCGCTTGCATCAGCGAGGAGATTCGAAAAACTCCGCCCCTGCATCGGTGGCACGAGCTTGCCGTCGACGAGGAATAGAGGCTGCTTCTCGCCAGCCAGCTCCATCACCGTAGGGGCCACGTCGATGAGATGAACCGGCTGGTGGCGCAGCTCCCCCGCACTCCCTCCCGGCAAACCGCGCGGCCAATGGACGATCCACGGCGTCGCGATCCCCCCTTCGTGGACCCAGGTCTTGTGACGGCGGAAGGGGGTGTTTGCGGCGCTCGACCACCCCGGCCCCAAACACAAAAAACTCTTCCGCGAGCCGGGGGGCGCGGCCGGGTCGTGCCCCTCGCCGCGGACCATGATCTCGGCCGAGGCGCCGTTGTCACTGGCAAAGAGGATCAGCGTGTCGTCGAGACGCTGCATCGCCTCGAGCTGGTCGACGATCCGCCCGACCTGCTCGTCCATCGCCTCGACCATCGCGGCATGGATCGCCATCTTCGTCGCCTGGAAATCCTGCTGCTCTGGACTGAGCCGATCCCACTCGAGGGGGCGATCAACCTCGCCCGCGCCGAGCGCGTGAAGCGCCTCTGGGAAGGGATAGGGGGGGCCAAGGTCGCGCTCGACCTCCGAGATCGGCCCGGCAACAATTCCCGCGGCACGCTGACGGGCATGGCGAGCGGCGCGGATCTTCTCCCAGCCCTCCCGGTAGCGATCGCGGTATTTCGCGATTCCGGCCGGCGGCGCCTGAAGCGGGAAGTGGGGGGCTGTGAAGGCGACGAACTGGAAAAAGTGTTTCTCGGGATGATCGACGGCGTGGCTGCGGAGACAAGCCACCGCATGGTCCCCGATCGCCGTCGTGGCGTAGAAGTTGTCGCTTTGAGGATGCGGCTTCCCCTCCACCGTCACGCCGCTGGGGTCGAAAAAGTTGCTCTGGCCGGTGCCGGTGACGTCGAGCGAACGGTCAAATCCCTGCGCCAGCGGCGATCCGTCGACATGCCATTTGCCCGAGTGGTAGGTGCGGTAGCCCGCGGCTTTCAGGAACTCGGGAAGGAGCCGAGCCCACGGGGGACGCGTTCCCTGGGCCCCGCCGGGAAGCCCCTCGCGGCCGTCGCCGGCCGGCAGCGCATCGCGATGAATCGCCTGCGGATAGAAGCCGGTGAGGAGCGCCGCCCGGCTCGGCCAGCAGCGGGCCGTGTTCGTGGCCTGGGTGAACCTCAAGCCCCTCCGCGCCAGCCGATTGAGGTGCGGCGTGTCGATCTCGCCGCCATACGCGCCGAGGTCCGAGAAGCCGAGATCGTCGGCGAGGATCACAAGGACGTTCGGCTTCTGTGGTGAGATCTTTGACGACGCGGCAGGACGAGGCTTCTTCACCGCAGGCGGGGCGACGAGGTCCTCGCCGTAGGTCGTACGGAGAAGGTGGGCAAGCGTCGCCACGGTGTCGGCGTGGGTCGGATCGTCGGCGAGGTTCACAAGCTCCACCGGATCGGCGTCGTGGTCGTAGAGCTGCCGCCCAGCGGACCCGCCGTTCCACTCCGTGTAGCGGTAACGAGTGGTCCGCAGGCTCACGCCACGCACCCCAGCGCGTTCGACTTCGGTGATCGCCGGGCGGTCGGCGATCACCGTGGCGGCCTCCCGCGGGGCGACGAGCCCCGCGAGGCTGCGGCCGTCACAGGTCCCTGAGGCGAGCGGCACGCCGGCGAGCTCACAGACCGTCGGGCAGACGTCGATCAATTCCACCGGCATCTCCGCGGTCGCGCTGACCGCGCCGCCGAGCCGGGGAGGCATGGCGATCACCAACGGCACCCTGGCGCTCTCCTCGAACAAGCTCTGCTTCTGCCACAGGTCGTGCTCGCCGAGGTGATAGCCGTGGTCGCTCGTGAAGACGATGATCGTGTCGTCGGTGAGCCCGAGGCGGTCGAGGGCCCCAACGACCTCCCCTACCTGCGCATCGACGAACGACACTGCCGCCCGGTAGGCCTGAATCGCTTCGCGGCCGAGGTCGCCATGAAGCCGCACCTGCTCCGGCTTGCGGCTGGCCAGGGCCGGCTTCGGCACCTGCTTGTCGTGATCAGCCGGTACGTCTGGAAGCCGGACGCCGTCGAGCGGATGACGATCGAACCAGGGTTTCGGCGCGACATACGGGGTGTGCGGCCGGAAGAAACCGACGGCGAGGAAGAACGGGGTCTTGTCGTGGGAAAAGGCCTCCAGCCGCGCCACGGCCCGGGCCGCTCCCAGGCCGTCGGTCTGCTCCGCGTCGCTCCCCTCGGCCGCGAGCCAACTGACCGTACCGCCGAACTTCCCCGGCTCGAGCGAGAACACCTTCCCCTCGTCGGCCTTGTCGCGCCCCTTGGGATTGAAGACGGCATCCCAGCTCGGCGAATCGTCGAGCCCATCGGTGCCGATCTGCCCGGGCACGCCGTAGTGGTAGAGCTTGCCGATCCGCTCGACGCGGTAGCCGGCGCCACGGAAGGCCTGTGGCAGCGTCACCACGCCGGGATCGACGTCACGGAAGCGAACGCTGTTGTCACGGACGCCGGTCCGTGCCGGACGCCGCCCGGTGAGGAGGCTCGCCCGGCTCGGATTGCACAGGGGATATTGGCAGTAGGCCCGACTGAAGCGGACGCCACGGGCGGCGAGCTTGTCGATGTTCGGCGTGATCGCCTCAGTGTCGCCGTAGCACGCAAGCGCGCAGCAGAGGTCGTCGCAGATCACGAACAGGACGTTCGGCCGGGAGGCATCGGCTCTGGCCGGCTGACCGGCGACCCCGACGTACCCGGCCAAGATGGCCGCGAGCCAACCGACGACGATCGAGCCAAGCCCCGTGCGCATCGACGAACCCTCCCGCTGGAAGCGACACGACCCGCCCGGGGAACCCGGACAGGGCCAGGATCCACCGCTGGCCCGAAAGACGATCAGTCGAGTTCGGCGACCACCTTCGCGTAGGCCGCCATGCGGGCCGCGGCGTCAGCATTGCGGATCTCGAGGAGCATCGGCCTCATCGCCTTGGCCCAGCCGGGGTTTGCAGCGCACTTCGCATCGGCCTTGGCGCAGAGCTTCTCGGCCTCGGCCGTCGCCTTAGCCGCATCCCCACCGGCGCCGGCTGCCGCGGCGGCAGCCAGCACGCCGTGGAGATACTCGCGGGCCTGGAGATCGGGATTCGGGGTCACTGGCGCGTTGACGCGGCCGAGGGCCCAGAGAATCCCGGCGAGGTAATGGTCCTGAAACTTCTTGTCGTTCCAGGTGGCTTCGTTGTGGCCGAAGTTGGAGTAGAAGACGCGGCCGTGACCGAAATCGCGAATCCAGCTCACCGGCACGTGCCACGGCTCCTTCGGCGTCGAGTGGGGCATGTCGAGGCTGACGAGGACGCGGACGTCGTCGGGAACAAAGCGCGTGTCGTACTGGTAGATCTCGTCCTTCCAGCGGAACGCCTCCGGCAGGCTCTTCACGATCGGATGGCCGGGATCGTTGACGACGAAGGCATGCTCGTCGCCGGCATTCCAGGGATGGCCGGCGAAGATACCGCCGACGAGGTCGCGATAGGCATCAGAGGCATTGAAGGTGTCGGCGGCGGCGTGGAAGCCGATGAAGGTCTTGCCACGCTTCACCCAGCCGAGGAAGTCGTCGAGATTCGGGATCGGCAAGGCGCCTGTGGTGCTGCAAAAGACGACACCGTCGAACTGGTCGAGCGAATCCTTCGCAAACGCCTTGGCAAAGAGATCGGAGAGCGTCTTGTTCCAAGCCGCATCGGCCACCTTGAACTTCTCGAGGTCGGCCTTGTAGGCCTCCTCCTGCTGCTTCCAATCGGCGTCGCTCGTGCCATCCTTCCGCTTCGGCTCCTGCGGCTGCCCGGGCCGCCCCGGCGGGAGTCGAAGGTAGTCGACATGAAACTGCCCGCTCTCCCGGCCGAGCCGCTCGAGCACCCCTTCGGCGGTCTCGATCGAGCCGTGGCGGAAGCCGTTGGTGACGGTGACGACGAGGAGCCGGGCCGGCTGCTTCGCCGTGCCGTCGGCATCGATGGCATACGCCGGACCGACACCGCCAGCGCCCAGCATGGCGACCGCCAGCAGGGAAAGGATCGACCGGAGGACATCGCGACGAACCGACGGCATGCAGCACCTCGTGACTACGATCGAGCTCATGGAACGGTCTTGCTCGTGAATACGATCTTATCTGTGAATACGATCTTATCTGTGAATACGATCTTATCTGTGAATACGATCTTGCTCGCGGAAAGCGACTTTGGATGGAGCGCAGGGAATGCGCCTCCCCCATTGACGTCGCGATGTTACCACACCCCCCAACCACCCGCCGCCGGCCGGCCAGACCCGATCCCCCCCGCCCCGATTCGGTACGATCTCACCGCCCCACGCCGCTCCCACCCCGCCGGGAGCGGGGGCCTCTCGATCGCATCGCTCCGGAGCCTCGCCATGCGTTTCCACGCCCCCGTCACCATCGCCCTCTTCTCCTTCCACCTCGCCATGTCCATCACGCCCGACGCATCAGCCCAGCCGCCGAAGGAGGAGTTCAACTACGACGAGGCGAAGGTGCAGGCCTACACCCTCCCCGATCTCCTCATGATCCCCGAGGGAGGGGGCCCCGATGGCGAGGCCGTCTCCAGCCCCGAGGCGTGGCGCACCATCGCCCGCGCGCGCTGGCTCGGGCTCCTGGAATCGACCGAGTATGGCCGCTTGCTGCCGGCCGTGCCGGTGACGGCCGAAGCGATCGAGCGCGGCCCCGGCCCCGACGGCTCGACCAGGATCCAGGCCCGACTCCGTCTCGGCCACGGACCCGACGCGCCGGCGACGGAGGTCCTGCTCTATCTCCCGTCGCCGTCCCGCGGCGACACTTCCGAGCTCCCGTCGCCGTCCCGCGGCGA
>Ga0114974_10004105_pt1 | contig 10913 bp, 4 predicted proteins | sample S_130206_EF_Meta_FD_87318 | JGI IMG/M metagenome (GOLD analysis project Ga0114974, IMG submission 87318) | Freshwater microbial communities from Lake Simoncouche, Canada to study carbon cycling - S_130206_EF_MetaG | ecosystem: Environmental > Aquatic > Freshwater > Lake | place: Lake...
GCCTTTTCATCAGTTATGTGCCCAATTACAGTCATGTGGGGATTCCCTTTAATCTTATCGAAGTCTTCTTGTTTAATCGTAAAAAGTAATTCATAATCTTCTCCTCCATTTAAAGCACAGGTGCTTGGATCCATATTAAAATCTATTGCTGTCATAGATGTTTTGGTGTCTATTGGGATTTTTTCATTATAAAGATGGCAACCAACTTTGCTCGCTTTACAAATATGAAGGATTTCTGAAGCTAAGCCATCAGAAACATCGATCATAGCACTTGGTTGAACGTCTAGTTCTTTAAGGAATTTAATTATATCAGTCCGAGCTTCAGGTTTTAATTGTCGCTCGATAATATAGTCGTGTCCATCTAAATCAGGTTGAATTTGTGCGTTAGCTTTGAAAACATCTTTTTCTCTTTCCAATAATTGTAATCCTAAGTAAGCTGCGCCTAGATCTCCTGTTACAACCAATAAATCAAATTCTTTAGCGCCACTTCGATAAACTACATTAGATTTTTGCGCTCTTCCTAAAACAGAAATACTAATTGTAAGACCAGAAATAGAAGTTGTTGTATCACCACCGACTAAATCCACCTTGTAATTTTCGCAAGCCAAATAAATGCCGGAATATAATTCCTCAAGAGCTTCAAGGGAAAAACGACTTGATACTGCGATTGAAACGGTGATTTGTTCTGCAATACCGTTCATTGCGCAAATATCAGAAACATTTACAGCTACTGATTTGTAGCCCAAATGTTTCATCGGAGTGTACATCAAATCAAAATGAACACCTTCAACAAGCATATCAGTAGAAAGTAAGCAAACTTCATTTTTTGAAATTGAAATTACTGCGGCATCATCGCCAACACCAAAAGAACTTGTAGTATTTTTTAAAGAAAATTTTTCAGTCAAATGATCAATAAGAGCGAACTCCCCTAATTCTTTTATGTCTTTTAATTTCTTGGATTCATCCATAATAATTTTTAAAATTGAGTGGTTTAAACGTTCAATGATTTATCAAAAAGATTTTTTATAAAGGTAATGATAGTTTTATTTTTTTCTGAGAATTAGAATAATAACTCTTGAGCGACTTTTTATTCGGCAAAATTATAGTCTAAAACCCTTGACTATTTTCAATGTTGTGATTTCAATCAGAAACATTTAGGAAAGAATCCAAATCTCGACGGTCTTTTTTTGTGGGTTTTCCATCGCCATTTTGCCGATAAATTTGCCGCACTAGCTGATATGCTTTAAATTTTTCCTTTTCTTCTATTGGAGTAATATCTATAATAAAATTTTCAATGAGCGCTGCGCCAACGCGTTTATCTAATAATTCTATGACCTTATATGAAAAAACCGCAGAATTTTTGTGAAATGAAATTACATCCTTAAGCTTTACTTCTTTTGAGGGTTTGGTGGTTTGTGAATTTAGCTTAATCTGTCCTTTTGAAATAAGTTCTGTCCCTTGAGATCGCGTTTTGCAAAGTCGAACACACCAAACAAATTTATCTAAGCGTATTTTTAACAAGGATTAATTTTTAAAACCAAAAAAACGGTGTCCTCTAAAGTTTCAAGAGAATAAATTAATGTATAGCAGGGGCATCATCATATTTCCCAAGATTATAAAGCATTTTAGTATGTGCTCTTAATGCTGAGGTGAAGTTTTTATAAGAATGATAAGGTAAATTGTATTCAAGAGCCGTCTGCTTCACTATTTTAGAAATATTTGGGTAATGAACATGGCAAATATTTGGAAATAAATGATGTTCAACTTGGTAATTTAAACCTCCTACATACCAAGTAAAAATTGGATGTTTTGGAGCAAAATTAGTAGTATTGTATAATTGACTAATTGCCCAATCAGCATCAACATTTCCTGTACTATCTGGCTGAGGATAGTCTGAAGTTGGCACGACGTGTGCAGGTTGAAAAATTGCTGCTAGTACCAAACCACAAATTAAATGCATTGTTATCAATCCACCTATTATCCAAGACCAATGAGTAGCAGACAATAATAAAGGAGCTACAATAAACAAAGAATAATAAAATAACTTAGATAGAATAATTGAGGATAAATGTTTTGTGAATGTTAAGTTCTGAGTTTTGATTAAATCTTTAGCTTTATAACGAAGCGCTTGCTTGAAATCTTTGGTGGAAGACCATAATATTGTCATTAAGCTATAAAACCCCCAAGCATATATAAATTGAAAACGATGGATTTTGTATCTTTTCGTGTGAGGGGAAAATCGTAGTAAGAATGAAATTGATTCAATGTCCTCATCCATATTAGCAACATTTGTATACGTATGGTGCAAAACATTGTGTTGAATACGCCAATTAACATCACTTCCTCCGATAAAATATATCACTTTACCAATAAATTTATTTACTTTTTCATTTTTAGAATACGCTCCATGATTGGCATCATGCATTACAGAAAGACCAATTCCTGACATTCCAAAGCCCATTAAAACCCACATGAAGTAATGAACAGAATTAGATAATTCAGCAAAAAGGATAAAGCCAAAAGGAACTAAATAAAGGGCTAACATAAAGATAGTCTTGAAGACCATATTAGCATTTGCGTGCCGTGAAATTTGTTTTTCTTTGAAATAATTATTTACTCTAGAACGAAGAACTTTATAAAAGTCAGTTTCTTGTTCAGTAGAAAATGTAATTTTAGGGAGAGTCATTTTATTTTTTTTATGTTGCAAATGTAACAAATGTATTTTAATAATGTTCAGAAGCTATAGATTACTTCAAACCTTGGAGTGTGCAAAACTTCTGGTATGCACCACTTTTTTTCATTAAATCCTCGTGGTTGCCTTGTTCTATAATTTTTCCTTTTGCTAATACAATTATTTCATCGGCATTTCTTACTGTGCTAAGTCGATGGGCGATTACAAAAGAGGTTCTGTTTTGCATTAATTTTTCAAGAGCTTCTTGAACCAACATCTCTGATTCTGTATCTAAAGCAGATGTTGCTTCATCTAGAATTAAAATTTTTGGGTTTTTATATACCGCTCGAGCAATACTTAATCTTTGTTTTTGTCCCCCAGACAATTTATTACCGCGCTCGCCTACTATTGAATCATAAGCTTCATCCATATCGGAAATAAAACCATGGGCATTTGCGATTTTAGCAGCTTCAATAACTCTATTTCTATCTGGATTTGGGTCGCCAAAAGCAATGTTTTCTAAAACAGAAATATTAAAAAGAATAGACTCTTGAGATACAATTCCAATTAATCCTCTTAAATCCGCAATTTTATAGTCTCTAATATCTACTTCATCAATTAGAATAGACCCTTCATTTACATCGTAAAACCGAGGGAGTAAATCCATGAGTGTAGATTTTCCGCTTCCTGATTCACCAACAATAGCAATTAATTTTCCTTTTTTAACCACTAAAGAAAATGAAGAAATTATTGTTTCTTCTGCATATTTGAAAGAAATATTTTCAAAACTGATTTTTGACTTAAAATCCACAATCGTTTTCGCATTTGGTTTTTCTGTAATTTTCTCATCTGTCTGAAGCACTTCATTCACTCGATCTAAAGAAACTTTAGCTTTATTCATTAATGCCATACCATTAGAGATTGATTGAATTGGACGTAATAATTGTGAAAAAATAATAATGAAGGTTAAAAATAATTCTCCCGTCAAGCCATTATTCGTATTTTCTAAAATCTCTTGCCCTCCAAACCAAACCAAGCACATCATCACACCAGCTCCTATTGTTTCATTTAACAAAGAAGAAACATCTTTTTTACGCATTGTTTTAGTATGTAACTTTTGGTGGCGTAGGTTTAGTTTTTTAAACAGATTAAAAATAAATCCACTTGCATTAAAAGATTTTATAATTCTAACCCCGCTTAAACTTTCATCTATTGATGATATTAATAAGCCGAGCTGTTCTTGATTTTGTTGGGCGGTTCTTTTTAGGCTTTTTCCTACTCGAGAAATTACAAATGCAGAAATAGGAAGTAAGAAAAAAGATGCTAATGTTAAAGCTGGACTAATATAAAATAATGAAACTATATGTATAAAAATTGAGATGGGATCTCTAAATAGTATTTCAAGTAGTGCAACTACGCCATTTTCTATTTCTCCAACATCGCTGCTCATTCGAGAAATTAAATCTCCTTTTCGCTCTTGCGTATGGAAAGATAAGGGTAAGTGAATGGATTTTTCAAATAATTCATCGCGGACATCTCGTACAACTGAAAAACGCAATTCCGATTGAAACCATATTGCCATATATCTGAATAGATTCTTCAGAAAAAAAGCTGAGAATACCATAATACAAACGGAAAATAATGCTTGCTTAGGGTCGTGAATAACCATATCGTGCATCTGGAAATTATAACTCTTAATTATAAACTCAGGCAACAGGGAAATATCTCCAGAATAGGTGGGCTTTGGGATTACAGTTTGCAGCTTTTCAGAACTAAAAATAAGTTGTAAAAAAGGAATAAATAAAACTAGGGAAAGGAGATTAAAAAAGGTGAAAAGTAAATTCCCAATTATAGTTAAAAAAGCAAGCTTCTTATACTTAAACGAATAATTAAAAATTTGACGAATGGTATTCATGATGCAAAGATACATTAATCCCTAAAAATGAAAGAACTAAGGAATTAATTACTGAGTTGATGACTTTTTTTAAAGAAAACCCCAACGGCACTTTTTAAAGAAAAACAGACTATTAACCGAAATGCTTAAGGGGGACCTCAAGCATTTCCGGTTAATAAATCATTAAAACATTACAAAGAACTAATAAGAACCCTTTTAATAAGGACGCTGCTCATAAGCTCCATAATTGGAATTTGAATCAAATACTGCAAAGTCAGATGCATCAACATATGTATCACCATTTAAGTCTGCGTCTAGTAAATATAGACCTTGATATCCTGATGCATAAATATCAAGTTCTAAGTCTGAATAATCCACAGCATCTAAATATCCATCTTCGTTTAACTCACCTAACCAAATTCCATATAAACCAGAAACTATTGTGTGCATTGGAGAAAGAGATGGATCGCCATCAGAATATGCAGATCCTAAGTTATTGGTAAAATCATATGTAGATGACGATGTTAAAGTTATAGGGTTTGCACTCCATAAAGGATTTGATCCTTTGTGATCCACTACAATATAGTATGAGTTGCCTGTAGCTGCCGGAGGGAATACACACTGCACGTTACCATTTGTTTGTAATATAGGAGTCACAGTATGAACTATCGTCTCAGTGTTTGTTGCGCTTCGCAATTGTACAGTTATTAAATCAACATCTGTAACAGCTCCTGGACTTGCTGATCCCGCTTCTACAAGGTTGAGATATCTAGCAGCTACCATTGAAGCAGGAGTTGATCCGTACTGATAATAACCATCTAAAAATACTTTTAGTGATAACGTAGTAGAATATGGTATAATTGTAAGATTCAATGCTTGTGTTAAACAATTTACTGTAGAACCTGTATAAACTCCTGAAGAAGTATATGTTTGTCCATTCTGTGCCCAAGTATATGTTCCGACAGCTGAAGTAGTTGTTGTGTTTGTAGAACTTGGAGTAATTGTTAAGTTCAAAGATTGCGTAACACAGTTTGCAGTTGATCCTGTATATACTCCAGATGCAAAATATGTTGTTCCATTCCATGAATAAGAGTCACAAGAGGAAGCTGTTGTTGTATTTGTAGAACTTGGAGTAATCGTCAAGTTCAGCAATTGAGTAACACAGTTTTCTGTAGTTCCTGTATAGGTTCCAGATGCAGAATATGTTGTTCCATTCCATGAATAAGAGTCACAAGCTGAAACAGGCGTAGTAACAGATGTGTTAGGAATAATTGTTATCTGTGTTGCTGCTAAATCAGTAGACTGAACACCATTAATAACTTGGGCAGCATAATATGTTCCTGAACTTAATACCTCAGAAGAAGATAGCCATGCTGTTGAAGTTGCAGAGGAGTACCAATAGATGCTGGCGGAAATTGCGCAATTTCCTGCAAAAGTAGAAAGCGTTGTACCAGCAAGGGCCTGACTATTATATCCCATAGAATAAACGGTAACTCCAGAAGAGTTGACAACACTTACTCCAACTTCCCCAGCCCATGTACCTGCTGTATTCCATACTAAAGAATAGCTGATGCCAGATTGCAATGAAACTGTTTGAGAAAGTGAGTTAGCAGTACATGGCCAACAATTTTCATTTGCGGCAAAAGAAAGCGTAGCTACTATTGTAGATCCATTCATTACTGTCATTTGAGCTCCATTCTATCCATCACCAAATGAATCTAGCATGTTGAATGTGTAGTTACAATAACTTGAACTTCCACTGAAACCCGTTGCTACTAAATTAGCAACAGTTGCTCCTTGACAGAATGTCTGAGCTGAAGTTGTAGGAGCGCCTGGAGCTGTAGATACTGCAATAACATTCGACCAAGAACTAAAATTAACATCATCACAATGTGCTCTTACATACAAATCATACGTTGTTGCTGAAGCTAGACCTTGAAGAGTAAAAGATGCCACAGTTCCTGTTAATGTAACTGTTTGGTTTGCAACAAGCGTTCCTGAACCTAAAGTAAAGCCTGTTGGACCATACTCAATATCATATGAAGTGGCCGAAGAACATCCTTGCTCCCATGAAAAGTCAGCTGATGTTGACGCCATAGGAGTATTAAGATTTGCACTTAATAGACCTGCATTAGGACATGCTGGTGCCGGAGCAATGGTAATCATATAGTCTTCTGTCTCTCCCCACTGATAATTTGTACAAGGACTTAAATTAACCCCCGGAGTACCATAAACAGTTCTTACTCTCAATCTATGAATACCCGCTTGCGGAGCACACGCTAAAGCAATAGTAAATGATCCAGTTGCATTAATTTGACCAGGAGTCCAGCCAGTTCCAATTAACCCTGGTGTAGCACCGATTCTTTCAGTTGCTGAAAATACACCGTCATCATTATAATCAATCCAAGCAGCCATACCTTGAGAACCCCATGCGCCTGTAGCAACATTCATCGTGTAAGTAGTTGAAGGCATTAATGTTGCTGTATGGTTTGGTAATGTGTTGTAGAACATATAAGCTGGTGTTCCCTCAGCAAAACCTGTATTATTGTTAAGTGTAGTACCAACAATATAAACTAAAGAAATAAGGTCACCATCATTAGTTCCATACGTTGGAGCTGGAATACAGAAACAGTTTTGAATATTATCCATTGCAATACTCACTGATGAAGTATAAGCATATTCGCCTCCACAATAAGAAACACCTAAGCGATATAAAGACGCTGCTGTTTGTGGGTTAGATACGTTAATATTTGTTGCACCTGCAATGTTCCCCCATGTTGTACCATTGTCTGTAGATATTTGCCATTGATATGTTAAGCCAGCCGCCTGACCAACAACAGTACCATTTACCGTCATCACCTCTCCACTACAAGCAAATAGATCAGCTGCAGAAACTGAAACTGAATTTATTGAGAAAGGAGAAATAGTAACAGATCCTAAAGAAACAACACATCCTCCAACACCTGCATATCTAACTGAAGCATTATATGTTCCAGGAGCTGCAGAAATAGGATTAGTAGTAGTCCAAGTTGTATCTGTTAATGAATACTCGTAATTACCTGCACCTGAAACACTAAACAATACAGAACCATCTAATGTTGCACAAGACGCTGGGGATGAGGCAACAGCCGTTCCAGTTGGTGCAGGATAAACAACAACATTAATTGAAGATGCTGCTGACCAACATAAAGTTGTATCGTTTCTTGCTGCTATGTAATATGTTCCTGAGGCAGTTGCTATAGAATTTACTGCTGCAGGAAGTGCAATAGAAGTTCCTGAAGGATTTGTTCCCTGCCAGTAGTATGTTATACCTAGAGGAGCTGTGCCTGCCTGTAATGTTACAGCTGCACAATAAGGAGTTCCTGATAAGTTTGTAATTGCTGTTGGAGTTGTAACAAGAGGGAAAGTACTCAATGTTATTGAAGTTACCGCTGACCAAAGACCACCTAAAGAAGCATACGCTCTAATGTAGTATGTTCCGTTTCCATTAACAACCCATGTACTAGCGCTATTATCAAAACTAGTTCCGTTTGCTGTTGTTTGCCAGTAATATGCGACACCTGCTGGAGGCGTGCCAACCATTGTAATAGTATCTCCTAGAATACAGCTTCCACCATTAGTTGCTATAGGTGTTGCAGGTGCGTCTGGTAGACCTACTACATTTACAATGTAATCTTCTACCTCACCATATAAAGGAGTAACACACGGATTAATTGCATCGCCACTAACACTTTCATTATTTATAATTCTCATTCTAGTAAGGCCAGAAAGTGAACTTAATGGTGCTGTAAATGATACAGGCACAACAGAAGCTGGTAAACAATTAATATTTGCTGATGAGCCATTTGACCAAACTCTCTCTCCTGCATCTGAGAATGAACCATTGTGGTTGTAATCGATAAAGATTGCTGCTCCACTTGTATAATTAAATGTTCCGCAGGTACCAATAGTTAAAGAGCCACTTACTGGTACAGTTTGAATTAAATTCGTAGCTGGAAGACCTGAATAATTTCCATAGACTGCAGCAACAGATCCTAAACCTGGAGCAACTGTTGTACAAGTAGATGAATTATTCAATGTAGAAATTGTTACGTTGGTAATCTCTTCATCATAAATAGTACCACCTGAAGGCGTGCAATAGCAATCTACGAATGAAGACATTGCTATAGCAACAGGTGCAGCATACGATATTTCTCCTCCACAACTTGAAATGCCTATGCGATATGAAGATGCAACATTTTGGATAGCTGAATAAGTTGACGCTGTTGCACCTACGACATCTACCCATGTAGTGCCACCATCTATAGAAGTTTGCCAGCTATATGTTAAACCAGCAGATGATACTGTATAGTTATTTGATAATGGAACTGAAGAGCCTGCACAAACCTGAGAAACAGTAGATGTAGTAGTAACGCCTGTAACAGGAGTTGGCGTAAGAACTACCATATTTACTTGGGCAGAACCTGGCTCACTTGCACAACCAGTTGTTTGATTTGTATATGAAATGTCATATAATGTTGTTGCCGCTGGAGTAACAGTTTGAGTAAAGATATTTGTTCCTGAAGCAATTTGCTCTCCATTTGCCGTCCAAATTGTAGTATAATTCGTAGGAGGAGCGAAACGCCAAGCTTCCGGAGTTGTAATTGAACCGGTAAAACTTTGACGCCCCGGAGCAACAGCACCAATAGTCTTGGATCCATCTTGTAAGCCAACAGTTGATGAATTGGCAAAAGTTTTTTCAAAAATATGAATTTCAACGATTCCCTGAGTTTCAAATAAACGGCATTGAACTGTTGCTTTTGGATTTGAAAAGAACCCGTACACATTTTTATATTCAATTACAAATTTTCTATTTGGAGCATATCCTTCTGTCCAATATTTAATAGATCCATTTGAAGTATTAGAACCCGTATGAATATCGGTAGCCATCAATGCTATAACATTTCCAGGATTATTAACATTTGGGAAAACCCCACCTGTTGTATTAAAAGTATACTGCCCTAATTGTCCATTTGCAACTCCATAACCCGGAACAGCTCCAAACATCAACAGTCCATTTGTGCCTGCTGCAATTGTTGAGAAATTTGTTCCAAAATAATTGAAGCTGAAACCAATTGGAACGTTTGCCCAACCACCATCATCAAGAGAACCTCCTGAAAGAGGGGTAGTTGCAATTCCATTGTTCATAAGAACACCGGCAGAAGCAGGCGCTGCAGTAGCTGCATAAGGAACTGCTTGTACCGTGAAATTTCCGGCACTTAAACCTGAGTTAATTGTTGCAGAAGTTCCTGGACAAACACCAGTTGCAGAAGTCGTTACAATGGCAGTAGGTAATGGATAAACACCAATACTCTTATAAACAGTATAATCTTGGCAACCTGGCGCAGAAACTGTTAGCTTAAAGTCTGAAGTTTCAGAAATTGTTGTACTTGTCGGATTAGCTGTAGTTGATAACAAAACTGCACTAGGAGTTAAGGATTGCCAAGTTGTAGTGGCTGAAGCACTAATAGGCGCAGCTGTTAATGAAAAACCTCCCCCCGTTCCGCAGAAAACATCTTCAGAAGAAATAATTTGAGGGTAAGAAGAAATCGTTACACTAACCAATGTTCTTGGGCTTTCACAAACTCCTCCAGGCAGAACTGCCGCAACAGATATATTACTGCAAGCTAACGTTGTTGCAATTGTGTCAGTTGCAAAAGCAAAAGTTGGATTAGCTGAAGTATACCAGTTATATGTTACTGAAGAAGAAGGAGCCACAACAAAAATTGTAACTGCTTGCCCAAATTGCGCACTCACTGAACTAACGTTGGTAACTGGTGCAGCTAAAGCAGGCTCTGAAAATGTAATATTCCCCGAACTTGTTGCACTACCATATGCGTTTGTAACAACAACAGCGCCTGGAGCACTCAATACAGCTTGAATAGTTGTAGTATTAACAACAGTAAAAGATGTAGCAGGTACACCTCCAAAAGTTACTGCAGTAATCGACATAAAATCTGATCCTGAAATTGTTACAGTAGATCCTGGACAAGCACTTGCAGGCACTGAACTAATTGTTGGAGGTACTGGAGCAGTGACTGTAAAACAATAATCTTCTGTTTCTCCGTAAGATGTAAAAGTAGACCACGCTGTATTCGTATAATTTGTTCCAGCAGCTCCCCCTTCTACGACAACTATTCTCATTCTAGTTGTGCCGACTAGCGCTGTAGTAGGCACAGTAAAACTTCCAGATACTCCTGGTGCTGTATTTAAGCCACTAGTGCTTTCATAAACCCTTTCAGCGTTAGTAAATGCACCATTTTGATTCCAATCTACATAAATTTGAACTATATTTCCATAGTTATAACC
>Ga0114974_10004107_pt1 | contig 10910 bp, 17 predicted proteins | sample S_130206_EF_Meta_FD_87318 | JGI IMG/M metagenome (GOLD analysis project Ga0114974, IMG submission 87318) | Freshwater microbial communities from Lake Simoncouche, Canada to study carbon cycling - S_130206_EF_MetaG | ecosystem: Environmental > Aquatic > Freshwater > Lake | place: Lake...
CTAATGGACCTGGTAGTTTATAATCTACAATACTTTTTCTTAAACTTTGTTCTTGATGAACTCTTTCATGTCCAATTATATCTAACATAATTTCTTTGAAGTTAGGTATGAATCTTGGAGCATTTGGATCTGATAAAACAAACATCGCTTTTCTTCTAACTGGATTGAATAGAGCAAAGAAAGGAACACCTCTTCTTGGTGGTGCTGTTTTCTTATTTTCTTCACTTAATGAATTATAGAATTCATCATAGTCAACTACATCGAAGTCGTTTCTTTGTCCGAACTCAACTGCTGATTCAAATGAATTAACGATTGCTTCATCTTCTATCTTAGATGGCATGATGACTGCTTCGAATAGTTTAAAAAGTTTTATATGTTTCATATGTTATATATTAATTATTAAAATCTTTTCCTTAACTTTGTTGTAAATAAGCAATAAAAGAAATATGAGTAATTGGAAAGTAAGTAAAGAAAAAATAGAACTATTCGTTCATCCTAACGCAGACGCATTAGAACTTGGCAAAGTTGGTGCATACCAAGTAGTTGTACAAAAAGGATTATACAAAACCGGTGATGAAATTGTTTTCGTGCCTGAAAAGTCTATCCTAACCGGACAGATTAAATCTGAATATGAAAACTACCTAAGTGGTTCAGATAAGAACCGAGTTAAGGCTGTTCGTCTTAGAAATGAAATATCTTGTGGTATTATCATTCCTAAACATTTAGCACCTAACTTTGATTCATATGAAATTGGTGTAGATGTATCTAATGATTTAGGTATTACTAAATACGAACCACCAATCCCTACTCAATTAGCTGGACAAGTTAAAGCATTTGATATGCCATTCGTTGGTAGTCATGATTGTGAACACGCTAATGTTTATGTAAATGATTTAGTACAAGGTGAAAGAGTTGTTGTAACTGAAAAAGTTCACGGTTCTCAATTCATTCTTGCTCATGATATTGACACTAATCAAACCATTGTTTCTTCTAAAGGTATGTTGAAACAAGGTCTTTCTATTGAAGAATCTGATACTAATACTTATTGGATGGCGGCTAAGAATGATTTAATAGTTGAAAAGATTATTAGTAACTTTACTAGTGGTGTTGTTCAAATCTTCGGTGAAGTTATTCCGGTTCAAGGTGGTTACTCATACGGACAAAGTAAACCAACAGCTAGATTATTTGATGTTAGACTTAATGGTGTTTCTATTCCTTATGACAAAGTTCCTAAAGAACTATTGGATATGTGGACTCCTGTTATTTACGATGGAGTAATTGAGTTGATTGAAAAAGAAGTTGTTATTTATGAAGATGTGGAATTGGGTATTCGTAAAACAAGAATTGACTATATCCTTCCAAAAGAGATAGTTGATTTGTGTAAAGGTAATGAGTTGGTATCTGGAAAAGAAGTTCATATCCGTGAAGGAGTTGTTCTAAGACCTTACATTGATAGGTCTGCTAAAGACCGTACTAAATTAAGATTAAAGATTATCAATCCTAAGTATAAGGAAACTGGAGAAGAAATTAATTAAAAAAAATCTATAAATATGAAAAAAACGTTAGTTGCTGTAGGGATTCTTATGATATCCCTTGTTAGTTGTTCTGTTGATAAAGAAATTATCACCAAGGATGAATTTGTTAAATGGTCTGTAAAGGATGATACCATTTATTATAATAGTAAGTCGGTGGCTTATTATGATCACTCAGAGTATGAATTGAATCCTAGCCATGGTAAACATTCTAAACCTATTCAAGAGTTATCAATAACTCAATTAAGATTTGAGGTTAAGACGGATGACTTAATTAAATACATTCACACATTACATCCTAGACAAAAGGTAGAGATAGTAGTACCTCGTCACTAATGACTAAGTTAGAACTACTTGATATATTAGATAAGGTATTTGTGGGTCAAGCATTTTATGCTGACCCTACAAGTAAATTTTCAGTGATTGATGTGCCTGGAACTGGCTTGACATTCTTTACTTATTCAACAGATTCTAAATCTGATTGTATTTGGTATGCTCAATTGAATCAGCGTTTTGGTGATTTTACAGAAGTAATGATACCTAGTGAAATGAGTAAAGAGTTTATTGAAGAGATTGTTGAACATAGTAAGTTATTAAATAGAATGTCAGTTAAGGTTGATTCGATTAGAAAGAGATTTAGGGAAATGAATGACCCGGATTCTATTCGTGATATGAAACTAAAAACAATATTGAAATGATAAAAATACACAAATTGGAAGATGGTGATTTAATTAAGATATTACCAATGATTGATAAGAATAATAATATTTCTTGGATAAAACAGTATGATTGTGTTGGTTTGAATACTAAGACATTCATCACTGACACTAAAGGATATTTGAAAAGAATATCTCATAAAATTAGAGAATCTAACTCAAGTATTAACTTACCAATATCAACAAAATATGCTATGAATATTTATATTGATGGTGAGATTCGTATTTTAAATGTTGCTAGAACTTTATTTCAAATGATTACGAATAATCCAAAGTTATGGGATATAAGAGGTAATCACCAACTTTTTATAGTTAAAGGAGAAGTTAAGGCTGTTGGTCAGATTTTTCCATCATTTGATAAGTCTTATGTCTCTGAAAAAAGTTGGACACCACCAGTTAATGATATTGATTCAAAAGATGAATGGTATTCATATATTAAATCAAATCAACCAGACTTTGATAATCATCTTGAAAGGAATAACATATTTGTTCATAAACAATTACTTATTAGTCATTTGGGTAAAGATATGTTAGGTGAGATAATTTCTGATGATAGACAGAAAAAATTAGATGAAATACTAGTATGATGTAATTATTAGGGTTGTAATCACTGGTATGAATGACTCTATGGAAAATAATATAATTGATTTTTAATATATAATTAAAATTAATTATATTTTATGCTAAGAATAATACTCAAGACAGATGGTTTGAATGGTGTTGGACCAGCTCCAGCCGGATTTAAATACGTTGGATTAGATGATAGAGGAGAAATAAGTGCGAAAGAAGGATCATCAATAAAGCAAATTTCAGGTGATGGTACAGATCCAAGAGACTTCATAATACAAAAATCATCAAAAGAATCAGATATATCGTTTGATGCTCTAAGTAGAGGTATTATTCAACCTAATACAGGATTTGATTTACCAGATGATGGTGTATATGTATTATCTTCAGTAGAAACTTATCTTAAGTTTGCTGAAGCAGTTGGTATGACCGGAGATCCATATAACTCATTATATCCATTTGGTTCAACTTCAAGTGTTTATAACGTAAATGTTTCAGCATCAGTAGAAACTTATCTTAAATATGCAGAAGCTACAAATGGCAGTTCACTAAATTCTTCTTACGGAGGAACTGACTTTTCAGAAAACTTTATATCATTGATAAATAACACAGCTTATTTAGATAGAACTGGTACAACGGATGATGAATTTTTAGATACATTTTTAGATAAAGGTATTGTTGAGTTTGGTTCATTTAATAATAAATCAAAATTAGATTACTATGATGTGTTAAAAAACTTTAATATGAATATTGAAGATTACTTGAAATATTCAGGAAAATATAATACTATTTTTCCACTATTTTTAGATAAACTTTTAGATAAAGGAATTGTTGTTTATACATTTAATGGTATTATATCTATCACATCTGTTGAAACATCACTGAAATTAATAGAAGCTCAACGTGATCAGGAGAATAAAGAAGAGGAATCTGAAGCTTAAAAATAAAAATAACATATTAAATGGAAAATATATTTAAATACTTTACAGAAAAATTCACAGAATCAGGAGATGTGAATTATGAAAAAATGGATAGAATTATAGATAAAGGTATGGTTCTAACAAATGGTGGTAAATTTGATTTACCAAATGGATACCTTTATACATTATCATCTGTTGAAACATCTGCAAAATTTCTAGAAGCTATATCAAGTGAAAGCGTAGTATTCACACAATGGACTACAGATAATGGATTCTCAGGTGCAACCTCATCAATTTCTACTGGTATTCTTAATGAGTGGGGTAGTGAATATCTGGCAGAATTTGAAACAAAAGGTGTGTATGAGGCAACAAATTCTAGATCTGATTTAAGTTGGTTCTCAACAACTTATAAGTTTGTTTTAAATTATGGTAATGAGTTCTCTCCAAGTAGGATTCTAGACAAAGGAATTGTTATCTACTATTCATCTGAAACAGACTCAATTGTTTTTTCTGGTGTAGAAACATTCTTAAAATATGCTGAAGCAGTTGGTGTATCTAATACAACTTTAAGTATAAAATATAACTACTTTGGTGATATGGGTGATGGTGGAGCTCAACCCGCTTAATAACAAATAACATTATAAAAAAACCTGTTCTATTTGAACAGGTTTTTTATTTTAGTCTTTCTTTTAATATTCTTTGGATATTCCGATGCTAAGTATTCACTATAAGATATATTTGGATATTCCGATGCTAAGTATTCACTATAAGATATATTTCTATCTATTTGCTCAGCTATATACTCAGCATAACTAATCGAATTAGTTAAATGTTCTGATAAATAATCAGAATAATTATTAACATCCATCTTCAGCCGATGTTGATTTTGGTGTATCATCTCCGAAATCTAAATTAATAGTTTCTGCAATTCCCTTTTGTCTTTTGAAGTCTCCGAATTCTAACCAAACTTTATTCTCATCAATTATACTTGAGTAATACTCTTGTAAGTCAATATTTAATATTTCTTTACTTACTTCTTCAAGACCAGATAAAACAAGTTGTTCATTAACATAGTTATCTAACTCTTCTCTTTTACCACCACCATTCTTAAGAAATACATCAATACATTGAATTCTGAATTTGTAATCTGGTTCAATTTCTGACCATTCTACACCAGCATCATAAATTTTAAATAACTCTTCTACTTGATCATTTGCTAAATCAAATGGAACCTCAACATGAAATCCAGATGTGGCAATATAGTTTATGAAATCATCATCTGTAAAACCAGTGTATGGATTCTCTTCAAGGTTTCTAAACTCCTCAGGATTTAGATTAGCAACTTCTGATGTTCTATAAGTAGTGAATTTTTGACATCTTCTAATTTTAACCATAATAAACTTTTTATTTTTGATATTACTAAATCATCAAAAAGTTTAAATTTATTTATAATAGAATGTCTAATGCCTTATCAAGAAGTTCATCATCCTCAAAACCTATCGAATGCTCACATTTAACGACTCTTCTATTATCAACATAAGTTAAGATGTCTTTTACTTGATCATCTATTACAACATACGAATCGACACCGTGGTAGTCAACCCACTCTTGTATCTCTTCACCTCTGGTTAATCCAGTTTGAGTTTTATCAATAACTTCACCAGTGATTCCATTACTTCTGAATATATCTTTTAGTTGTTGTAAAGTGAATTGAGTTCTCCAAGTAGATGAAACAACAATCTTTGCTTTTGTATAATAAATAAGTTGATTGATATTACTAACGGCTTTAGGATTAAATTTTCTATCGAATACTCTTTCAGGGATAGGCACATTTAATTTGAGTGACCATTCTAAATCACTTTTATGTGTTCGAAGAACTCCATCTATGTCTAAAAATATTATTGTATCGAAGATGTATTTATTTTTAATTTAAACAAAGATAATAAATAAATTGATTATATTTGTACTATGTCAAACAATACAATAAATTATACCATTTACAAAGATGGTGAACCTGTTGGATATCACACACAAAATGTTATGTGTCGTAGATGTAATGACGGGTTAATGAAGTTTCAACCGCCAAAGGATTATACAATAATTTGTGAAGGATACGAAGACCACTATGATGGTTACTTCGATGATGAAGAAGATTACTATGAAGATGATGAGGTGATAGAAACTAACTTAGAAGAGTGGTTAAGTAAGAACCCACCAGAGTTTACACACAGAAAGTTTGAAGTAGGTGATAAGGTTAAACTTTCAAAGAAAAGAGGAGAAGCAACTATTAAGGAATCTAAAATGGCGAAATGGTTTTCAGAATATAAAGTAGAGTTACTTAATGGTGAAGTATTAGATAACATTCAACAAAACGAGGTATTACCTTTATAAAATATAATTATGACAAAATACACAATAGAACAATTCGTAGAAGATTTTGAAGATGCTCAGACGCCTGATGCTAAACAATCTGTATTATTAACTTTACTTGACTCTGATGTTGATGTAGTAGAACATAAAGAACTACTTAAAGAATATAAAGAACAAATTCAAGATCTTAAAGATCAATTAGATATTGAAGGAGATGCTGTTATAAACATAGAGATAGAACAAGGCTTTGTGAAGTTATACACTTGTACTAAATCAGTAGGTAACTACACCGAAGGTAGTAATTACTATGTAAAAATCGATGATGTTAGGTCTAAATACACTGAATCATTTGAAGGTGATGTTCCACAACCAATAAAAGATTATTTTGATGGTATTAAACCTCTAATATGGGTTGTCAATGATAATGGTATTGGTACTCTAAAACATAAAAGATTAGTTACTGACTTTGATTTCTCAGAACACTTTAGTAATTTTTAATATAATATGTTATGAAATATATTATACTACTTTCTTTTTTTATAACAAGTTGTTCAACATCAAAACCTATCAATCCTTATACATCTTTTAAAGATGATATTAATAACTCTATTATTGATGGATTTTATAATAACGATACCATAGGTAAGTCACATCTAATTTATTTGATTAAGTAAGATGAAAGTAGGTGATATAGTTTACTTCAAATCTACCTATACCGCCAGATATGGTGGACAAGGTGGAACATATGAGTATCAGTTTTGTCCAGGTGATAGATATCGTATTGACAAGATAAATAATCTATATAAAACAGGTAATATAACTAACTTAGAAGATGGCACTAGTCATTTTGCTCATTCAGAGATATGGGAAAGGATATCCACCGTAGATGAATGGAGAGAAATACAATTAAATAAAATTCTATGAGTGACGAAAAACTGAGGTCTGAAATAAATAGCTTGAATTACGGACATATATACAGGATAAATGATGTTATTAAAGTTAAGTGTATAAGTGAATTACCAGTCCACTGTAATGATATCAAAGTAGGTGAAGTTTATATGTGTAATAAAACAACATCAAAGGATTATTACTTTATACATAAGATAGAGACGATGTTACCATCTGAATTCTTTATACCATTAAGTGATTGGAGAGAACAAACTATAAATGAAATTATTAAATAATCTATGCTGTTATCACAACTCTAATTGGTATAGGTGGATCCACTGGAGCGAAATCAAATACGAATTCAATATTACCAGACAAATCAATATTAACATTAATGTTACCATCAATAGAATAAGCAGGATCAGAGGTAAATCCTGCTTCATATGATTTTTGATTTACCAATATTGGTAACCATCCAAGATAAGTCCAACCACCATTCATATCATCTGTGACCCTAGGATAATAAACCTGAATATTAAAGTCAATATATGGGTTATTAGATGCTGTTCCAGTGGAACCCATATAATTAATTACTCCAACTCCAGTTGCATCAGGTATCACACCACCACTTATTATCTCTGAGTATAGGAGAGTTTTAGTATCTCCATCACCGTTAGTATAAATACTAGTAACATATTTAAAATAAGAACCACTACCTGCACCTCCAACGTCACTAACGGTATCTACAACCTTTTTCTTTATGTCTCCACTATCTGATCCTAAAGCTGTATATCCTGGTGGAATTGTTGGTGATGTATTTAATCCACCATCTTTTAAGTAAATTTTATAAGCCATTTTTATTTAGTTATTTTATAATGTATATATTAATTATAAGGCATAAAAAAAAGTGTTACAAAAATAACTCAGTCTAGTTGTTACCAGTCAAATAGTGGAGTGAAAGTTACTATAATGATTGAATATGTTGAATTAATAACAAACTTTGGTTCAAACTATCCTAGTTTAGACGATAACACTTTTTCAATATAAAATTAATTATATACTCTGATTTCTATTGATGTTCTATTTAAATTGCCTTCTCCAGTTGTTATACAATTTATGATATTTGAATCAATCCAATATAAACTATTTGAGACACCAGTTGATGAGGTATCTCCATCATTCGAACCTTGAATAAACAGAATTGTTTCATCTTCAGTAAATAATCCATTAGAATTAGCGGCATAAAAAAGGAGACCTTTTGAGTCTCCTTTTTGGTTGGAATTCTTTTAGTTGTATACTCTTATTTCTATTGGGGTATTTATTAATAAATCATCTGAAGGTGTATCTGGAAAATTAACAGTATAAATGAGTACGTAATTGTTTGAAAAATCTGGTGCAGTTGGAATTAACATTCTTAAACCCGACCCGTCTTCAGCTGAAAATAAAGAATTTTGACAAAAAGTTTTATTGTTTAAAAATAATCCATTTGAGTTTATTGTATATTGTCCAGAGGTTTCATAAATAAACCAAATATTACCAATAGTATTCTCTAATACTTTTACTACTGGAGCTCCTGTGTTGTATGCTAATGTTGCTTCTCCCCAACTAGTAGGAGTAGTGCCTGTAGCCATAAAATAAGTTCCTACATTATTGTTAGCTGCTCCTACATTTGTAAAATCAGGATTACTTGCATTATCATCTATATAATAAGTAACACCAATTGTTAATAGTCCACTTTGTTGTTCTTGAAAATCATCACCACCACTCTGTGTTAATAAAGCCGTATATACTTTATAACCACCACTACCACCTCCGACATCACTAACGGTATCTACAACCTTTTTCTTTAAGTCTCCACTATCTGATCCTAAAGCTGTGTATCCAGGAGGGATTGTTGATGATGTATTTAATCCACCATCTTTTATATAAATTCTTCTAGCCATTTTATTAATTTTTTTATTAATTATATATTTTAAATTCAATAGGAGTTGATAAAAAACCCGCTACTCTAAATCCTGTTCCTATACTAATTGATAATTGATTATCATTTAATCTTGTCAATCCTTGTGTAGTATTCGGCATAAAAGTTTTATTAATTAAAAATTCTCCTTCCTTTTCAAAAATTATGAAAAGATAATAAGCTCCACCATCAACAGCCCCTTCCTCTTCAACGAAAATTGGAGTAACATAAATGTCAGTCAACGAAACATTATCTTCTAATATAATAGTAGAAGGTTGTGAATCATCCATATCAATAACTATTGTTCCATCATTTCTTCCGGTGTCTTCACCTCCACCTCCACCAATCGGAATTACCCAAACATTTGGTGTATCGTCTGTAGCTACAAATGGAACACCATTACTAACATATCCAACATTTGAGAAATCATCGCCTACTTTTAAATCAAGAATACAATAAGTTTTACCTACTTCTAATGTTAAAGCAGAAGGAGATATCGAAGTTGTAGTTTGACTTAATAAAGCTACATAACTTTTATAAGATTTTACTACTACATTACTAGTAGTATCACCAATTTTTATTTTTAATTCACCATTTTCAGATCCTAAAGCAGTATATCCATCCGGCACGACACTGGAAGTTAAACCACCATCTTTTATGTAAATTCTTCTAGACATACGATTGTTTATTTTATAATGTATATATTAATTTTAATTACCAAGTAAGATTAAAACTCCTCCATATAAAAAGATATATGTGATATAATTCCTCACCTCTAAATTCTTCCATAAATTTATCCATCGTATGATAATCATCTGAATTAGGTATACCTATGTCAATAGAATACTTAGTTCCCTTTAAGTAATCTTTTAATCTTAAAAGAACATCCATTATATCATCTAATCTAAAAAATCTATCTTTACCATCCTTTATAGCAACTCTTACACAAGTGTGTGGATTTATTCCATCTTTATAATACTTAACATCCGTTGTAGAATATTCTATTCCATAATCTTCTAATTCAAGAAGTATATCCTCAATATCTGATTTAACATCAATATGTTTAGACTCATTGACCTTTTTATTAGGTTTATAATAACTAACACCAACACTATCGAAAGGAGCCTTATGTGTAAACCTTTTTAACATATCAACAAAGTTCGGTAAATCTCTTTCAAAATTATTATCAATACCTTTAAGAGAAGCCCTAACTCTTACTTTATGACGACTTTTTGAATACTCATTGTCATAATCATAAGCATTAAATCCAAAGTAACCTCTCTCCGATAAGTAAGAATGTATTGTTAATAAGTATTCACCTATATCTATAGGTAGTAATTTACCATCAATAGTAATTGTTAAACCAGGATGACTAACACCATATACTGAATGAGTTCTAATATTCACATCATATCCCATATCAGTTAATTCTAATAAAGCATCTTTAATCCATTGAATATCTTCATCTAACATAAGGAATTTCTCTACCTCTTCAGAAGACTCATTTAATACTTTAGGTTTATCACCTAGTTTAATTATATAATCATAGTAATCTGGATATTCCGGTGTGCCAACAATCTCTTCACTTATTATTAACTCTCTACCAATCAAATCTTTAACCTTATCTTTTAGTCCTAATAGTAGTTCCCAAAAATTTCCTGTTTCTTCTCTCTTTATATTATATACTATGATAGAATCAATTTCTTCACTACCGATAGAATCAGGATATGAAGTATCTGCATCTGAGTTAGCACTTCCTTTAAGTCTAAATACCCAGAACTTATGTTCAGGATAACCTTCTTCACCAGTACCCATCTCAAATGTTTCGTCAGACTTTAATATAATATTGAAATCATCAAATACATCAGATTGAAGTATATACATTAAATCAATATACCTTTCATTAGATTGTTTTCTTAACCAATCAAAAGAAGTATTACCTGATTCAAATATTTGA
>Ga0114974_10004108_pt1 | contig 10905 bp, 4 predicted proteins | sample S_130206_EF_Meta_FD_87318 | JGI IMG/M metagenome (GOLD analysis project Ga0114974, IMG submission 87318) | Freshwater microbial communities from Lake Simoncouche, Canada to study carbon cycling - S_130206_EF_MetaG | ecosystem: Environmental > Aquatic > Freshwater > Lake | place: Lake...
GCGGCACAAACAGGTAGCGCGCAACGCCGCTCAAAAAAAACATCGGTACAAAGACAATGCAGATACACAAGGTGGAGACCAGAGCCGGAAGCGCAATCTCCTCCGCCCCGGCTAGAATGGCTTCTGTGAGCGGCTTACCCATCGCCATCTGACGGTGCACGTTTTCAATTTCCACGGTCGCATCGTCCACCAAAATGCCGACGGCAAGGGCGAGTCCTCCCAGCGTCATGAGGTTGATTGTCTCCCCCAACGCACTGAGAATTGCCACCGAGCTCAGAACCGCAAGCGGAATGGACAGGGCGATGATCACCGTGCTGCGCCACGAACCAATGAAAAGCAGGATCATCAGGGCCGTAAGCCCTGCGGCGATCACACCCTCATGCAGCACACCATTAATCGCTGCACGCACAAACAAAGACTGATCCGAGAATTCCTTCACCACGATCTCGGGAGACACCGTCGACAATGCCAGGGGCATCTGCGCCTTAATACCCTCCACCACCGTCAATGTGGATGCCATCCCGCTTTTGAGAATAGTCAGCAACACCCCGCGCACTCCGTTATGGCGCACAATGTTCTGCTGCGGCTGGGAACCGTCGCGCGCCTGGGCCACTTCACGCAACCGGATCACTGTGTTTCCAACCGTCCGGATCGGAAGTTCGTTGAGTTCCTCCAAAACCCGCGGACTCGCATTGACCTCAATATCGTATTCCGTATCACCCACCTTGGCCGTGCCACTTGGCATGATCAAATTCTGCACACTCACGGCATTGACCACATCCTGGGGAGTCATTCCCCTCGCCTTAAGGGCCGTCAGATCAAGGTCCACAGATACCACTCGCGTTTTCCCTCCATACGGCCAGGGAATCTGCGCGCCGGGAACGGTGACCAGAGAAGTTCGAATCTGGTTGAGCGTCGTGTCGTAGATTTCACCCTCCGAAAGCGTCGTGCTTGTGAGTGAATACTGCAATACCGGCACTGTTGCCGCGCTGTAGCGGATGATGAGCGGCGGCATCTGGCCCGGTGGCATCAAGCGAGTCACCGTCTGCGCCACCGCTGTGATCTGCGCCACCGCTCCGTCGACGGACGCACCCTCCCGCAGGAAAACCTTGATAATGCCCACTCCATTGTAGGAGTTGGATTCAACGTGCTCAATGTCGTTCACAGTCGCGCTCAACGAGCGCTCGTGAATATACAGAATACGCTGTTCGATTTCCTGCGCATTCAGCCCGGCGTATTGCCAGATCACCGAAACGACCGGGATGTTGATCGCAGGAAAAATGTCCGTCGGCGTGCGCAGCAACACCAGCGGGGTCAGCAGCAATAAAGCGAGTGCTGCGACTACGAAAGTGTAGGGGCGACGGAGCGCCAGACGGACAATCCACATAAATAAGAGGGGTGACTCGCACCGGCGGTTTTCACCGCCAGGGGCTAGCCGTGGTGGGAAAGATACCGCTCAGCATCTAGGGCTGCAGCGCAGCCCTGTCCTGCCGCCGTAATGGCCTGCCTGTAGGTGCGATCCGCGACGTCTCCCGCCGCGAAGACACCCGGGACATTGGTGTGTGTGCCCCGCTGCTGGAGCAAATACCCATCCCCGTCCATGTCCAGTTTACCCCGGAACGGACCTGTATTTGGGGTGTGACCAATCGCCACAAACACACACTTCACCTCAAGCTCACGGGTGGCGCCGGTCACCGTGTCTGAAAGGAGCACGCCCCGCATTTCACCTTCAGCGTCCGCGAGGTATTCCACCGGAGCGCTGTTCCAAAGCACCTCGATCTTCGGATGGTTCATGGCGCGGTCCGCCATGATTTTAGATGCCCGCAAAGAGTCGCGGCGATGGATGAGATAAACCTTGGATGCAAATCGCGTCAAAAAGGTGGCTTCTTCGCAGGCAGAATCTCCGCCGCCAACCACACACACAGGCACGTTCCGGTAGAACGCCCCGTCACACGTCGCGCAGGAGGTCAACCCGTGGCCGACAAACTCTTTTTCCCGGGCCAACCCAAGCCATTTCGCGGAGGCGCCAGAGGCAATCACCAGCGTCTCAGTCTCCACCCACTTGTCGTCCAGTTTGATACGCACGTGCCCCTGGGCAGGCTCGAACTCCGTCACCGTCGCATATTCAAAACGCGCTCCGAAACGTTCGGCCTGGCTTTTCATCGCCATAATTAATTCAGGACCGTCGATTCCCTGGGGAAATCCGGGGAAATTCTCCACAAGCGTGGTGGTTGAAAGTTGGCCGCCGGGTTCATGCCCCTCCAGTACGAGCGGCGCAAAATTGGCGCGTGCTGCGTAAACAGCCGCCGTCAATCCGGCACATCCCGTGCCCACGATAATCATCTTTTCCATAGAGCCCGACATTCTAGCCTCGGCACAGGCCCAGAAGCAACCCGCGCGCGAAGTTTTGGCATGTCGGGTTTCCCTTCATCCTTTCGTCTTTTTATGGCTAATTGGTGGCCTATGCACGATCCACGCTTCGACAAGCTGGCAAAATCCCTCGCGTCTTTCTCCACCGGTTTGAAAAAGGGCGACAAAGCCCTCATTGACGCCTTCGACATCCCACCTGAAATGACCATCGCCCTTGTGCGCGCCGTCAGAGAGGCAGGAGCCCTGCCCTTTGTCCAACTTCACCAGGGGACCGTCACCCGCGAAATCGCCCTCGGCGCCGTTGAGGCACAGTTGGGTCTCTCGGCCTCCGTGGAACTGGCGCGCATGAAAAAGATGGACGCCTACATCGCCATCCGGGGCGGGGCCAACATTACCGAAATGAGCGACGTTTCCCCCGCGCAGTTGAAACTCATCGCCCGAAAAATGAAACCCGTCCTCGACTGGCGAGTTAAAAAAACCCGCTGGTGCGTGCTGCGCTGGCCGTCTCCCTCCATGGCGCAACTCGCCGGGATGAGCACAGAGGCATTCGAAAAGTTTTATTTCGACGTCTGCACTCTCGACTACTCAAAAATGATCCCAGGCATGAAGGCTCTCAAAACCCTGATGGAACGGACGGACAAGGTCCATATTCAGGGGCCTGGCACAGACTTGAAGTTTTCAATCAAAGGCATCGCAGCGATCCCTTGCGGCGGCCAACACAACATTCCAGACGGCGAGGTCTTCACGGCTCCCGTGAAAAACAGCGTGGAAGGCTACATCAGCTACAACGCCCCGACCATCTACCAAGGCACCGCCTTCGACAATGTCCGCCTTGAATTCAAGGCTGGCCGTATCGTCAACGCCACCGCGAACAACACCGCAAAACTTAACGCCATCTTGGATAGCGATCCAGGGGCGCGTTATATCGGGGAATTTGCGATCGCCTTCAATCCTCACATCCTCAAACCGATGCGGGATATCTTGTTTGACGAAAAAATCTGCGGCTCCTTCCACTTCACCCCTGGGCAATGCTACGAAAGCACTGAAAACGGGAACCACTCCCAAGTGCACTGGGATCTCGTGAACATTCAGCGCCCAGACTGGGGCGGCGGCACCATCCATTTTGATGGAAAGCTGATCCGCGAAGACGGCGTTTTCGTTCCGAAGTCGCTCCACGCGCTTAATCCGGAAAATCTCGTCGAGCGGGCCTAGGCCCGTTTTCTTTGCGCGGCACAGGCCGCTTCATAGCCAACATCCATCCGACTGAACCCGGCTCCGGCCGGGGTCAGTTGACGTAGGTTGCCTCGTTGGAGAACAACAAAGCCTGCACCAGCGTTTCCCACGGTGAAAACGCCACACGCTGGACCATTTCCCCCTCGTTCTGGATCGCTGCCGTCGCCGTCTTTGAGTTCTGTGCTGTCTTCGCCTTTTTGTCCGCCATTTTTGCGGCATCCAAATTGATCTTAGCTGCGTCGGCCTTCACGGTTTGCTGCTCTTTGTTTTCTTTTAAAAGAAAGTCCATCGCCCGTTTCCGTTCAACTGGAGTGGGCAAGCGCTGCAGCACCACTCGATAAACAGCGGAAATACCGCGCTCCGATCCATCACGCACCGCTTGAATAATCTCCGGCCGTTTCACAACGTTCTGTACAATCTGAGCGACGAACGAACTATTCATCAGAAAGAGAGCCTGCTGAGGCACAATTGTTGAGGATCGCCGACTGTTGGGCTGGTCAGGATTTGCCATGTCAAACTGCATGAGCAAGTCGGGCATACTCGCCCTGTCGATGTAGGCATATACCGAACGCCGGAAGCTGTAGGGTTCGTCGGTGATGTTGAAAGAGTGCCCGCCAATGGAGCGCTCCATGATTCCCGCCATGCTGATCAAAGAATCGCGGAACCCTTCGAAGTCCAGCCGACGCACATTGGCCCTCCACAGGAGCGTGTTGGCGGGATCGGACTTGTCGTAAGCAATGGTGCCCCCCTTAAAGGAGGTGTTGCTCGACTGCTGGTAGGTCCGCGTCAGCATGATGGCCTTGTGCAGGGCCTTGATGGACCAGGCGGGCTTTTGGGCGCCGAAATCTTCCACAAACCAACTCGCCAGAAAATCGAGCAACTCAGGATGCGTCGGCGCTCCCGCCTGATTGCCAAGATCGTCCGGTGTGCGTACCAGCCCGTCGCCGAAATGGTGCATCCAAATCCGGTTGACGATCACGCGTGCCGTCAGCGGATTACTTTTGCTCGCGATGGAATGCGCCAGTTCCAAACGGCCGCTGCCTTCCTTGAACGCAACAGGCTTTTGGTTATCGCTAAGCACCTCCAAAAAACGGCGGGGAACCGTGCGCACTTTATCGCCCATCTTCGGCGCGTTTCCACGAATATACACTGGAGACTCCACGGGTTGGGGCAAATCCTCCAACACCATCGCCCGCACCGGGCCGCCTTTGAAGGTGATCTTAAATTTGTTGATCCCAGCAAAGTCCGCCGCAGTCTGCAGCATTCCTCGGATTTTCGGGTTTGGAAAACTCCGGTTTCCTTCCTCCATCATTCGCTCGACGCTTAATTCGGCCGCCGGTACCAATCGCAACGGGAAGACTGCAACCTCCATTGCCGCCTTGTCAGGCGAATTGGAGATATCCTTGGTTTTATCCATGAAAGCCGCATACAACGCAGCCGACTTGGGTTCAATTTTCTGAAAGAATTTACCGACTAAGACAGCCACCTCGTGCACCTCTGATGGCAGCGTCTTCTGCTCGCTCAAAAAGGCGACGACCTCTGCGTTGTATTTGGCCTTGTCCTTCCCATTCAACATCGAATCGATGGCCGTCTGCCGTGCGGCACCAGTCATGTTGACCAGCTTAACAAACGGCCCGTACACATCGTCAGACACCCTAAGGCGGTTGGAAGACATCACCGTGGAATTCACCACCACCAAGGGATCTTTATCCAACTTGCTTTTCGTCAGCAACTGGTTGGCGTGCTCGTTCTGCTCAGGGGTCGCAGACTTTTGCGTCAGCATCGCCGCCTCGAAAATCACCTCCCCGTTTTTGAGCATCCGCTCCGCATAATCTCTTTGGATTTTGTAGAATGCTGCCGCCGCCTTTTCTTCCATCTTTAGCAAGTCGTCCTGGTACTTCAGGAACGTGGCCGACTTAGGATCGCCTGCAATCAATGGCCCTTCCTTGGGTTCCGCACAGCTCGCAAAGACCCCTCGGAGCGCGTAATAGTCCGCAGTCGTGACCGGATCAAACTTATGGTCATGGCAGCGCGCACAGGCGAGGGTTAGCCCCAGAAAACCGCGGCCAACGACATCAATACGATCGTTGATGATGTCGTCTTTTTGAGTAAAGCGCTGTCCCACGGTGAGCAACCCCAGCGCCGCCAAATTCTCCTTCGGGTTGTTGGCCACTTTGTCAGCGGCAAGCTGCTGGACAATAAACTGGTCGTAGGGGAGGTCACTATTGAAGGCCTTGATCACCCATTCCCGATAGGTCCATGCATAAGGATACCGGTATTCGCTGATCTTGTCGGCTTGGCTGGTAAGGTCCCCGGTCGTGTCGGAATACCGCGCCGTGTCCAGCCAGTGCCTGCCCCAACGCTCTCCATAGGACGAGTCCGCCAACAAGCGGTCTATCACTTTTGCATAAGCCTCCTCCGGCTTCGGATCTCTGACAAAGTCTTCGATTTCCTTGGGAGATGGAGGAAGGCCGATCAGATCGTAGTAAGCGCGGCGCAGAAGTGTTTCCTTCTCCGCCTGGGGAGCGGGCAACATCTGTTTCTCCTCCAACTTTGCCAACACAAAGTTGTCCAACTTGTTCACGCACCACGCGGCATTTTTGACCGTCGGCGGCGTGGGCTTCTGCACTGCTTGGAAGGCCCAATGCGCCTTTTTATCGTTCTTAGCGGTCTTGGAAGGTTCCCTCGGATCGGGCGCTCCCATAGCCACCCATTTTTTTAGGTCCTCGATCTGTTCAGCACTCAACTTCTTTTTGGGCGGCATCTGGAGGTCGTCCTCCCAGGTCACCGCCTTGATCATCGTGCTTCCTTTGACATCGCCCGGTTTTAATCCAGGCCCGGTCTCACCCCCCTTGAGAAGTTCCTCCCGGGTGTCCATGCTCAGGCTTCCCTTCGTCTTGCCCTTTTCCGCCGAGTGGCATTCCTGGCAATGATTAACAAAGATCGGCCGGATCTTGTTTTCGAAAAAAACGTTCTGTTCAGGCGTGATGGCTGGAGTAACGGCCGCCACACTGGTTGGTACGCAGCTCAAAAATGGCAGCGCAATCAGCGAGGCAAGCACTGGCAGAGAGAACGACGGAGTCAGGCGCATAAATGAGGAAGTATTGCGTGTTAGAAAAAGCCCGGCCGAGCCTTTCGAATAACAAACGCTTAGGCTATAATTTCTTTCGCGACGTTGCCAAAGTTGTCCGTGAGGCGGAATTCACGACCGTTGTAAGTATAGGTCAGCTTGGTGTGGTCGAATCCAAGAAGCTGCAAAATCGTCGCGTGCAAGTCGTGAATGTGCATCCTGTTTTCGACAGCGCGGCCTCCAAACTCGTCGGTGCCTCCATAGGTCTGGCCGCCCTTCACTCCACCACCCGCCATCCAGGAAACCATCGCGTTGCCGTTGTGATCACGCCCGGGCGAACCCGCGCCGCCGCCGCCCGAGGTCACCGTGCGACCAAATTCGCCGCCCCAAATCACCAGCGTGGAATCCAACAACCCGCGCTCCTTGAGATCGGTGAGGAGCGCAGCCGCAGGCCCATCCACAGCGGCTGCCGCGTCTCTGGCCTTGGTAGCAAGCCCGTCGTGGTGATCCCAATTGCCGGTGGCCACCTGAACAAACCGCACACCCCGTTCCACAAGCCGACGGGCAACCAACATCCTGGATCCTGTGTCTTTCATCGCCCTGGCACTCGCTGAGTAAGCACCGGTTGCAGGGCCCATGTACCTCTCGCGCATTGCCTCGGATTCCTTCGAAATATCAAACGCATCCGTGGCTTCCGTCTGCATCTTGAAGGCAATTTCGAAGGCTTCGATGCGGGCCTCGAGTTGCGAATCCCGCTGCAGCATCGCGGCGTGCTCTCTGTTGGATTGTTTCGCAAAATCAATCTGCCGCCGCTGCCGGTCCAGCGTGCTAAATTCGCTGCTAATGTTGGCCAAAATCGTCGAAAGTTTCTCCTTCGGATCGAAATTGACATTACACCCCTGATAAATGCCCGGAAGAAAAGCGCACTGCCGGAAATTGGGGTTTCCTCCCAGCGTAATGAACCCAGGCATATTCTGGTTCACACTGCCAAGACCATAGGTCACCCACGATCCAAGACTCGGCTTTGGAAGCTGTGGCGACCCAGTGTTTAACATTCTGCCCGCGATCTCGTGATCGGGTATCTCCGTGAACAACGACTTGATCACCGTCATCTCGTCCACATGTTTGGCCAGCTCCGGAAAAATCTCGCTCACCTCGATTCCAGACTTCCCGCTTTTCGCAAATTTGAAGGGCGAGGCAAACGCCAGCCCTTCGTAACCCGGAATTTTTTTCCCGTTCGCCTTTTCCAACTCAGGCTTGTAATCCCAGGTGTCTACGGTCGACGGAGCACCCCCTGCATAAATTTGAATGACCGCCTTTGCCTTGACGGGAAAATGCGGAGCCTTGGGCATTAGCGGCCCGCCCCCAGTCGCCGCAGCGTTTAAGTCAAAAGGGTTGATCCCGAAAAGCGCAGCCAGACTTAAACCACCAAACCCCAAGCCGTTCCGCACAAGAAAGTCGCGGCGCGACGCAAACCCCGCCAGATCCGGGTGAATGAGAGAAGAACTGTCAGGGCCGAAGGTGCAGGGTTGGGAGGAGTTTGTTTTCATAAAACGGCGACTTACAACCCTTCGAACGTGAGCAGGATTCGTGCCGTTGGCGCGCGTTCAGGCTGTTCCCTCTCCGAAGAACGACTCAAAACCCGCAGGAACTCTCCCTAGCGCACCCCGATCTCAAGAACGCCCCGCAACCCTGCGGGCCGCCCCGGAATCGTGCACAAATACTCGTATTTGCCCGGTTTGAGCGGCGCCTTCAGCGCCAAAATCTGACGCTCCCCCGGCCCGACAACCTTCGTCGCAGCCAAAACCCCAGGATGATTGGGCACGAAAAGCCGCCCCTCAGCGTCCTCTTCAACCGGCGACATCCGCCCTGCGGCCAGAAGCACCTCTTCCTTTGCGCCAGGCCCCAGCAAAACAAAGTTCTGAGGAAGCGCGTCGGTGTTTTCAAACACCAACTCGAAAGCCTGACCAGGCGCCAATGAAAGGAGGTTCGTATCGTAGCGCCCCTCTCCAAAAACAGTGCGTACCACACACACGGCCGGCTTAAATTCGCGCAACTTTCGGGCTGCCAGCGTTGTTTGAGCCTCCAACCTGACCGCGAGGCTGCGCGCCACCTGCAGCGTGGCAGCAAATTGCGACTGCGTGCGCTCCTTTTCAGGAACCGAAGCCAACCAATGACTAAGCGCCGCCACAACCGGACCCAACCCCCCAAGCTCTCCAGCCCGCTCCCCGCCCATCGCTTTCCCGGAAAGCTGCGCAATCGCCTGCGTTGCTCCCGGAATAAACCGCCCGCGAAGGATCTGCGCCGCCAGAACGTCAAAGTTTTTCATCTCGAAGGCGGCGCCCGTCAAAGGCAAGGCCCGCAACGCGGCAAGGCACAATTCCTCCGGCCCCTGATTATCTTCGAGCACCTCCACAATCAGAGGCCTCATTCGGCTCCGAACACCCGCATCGCCCACCAGCGGGAGCGCGGATAGTAACTCCACCTGCCGTTGCGGTGCTTTTGCCAACTGCCCCCACAGCCGCGCCCGGTCCGACGCGCTCACCAACCACGCGGCGTGCGCCAGCGCTCGCACACGAGGCGCCTGGCTCCGCTCCGCCAGTTTCTCGATGGCCTCCGTCGCCGCAGTCAATTCCGAGACCGGACTCTTGAGCAGAAGCCCGCCCAGGGCCTCAGCGAGGGGCGCGCCCAGCAGGCCCACGGCTTCAGCACGGCCAATCGCATTGGCAATTTCAGCGGCTCTCCCAACGCCGTGCCCCTTTGAGAGCGCTTGAAAAGCCGCCTCCCGCACCGCATCCGCGGTCTCCGCGCGGTCCACCTGCGCCAGCCAAACAGGCTCCACGCCGGGCGCCTTGGCAAGTTCGGCGGGACCCAGACGAGCCAGCACAAATTGGAGCGCCCTCGCCTCCTTGGGAATAATCATGCGGGCGGAATCGGGCTCAAGCTTCTGCAGCGTCTCCTTGGCCATCCGCTCCAAACACGCATCCAAGGGCAACCCCAGCACCGTGTGAACGATTGCCACGGCGACGGAATCGTGCGCCTTAAAACCACCCGCAGCCGCCAGAACCTCGCGCCTGACAATGGGGTCGACATCTGCCGCCAGAGGTTCGAGAAAACGCGCCGCATCAGGTATCATCCGGCCTGTCTCACGAACAATCCGGACCGCTTCGGCCCGCACTTGGGGTTCGGGTGATCCCAGAATCTCCTCCAATAAAAGCCGGCTCGCACCCAACTCAGCCCCGTCAAACCAGCGCCTCAACCAGAGCACTTCCAAGCGCTGTTTCTCGTACGCGATGTCCTTCTTTTGCAAGCCAAGCTCCCACCCCCGCAGGGCTTCAAGCACCTCCGGTACCGGCTGTGCCGCAAGGGCGTTGCGGGCCTGCTGCCGGGCCCCCGGCTCGGACGACTTCAGCCGTTCCAGCAGCCCGGCAATTCCCTCCCCAGACGATTTCGCTCCCTCCACAATCGGATGACTTTCGGAAACCACCCGGTAAATCCGGCCCCGGTCCCCGGTGCCCTCGCCGAATACAAGCGCCCCGTCCGGCGCAAAACTGAACGCCAAAGGAAAGAAATCCGAGTCTTTGGCCGTCACAAGATTGAATCCTCCGCGAACGCTTAAAGCAGCCCCCTCCGCCCTCACCTCTCCCATCTTGAGCCCGGCAATGCCCTTGGAAGCTCCCACCACAAGCCGCCCCTGCCATTCCGCTGGAAAACGTCCGCTTTCCATCACCACCGCGCTGGTCACGCCAAGAGGCGCCTCCGGCCAAAAGGGCTGCCACCGCCCTCGAGCCACGTCAAAAAGGTCCCTTCCCCAAGCATCCAAAACACTCCCCCTCCAATCCGAATCTGCAACGACCGTGGCGCCTGCCAGTACTTCCAACCGCCCAGTGGCCGGCTCAAACCGGTACACACCACCGCGCGCATCGCTCACTCCCAGCCCTGTCTCAACCCTGCCCGCATGGGGCAGATCGTGCACAATCACGCCGCCTTTGGGATCCAAAACCATTCTCCGGGCAAACTCTCCCTCCCCTGCAACTCCAAGACCCGACAAAACCCGCCGCAGCTCCGTTGCCTTTCGCAAACCCACCGGATCGCGCAGCAACCAAAGATCCGATCCCTGCTGCAATAAGACGCCATCCCGGTACAGCACAAAGCTGGAAGCCTGCGCGAGTCCGTCCGCAAAAACGGTGCAGCGGTCCGCCCTCGCATCCCCGTCGGAATCCTCAAAAAAC
>Ga0114974_10004110_pt1 | contig 10904 bp, 21 predicted proteins | sample S_130206_EF_Meta_FD_87318 | JGI IMG/M metagenome (GOLD analysis project Ga0114974, IMG submission 87318) | Freshwater microbial communities from Lake Simoncouche, Canada to study carbon cycling - S_130206_EF_MetaG | ecosystem: Environmental > Aquatic > Freshwater > Lake | place: Lake...
ATGCTGCTGCTTCAGACAATGAGGCAAACCGCATGTTGAACTCCTACAAAAAGGAAAACACGAAGCAACTCTCACTTCGTGTTGTTCTTGACGGCATCGACATATGGAATGACTGGGATCTCGGCGATTCAATTAACGTCCAAATCAACCGTGGTCCAACTGTGATCAATGAGCCTTTCGTGATCTCTGGCGCTCGCTGGTACGGCGAGGGCGACGGACATGAACGAGTGGAACTGGATCTCGTCCAAGGATCTTCTTTCGCAGCAGCCTTCTCAGTATCCGCTTCAGCATCTACAACTCCTGGATCTGGTGGTGGATCTGGAACGACAACGTCGTTCTACAGGAAGCCAACCAGATGACGAGTAGCCAATTTACCACATTGCTCAACGCCATTGAAGGCGTCCGTTCTGATCTATCAGCCAAACTTGATACGATTGAAACGCGACTTAGAACAGTGGAGGTGGACCAGGCAAAGGCGTCTGCCATCATCGTGGACAGCAGAGAGCGTGGTCTTGCTGTACAATGGAAAGTGGGTATTGCTGTGTCCGCTGTGGGCGTAGTAGCAACCCTCATTGTGAGCCTATTAGCGTAGGCAAGGAGTAACTTGTGAGTCTGGAACATGACATTCACAAACTTCGTCAACAGGGTCTCTCCTTTTCGCTTATTGGTCAGCGCATGAGTCTTAGCAAGGATGTTGTCCAGAAGAAGTATCAGAAATTTCTTCTGACGAACCCCCTCCCCCAGACCCCCTCCCCAGAGGGGGACAGGTTGTTTAGTGGGGGTCTGGTTAAGAAGATTACCCCCCCTACCCCCCCAGTGGATACTGAGTATATCAGACCTGTTGAGCCTGTCAAGATAGATTATATTCCAAGGATTGGAGACAGGTCAGATGGGACTAACGAACTTGTAGTCGCTGCTGGCGACTTTCAGTTTCCGTTTGAAGACCCAGAGGTTTACGCTTCGTTTCTGACGTTCATTGCGCATGAGCGACCAGATAGGATTGTCCTGACTGGCGACATCCTTGACCTGACAGCCGTATCGGCTTACGACAAGGACCCACGTCTTGGGATGCCAATGCAAGAAGAGTTGGCGCACACGCACCGACGTCTTGCAGAGATCAGGGCATCTGCTGGGGAAGAGGCGCAGATCTTCTTCCTCTACGGAAACCATGAGGCTCGCCTCTCAAAGTGGATTGCAAAGCGTGCGCCCGAGTTGGTCGGAATGACTGACGCGGATGGACGAGAAGTGCTTTCGCTTGCGAACCTTCTTCGGCTTGATGCACTGAAGATTCAGCCCTGCCTCTCCGAGGGATTGGCATTTTCTGGACCAGAGCATTTCCGTTCTTACTACCAGATTGCACCAGACCTCATCGCAACGCACGGGACATACTCTCGTAGCACTGGCGGTGGGGCAAGCATTATCCCAATCGTTGACGCCGCTGGCGTATCGGTGGTTGGTGGACACGACCACTCTCAGGGTGTTGCGTTCCGTACCGTCGGCGGGTTTGCTGGCATTGAGGAGCGCCGTACTGCGGCAATCTCCACAGGCATGATGTGCCGACGCACTGAACTGGGCTACCTTGCCCAGCATCAGGTCAGCCGCTGGTCGGCTGGCTTTGCGGTCATTGATCTCTGGGGCGAAGAGGCTGGACAGTGGCAGGTTGATTTTGCTTCCTGGACTGGATCGGAACTTGCCTGGAGAGGACGAAGATACTCACCCAAGAGTGTGGTAAAGTGATCTAACACACACTGGAGGGTCGATGATCGGAGTAATCGGTTCAGGGCAGGTTGCCCAGCATGTTGTCGCCGTGCTTGAGAAGCGCGGTATTCCGTTCTACCTGTTTACACGACAAGAGCGCCTACCCCTTGAGAGGGTAGGCGTTTTTGTTTCCTACAACAAAGCGGTGCTTCCAGGGTTGATGGATAAGCATAGGATTGATCTCATGATCAACTGCTCTGCGCTTCGTGATATCGCTGTCTGTGACCGAAGTCCAGCACTGGCGTTTGAAGCAAACGTGGAACTAGCCAAGATCATTGGCGACAAGGTTCGTCAGGTCTATATCGGGACTGACTATGTGTTTGACCAGAACAGGGACAACAGGGTTCTTGACGAGGAAGCCAAATCTCTTGGCTCGCTCTCAGTCTATGGCGCCACAAAACTGCTTGGCGAGGAGGCAACGCTTGAGCGCGGTGGAATCGTTACAAGGATCAGCAGTCCTTGGGGTAAGTTTGCCTCTCCGATGAAGCCGCACTTTGTAGATTTTGTTGTGATGCAGACCGCCAAACTGGAACTGCCAAACGATCAGTTCTTTAGACCAACGTACCTGCCAGATGTTGCAGAGACCCTTGTTGACCTGGGGGTAGACAGGACGTCCACTGGAATCTACCACCTCGTCAACGAGGGTAAGACCAACTGGCAGAACTTTGCGATCACTGCAAGAAGTCTTCGCAAGAACAAGGGTGCTATCGTTGGTGTTGAGCGCAATGATAAAACAAGACCAGTTCACGGAGCCTTGGTTAATACAAGGCTTCCTAAATTTAGGAACTGGATGTATGCAATGCAGGAATACCTAGGCGGCAAACTTGCCGAGGAAGGAATCAAGCGATGAAAGCACTAGTGGTCGGGCATCGTGGTTATCTTGGTCCGCTTGTAGTCAAGCACCTCAAGCGCAACAACGTTCAAGTCCATGGCATTGACGAGGATTGGTACGCAGAAACGATTGGCAACCTAAAGGGTGAACACGTTCCGCAGAACGAACGCAATGGTCTTGGTTCAAGGCTTTTTGATCTCGATCCTATCGGCTCGTATGACGCAGTCATTTGGCTGGCTGCAGTTTCAAACGACCACCTTGGCGAACTGGATGTGCTTGACACAAACTGGTCCAACTATGAGCAGCCGACAAATCAGGCACAGAGGTTCTGGCGAGACAATGCCAACGGAAAGTTTATCTACATTTCGTCCGCCTCGGTGTACGGCGCGGGAGAAAAAGAAGCGGCAAGCGAAACGTCTAACACGCATCCGCTATCTGCCTATGCTCGAAGCAAGGTGCAGACCGACGAGTGGCTGATGCGGCACGAAGAGAACCCTTGGGTATCGGTGCGGTTGGGAACGCTCTGGGGAGATTCTCCTAATATGCGACGCGACCTTGTGGTCAACGCGTTTGTCTGGGAGGCAATCCATAACGGCGTCATTAAGCCGAAGTCAGATGCCCGACGCCCGATTCTTCACGTTGACGATGCTGCATGGGCGATCTGTATTGCAGCCATGAACCCCTCGGTTCGTGGCATCTTTAACATTTGCTCAGAGAATGTCACAGTGTACGATCTTGCCAAGCGCATCGGCAGTGCGCTCAACGTAAACGTTGACTACGGATCTGGCGATAGCGATAAGCGCGACTATCACATGGACAACGCCAAGGCGATGTACCACTTGGAGATCAGAGAAGAGGAGTGGAAGACGACCCTCAGCCCTGAGTTCATCTGGGCAGTGGAGAAATGCCTTGCAGCCTATCACGGTAATCTAAAGACGCGCACTGAGATGTACCAGGAAATGTTGCACCAGGGATGAGCGTCTCTGAGATCCTAGATGGGTTTATTGCCCGCAAGGCTGTTGTTGGCAGACCGTCCATTGGTCGCTGGCGTGGCTCGCTCCTCGGCGCCTGTATCCGACAACAGTGGTACAACGCCGAGAAGGTAGAGCCAAGCAACCCGTTCCCCAACTCACTGTACAGGATCTTTGAGCGGGGTCACGCCGTAGCCGAGACGTTGAACCAGGCTGGTCGTGACGCCATGAAGAACGGCGACCTTCAAGACTTTAGGGAAGAGGTCCCGCTGGTGTTTCCTGAGTACGACTTCTCTGGCAACGCGGACGCCGTCGTAATCCTCAACGACGGGACTCGCGAGGTCTGGGAGTATAAGTCTACGACCCACCGTGGTCTATCTTACATCCGTTCGGTTAAGCCAGAACACGCGGTTCAGGCTTCAATCTATGCCTATATCTTGGAGAAGGATACTGGGGTTCCGCACGTCGCTCGTGTCATCTATGCAACGGCAGAAGATTACCAACTCGTGGAGTACAAACTGGACCGTGGCTGGATGGACCGTGCGCTTCGTATTCTCAATGTGCTACAGTACTATGGCAAGCGTAAACCGCCACGTTTGCCCTCGCGTAGAGGAAAGAATCGTGCGGCGGATTTTCCCTGCAAGGGATGCCAGTGGTTGAAGGAGTGCAGAGGTGAGTGAACCGATGAAACTAGCGGCAAAGATCGCCAAGGTTATGGAGGCTGTCGGGTATGTGCCAAAGACTGGCACCAACTCCGCACAGGGCTACAAGTTCGTACAGGCATCAGTTGTTGCCGACAAGGTGCGCGAGCAACTTGCTGCCCTTAAGGTTTCAATGACGCCAACGCAGATCGACGTAATCAGCGAGGGTCTTACGCCAAGCGGCAAGCAGGCGTTGCTTACGCTCCGTTTTACATGGACCCTTACTGACGGTGAGACTGGTGAGACCATCTCATTCCAGTCCATAGGAACTGGCGCAGACTCAGGCGACAAGGCTGCATACAAGGCAGCAACTGGCGCATTGAAGTATGCTCTGCTCCTAGGGTTCCTCGTCCCAACTGGTGATGATCCAGAGGGCGATGCGAACACCGACCGTGCCATCGTTGAGGGCGCGAAGAAGATCTTCGGGGATTCGGAGAAGGTCGCTCCAGCCCCAGTAAAGAAGGCTGACCTTGGGGAGTTTGAATTCTAATGACTGATATCAAGAAGGGTCCAAACGTAGGTTACGATCTCTGGCTGTCCGACAAGAAGGAGCCAAAGGAAAAGACGTTTGATACTGGGACAAAGGCTGTGGAGTTCTTTGCGAGCCGCAGCACTGCCGAGTACCAGACGTGGCGTGCAAATAAGAAGCAGGGTCCAGAACCTGCGAACAAGTATGTCTATGTCAGCCTAACCGTCTTTGACAAGAAGGCGCAGGAGCATATGTATAAGATCTACTACAAGGTTGCCGAGACTCGGTCTAAGGGCGGCAAAGAGATGCGCCCCAACATCCACGTCGTTGGCGAACTTCGTAACTCGCGAGAGTACGAGGGAAAAAACTACGAAGACGTCACGGTTCGTGACGCTCCGCCACGGATCTGGACGCCACTGGAGTCAGAGTGATCAAGACCCCCGAGGACGCTATCGGCGCTGCGGCATGCGCTCTTGCACGGATCTCAACCTTTAGGGCTGAGAATAGCCATGCGGGCGATTGTGCTTGGTGCGGTATAGATCCAAAGGAACTCTGTAAGGAAGTCAACACGTTTGTGACCGACTCAAACAACGAGTCATTGATCCGAGTGTTTGAGAACCGTGCAACGATGCGAACGATGGAGTCAATGTGGCTGGGGTAAAGACGAATAAGGGCGGAGGTAAGCGCATGGAACCAATGTTTACTCCCGTGCCTTGCGAGTCTTGCAATCAGATCATCTTGAAATTGTCAGAGGCGTACCACACACGCGTCATTGACATTAATGTTGGTAAGTCGTACTGGGCATGGAAACACCGAAAATGCATGAACCTAGCACAGAAGTAAGGCGCGACGGTTCGTTCATGGACGACAACTTGGAGTTGGTCCAAGATGGAGACGTCTGTTACGCACGCGATACCAAGATGGAGCGGGTCTGGGCGTTTATTTCGCGAAGATACCCAGAGGTCAAGGCTCCAGAGGGTTGGTTCTTTATGCGCGAGACGCACGAGAACCGAGTGATGAACAAGGATTTGGTCAAGCATGGCGCGATAGAGTTGGGCGAGAAGGTGCAGATCGGTGCGACCTCAGCCCAGTTAGCAAGGTTGGTGCCTCATGGGTAAGATGAAAGACCTCGCAATAGACGAAGCGAACAAAGAGCGATCAGTCCGTGGCAAGCGTGCTCGTCAGCGTGGCAATGCCTTTGAGCGCGAGGTTGCCGCAAAACTGAATGGTCGCAGGACTGGGATGTATGGCGGCAAGGACGACGTTCAGGCTGGTGTATTCGTGGTTCAGTGCAAGGTTGGTCTGTCTTATCCAGAGCGTCTTGACAAGTGGCTCCGCGAACTCAAGCCCAAGGCTGGGGAGTTGGCAGTCCTCGTTGTCGGAGATTCTCCTGGTGCTGGAACCCGAAGACGCGCACTCGCAATAGTTGATTTTGACGACTTCGTAGCGTGGTTCGGCAAGGAGGAAAAAGATGAAGTTTAGTATTGCGTTTGCTCTTGCGTCATTGTTGTCGTTCGCTCCTGCGCCAAATAGCCAGATTGCAATAGCACCTGAGGCAGCGCCAATGGTTGCTCCCAGCATGCCTTTGGTGCAAGGGCTTGCCACCTGGTATAATGCAGGGCGCAGGAACTACTCGTCTTGGTATACCCGCAACGGAGTCAAACTCTACATTGCGGCTGGTCCAGCATTGCGTAGACACCTAAAGAATACATGGGAACGCGGCATGGACGGCAAGCGCGGCAGCAAATGGCGACAGGCTTGGGTGACCATCACCTCGGTTGCGTCTGGCATGAGCGCCACGGTACGAGTCTTGGACTGGTGCGGGTGCCATGGTCGGAAGAGCGATCCAGACGACACTCGTCTTGCTGACCTAAGTCCAAATCTGTGGCGTGCTATTGATCAGCATTTTGTTCGCCGCGTAAAGATTAGGCGAGCAACAAGCAGTGAGATTCAAGCGTGGAAAAATCGGCAAAGCGAAATCTTTGAGTAGTTAGGAGGGTTGAAAAAATGACGTTTGAACCAAAGGTACTAGAGAGCGCAGTATTTACCGACACCCGTGGGTTTTTTACCGAGGTGTTGAAGGACTACAACTTCCGCCAGATCAACATGAGTTGGTCTGTGGCAGGGACGTTTCGGGGCATTCATGCCCAGCGTTGTATGGACAAGGCAATGTGGATCGGCTCTGGTTCGGCGACTATCTTTGCCGTCAACCTTGATCCAACCTCTGCACTCTACGGCAAGGTGATCTCCCAGAAGATGAGTGCTGGTGATGGCAAGGTCTTCTATGCCCCGTGGTGGTGGGGTCGCGGGTTCTACGCCCACGAGGACACTACAATCGTCTACGCTACGACGGACATCTACCGACCAGAGCACGAGGTTGCGGTCTCATACGCGGGCATTCCTGAAATCTTTGAGGTGGTTGCTGGGTCTAAAATCCAACTCATCATCAGCGAGAAGGATGTTGCTGCCGATAGTCTGGCGAACAGTCGCGAGATGCTTACCAACTGGAAGCGTGCTGGCGATGAGATCCTTGCGGAGGGAATGGAATGAGCGTACCTCAGAGTCGCAAGAAGGCGGACATCATTTCGGTAACACGAGTATGGCTGCAGATCTACTCCATCGTCGCCGATACCCTTAAGGAAGAGATCCCCGACGTACAGATCTTGCACTCGGTTTCCGCGTCCGCAGCAAACACCATCGTGAAGGAGGTTGATATCAATGGCTACACAACCGATTGAAAAAGAAGAGTACGAAGACGTCAGGACGATCCGACAGATCATCTCGTCCCCAGCAACGAGCAGCAATGTACGCGCCACCATCCTATACGGACTGGCGGCTGGTCTAGGTTCACTCGCTCCGCTTCCGTTTGGAGCCTTGTGTGCATTCTGTATTGCGATGCTGGCGGCAGAACGGAAGAAGTGAAACTAGGGCTGGTCTGCCCTCGCTGCGACAGCAACATCAGACCGACACGTAAGGAGCCAATGGAGTTACGCCAGTATCGGCTCCGAGGATACGAGTGCATAGCCTGTCGCAAGAAGATGGTCGTCGCAACGTTTATTGCGACTGGACAAATGGCTAAGTGGCTAGGGAGGATCTATGAAGAGGACACAGAAGATCCAGAAGACGCAGGACTTTGAGAAGTACTTTGCTCAACTCTACGCCGAGGCTCAGGGCATCCTCGTAGAGCGACAGTCCCAGTACGGAGCCAACAACATTGAGGCTCTTGGTGTCGCAGGAGTCTTCTCCCGTCTTAACGACGACAAGATGAACCGCGTCCGCAAGTCGCTGAACGGCTCAGTCTTCAAGGGGCGCACCGTCCTGTCGGAAGAATCTCTTGCCGACCTCCAGCACCCCTCAACGCGGGACGCCCTTATGGACGCCGCCAACTATTGCCTCATCCTCATCGCCCTCATTGAGGGCAGGTGGTCTTCTCTTGAACTCAAAGAAAGACGTTAACTGGGGGGGTCTGGAGTCCTCGCTGACATCGCTCCAGAGGTACCTAGGAGCCACGGAGAGCGTCGTTCTCCTGTCACCCAGTGTCCTACCCCTATTGTCTACTGGAGAGCGGCAAATGGTCGCTTTTGGGGTACGTTTAGCATTGGAGACACTACAGGATGAGCGAGCAAGACAGAGAGATCAGGGAGATCTTCCGAGCGGCGGCTAACGCCGAGGGTAAGTCCCTGCGCCAGTGGTGCAAGGACAACGGGATCGTCTACGAGACCATCATCGGTCGCGAGTTGCCGTCCGTGCAGCCGCTGTCGTCCGTACACGACCACTCAGGGAAGTACTCAGACTCCTGTCCAGTCTGTAGCAGGGTATAAAAAACCCCCCGCTGGGAGGCGCCAGCAGGGGGTTCGTGGCTGCTGTGTGATTAGCACAGCGGTTTTAGTTGGGTATCGCGTCCCTGAATGTTGTCGTCGCTTTCACGAACGTCAAGTCCAGTTCTCCCGTCGGTCCATTTCGGTGCTTCGCAACAGAGAGTTTAATCTGCTCTTCCGAAGTACCGTGCTCCTGTCCATTAGGTCTCCACAACAATAGCACAAGGTCAGCATCTTGCTCAATCGCCCCAGAGTCGCGGAGGTCAGCCAATCGTGGTTGACCTCCTTCTCTATTTTCAGAGGCGCGAGACAACTGGCTCAGGGCAAGCACAGGGATGTTTAACTCCCGTGCCATAGCCTTGAGACCACGGCTGATGTCGCTCGTCTCAACGACGCGGTTGGCGTCCTTCGTCTGTCGGGTTGGCATCATCAACTGGAGATAGTCCACGATGATGAGATCCAGCCCGCCATCGGCGGACAGCCTCCGTGCCTTTGAGCGAAGGTCTACAGGCGACGCCACTGGGCTGTCGTCAATGTAGATCCGAGCAGACTCCAGTCGGTGTACGGCTGCTGCGATTCTTGCGAGGTCAAACCCCTCCACGTCTCCTCGTCGGATACGAAAGATGTCAACCCCAGACTCGCCAGCCATCAACCGAGTGATCAACTGATCCTTGCTCATTTCAAGGGAGAAGACGGCGACCCGCTTACCCTCCTTGATTGCTGCGTGCTGCGCAATGTTGAGTGCCATCGCTGTCTTGCCGACACTGGGTCGGGCAGCAAGGATGGTGAGGTCAGAGGGTTGCCAGCCCCCAGTGATGTGGTCAAGGGATGCGATCCCAGAACCGACTCCACGAGCCTCTCCACGGTGCGACCTGATCCAGTCTAGGCGAGACACCGCCTCTCCGATGAGTGTGTCCATACCTGCAAACGAACTTCTTCGTGCCTGACGAGCGACCGCATAAATCTCGGACTCAGCCCTGTTCAATGCCTCGTCGGCATCGGACGGGTTCTGGTACGCGATCTCCGAGATCCTCGTTGCTGCATCTAGCAGCCTGCGCAAGGTCGCTGTTCTCTTGATGATCTCAGAGTACTGCTCCGCGTTGGCAGAGTTTGGCGTGGCACGCATTAGGTCGTTCAAGACCGTCTTGCCGCCAGCCTCCTCTGTGAGGTGAAGCCTGTCCATCTCCTCTGAGACGGTCAGGATGTCAACAACCTCACCACGGGCAACGAGTTCTTTGATTGCCTTCCAGACGGCGCGATGCGACGGCTTGCTGAGGTCGTCTGGACTGATGTCTGATCCGAACGAGAGCGCATTCTCGTCAATCAGACACGAGCCGATTAGACCTGCCTCAGCCTCTGTACTCTTAGGTGGATTTCTCACGGTATACGCTCCTCAACTTTTTCCAGCCTCCTGAGCCAGTTTTGCGTGCTGCGTCACTCTGCGCATTTGGCAGGGCGATTTTCGCATCAAACCACGGCTCAACCGTCCACGAAGAATAACCAGCCCAAGCGTCGTCCGCTGTGATTGACTTTCCGAATCGTCGGTGTAGTTCTTCGGGGTCACATTCTAGCACCTCAAGGAGGTCTCCACCAGACGAATCGTACGACTCCTTCCATCGGCTGACCCGACGTGTAACATTTGCCCAGAGCATACAGTCGTCGCAGGTCAGGGCATAGCACCACTCCCCATCAATCACGATGCGAACTGATTTATGACCCCGACCCGCGATCTCCGTTGCCCGACGTGCAGCCTCAAACTCCCACGTCTCTACTGAGACGTGGTAGAACGAGATCTTGCGTGAACGCGCCACACCAGACTCATCGTCGTAGTAGGGCGAGTACTCAATCGGGAAGTCCATCATCTTCCTCCCGCCGCGATGGCGATCAGAAACATCAAGAGGTAAAACTTGGCGAACGCAATGATTGTGTTCATCGCACCACCACCCTCTTGCCCTTCCAACTCAGTGCCGTGATGGCATCAAGCGGGACGCTGCGGTACTCCTTGCTCTTGGTCTCCCAGACCACTGCGAGACCGTGTGCTGTGGCGTCGTACGCCTTCTTGCCACCCTTGAGGTGCTTAGTCACCCCAGTTCTGCACGTCATCTGGCGGCTCTCGCCAGTGGTACGCTTCGTGAACTCAATGGTCAGGAAGCGACCACGGCTACCCGCAAGGATCTCCGCTGCCTTCTCCTTGCTGACCACGTTGTCGTGGCTGTCCGCGTTTGGGCAGACCACTGGCTGCTGCTCTGGTGCATACGCTGTCCCAGTAAACATCAACCCGCACTCCTTGCACTTAAACTGCTCTGTACTCATATTCTTCCTGCCTCTCTGGCGTCTTCCACGCCGATATCTTCC
>Ga0114974_10004111_pt1 | contig 10903 bp, 5 predicted proteins | sample S_130206_EF_Meta_FD_87318 | JGI IMG/M metagenome (GOLD analysis project Ga0114974, IMG submission 87318) | Freshwater microbial communities from Lake Simoncouche, Canada to study carbon cycling - S_130206_EF_MetaG | ecosystem: Environmental > Aquatic > Freshwater > Lake | place: Lake...
AAAACAAAAGGTATAGATATTGCAAAAGACCTATCGGGAAACTTCACTCTTTATGAAGAATTTGAAAATATCTTTATGAATGGAAGTCCAGAGATAGATTTGAGAGAAAGGCTATCTGACTCGTCACTGACAAAAATAATTAAAGATGATTGGAAAAAAGTAGATTATGCTCAACTCACAAAGTGGATTGATGCAGAAAAAAGCAAACAACCACCGAGAATTATAGATGTTAAAACAGAAAGTTCAGATGTAATAATATGGATGAGAGATGACGGAAATTCTGTTTCTAAAAAAAGAAATGTTAACGTAGTTTTATTTAATCCAGATTTTGAACAATCAATAAAAATAAACGTCAGATTTGACCAATTTATTAAAAAGGAGGGAATAAATATTGTTCAAGGTGATAATGAATTAACTGCAATAAATAGCGGTCATAGTATAATTATTGAAGTGAAGGAATTCAATTCAAGTGATATTTTTGGTCAAATTGAATATAAAGATCCTGAAACTGAGAAAAAATATATCATTCGAATCTTACATTTACCATTTACCGAAAGTGTAATTAGCCAATTTGAAACATGCTTCCAAATAAAAACTGGAAAAGCCAACAGTTTCATCATTGGTAAAGAATTTCAAACACTTATTTTCAATGAAGATGGGGAGCATAAAGAAGAAGTTTCTTTTGAAGCTGATAGCCATTTGATTTTAGAAAATGACAAGGAGTTAACGCTCAAATTTGATGGTTCAAATAACCAGGATGAGTTAATCAATTTTACAATTCAAATTAATAAAACTGACATTCCTTTTCAAATTAAGCAAAGCATTGATAGGCCTATTCCTATTACAGGTTTAGATGTTTGGAAAGAAAAAAGAGTTCATGGTAGCGATTTTAAATTTCTTAAAGAAGAAGACATTATAAAATTGGTCTTTAAAAATACAGAAAGAACTGTTAGTGGTGAGTTTAGAAATAATTTAATTCAGGAAAAGCAAATTATCGATTCACATGAATATTCATGGTTTGTGGATAATGACAATAATTTGAATTCTACTGAAATTGAATTAGAGGAAAAAGTAAAAGTTGCATTTGATTCAATTCGATTATTTTTTAAGACAAAAGATCTTCAACCTAGTTTGGTTCATTATGATAATCAACTAAAACAGATTGCTTCAAACTATATTAGGGTAATTACTGATGAATTGGAATCTTTTCCAGTCAACCAACCTTTAACTAGAAATCAAAAAAACTTATTGTGGCTTGGTGTAGTTAAAGAAAACTATGGTGAAAGAAGAATTAAATTTAGTCCTCTTCATCCAATAAATGTAGCCTACCAATTATTTTTAAACGACACATTAAAAAATGAAGACATTTACAATGCTGTATTAAAAAGATTAAATCCAATAAATCTTATCCCCTACCTCGAAAACAAGAAGGAAGAAATCTATATTCCGGTTGAAACATATCATTCTCCGGAGTGGTTATACTATTCAGTTTATTTGAATTCAAAGCAATCTATTCCTAAGAGTTTTGTTTCAAATTTGGTCACAAACAAGTTGAAAGACTTTACTACGAATTTCAATTTTCTTTTTGTTAATTCACAGAGTGCCCCAATTAAGATTAATGTTATCAATTTAGGTGATTGTAAAGAAGTTGTTCAAGGAATTTTCGAGTTTTACAGAAAAGACTTAAATGCCCATCCTAACAAACGACCAAATCAATTGTTGCCAATTGAAATTAATATTTACGGTTCTGAAAAATTGGTAACGAAATTCGAAGAACTAACCTTTTATGAAAAGGTAGAAGATGTTGAAAGAGAACTTGAAATTAAACTTATAACGTCGAATTTTGATAAAGAAGATTTATTAAACATCTTTTTGGACAAAGTAAATTTTTACACAAAAAAAGTCCCATCTGAAAATGAAGAGTATGAATATTCGCATGTAACGTTTTATCAATTTGACCGAACTAAAACTAAGTCGTCGACAAATAAAATGAATGATGTTAAAACGGGTTTATCAATGAACGGATTGATGGCCGACGTTTCTTCTATTCCTTCTGTTGATACATATAGAACTGGTTTTGGCTCTAAATATTTGCCTGAAAACAAATCTTCATTAACAAATCTTAGTTGCCTTTATAATTCTTTTGTTAGAGTGGCATCAAATGATGAAAACTATGAAAAAAACAAGGTTATTTGTACAACAATCAACTATGACATTAAAGAACAATTAAGTAAGCTATATACTAAATCACAATGGGTAACATATATTGATCCAAAAGTTGAATTGGACTTTTTTAAAGAGAATTCTGATTTGGTTATTGTTCATTATAGTGATCAGTATACAAATTCAAGTGGATATGACGCAATTACAGTAAGTCGTAAGACGGACCAATATAAATTTGTTGTCAAAGAATTTTTAGAAAAACATAATGTAACCTTTGACCCTTCTGTTGATACAATCCAGATTATTAATTTCTTTAATGCAATAAATGGAGAGTGGTTATTGAAATTAATCAGACAAGACAGTCAATTTCCTAGAGAAAAACTAAGTTTACTTTCAGGTATAAAAACAGCTTTAGCTTTTCTTTATTCACCAAGTATCATTTGGATACCCGTTTCCTTAGAAGAAATTTTACGAGTATCTGGAAATGCTGGTTTAGCAATGGATGAAGGACTTTTTTCAACAAAAAACTTAGGAGGTATTGGTTCATATAGTGACGATTTGCTTTTTATAGGACTGGAAGAGTGTGAAGATGAATTGTTATTACACTTCTATCCTGTAGAATTAAAAATTGGAGGGCTCGGGATTGTTAAAAAAGGTAAAGAGCAAGGTCAGAAAACTGCTGATTTATTAAAAGAACACTTAAACAAGGAAGGATTTCTCGGGCAATTCTACAAAAATTTCTTTGCGAAAATAGCTTTGACTAATGCTGAAAAAATGAGTTTATTTCATGTTTGGGATAACCAAAAATGGAGTACTGTTTATGAAGATTATCGAGAGGACTTATTAAATAATAATTTCAAGATTAGTTACAATTTGAATAAAGTAATTGGCGATTTTGGTTTGGTATATTTTGGTAATGACACCATAAAAAGAACATTGAATACTTCCGAAGGATTAATGAAAATTGATTTACTTGAAATCGATGGTTATGATTTTCTGGTGAAATCTGTTGATGAATCAATTGACCTATTTCATAATTCAATAACGACTATTGAAACATCTAAACTACTAATCAACAATTTACCATCCTGTTCTGATACTAAATCTCTGGTTCAAAACATTCAAGAGGTTATTAATGACGAAAGTGTTACAATTTTCTCGGAAGCAGAAAAAATAATTTCAATTGAAAATGAAAAAATTGAATTCAATCCGAATAAAAATAAGGGAATTGAAGTTTTGTTTGGCACTAATATGAATAATTCAAAGCCAGTTATTTGGGAGCCTAACAATACAAATAAAGTTATGCATACAAATACCGGTATCATTGGAACTATGGGTACTGGTAAAACACAATTCACAAAATCTTTAATTACCCAATTGTACAATAAATCAGCAGATAATATCGGAGACGAAAAGTTAGGCATTCTGATTTTTGATTATAAAGGTGATTACATTAAGGATGATTTTGTTTCCGCTACTAATGCAAAGGTTTTAAATCCACATAACTTACCATATAATCCATTGGCTCTTGATGCGGACGAAAAATCAAAACCAATGTTACCATTACATACGGCGAATGATATTAAAGAAACAATATCCAATGCTTTCAATCTTGGAACAGTTCAAAAACAAAAGCTAAGAGATATAATTATTGAAGCATACGAAAGTAAAGGAATTCGTAAAGCAGATAAAAGTACATGGACTTTAACCGCTCCTACTCTTGGTGATGTTTGTGACTTATACCTTAGTGATCCAAGTGTATCTCAAGATAGTTTATATGCAGCAATCTCTAATCTCTCTGAATTTGAAATATTTGAGTCGAATCCTTCAAGAACAAAATCCCTTTATTCTTTAATTGAAGGTGTTGTAGTAATCAATCTTTCCGGTTATGATGAATCTATTCAAAACTTAATCGTAGCAATCACTCTCGATGCTTTTTATACGCAAATGCAACGTCATGGACATAGTAAGATTGATGGCAGTGTGCGAGAAATCAAGAAAATGATTTTAGTTGATGAGGCTGATAATTTCTTAAGCAAAAATTTCAATTCCATCCGAAAAATCTTAAAAGAAGGTAGAGAATTCGGTGTTGGAACAATACTTTCAACTCAATTCTTAAATCACTTTGCTACAAGTGAAAATGAGTACTCAAATTATATTTTAACATGGGTGATTCACCGGGTTAACGAAATTAAGACACGTGAAGTTGAGACTTTGTTTTCTCTGGATAGTAAGTTGCAAAAGGAGAATCTCATCAAAACTATTAAGGGATTGGATAAACATCAAAGTATTGTAAACCTAGCTGGTTCTGAACCGATATTGATTCAGGACAAGGCGTTTTGGGAATTGTTGAAAGATAATTAATATGGATTTTGAACGCGAGATTATTAAAATTTTTCAAAGTACCCAAAACAGTTATAAGTATTATTGGTGGTATTCAATATTGAATTTAGTTAAAGAGAAAAAAAAAGTTCTCGAACTGGATGAGATAGCTATTCAAATGATTGTTTTTTCTTGGTACCCAGTAAACTACTTTAAAATATCGTTAGGAAAACAAGACCAGATATCAAAACATATTATAGACTTAAAAAATAATTTTGAAGAGCTAAAAGATGATATTAAAGAACACGATTTATTATCGTTTTTAAAAAGGAATAAAGAAAATTCCGTTGTAAGTGAAATTTTAAAAAAACTTGTTCGTTATGTACCTTATCGTTTTATTAGACCTTGGTTTAATGAAACAATCAGTATGAAAGATGGTTTAGTAAATAGCCAAATTATTGCTTTACAATCTTCAAGAAATCATTTAACTCCTTACTTTATTGACATAAATAAAAATGAAATTATTTTAAATCCAAAATGGTTTGAATGGATCTATTCGAATATGAAATTAATTGAGACCTTTACTCTATTTGAATTATTTAAATATGTAGAAAAGAACAATCCCTACGTGACAAATATATCACTTAAACTGTTCAAACCTCAATCTAGAAAATTAAGTGAACCTACTAAGTTGTGGAAAAATTTTATTGAAATCAAAGGACAATCCAACAATTCAATATTTGAAAACAAACCATTATTGGCTATTCAAAAACTAGCTATTGATCATTATTTACCTTGGTCTTTAGTTACACACGATAAACTATGGAATTTACACCCAATAGAACAAGAAGCAAATAGTTCTAAGAGTAATAAAATTGCAGATGATAAATATTTATTGGATTACACAAATTTGCAATTCAAATTTATACACCATATTTCATCATTAAATCCGAAATACCTAGAAGATTACTATACTTTGTTTACAATTAGTAAAATGGATCTTTTAGGGATTTCTAATACTAGATTTTCAGAATTGCTAAGTACAAAAATCACAATTGAGACTGAGTTGGCATCTAATTTAGGATATTTTACTAAATGGTCATACTTAAACCATCATTAATTTTCTCACTTAAAAAATCAAAACCATCAATATTTGAACGCTCTTCAACTTCTTTATACAAAAGTTGTAACCCTTCATCAACATGCATTTTAATGTACTTTGCGATATCCTTATCTGTTTTATACAAATTATAATGAGTGCAAACCATGGCTATATAGATATCCGCATAATCACCAAACAAAACTGATTTAGAATACTCCTTACCCATTGAATTTTCAATATTATTAAGGTCTAATTGGTTTCCTTTTGACAGAGAATATGAATAGGCTATTCGAGCAATAATATTCTCGGTGCCTAATCCAAGTTTACGGGTCAAATGAGAAACAATCTCTTTATTTTCCTTGCTTGTTTTAATTTGCGTAAACATGGTCTTCCAAATTAAGTTGTTCAAACAATTTATTTATATCAGCCTTCACAAAAACAGATCTGTTTATTTTGTTTTCAATCAAGTAAACTTGGTTGATATTTTGTTTCAATAAATCAAATTCTTTTTCGGATAGTTCTTTTTCTAAAAGAGGGAACAATACTACCTGTTCCGAAATTGATGGATAAAATTCTTGAATAATGTTCTTGGAGTGATATTTGTCAAATTTCTGCAAAGGACTATCAATAAATACTGGAAATTTAATCCCAGATTCTTCAACTAGTGCTTTTAATAAGGCTGTCGCATATAATTGTTGTTCTCCTTTGGATAATGAATCCTTTTCGATAATTTGACCTTGCTTGTCAATCAAATCAATATCCATTAAATCCTCGTACACATTAATTCTAATGTCATGAACAAAATCTTTTTTATGCATGATTTTATTAAGACCTAGTAATAATGATTTTTGTAAAGAATACTTTTTATCCTCTTTGATTTTCTGTATAATTGAATTTATTTTCTCCAGTGTTAAAACTGCCACGTCATACTTTTTAGTATCAATATCAGCAATTTTCAGATTTTTCTCATATTCAGAAAGTACTTTTCTAGTTGATGATAAGCGTTGATGTAAACTTACATTTTCTGAAATTAGCTTACCTTTTTCAGTTTGCAATGTTGCAGATTTAGAATCAATATTAATTTTCTCTTCCCGCAATTTTTGTGCTAACGGATTATCTTGTCTTGCTTCTGCTTGACGGATTTTCTGTATAATTCTAGTTAGTAATATTCGATTGGTTTTCTCTTCTTGAACTACGGCTGTAAACTGACTTGAAAAAGCTCCTTTTATATTGTCTACTATCGCTTCAAATTCACGAAATTGATCAATACTAAAATCAACAAGTACTTTCGCTGTGCTAACTTTTTGAACAAGCGATTCTTCTTTTTTAGAAAGTGATTTTAGAATCTTTGCGTCAATTTTTCTTTTTAGTTCATTATCAATATTTAAAGACTTTAAAGACGTAATAATTGATTCAGAAAAGTTCTTTAATTCATCAACAAAGGAGTCATGATTATGTGAAGCTGTGCTATTCTTTTGTTCAGCTAGTAATTGATTTTTCAATTTATGAAATGCTGGTCCTGCAATAACTAAAGGCGCAATATCAAGTAACTTTTTTAGCTTTTGTTTAATCTCAATCGATTCATTTTTCAATAAATCTCGTTCCTTTTTATACTCTTGTAATTCTGTTAATGTAATTGCGTTTCCTTCACGAATTAACTTCTCTTGTAGGCCTTCTGATCGTATTTTTAGGGTTTGAAGTTCAGATTCAATGTCCAATAAATTATTGTCATTGATTTCTATTAACCCATTAATTTCATTTCCATCATCTAACAAAGAAAGCAGCTTGGTTTGTTGTGTCGGCGAAGCACCAGTTCGCTTCAATTTTGAAATTAAGCTTTCTAAATTTTTCTTTAAATCCTCGTATTTTTTTATTCCAAGCACCTCTGAATAAGCACGACTTAGATTTTTTAATTCTTCTTTAGTCTTGGCTTCTGCAAGACTTACAATTTTTTCAGCATCGAAAAAGAAAAACTTTGCAATCTCACGAGGCAAAATGAAATCATTAATAAAAACCTCATATCCTACTTCCTTGGTTAACTCATTTTCAAGACCATCGATGAAAATTTTTAAGTCCTCCTTGTTACTCTTGAAATCATACGAGCGTTTTATCACAACTGATTTACAAGGAATCGAAGGAATCGAAATATCTCGCAATTCTATCTCAACCGATAACTTTGCTTTGTCAATTAATTTATTCTCATAATCACTTTTGACATCTCGATTAATTAGTGTTTTTAAAAACCTGTCATATCCACCTACACTTTTAATATCATTGCGGTATTTGTCTTCAACTTCAGACATCATCTTGCCGTAAAAGACCCAAATTAATGATGTTAGAAAAGTAGTTTTACCGTAACCATTTCGTCCTGCTATAAGACTTATATTTCGCTCGGAATTTGGGTTAAAGGAAATAATATTTTCTCCTTTGTAAATTCTAAAATTAGTTAGATTTATTTTGTGAATTTTCATAAACCTTGATCTTTTACAAAAGATTCAATTCTGTTTTCAACATCATTATGCAAACCATATTTAGAGATCAATAAAGTTTTTGTTTCTTGAAGTGTAATCAGATTATCTATTAAGTCATAGTATTCCAAATTATCTTGACAAACTTCACGCAATATTCTTCTTTCTGTATCATCAAGTGTTTTAATACTACTTGTATTAATATCCTTATTGTAAATTTCTTTATATAGTTGACCAACACTATATTCAAAAATTCCGTCACGTGTCCAAATAACTTGTATTGCGATTAACTCTTGATTATTAATCAAGGTAACAAAAGGTTTTTCCTTTTGCACCATTTTTTGAATGGTCAATAAATCTTTTAAAATAGAATATCTGTAATGAGGCAAATAGCTCCCATTATGAGACCCATCTTCTCTTACAGCTTCTTGACCATTTCTTCTGGTTTCAGAACGGTTCTCTGTCAAATTTCTATTTTCAACTAATCTATTTCTAAAATCCATTAGCGGTTGCATCCACTCTTGACCATTCGATACAAGGGCAGTCATTGATTTGTCATTTTTCACAACTGTGCATGTCCAACATCCAAATCGACTTTGACCACATGAACTATGTTCTTTATTTACAACAACAGTCGGGCATTCATAATCGTCAGCACTGGCATCAGAATAGATTTTAAATAAAATCGAATTATCAAAACCCCATGGAGACTTAACTGAATTAATAATATACCAAATTTCTTCTAAATGAAGGTCTCGTATTGGGGCATAAACATATGTATTTCCATTGGTTTGATGTTTAGATAATCGACTCCCTGTTACCTCATGTTTGCGCATCGTTTTTTCACGATTTTGACTTTCATCATATCTTGTACCTAAAAGGACAATAGCCTCTCCCTTTTCATCAATCTGCTCTAATAAGAAATTGGAAGTTGGACGTATTTTTAATTTATCAGTACACCATCTAAATGCATTATTTGGAACGGGATAACCTTTTCCAATTACATTTATCCAGAATGTTTCGTCTAATTTTGGAGTCGTTTTTTGAACAATAATTGGTAAGTTTTGATCTCTTGCTGCTTCACTAATTTTAGCAAGAACATCATCAACATAATTTTCAATTATTGGATTCTCTACCATTGTATCGTTGCAAACAACATAAACAGGACGCTTTAATTGAAAAGGCGGTTCGAATTCAGTCCTTATTTTTTCTAGTGCAAGCCAAACGAGTGTTAGTAGAACTGTTGAATCTTTACCACCACTAAACCCTATAATCCAGGGCCTGTCTGACTTATCAGCGTAGGCGTATTGATCTATTATTTCATCAATAATACAAATTATTTTTTTGCTTTTTATGACATTCATAAGTGACTAAAGTTTTTCAAACGATATTATTCAAAGATATAAAATGTTTACGGCTTATAACATAAAAAATGAGGACATTTGTCAACATTTTTTATGTTTTTGAATAGCAATGAATTACTTTCATTTATTACAAAGGTAAAATGAGCAAGTATTATAATGTTTTCACCATATTGGCAGTCATTGGGTAATCGTTTTTGAAAAGTAAATACAGTTTTAGAAGACGTTCTAGTTAATTAGGATGTTTCACACCTGAAAAAGCAAAGCTAAAGACGTTTGGAATTTGTTGTTAGTAGTCACTTTCAAAAAGACAACTTTGATTTTTAAATTCGATTCATGATTGTTAACAGTAAATAATTAATGATTTATAGATAATACATATTGAAATAAAAGATGTTTGTTTTTTTTCTTGCATAAATCTTCTACATTAACGTTTTAAGAATTATGAAAAAGTCAAGAAAATGAATAGAGAAGAGAAATTGAAAACTTTTAGATTTATGAAGTTAAAACACTCCATTAGGTATGTGTATCTTAATCTGCCACTTCAAATTGATTCATTCAGGGAGTTCTATCTTCAAAATCAATATTTTTTAGATGGAAAAACGTTAAATGAGATGCATCAAGATTTTATACACTTCAATATTATTGAACTATCCAAGAAATGGATGGTTTATCCTTGTCTTTCTAAAAAAGAAATTTTAGATTTTTATGAGGAAGAAATGAAGATGTTGATAATCACGGATTAGTTCCTTCAAAAATCAACTTCTTCTCAAACTCTTCATTTATTGATTGAGGTGTATACTTGTTATATCTTTTCATAGTATCCATCTTGATATGTCCTGTTGTTCTCATCAAAACATCAGGTCTAACTCCTTTTTTTAAACAAAAAGTAATATAAGTCCTTCTACCTGTATGAGATGAAATTAATTCGTATTTTTTTTTAATTTCAACAACCGCATTCTTTCTTTTAGGAGTAATTTTAATTGATTCATTAAATTGGATTTTCTCACATAATTTATGAAGTTCAACATTAAATTTTGAAGACGGTATATACTTGAAAACCTTATATTCGGAAGGATTTGTGGTTATTGCACCAAATTTATACTGATCTAAACTTTGTTGAAGTTGCCCTTTCAAGTACCGATCAGGTAACTGATGATTCTGTTCTAATAAAATATCAAAGTTTTCAGGATCTAATTGACTTAGGAGGATTTCAATTGTATGACGAAAAAGTGGGACAACACATTCAGTTTTTTTGTTTATTTTCTTTCTGTCATATTGAATAAACGCAAAATAATTCTCAAATGCATTTGATTTCTTTTTAATCAATTTTTCAGTGTGGATATGAATATCTAAAAAAGTTAGATTTAACATATCCGAATAACTCATACCAGTGGAACACATAAAGAGAAACATTTTTCCTATTAATCTTTCTGTTTCATTCAAGACGACCTTCTCTTTATTTATAACGTACTCTGAATAGGTAA
>Ga0114974_10004113_pt1 | contig 10901 bp, 6 predicted proteins | sample S_130206_EF_Meta_FD_87318 | JGI IMG/M metagenome (GOLD analysis project Ga0114974, IMG submission 87318) | Freshwater microbial communities from Lake Simoncouche, Canada to study carbon cycling - S_130206_EF_MetaG | ecosystem: Environmental > Aquatic > Freshwater > Lake | place: Lake...
CATCCTTGCCGACAAGTTGCACATGCTCAATGTGGCCTTCCTGGTGCCGCAGATGCGCCGTGAAGTCGGTGGCTGTGCCGGCAACATTGCCTACAACGTTAAGCTGCTGGGTGATTCGGGCTATCCGATGGCCATTGTCGGCCATGACTTCGGCCCCTATGCGCAGTGGATGGACAGTCACGGCGTGCCGCGCGATCACCTGCGGGTGGTTGACAGTGAACACACCGCGCAGGCGTTCATCACCACCGATCTGGACAACAACCAGATCACTGCGTTTCACCCCGGTGCCATGGGCCATTCGCACATCAACAAAGTGTCTGATGTCAGCGGTGTGTCGCTGGGCATCGTGGCGCCCGATGGCCGTCAGGGCATGATCGAGCATGCGGAGCAGTTTGTGGCTGCTGGAATCCCATTCATTTTTGATCCGGGCCAGGGCCTGCCGATGTTCGGTGGCGAGGAACTGCGCACGTTCATCGATCAAGCCACTTGGGTGGCAGTTAACGATTACGAGTGGAGCTTGATGGCCGAGCGCACCGGCTGGTCCGAGGCCGAGATCGCCAGCAAAGTGGCTGCTCTGGTGGTCACCCGCGGTGGTTCGGGATCAACCGTCTATGCAGACGGCAAAGTCATTGAGATCCCGCCGGTACCCGTCACCAACATAGTCGATCCGACCGGTTGTGGCGATGCGTATCGTGCCGGCCTCATTCATGGCCTGATGCATGGTCTGCCTTGGGAAGTCACCGGGCGCATTGCCTCGTTGATGGGCGCGATCAAAATAGAATGCCGCGGCACGCAAAACCACAGCTTCACGATGCAGCAGTTCAAGGACCGCTATCGCGACAGCTTCGGCATGTCGCTTTGATCGTTTTACCTTTGCTTTTTTTGTCACTCAACATTCAGACAGGAATCGAGCCATGAGCCACAGCTACCTGTTCACATCCGAGTCGGTTTCCGAAGGCCATCCGGACAAAGTCGCCGACCAGATCTCCGATGCCATCCTCGATGCCATCCTGGCCGAGGACAAATATTCCCGCGTCGCGGCCGAGACGCTCTGCAACACCGGTCTGATCGTGCTGGCTGGTGAGATCACCACTAAAGCCAAGATCGACTATCACTCGGTGGCACGCGGCGTCGTTAAGCGCATCGGCTACGACAACACCGACTACGGCATCGACTACAAGGGTTGCGCCGTGCTGGTGGCTTACGACACACAGTCTCCCGACATCGCCCAAGGCGTGGATGAGGGCAAGGGTCTGAACCTCGACCAGGGCGCTGGCGATCAGGGTCTGATGTTCGGCTATGCCGTCAACGAGACCGAAGAGCTGATGCCCCTGCCGTTGCATCTGTCGCACCGTTTGGTGCAGCGCCAGGCCGAGCTGCGCCATGCCGGCAAGCTCAAGTGGCTGCGCCCCGACGCCAAGTCGCAGGTCACGGTCAAGTATGTGGATGGTAAGCCCACCGAGATCGACACCATCGTGTTGTCGACTCAGCACGATCCGGATATCAGCCATGCCGATCTGACTGAGGCGGTGATCGAAGAGATCATCAAGCCCATTCTGCCGGCGCACCTGGTCGGCAAGTCGATCAACTACCTCATCAACCCGACCGGCCGTTTCGTGGTCGGTGGTCCGCAGGGTGACTGCGGCCTGACTGGTCGCAAGATCATCGTCGATACCTACGGCGGTGCTGCACCGCACGGCGGCGGTGCCTTCTCGGGTAAGGATCCGACTAAGGTCGATCGCTCGGCAGCCTATGCCGCGCGCTATGTGGCCAAGAACATTGTGGCTGCTGGTCTTGCTGATCGTTGCCAGGTGCAGGTGTCTTATGCAATCGGTGTGGCCAAGCCCACGTCGATCATGGCCACCACGTTTGGCACCGGCAAAATCTCTGACGAGAAGATCGAAGAGCTCATTGCACGCCACTTTGATCTGCGTCCCAAGGGCATCGTGCAGATGCTCGACCTGCTGCGTCCCATCTACGAGAAGACGGCAGCCTACGGCCACTTTGGCCGTAACGAGCCCACCTTCAGCTGGGAACACACAGACAAGGCCGCTGCGCTGGCCGCCGACGCCGGCATCAAGCGCTAACGCCATTTAAGGAGTATCGAATCTATGTCGACCAAACCCGATTATCTCGTCGCTGACATCTCTCTCGCCGATTGGGGCCGTAAGGAACTCAACATCGCCGAAGTCGAGATGCCCGGCCTCATGGCCATCCGCGCCGAATACGCCAAGACGCAGCCGCTCAAGGGCGCGCGCATCACCGGCTCGCTGCACATGACCATTCAGACTGCTGTGCTCATCGAGACGCTGCAGGCACTGGGTGCGCAGGTGCGCTGGGCGTCTTGCAATGTGTTCTCCACGCAGGACCATGCTGCTGCCGCTATCGCGGTGCGCGGCACGCCTGTGTTCGCCTTCAAGGGCGAGTCGTTGGATGATTACTGGGAGTTCACCCACCGCATCTTCGATTGGCCCGACGGTGGTTACTCGAACATGATCCTCGACGACGGCGGCGATGCTACGCTGCTGCTGCACCTTGGAACCCGCGCAGAGTCCGATGCTTCGGTCCTGGCCAACCCGGGTAGCGAAGAAGAAATCTCGCTGTACAAGAGCATCAAGGCCACCTTGGCCCGTGATCCCAAGTGGTACTCGGTACGCCTGAAGGAAATCCTTGGCGTGTCCGAAGAGACCACCACCGGCGTGCATCGTCTCTATCAGATGCACAAGGAAGGCAAGCTGGCCTTCCCGGCCATCAACGTCAACGACTCAGTCACCAAGAGCAAGTTCGACAACCTCTATGGTTGCCGCGAGTCGCTGGTCGATGGCATCAAGCGCGCCACCGACGTCATGATCGCCGGTAAGGTTGCAGTGGTCTGCGGCTATGGCGATGTGGGCAAGGGCTCTGCGCAGGCGCTGCGCGCCTTGTCGGCCCAAGTATGGGTCACCGAAGTCGACCCCATCTGCGCTCTGCAGGCGGCGATGGAAGGCTATCGCGTTGTGACCATGGACGATGTGGCCTCACAGGGCGACATCTTCGTGACCACCACGGGCAACTACCACGTCATCACCCATGACCACATGAAGGCGATGAAGAACAACGCCATCCTGTGCAACATTGGTCACTTCGATAACGAGATCGACATCGCTGCGCTCAAGCAGTATCCGTGGGACAACATCAAGCCACAGGTCGACCATGTCATCTTCCCCGATGGCAAGCGCATCATCCTGCTGGCCGAGGGTCGTCTGGTGAACTTGGGCTGCGGCACCGGTCATCCGTCCTATGTCATGAGCTCGTCATTTGCCAACCAGACGCTGGCGCAGATCGAGTTGTATGCCAATACGGCCAAATATCCGATTGGTGTGTACGTGCTGCCCAAGCACTTGGACGAAAAGGTCGCTCGTCTGCAGTTGGCCACGCTCAACGTCAAGCTCACGCAGCTGACGCCGCAGCAGGCTCAATACATCGGTGTGTCGGAAGACGGTCCTTACAAGACCGACCATTACCGGTATTGATGTAGTGACTGCACGATTGATCGACGGCAAGGCCGTCGCGAAGAAGCTGCGCGCCGAGTATTCGGTGCGCATTGCTGACCTTAAAGCCCAGCACGGCATCGTGCCGGGCATTGCAGTGATTCTGGTCGGCGATAATCCGGCCTCAGAGGTTTATGTCCGCAACAAGATCACGGCGTGCCGTGATACGGGCATCCACTCGGAGTTGTATCGGCTGCCAGCCGATACGCCCGAGACAGATCTGATGGCGCGTATCGATGCCCTCAATGCCGATCCGGCAGTGCATGGCATCCTGGTGCAGTTGCCGATACCGGCGCATATCAGTTTGCCTGCGGTACTTGAGCGCATTGACCCCTCCAAGGATGTCGATGGCTTTCATCTGTACAACGTTGGCGCGTTGGTGGCGGGTAACACCGTGTTTCCACCGTGCACGCCGTTCGGGGTGCAGAAGCTACTTGAACACGAGAACGTGCCGATTGAGGGGCGTAACGTGGTGGTGGTGGGCGCCAGCAACATCGTTGGCAAGCCAATGGCACTCATGCTGATGAAGCAAGAGGCCACGGTGGCCATCTGCCACAAGAAAACTCGTGATCTGGCGCAGTTCACGCGTCTGGCAGACATCCTGGTGGTCGCTGCCGGCGTGCCGGGGCTCATCACCGCGGATATGGTTCAAGACGGTGTCGTGGTCATCGACGTGGGTATCAATCGTCTGCCAGATGGTCGCCTGGTGGGTGATGTGGACTTTGAGGGTGTGCGTCAAAAGGCCTCGCTCATCACGCCGGTGCCGGGTGGTGTGGGCCCCATGACTATCACCATGCTCTTGCATAACACCATCGTGTCCGCCGAGCGCAGTCTCAAGCTCGGAAGCTGACGTCATGTGCATGGCTTGCGATCTGCTGCAGGGCGTTGATCTGGACGCCCTGCACACTGATGCGCAGACCGTGCGTGATCCAGTGCATTTGCCGCTGATGCGTGGCGGTGTGCGGTTCTCGCAATTGTTCCCTGCGTTTGGTGTGCCGTTGCACGGTCGCGTACGGCGTTGTCCGCCCGCGCAGGGCAATGGCCATGCCGCAGCTGCGCCCACGGCAGTTGCGCAGTTGATGGCCGATGCCATCGACGACTTTCGGTATTTCTGTGCCGCCAAGCTTGATGGACGCATCGATGCTTCATTGCGCTTTGTACTGGCGCTGCCTACACCTTACAGCTGGCTGATGGCTGCGCCCGGCGCACAGCCCGACATCGAGGCGCTTGGCGCTCTTGAGCAGACCTATTGCACTGCCATCACTGACTTGCTGACCGCAGTACCGCCAGAGCAGTTGGCGGTGCAGTGGGACGCGCCGGCTGAATTGAATTTGTGGGAGACCCGTGGCCGCGATCTGGCGGCGCCGCGCGGTTTGCCTGAGCGTGTGTTGGAGAGTTTTGTGCGGATGTGGGCGGCAGTACCCGACACAGCAGAGATGGGTCTGCATCTGTGTTCTGGCACCGCTGCAAGCACTGTCGCTGCCAGTTGTGCACAGGCCGTACGGTTGGCGGGTGCGGTGATTGCCAGCACCGAGCGTCAACCGGCGTGGTTGCACTTTGCAGTGCCAGCCGACGCGACCAATACAGACTGGTATGCGCCCTTGGCCAATCTGCAGTTGTGGCCTGCGATGGAAGTACATCTGGGCGTGGTGCATGCCGATTGCGGCGCTACCACTGCCGTTAATCGACTCGCTGCTGCGCAAGCGGTGTTGCCTTGGGCTGCGGCATCGCTTTCTTGCTCTGCCGATCCGGTGCAGGCGCTGCCGGTGTTGCAGCGGCTCTAGGCTGCCACCGCCACTGGGTTCATAAGTCAGGGCGCTGGCGGTGGTCCAAACGCATCGGCCCAGCCATAGATGCCACCCTCAAGATTAATGGTGTCGCGACCGCTCTGCGCAGCGATGCGGCAGGCACTGAGGCTGCGCACGCCACCGGCACAGATGAACACCACGCGACCGTCTGGGATCTCCGCCAGCCGTCCGGGCAGCTGACCCAGTGGAATATGCAGCGAGCCTGGCAGGCGACCGGCCTCCCATTCGTAGGGCTCCCGCACGTCCACCATCACCAGGCCATGCGTGTTGCCGCCGCTGAGCGTGTCGGCCAGTTGCTGCGCGTCCCAGCTGTCGATTGCGGCCATGTCGGTCTCCGGTTCAAGGTGTGTAAGGGTGGGCTGATCGCCGCAGACGATGCAGTCGGTGCGACGACGAAAGCTAAATTCTTGGAAGCTCAGCGACAGCGCATCGTAGACCAGCAGTCGTCCTAGCAACGGCTTGCCGATGTTGAGCAAGAGCTTGAGGGCTTCGGTGGCCTGCAGACTGCCCATGACACCTGGCAGCACGCCCAGCACGCCGGCATCAGCACAGTTGGGCACTATCGCCTGTTCGCCGGCCGGGAACAGACAGCGATAGCAAGGTGCCTTGCCATCAGGGACCCAGGTCATGGCCTGGCCTTCAAAGCGGTGGATCGCAGCCGATACCAGCGGTCTGCGTTCCAGCACGCAGGCGTCGTTGACCAGATAGCGCGTAGCCAGTCGGTCGGTGCCATCCACGATCACATCGTAGGCTGCGACCAGCTGGCGGGCGTTGGCGGCGGTCAGGCGCGTGTTGTGTACGGTGATCTGCACGGTCGGATTGAGTTGCAACAGGCGTTCGCGTGCTGCCTCGGCCTTGGATTGGCCGATTTGGGCTGTGCCAAACAGCACCTGTCGTTGCAGGTTGGACAGGTCGACGGTGTCGAAGTCGACCAGACCCAGGTGACCGACGCCGGCGGCGGCCAGATATAACGCGGCAGGCGAGCCAAGCCCACCGGTACCCACCAGCAGCACGCTGCTGTGCTTGAGCCGCGTTTGCCCGGCTTCGCCGATTTCTGCCAGCGCCAGGTGGCGGGCATAGCGGCTGCGTTCGGCGCCGTCCAGCGCGCCGGGCTCGTGTGATTGGACAGTCATGGGAGAGCAGATTCCCGTGGCGGGGCGCGGGTGTCAACCCGCCGATGTCCACGGGTGCGGCGCTGCTGCTAGGCTAGCTGCACTTTGGCTTGAGCTGTAGGAGATCCTGCATGAAAACATCCTTGCGTTTGGTGCCCGGCCTTTTGTGCCTGTGGGCCTTAAGCTGTGTTGCTAACGCCGCCCAGTCGGTCAGCGTTCCACGTATCGATCAAGAGACGTACCGGCTGCCCAATGGCCTCAACGTCATTCTGGTGCAGGACAAGCGCCTGCCGCTGGTGTCGGTCAACATCTGGTATCACGTCGGTCCTGCCAACGAGAAGGCGGGCCGTACCGGCTTTGCGCACTTGTTCGAACACATGATGTTCCAAGGCTCAAAGAACGTCCCAGAAGATCAGCACTGCAGCATCCTCGAAGGCGCGGGCGCATCGCAGATCAATGGCACGACAGACTTTGATCGCACCAACTACTTCGAGACCGTGCCGTCCAATCAATTGGAGTTGGCGCTGTGGATCGAGAGCGATCGCATGGGCTTTCTGCCTGAAGTGCTCGATCAGGCCAAGCTCACCAACCAACAGGATGTGGTGCGCAACGAGCGCCGTCAGAGCACCGAGAACCGTCCCTATGGTTTGATGGACGAGGCGCTGTTCCATACGTTGTTCCCCAAGGGTCATCCTTACTACGCTTCTATCATCGGCTCGCATGCCGACATCGAAGCGGTGCGTTTGGGCGATGTGCGCGATTTCTTCCGTCAGTACTACTCGCCCAGCAATGCCAGTCTTGCCATCGTGGGCGACATCGACAAAGCCGCAGTCAAAGCCTTGGTGGCGCGCTACTTCGGTCCGTTAAAAGCCGGCCCGGCAGTAGAGAAGGTCAGCGTAACGCAGCCGCGCATCGACGCGGAGCAGCGCGTAGTGGCGACCGATCGCATTGAATTGCCGCGCGTGTATATGGCCTGGCACACGCCGGCCTTGTTTACACCCGGTGATGCAGATGCGGATCTTGCCGCAACGGTATTGGGCGGCGGCAAAACTAGTCGCCTGTATCGCAAGCTCGTCTATGAATTGCAGATCGCGCAAAATGTTATGGCTTCGCAGCAATCGCTGCAGCTGGGTTCAGTGTTCCAGATTGAGGCCACTGCTCGCCCGGGTGTGACGGTAGAGCAATTGGAGCAAGCCATCGATGCAGAGCTGGCGCGTCTGGCCGCTGAGGGTCCAACTGCTGCAGAACTAGAGCGCGCGCGCAATGGAGTGCTCACGGGTCTGATGCAGTCGCTGGAAACCGGTATGGGTATCGCTAACCGGCTCAACAGCTATCAGCACTATCTGGGTCGCAGCGATTGGTTGCAGCAGGATCTGGATCGCTATCAGAAAGTCGATGTGGCTTCGGTAAAGGCCTTTGTGCAATCTGGGCTACGTCGTCAGGCGCGTGTGGTGCTGCATGCAGTGCCCGGCGAAAAGCAGATAGAGGATGTGCCGCGTACAGCCGAGCGTGCTGCCGAGGCAGCGCCCACCACAACGCCTGTCGACTGGCGCGCCAAGCGCCCGGTTGCCGCACCGGCTCGTCAGTTCACTCTGCCCGTCCCCAAGCGCTTTACCTTGCCCAACGGTCTGACGGTGATGTTGTTGGAGCAGCACCGATTGCCGGTGCTGTCTGCCAACTTGGTTGTGCTGGCCGGCAGCGATCGCAATCCCATTGCTAAGCCAGGGTTAGCGTCATTTACTGCCGACATGCTTGATGAAGGCACCAGCACACGCAGCAATGGCAAGCTTGCCGATGATCTGGCCTCGCTGGGCGCGGCGCTGTCCAGCGGCTCCAGCACCGACAACGCAGCCGTGTCGCTGTACACGCTGACACGCAATGTTGATCCGGCATTCGCCCTGCTGGCAGATGTCGTGCTCAATCCAGCCTTCGATGCGAACGAGATCGAACGTGTGCGTCGTAGCCGGCTTACGCAGTTGGTGCAGCAGCGCGAGAACCCGACTGCCGTGGCGCAGCGTAGCTTCAACAAGTCGCTATATGGTGCGCATCCCTATGGCTACACAGAGCTTGGAACCCAAGCAGCGGTGCAATCGATCAGTCGCGACGATTTGCTGGCGTTCTGGAAGTCCGCTTATCAGCCCGGCAACGCAGCGCTGGTTGTGGCCGGTGATATCACTGAGGCGCAGTTGCGCAATCTGATAACCAAGCATTTGGGTGGTTGGTCCGGTGCTGGTGACCGTGCAGCACCGCCGGCTGCAACGCAAGCTGAGACGGCCACGGTTGTGCTGGTCGATAAGCCCGGCGCGCCGCAGTCCGCCTTGCGCATAGGCCAGATCGGTGTGGCCCGTTCCTCACCAGACTATGTTCCGCTGGAAGTCATGAACAATGTTCTCGGTGGCATGTTCTCCAGTCGCATCAACCTGAACCTGCGCGAGCGCAATGGCTATGCCTACGGTGCCGGTTCCGGGTTTGCGTTCCGTCGCGGTCCCGGGCCTTTCGTGGCGACCAGTTCGGTGCGTACCGATGCCACAGCACCTGCCGTCAAAGAAATCTTCAATGAGCTGCGCAGCATTCGCGAAGCCGAGGTCACACCGGCTGAGTTGACGCTGTCGCGTGATTCTTTGGCACGGTCTCTGCCCGGCATGTTTGAAACCAGTTCGTCGATGGCTGGCAGCAGCGCGCAGCTGTTTGTGCACGGTCTGCCGCTCGACTACTACCAGAAATTGCCGCAATCGATTCTTGCAGTGACGGCGGCGGATGTGTTGCGCGTTGCGCGCGAGCATCTACAGCCGGAACGCATGGTCAGTGTGGTGGTGGGTGATCGCGCCAAAGTCGAAGAATCACTCAAGGCCTTGGGCATGGGTCCTGTCGAGGTGCGGCAGGCAGAGTAGGTTGGCGCAGCCATGACGCTGCGCCTGCGCGTGGTGCTGTTCACGCTGGCCGTACTGGTGCCAGCGTGTGTGGCATTGGGAGGACTGGTGGCCGCTGCCGGCGATAGGGACCGTCTGGCGTTCGAGTCGCGTGTCCGTGAAACTACCCGTGCCTTGGCCATGGTTCTCGACCGGGATCTGGAGAGGCGCGCCGGTATTTTGCAGGTGCTGGCAGCCTCGCCGCAGTTGCATGACTGGGACCTTGATTCGCTGTGCAGGCTCGCCAACGCAGCTTTGTTGGGAGCCCCGGGACCCATTGCGCTACGCGACAGTCAGCGCCAATACCTCAACACTACTCAGCCCGGCTGCAAGGTCCCTGCCGACGTGGTGCCTGTGCTGCAGCGTTCGCGTACCAGCCGGGAGAGCCAGCTAACGCCGCTGTTTGCCGGTTCGATAACGCACGAGTTGATTATGCTCATCGACAAGCCGGTTGTTGTAAAAGGCCGTGAGTATTTTTTGGGCTTGGGCATACGACCGTCCGAACTACAGAGCATGATCGATCAGCAGCGATTGCAGCCAGGTTGGACGGCGGCGATTCTCGACAGTGAAGGTGTGGTGGTCGCGCGTGCGCCAGATCCGCAGAAGTGGCTTGGCAAGCCCGGCAAGGACCATGCGCGTAAATCCAGTGAGGTAGATGCAGGACCAGCTACTGCGCTGCTACCCGAGGGCTCAATGCCCGGCTTCGATGCGTCGGGGCAGGCGGTGCAGGTTTTTTACAGCAGGTTGCCTCGCCACGGCGTGACCTTCTTTATCACAGTGCCGGCCAAGCAGATGGGTGAGCTGGGCAAACGTATTGTGTCAGAGATGATTGTGCTGACTGTTTTGATGATCGTCCTTGCTTGTCTGTTTGCCTACTGGGTAGGGGATCGGGTGTCGCGTCCCATCGAAGCGTTGCGCGATGCCGGCCGTGATCTGCAAGCCGGCATGCCCGTGCTACCTATAGCCAGCGGAGTGAGCGAACTAGCTGCCATCGGCTCTGCACTGGTAAAGGCTAGCGAGGCTAATCGGCACAGCACTGCGGTGATGAATCGTCGTATTTCAGAGGCTGTGGCTGCCACCGAGGCGACGCAGAAACAACTGTTGCAAAGCCAAAAGCTAGAGACGGTAGGTCAGTTGGCCGGTGGCGTTGCGCACGATTTTAATAATGTGCTGCAGACGATCTCTACGGCTTTGCATGTGCTGGGCGCACTGCCGCAACAAGCTGCTGCAAGACCGGTTATCCAGGCAGGTCAGCGCGCTGTGCAACGTGCGTCACGGTTGGTGCGTCAACTGTTATCGCTGGGGCGAACGCCGCCGCTTGAACCACAACCGATCGATCTGCGTGATTTGCTGCTGCAAATGCACGACTTGCTGTCCTGTACCTTGCCGCCACAGTTGCAGTTACAGACGGATTTGGCGCTAGAGCTTTGGTTAATTGAAGCTGATCCGGCGCAGCTTGAGGTGGCGCTGCTCAACCTCTTGTTCAATGCTCGCGATGCCACGCTGGGCAAAGGCCTTGTGACTATCAGTGCCAACAACCAG
>Ga0114974_10004115_pt1 | contig 10899 bp, 15 predicted proteins | sample S_130206_EF_Meta_FD_87318 | JGI IMG/M metagenome (GOLD analysis project Ga0114974, IMG submission 87318) | Freshwater microbial communities from Lake Simoncouche, Canada to study carbon cycling - S_130206_EF_MetaG | ecosystem: Environmental > Aquatic > Freshwater > Lake | place: Lake...
ATGCTCTTATCCAGCTCCACCTGATCCACCCAGGGGCTGTTCTGGAACAGTTGCTTACGGTTAATGGCCTGCTGAACCATCATCTGCCGGCTGACCATGTCCATACCGCCCTTCGGTTCCAGCTCATATTGATCGTGCAATGCCACCGGATCCGCATCCAGCGAGTCCTCGGCAAATCGATATCGTAAACTCTTGGAATCATACTGAACATAAAGTCCCCAAGCTTGCCGGTACATCTTGCCTAGTGCCATACGGAACAATCGCGCCCGCAGATCACCGCTCTGCATGGCCTGAGCGTTGATACTCTGGATCTCGGTCGCCGTCCGCCGGTCTGATCCCCCGCCCATCGCACTGCCCATCGCGTAATCCGGACTACCGATTCGGTTCTCCGCCACCGCCCGAGTCTGGTTCAGCTCCTGATCGAAGCTCACCGGAGGCTGCGGCATCTGGACCGGGGCCACGCCATACGGCAAGATTTGCCCGGGCGAGAACCGCAGGTTGATGCTGTTCGGCAGCTCCCGTTCCGCCCTAAATAGCGGGCGATTATACAGCGTCATCGCATCATGCTTATGGTTCCACATCGAGGTCATCGACAACTCGAACGGAGCCAAGATCTCGCACACGCCCCGCGGGCTGAACCATCCCTTGTCCTTGATCTCATACGGGAAGTCCACGAAGGGACATTGGCCATGATCATATGGCAACTCCATCGGATCCCGAAGATCGAGATCCACTGCCGCGGGGCTGTACAGGTAAACCTCCCACACCCCGTCATCCCGCTTCTTGTACACCTCCCACACAATCACACCATCGGTATTGCTCGTGTAAGTGATACCCTCGCGAAGCTGCTTTGCGTCTTCCTCGGTCGCTGCCCCTGGTACGTTATCGTCCTGCTGCGGATTACCCCGAATCTTCTCGATCGTCTTGGAATCGCTCTTCCACCCGAACTGCCCAGCCATCCGCTTGTACGCCCCCACACTCATCGGCATCACATGCACCGCCCAATCTGCATCCTGCAAATCCACGGTGTATGCCGGCACAATGAAATACATCGGGTCAATCGCCTCGAACCCCACCCGCTTATCACCAGGGTTCCAGAAGCACTTGATCACGCCGCGCCCGCTCATCAGCGTGTAATCCACCCAGCTCAACACCTCATCCGTAAAATTGGTCTTGTCCCGAATCTTATAATTGAACCAGTCCTCAGCCACCTTCGTATACGCATTCAACTGCTGGCGCATCGGAACAAAGCTGGCCACAACATCCATGCCCAACGCCTGCTGGAGGAACAGCGGCTTCAGCTTCTCGATCGCCGTATCAATGAGCGGCCAATGCAGATCCGCGGCCTTGGGCCAGGGCTTATTGGTACGTCGCAACCCGTGATGGCGTAACTCATACCATCGCGTCTGCCTTATCTCCCACGGGCTTCGCTGGGCAACAGCCTCAACAATCTGGCCCTGCAACGAATTCCGCTGTTTGTCGCTCATCATAAATGTATACCCCTCTTCCTACCCGCCAACCTCGCATCCAGCAAGCGGAGACCCAGTTTCCTCCACCGGACCTATCTCATCCTCCATCCTTTCAAGCAAGCTCCTTCCATCCTCACCCAATGCTTTCAGGTACTCATCCATCCGCTTCCCGCCACCACCGCAAAACGCCAGCACCATAGCATCCGCCCGATCCGGACTATTCACCCCGCGGGATCGCAACTCGTCCTTACCCTCCAGCGTCAGCTTCCCCTTGCCATTGGTCCGCACCTTCCTACTCACGAACTGCTGCAATAGAATCTCGTCCGTTCCCACCGGCCCCAGATTCACCTTCGATTCCTCCACCATCCGCCCAAACTCAATCCACATCTCCGCCGCCCTATTCACGAACTGATCATCCCGAATGGCCCGCTCACCAAAGTTCACCCGCCGCACATCCCAACCCTCAGAGCGGAGCGCGTCACACATCACAACACCCATACCGCCCACATCCGCATAGATATCCGCCGCCTTCAGATTCCATTTCCGGAACTCCGCTATGAACCTACCCACACTGGCCATCGTGTCCTTATCCCTCCACCGGACCAGCCCCTTAACCGTATTACCCTGGCGTATGACGAGGACGCTTTCATCACCACCAGCCGAGAAATCACAGCCCGCGGTCAACGGCTGACCCTCCGTATCCTCCTTAGGTGGGCCACTAACCACCCTCTGCCAATCAATCGTCTTCACCGCCGTCAAACTCCCATCGTCCTCCATGAACTCCGCGTAGATCATCGATCTCACAAGCGGATGACCCTCTCCCCATCTGGCGAACTGATCATTGATCCACTCCTGCCGGATATGCGGGCAATCGAACGCCGTCACCGTAAATGTATTCCACTTCCCGTCGTTCCGCCGGAATACATCGTAGAAATAGCCGCTGCTCCCCCCGGGGCTACTCATCAGCAGCGTCCGCGTTGGCTGGCACCGTTCCATCGACTGGAATATCCCGTCCGGTACCGCCTTCGCCTCATCCACAATATACAGCAAATCATTGCTCGGACCCTGCACATGCCAGCCCTCCGCCTTCTCAGGATTGCTCGCCGAGAACCCTATGCACCTACTCACTAACTCCTGACCATCCACTTTCTTCGGGTACACATAGCGGATCTCTCCGTCCTTGATCGAGAATCCATTCTCCTCGCCACCCAATCCATTGATCATCTTACGAAGATGCGGCCACAGAGCATCAGCCACCTGTCGGTACACACCAGCCGTACATACCACCAAGCTCCCAGGCCAGCGGAGCATGTGCCAGACAACGGCTGATGCCGCTACCATGCTCGTCTTGCCAGATCCATTCGCAGCTTTGAGGGCTACCTTGGAATGCTTCTCGTTCAACGCTCCCAGCACCTTCTCCTGCCAAGGATACACATCGCGAAGCCCTAGCATCATCTTAGGGAAGTTGGCCAAATGTTGTGCCTCCTCCAAGAGCTTACGCTGCTTCCATGCAGGGATATGCGAACCCATTCCTAGTGAAGGGGATTTCTTCCGTTTAATTTGCTTGACACTCATAAAATTGGGTTAGGTGCGGATGGGGGGTATAAGGTATCACCCACCCCCCTGCTGGGTGGTCCCCCGCCCCCGTTGTCCTATTACCATATCCGCCATCCGTATACCGCTATTGCTATTCCCTATCCTATTTAGATTGCCCACCGAATGCGCCAAGGAGATTGCCGCTAACACTTAACTCTTTGCCACCTTTGCCAGTATGCTCAAGTGATGCCCTAGCAACATATCCCCTGGTTCTTTCTAGTAGCCATGCAGAACCTTGCCATCCGTTGCCGCATGATCGAACGACTGAGGTGAGTTCTAGTTCTCCTTCAAACCGGGCCTGTTCTAGCTCACTGGCAAACTTTGGGTTTCTAACTAAGTAAGCTTGCCAGCCACTTCCGTTGTTCCAATAACCGCAACCAATAGCTATTCGATCCAAGGGGATTCCGAGCCTAGCGGCTTCAAGAGCTTTTTTTGTGGTCTCAGTGGAAAGGACTTTCAGTGGCCTCCCTATCTTTGCCGCCACCTTCGCCTTGGGCTTTTCGATCACCAGGTTCTCGCCTTCCTTCGCCTTCGCCTTCGCCTTCATCCCCTTTCAATAGCTCAAATAATTTTTCTTTACCTTTTTTGTTGCCAATCGTCAGCAACTGTGGCTTTCTTTGCGTATGGCTTGATTTACGAGCCTACAAAAACTCATGAAATCCCTGAAACCCTTCCTAACCGCCCTCGCGCTCTTAATCGGCGCGGCCATTGTCCTAGGTTCCCTTGCCTATTGCTTCGCGCAATTGCTTGTCGGAGGTTCCCTTTGAACGGTTTCATCCTCCATGAGGACACCCTGCGCGTTATCATCGCCACCGGCTTCAATCACCCCTCGGACAATCGGAAAACGGGCGACATGATCCAGATTTGGATCTTGGTTAAATCCGTTTCCCCCACCGAAGCGATCCGCACGGGCCTTGATCGGCTTATCTGCGGCAACTGCGTTCACCGGGGCGACGGTCACGGTGGGAATCGGAGTTGTTACGTCAACGCTGGCCAAGCCCCGCAAGGGGTTTGGAAAGCATGGCGGGCGGGCAATTATCCCCCCTTGCGTAGTCTCGAGTGTTTCACTGGCCGAAAAGTCCGTTTCGGCGCGTACGGAGACCCCGTGCACATCCCCCTTCCCCTTGCTTTGGCCATTGCCGGAGTTTCAAGCGGTCACACGGGCTACACCCACCAGTGGAGAAAACCATCGCTCCAAGCGTGGCGTTCGCTTTTGATGGCCTCCGTGGATTCCATCGCGCAACTCGTGATCGCTCGGTCAATGGGATGGTCAACCTTTCGCGTTGGCTCCGAGGCTAGCGTTGGCGAATCCCTTTGCGCGTCCGATCGCGACGGAACCCCATGTGCTGTGTGCTTGCTGTGTGCGGGTGCCCGCGGCGGTCTCGAGTCTGTCCACATTCCACCCCATGGAAAGGGTGCCACGCATTTTCTCGAAGCCTGAATTTTCCGTGTCAGCCCATGCGAAAGCGTGGGTTGCAACGGGCAATTGACGCCCGATCAAACCACATGAAAACCATTGTAACAGAGTATACCTTCATCGATTCTTTCCGTGCCCACGGGCGCGAGAATCAATTCTCTTACCCCGCCTTGCGCGCTCTTTTCGAGTACTTCGAAGCGTTTGAAGACGACACGGGCGAAGAATTGGAATTGGATCCGATCGCGATTTGCTGCGAGTGGCAAGAATTCGAGACCGCCCTTTCGGGTGCCAAGGCTTTCGGATTTCAAGACGGCGTTGATTCGAAAGATGAGACCCCGCTCGAGTGGCTCGAGAATAGGACGCAGGCTTTGGAATTCACAGACGGCGTCGTGGTTCGGGTTTTCTGATTTTATGCGCTTTAAAATTCAAATGGCTTCGGTCAATGGGTGGTCTGATCTCCGGAGTTCCACCGACGGCGAAGCTTACGAGGTTTGTTTTTACGCTACCCAATCCGAAGCCGAAGCCGCCCGCGAAGACTTCCGAGATCTCAGCGAGTATCTCGAAAGCTTCCAAATAGTTTCCGAGTCTGAACCTGAAACGGAGAACATTTACGAGTGAAGCCCCTCCTTCGTGTCCTAGGCTACCTCGCCCTCTGCCTGCTTTTCACCCTCTTGCTTGTCCTTAGTGCGCTCGCGGGCAACGGTAGATAGTCCCAAGCCACTCACCCCGCCCCGTAGGCTCACCCCTACGGGCTTTTTGTTGCCCGTGTGGTCTCATCACCCCGCTTGGCCGCTTGGATCATGAGTAGGCCATCGATCCTTTTTTGTGTGTCGGTTCCCTTCCTTCCTTGTCACTTGTCACTTGTCACTTTCGATTTAACACTAGTCCACCAGGTACCCCCCTAGGACATCGAATGTCGTACCCCGCTATTGGCATTGGACATCCCGTGTCCGACCCCCCCGTTACACCCGTCCAGGATCCCGCTCATGTGCGCCCCCCAGCATCGATCCTCATGGTGCGGTATTCCAGATTCTCCATACGCCATACGGAATTCGGAATTCGGAAATCCAGAATCGGGAATCGGGGTACAGGGAAATCTCCATGCCATGAAAGATTACCCCTTGACGAGGTGGATCATGGTGCGGTAGGTTCACCCCATCGCCGCATGGAGCGGTGGTAAATCAACGAACGATATGAAACAAACCAAGGAAGAGCTGATCGCGCTGATCAGCGATTACGCGAGCAAGATCAACGGTTCTGTGCAGCAGGCCAAGTCTAGGTGGATGGACGAGCGTGAGTACGAGGACTGGAGTGGGTATGACGAGTACCTGCGGAAGTCAGCGGAGACCGCTGGGATGGTGGCGGTTCGGACCCAGAAGCGTCCGTTCGGTGTTGTGGTGCGGGTGCCCGGTGTTTCGGTCTGCGATGTGCTGGTGTACTGCGATGCCCGGTACACGGGATGGAAGGCAGTGGCCTCCAAGGGAGGTGTGCTGTGATCAGCATTGTCGCCACCTTCCGCAAGCCGGATGGAGAGATCGAGAAGGACTTCAGCTACCATGAACCGATCAGCGAGGCCCGCGAGGCTGCTGAGGAGGACGCTCATCGCTACGGGTGGGAGTTCCTGAGTGTGGAGGTAGTGGAGGAGGTTCAATGAAACCCCGAGTTCTTGTTGCGTGTGAGTACAGTGGCCGGGTTCGCGATGAGTTCGCGGCCCGAGGCTGGGATGCGTGGAGCTGCGATTTCGAGCCAAGCGACACGGTGGGCCAGCATTACCGCGGTGATGTGCGGGATCTCCTCAACCAGCACTGGGACATGCTGATCGCGTTTCCGCCCTGCACCTACCTCTGTGGAAGCGGCATGCACTGGACTACCCGGGGACTCCGAGACCCCAAGCTGACCGAGGAAGCACTGGAGTTTGTCCATCTGTTAATGAATAGTACCCCCCCCGTATAGCAATAGAGAACCCAATAGGTGCTATCAACACTCGTATATGCAAACCCACTCAGATAATCCAGCCGTATCAGTTCGGAGATGACGCGAGCAAGCGCACCTGTCTCTGGCTCAAGAACCTACCACCGCTGGTTCCCACCGACATCCTGCCGCTACCACCATCCGGTAGGTGGGCCAATCAAACCCCCAGTGGCCAGAACAAACTCGGTCCCAGTCCAACCCGCTGGAAGGAGCGTTCCAAGACCTATCCCGGCATCGCCCGCGCCATGGCCGATCAATGGGGTTCCGCTATCCACACACTCACCAGCCATCAAACGCGCTCCTAGGACCCTCCAAGCTCCAGCAATCGACATCCCCGATCCACCACCACAACCACCTACCACCTGATACTTCGTAATCAGTCGGGGTTCACAATAAATGCCGCCGCCGCGGGGGGCGTAAGTCCCCCAAGAGCGTAGCGGCGATGCATTTATTGACTCCCTTTTAAGGGAGTATAGGACTCCCTTTTAGGGGAGATAGCGGGAGGGGCTGGGAACTTTGTGCTACCGTAGTCTGAAGTTCCTTTTGGATACTTGACGGGTGTCCTGGTAGAAGCTACCTTGGTTCTCTCATGAGTTACTTAGAGAATGGTTCCACCCTCCGCGCCATGTTCCGGCTGACGCCGCCGATGCGGCACGATGCCGATCCCACGAGGTCCGAGGTTGTGGCCTACATCCGCGAGAATCTGCGGTGTGAATTGGGCCGTGCGATCCGTGCGTTTGATTCGATGCGCCACCTGAAGAGCGCGGTGTTAATATACGATCGTATCCATCGTCAGTGGCGTGGATGTGATTGGGTGCCTGCCGAGGAGGTGGATAAGATATCACTATTGATGAGTGTTGTTACGGAGTTGAAGCGTGATATATCGTCATTGAGATCGGAGCTTCGGAAGGTGAAGAACGAGATGGTCTCGTTGCGCCGGCGCAAGGGTGGCAGGAAGGATGAGGAGGTGGCCGACTCGCAGGATGATCCGGAACCCGAACAGCAACAAGCCGCTCCCCCCGAAGAGAAAGCGGCTGATGGAGAGGATTGGTTCAAGGCTATGCGCGCCGCCTTGGCTGAGGGCGATAAGGCTTCTCCTTCTTCAGTTCCGCTCCCGTGAACGCGAGGGGGTTGGACTCTTCCCACTGGATGCCGGTGGCTGAGTGTTGAAGATTGAGAATGGGGGACGGGAGTCCAATCCTCCCTCCCCGCTTGCAGAAGGCTAGCTGGAAGCGTCGAGGCTTTGATTGGCCTACCTCATGGAGAACGGCTATCTCACGCGCCCAGTTTGCGAGTTCGGAGGAGCCGAAGCCTGAGTGGGCCAGTTCCATTGTGGTGAGTGGTTCGCCGCCATCCTTGCGTTGAGGTTTGGCTACATGGTGCATCCAGACCCAAGCGACCTTGGTCTCGTGGAGGATGGGTTGGAGTTTGTTGCGAAGGAATATCGACACCTCGGACTGATCGCTGAGGTCGCCTCCGAAGTAACTGAAGAGTGGATCGGCCACGATGAGATCGAGCTTGGAGCGGTGGATGAAGCGGCGGGCGTAGGCGAGGAACTGGTCACCGGTACGAACGGTCTCGGTCCTGAACTCCAGATTTTTCTGAAGCTGGTTCATCTGATCGAGACTGAATCTCTTATGCACCACCCCGCGGAACGCTTCGGCGAGGTCGCCCTTGTCGTTCTCGGCCTGGATGACCCCGATCTTCAATGGCTTCACCGGCTTGATTCCGAAGAAGTCGAGGCCGAGGCACCAGCGGATAATGACCTGCATCATGAGACTAGACTTACCGATCCCGGTACCACCGCTGATGATCATGGAGGAGCCGCGGGTGATCCATCGATTGCCGATCAGATTATCTGGATCGTTGTCCGGATCGAAGTCCATGAGGTCTTTGATGGTGACCACCGTGGACTTGTCGTCATCGGTCTCGCGGGAGGTGAGGTAGTCCTCCCATGAAGCGGAGCCGAGGTTAGTGGCCAGCAGCTTCTGCTGTGAGGTAGGGCTACGCCATGCGCCGGGGAGCCGGCTGTAGCGCGAGGGATTCTTGTTCTTGGCATCGATGCCCGGAATAGACGAGTAGATGATATCCCGGCGGATGTCCCACTCTTTGCGGTTGGGCGCATCTACGCGGACCCAGGCATGGATACTCTTACCACCGGAGTCGATGAGTACGGTGATCGGGAGGCCAGAATCTCGGAAGAGCCGCTCCTGTTCGGCCTTGGGCTTGTCGTCGAACTCCACCAGGACATGGCGGTACGCGCTGACATCGTTGTCGGAGCCGCTGTAGAGGTTGGGCTTGAATGGATTGATGCGGACGAAGATCCCCTCGCGTTCGGGCGATAGGATGCGGGATGCCGGATCATCGAAGCGGGCGATCCATTCCTCGATTGGGATGAATGATCCAGCACTGACTGGCCTACCTTCCTCGACCGCATCACAGATGCAGACAACCTCGGTGGCGGCGAAGGCGGCTTGAAGGAACCGCTTGAACTCGCTGGCTTGAGGATCGGGCGGTGTGGTTGGTGAGGCCGTCACCGGCCTCTTGAAGGATACCTTGGTGATATCGAAGGGAGCGGTTGAGGGGGATACCCCTGACTGAAGGAGATGGCCGGCTGGCTTGGCGTGGGACTTGGAAGCGGCCTCGCGAAGTTTGTGGATGAGTTCGCGCTCGGTCCAAGGGGGTTGGCAGTATTGATTCCAGCTTGAGAGCAGGGCTAGAGAGTCCGCCTCCGAGATCTGGAAGCCGTGTACGAGGCCGACGGCGGCGGTGTAGGTAGTTGAGTGTCCGGACTGACCGGAGACGGCTGGCGGCACCTTGGAAAGCCAAAGGGCCGCACGTTGGTGCGGTGTCATATCGTTGTTTGTTTGGGACCGATCGTTGGTGGCTACTTCATTTTGTCTATCTTCATCAGCCGTTTGATGGCTTGAGTTTTGGGGGAATAGGTTCCGGTCTTTTTGGTGCTGGGCTTGGCGGCGTAGGCGGCGGGCTTGGATTTAGCTTTCTTCATAGGGTTTGAATTTGGTGTGGAATTCCGAGGTTAGGCGAACGTAGATGTTGCTGCCTCTTTGGTAGATGATGACGGGAGCTTTGAGTTCTGCGAGACGATACTGGCCAACATGAAGGACTGTGACTACGACTCCAGAGTTGGATCGATTGACGAACCGGGAGGGTGGGAGAGCTGAGGGATTTTCCATATGCGACGTTCTATTGGTTCGGGGTAAGCGATCCAGCCTTTAGCGATTCCCCAAGCAATTATCTGAGAGGACTGCTCGATGAGCCGGCGGTTCTCATCGGTGATGATGGTTCGTTCTTCTTCGGTTATGGGACCAGGTTTCTTATTATTTGAGAGGCGGGATTCGTACCAGGGTTGCTCTTGCCTTGGGGTCTTCATGAGGTGATGAGGCGAGCCAGGATACAGTTGCAGTAGGAACCCTTGGTCTTGGCGTTGCATCGACCATGATGCACAGGGTTGGAGACGATGTGTGCTGTAAGGTCGCTCGTGAGCTGGACCAGCTCAAGGAGACGAGTGGATGCTTCTGCACAGAGCGCATTGGGGATTCCATCTTGGGTATCTAGTTCGGCTGAGAGGATATTGAGCGCGTTGACGAGGTCGTGTGTTGAGGACTGTTTCATTTTTGTTTGTGGACTACGAGTCCGTTGCCTTTGGAATCAACCAGTTCTACGGATCGAACGCTCTCCATGCGGGCCAAGGTCTTGACCATCTCGACGGGGTCATGGGCTTGGGACACGCAAGTGAGGTGGATATCACCATCTCCGTAGTTGGTCTTTAGATTCTCTTCGGTTCGATCACGCCGCACTCGGATGGTTCTTCCATCTGAGAGATGGACCACCTTGATGGATTCGACGAGCGGGAATGCGTGACGGCTCATTGCTTAGAGGTTTTACCGCAATGGGGGCAATGCCGGCCTAGACCGGGATCGGCGGGTAGAGTACCAAGCCACGAGCAGAGATCGTGGTAGGATCGAACACCGAAGTTCGGCCACTTGAACGGTACGATGTCACGGTTATGGATTGCATGAATGGCGGTCTCCTTGTCTTTGATCCCAAGCTTCTCCATCAAGTTCGCGTTGCGAGAACTGAGACCGGCGGTCCATTTGTTATTCGAGGCATCCCGCTTCTTGCCGGCGGCGATGATCTGGAACACCCGTTGCTTTGAGATGTTTAACTCTGCACCGATAGCTTTGTAGGTAAGTCCCTTAACCCTGAATTCTCTTACCTTGTCGATTGAATCGTTGGTTTTCATGTATGTATGTTTGAGATACTTTCTTTTTTTCTTCTTTGGTTCTTTATCTATTGCATCGGTATCTGGACCGCTCGATACCGTTTCTGTGCTTTGTGGCACTGGACGCACAGGCCGGTTTGAGTTGTGCATCCGCATCCCAAGCATGCGGCCAATTCGTGACATAACAGTTTCCATCGTTG
>Ga0114974_10004116_pt1 | contig 10899 bp, 7 predicted proteins | sample S_130206_EF_Meta_FD_87318 | JGI IMG/M metagenome (GOLD analysis project Ga0114974, IMG submission 87318) | Freshwater microbial communities from Lake Simoncouche, Canada to study carbon cycling - S_130206_EF_MetaG | ecosystem: Environmental > Aquatic > Freshwater > Lake | place: Lake...
CTTTTAATTCTTGATAAGTGCCATCTTCTTTTAAAACCCAATGATTAGGTGTTATATCTAAATAACCAGTTTGATGAGTAACTCTATGTATTAAGTCGTTTGGGTGATAAAATACTTCAGTTACGTTAGATAGTACTAACCTACCTATTTCATCAAAAGCCCAAACCTTATCGCCTACTTCAATCTCTGAGATTAAAATAGCACCAGTTTCTATTAAAATTTGAGTATCACTAGAGAAGCAGCCACCACCACCGCCACCGTCAATAAGAGGTACTGCTGCATCATCTATATAAATAACTGTCATATGTAATTTACTTCCTTAACCAGTTCTAGTAAGTTCGCTTCTATCTTTGTATATTAAATCTATAACATATATAGTATCTGATGCACCATGAGATATAGTTTCAACATGACCACTTAACATTTGACCTGCTACTCTTGGCATACCATATATTAAAGGTATAGAAGTACTAGGATCTGTACTATTATCTAAAGCGTCAAACATGTCATTATTTCTACGCTGCGCAGTATCACTTGGCCCTCTCATTTCAGGAGGTTTCATTAGTAGTTGCATTAATCCTGATAAGACGAGACCGATACCCATTTTAAGTAACCCACCCGCAGATATTAAACCTCCAAGAGCTGGGGTAGAACCTACGAAACCCCCACCACCTAAAGCTAGAGGAGCACCTCCTAAAAATACCGCAGCAGCTATTAAAACTATACCTAATATGATTCCAAGTCCTCTTCCAGAACCTGCAATTATAGGAACAAGAGTTAACTCTTTATTTTCTATTTTATTTATATAATAATTTTCTCTAGTTAATATCTTACCTTGAGAAGTTACTAAAGATAGATTTTCTCTAAGAGTTCCTGCTGAAATTTGTCTAATATACTTTCTAATTTTCGGGAATAATACATTAAGAGCATCTTTTATATCAGATAAAGAATCTACAGCAAAAGTATGAAATTTTACTCCAGTCATTGGTTGTAATAGTGGGTGAAAATGAAGTGTAAGTAGCATTTATGTTAAACTCTCTTCTACAAAATCTTTAAATCTTAAGTAATTTAGTCCGTCTAACCAATATTGATAGAAAGTATTATTTTGATTACCTACAACAAATTTATACTGAGAAAATATAGCAGAATCTTTATCTTTCTCACTTGGTAACTCATCATGATGAGGTGTGTGGCTATGAAAAATACCCCAGCATTCTTCTCCGTATTTAAGAAGCGCAACGGGGTCTAATATAAAAGTATCTTTAGGATTAGGACTTATATTATCACAAGGAATATATTTAAAATCTTTTGTAATAATACCGCAACACTCAACATTTGGATTTTTTTCCATATGTTTTTTAAAAGACTGAATTAAGTCTTCATACCTATCCATTTATATACCCCCATCGTATATTGTTTATAATAAGAACCATAAGTAGTTATATGTGACGTATGATTCTGTAATACATGTAAAATTTTATTATCGCCTATATAAAGAGCACAATGATTAGTGACTGCAGATGACCCCATAACCATAGTGATACCACAAAAAAGTTCTAATTTATCTATCTTTTCCCAACCTCTTAAACCTGCTAAACTATCATCAAAATATCTTTCATGATTTCTTGAATACCAATTTTCATCAAGAATATTACAAAAAGTTCTTGTTGAATATGGTATATCTATATCTAATTCTTGTTTATATACGTATTTTAATAAATTAAAACAGTCTAATCCTTTTTCTGGATTTGTGCCTAAATGTTTAAAAGGTATTCCTACGTACTTATTCCAGTCTGTCGCCATATACTCGCTATTATACCTCTCCAAACATCATTTAAATTATCAATCTTGGAAAAGCGCCCTTCTTCTAAATGTATAAATTTATTATATCCAACATACATTCCGAAATGAGTTGGTAGTAATCTTCCAGACTTAAATAGTATTACATCATATTCTTGCAAGTCTGTCAAGTTAACTTTTGAAGCAACTAAAGAAGCACCAGTTTCTATATCTTGTATAGAAAAACGTTTCATCCAAGCTTTACCATCTAATGGTTTACCTTCAGGCATATTTAAATATTCCCATAAAGCGTCAAACACATTAGATTTTAATTCTGTTTTATAAATGTCATTTATTAACGTAATACAATTATTATTTAAATAATCATGTTTTTTACCTAAATATTTAAGATATTTTAATTGAGTCATACCAATCTGCTAATTCAGGAACTACTGCGGTAAAATTTTCATTTCTATTTCTATCTAAAATAGAAGTTATAGATTTAAAATTTGTTTGTAAGTCTTTTTTATTTGAAACTTCACCTTTTAAAAATCTTAACCAATCTAATATATGATGTATTTGATATGTACTTAATACTTCTTTATTAGCGTTTATATAATTTTTATAGTGTTGTAATATTTTCTTTTTTTCTTCTAAAGGTAATATCTGACAAGAAAGGTATTCGGGGGTAACTAAGGTAGTTCCAAAAACAGTTATACCTTTAGAGTTAGCCCAGGATATTAAATCTGTCATAGAATATATACTCATAATATGTATTACAGAACTTATAGTTCTTATATAAGGTTTTACTTTATAAATATTAGTATTAAACTGTTCCCAATCTAACTCTTTTCTTATATATTCAGCAGTTTTGCCGTAGCCATCACAACTTACCCATAGATTAACACTTTTAAATTTTTCCCATATAGAAGGTAAGTCATACTCTTTGTATTTTAATATAGAAAGGTTGGTATTATAGTTAATAGTAATATCAGTTTTATTTTTTGAAAGTAAAAATTCTAAAAGTTTATAGTGACCTTCTAATACAAAAGGTTCTCCACCCGCAAAATATATAGTATCAATCGTAGGATATATGTCTTCTAAAGCTTTCCATAAATTATCATTATTAACCCAGTTATCTTGTATTCTAGCTTCTTTGTCATTAAATAACAATTTACTTTCTTTTATCCAAGAAGTACTAGCATAAGAACCACAACTTCTGCATCTGAAATTACATATATTACCAAATCTAATATCTATGAATATTGGAGGTGGAGGAGTTAAAGTATTTTGTAAATACGCATATTTTGACCACAGAGTATTAGCATTATGTTTAGGATTTTGTTCTACACCTAAATTTTCTTTATCATAACAAGCTTTTTTACATTGTTCAGGAATTTCACCTTTTAAAAATTTCTTTCTTATATCAACATATTTAGTACCGTGCCAAACATCCATTAAAGTATCTTTATTTGACCCTAATAAGTACTCTTCTTTGTCTGATTGGGAGGAAAAACAACATGCTTTATAATTACCCTTTATATTTCCGTGTATATGAACCCAAGGTAGTATACATCCTTTAATAGTCATTACTGTTTTGGAACCTGCCTTCCTGTTCCGGGAAAAGCCCCGAAATGAATTACGTTATTTCTTATTTTACAAGCTTGGTATGATTTTGCACACTCATCTTCAGTTGCTGATACTCCTATCTCGTTACCAGTAGTTATAGGATTAGTATTAGCATTTAGTACAGGAAAAGTTCCTGGTATAGGTCCCCCATTCGGACCTGGGTATTGACATTCAGAACCTTTATACTCCCATTGACAAGTATTTTTATAGAATTTACGTTTTGGAAGTTGTAATTTAAAGTATTGAAGCCAACTAGTTAAAACAAATTCAGCAAAATTTTCATTTAAAGCTGAAAGTTCTGTAACTTTAAATACGTCTTTTATATAAGCTTCTGGATCGTACTCTGGGTTTACTATAAATAAATTTTGTTCATTAGCAGCATTTGAAATGTTGTTGCTTAATATTAAATAATTATCATCAAGTATAGAAACCACAGATACTTGAGAGTTAGAAGTAGTAGTTGCAACAATATCTCCTAATCTATAAGGAGCACTATTATAAACTTGTATTAAATTACTATCTAAACTTATAATTTTTGAGTGTTCCGGCCAATATTGAAGATGACTGGCAAATGTAGACTTAATCTCGACTACCCCACCTAAAAAGTCTCTTGAATCATATTTTAAATTTTTCCAAGTTTCTCCTGCTGATACAGCTCTTTCATAGCTCCAAGCAACGTTTGTTTTACCATAATATGTATCAACAATTGTTTGGTTATAAGCACTATGACCTATTACTGTTGCGGGATCGAGACCTGATACTAATTCACCATTAACATAACCTACTGCAGAATTAGAAGTAACATTACCTACTAAATAAGGATTTTCTACAAAATTAGTAATTAAATTATCGTAATTTGAAACTCGTACAGTAACTCTATCAATAGTACCATCAGAAGAAGTACCTATACCATCAGTTTCCATTGGATAAGCTACATAATTTTCTCCACCAAAAGATACATTATAATATAAATCTGAGTGTATATCTCCTATAACTTCAGCTATTCTCCAAGGAATATCTGCTGGCCAAGATAGACCTGCACCGCTACCACCAGGATTTCCTTTTTCATTAGGAGGATACCATTCTCCTGGATAATAAAATGTAAATAGTCTCACAATAGGAGGTTGAGTAAAAGCATTTTTACTTCTGATAAAAGGACTATTTGTTACAGCAGTAATAACAGTGGAAGATGAATTTTGGGCATTACCAAGAGATAATGCAGAAGAAACATAACTTGGAGAGTATACATTACCAGTATCTCTTCTAATTACTAAATCTCCGGTAGGAGCATTAGCAATAGTTATAGTATTATTACCGCTGTAATACTTCCAATTCTCTCTTGGCTGAACTCTTCCTCCAATATATAAACTTAACTCAGTATCATAAAGAGGGATAACAGATGCTGGTACTGTAAAAGATGTGGTACCAGTAAAATTTAATATTGTATCTACAATAGCGGTATTAGAAATTTTATAATGAGTACTAACTACAGACTCACCAACTACAAACTCTTGAAAAACATTGTTAACTTTTACTTTTATATTATTAGTAACAGTATTTACGTTTGCTATATAAGCATAAGTATTTGAACTTAAACCAATAAAGTTATTACCGTTTGTAAAAGAAGCGGCATTAGAAACTGTAATAATATAATCGTATAAACGAGTTGTCATTAATTAAAATCTTCCTGGAAACTAAGTCTTACATTATAGTAATTTTGCGTTAGAGCTGTTCCAGAAGATATTACTTGTTGAATCTCTAAAGGACCATTAAATCTAGTTCTTACTGTACCAGTATCATTAATATGTGTCAAGTCAAAAGTGAAAGTTTCAAACTCTCCGTTTCTTGCACGATAAAAATTTTGTATAGCTTCTTTTTCTATACCTGTTACATTAGTATAAGTAAGCTGAAAGTTTCTTTTAGGTCTACGTGACATAAGTCTACGTTTTTCATATCCTGCTTGTGAAGAATATTTTGAAACATTAAACTGGTCTTGTATCATAAAACCATTATTAGGTTTTCTATCTCTCATATCTGTAAAACGAGTTGTATAGGTTGATTCAGTAGTAAAAGCTCTAATCTCAAGAGTAGTATTTGCGAAGTTACCGCTAGTTCCAGCAACAGCAGGTGCTGTAACAAAATCTATACCATTTAATCCTAGTGTAGTACTTGGATAGGTATATGCTTCTTGATTTTGCATAATTCCTGATAAGATAACAAAAATAGCATTAGCTTTAGGTGCAGAACCTAAAACAGCTTGGGGTAGGGAAAAAGATGTTCGTACTCCATTTAGTACATAAGAGTTACCTCCAACAGTGGTAAAAGAAGTATTAGAGTAGTTGACATGACTAACAATTAATGTAGGAGCTGACCTTATTTTTCTATATTTTGCGGGTAAATCAATACACCTAACTACCATCGTATCTGCATCTGGAGGATAGAAAAAAGACACTGTAGCATTGTTATTAGATAAGTAGTAAGATGATATGTCTTGTACTATACCATCAATAGTAATAAATACCTCTGCTGGATATGATACTGTTATTGGTAAATTAAAATCTACTCTAGCTGCTGTATTACTAAAAGTTGTTTGACCACCTGTTATCGTAGCAAAAGCAGTAGCAGAAATTGTTGCATCATCTGGATATATAGCCATTATGTATTCCCTCTAATCGAACGTCTAATTGGACCATTTGAATTTAGATCCTTAAGTATAAGTTTAACGATAGCTGTCTCACCATCAATCTGTGTTTCACCTTGTTGAGCTTCTTTTGGTTGACCTGAGTTATCTACTTGAACTTTAACATTAGTAACCCCTCCAGAAGATTTACCTGTTGCATTCATACGCTCCATAGAAGAACGACCGATTGAATCTACAGCAGATTTCTTCATTACGAACTCGCCTGGCTCTAGTAGGGCAGGTAAACTATCGCGCATTTGTACTCCGCCGCCTGCGGCGAAGCGTGCGATAGCTCCACTACGGTCTATAAAACCTCCTGAAGCTGTAGCTAATCCAAACATATCTATGAATGATCCTGCAGGAAATCCTCCACCACCTCCACCACCTCCAGAAGCTGCAACCATTCTTAGCCCAGCAGCTGCTTCTACGGCAGCACTAGCTACGTTTTGATCAGCACCAGCTTCTAACTGTTTAGGAAGTTGTAAAGCCTGACTTACTCCAGCTTCTAATAACTTAGAATCAGCATTAAATAAGCTTGCACTTGCACCAATATCAGCAGCATCAGCTCCTGCTAATACAGAAGGATTTAAGTCGTTGTTAAAATAATTTGATCCGGCTATAGTACCCTCATTAAAAGCTTCAAGATTAGGGCTTAGATCTTTAAAATTATCACTTACAGTAGTGACATTTTCTGAAAGACCGTTTAAAGGCTCCTGAAGATCTGCACCAGGGCCAGGAACTCCTAAATCTGAAGGTCTTGCAGTAGGCATTGGAATATTGCTCGGACCAAAACTTTGATTAGGAAAATTAGTATCATTAAAACCGCCACCCGGTGTGTTTAAAAAGTAATCTTCTTGATTAGCAGCTCCAGGTTCACCATAAGCTCCTCTATCCGCTGCAGCTTTTGAAGCTGAGTTTGTATATGTTTGCATAGGATACCCAAACTCATCAGGAACTTTACCAGCAGCTTGTGTTTCTAATGTTCGAGCATTAATTTCTGCATTATAAGAAGGGGAAGGTCTTGTAGTATAGTCTGTAGTAAAGTTATCAGGTCCCGGAGTACTTGTAGACATACCAACTGGATTAGGCTCTATTCTATCAGTAAACTTAGTTCCTGTATTAGTTACAGAAGGGGCTATATTGTCAAGTTTACTAAAATCAGATACGGAGGTACCAGAAGGAGCTACCTCTGGAACTTTTCCTCCTGCTATCTCTGCAGTAGTTGCTGCGTCAGGTTTTACACTGATAGTAGCAACTTTTTTAGTTACTAAATCAGTAGATTCTTGTACTGCTTTTGCAGAGTCTTGTACTACTTTTGCAGATGCTTTCGTAGCTGCTGTAGTAGCTGCTGTAGTAGCTGCTTGTAGAGCTGCTGGAGTTACTCCTTCTGCTACTTTTGCCGCCGCTGGAGCAGCTCCTTCTGCTGCTTTTGCCCCAGCACCGCCAGCAGCCGCCTCAGCTGCTCCTTGTCCGCTACAACACATCACTCCCGGAGTAGCCCCAACAATATATACAGAAGTTACACCAATATCTTTTAGACCTCCAGCAACTTTACCTATATCTCCTCCAACATTTTTAGTAAGTTGCTCTGCTATAGTAGAACCTACACCTGCGGTAGATCCTGTCATTCCAGAAATTAAATCTTTAGTAAATCCAAAAACCATTTCTTTAATTGGTTTTGTTATTACTTCATTAACAAGAGCTTTAGTAATATCAGATAGAATACTTACTATCATCTGTTTAAAGCCTTGTTTAAAGTTTTCCATAGTAAGAGTACCATTAGCAACGGCATCTACAAGAGAATTTAAACTCTTTTCAATATTATTAGTTATAGCTTCGGCGCTCTTTACCGCTAGAATTACGAATGAGTTATTGGCACGCTCCGCCTCTCTCTTGAGAATCTCAAGAGCTTGTGTAGCAGCAAGAAGTTTATTACCTGTTTCAGCTAATACAGTATTATATTTTGCTTGAGAAGCTGCTACAGAATCATTCATTCTAAGCTTAGCAACATCTCTTTCTTGCTGATTAATTTTTTCTAAAGCTTTTTGGTTATCACCATAGGAACTTCCTAATTCATTTAAAGAAGTTCTTAAGGCATCTTGTGCATTTGTAAGAGCTGTAAAAGTCTCTGTTAATTTACCCTTAGATTCATCTAGTTGAAGCTTAATACTATCTCCTAGCTGTTTCTCTCTTAATTGTCTTTCTATAGTTAAATCAGATATTTCTTTAGCTTTATCTGGGGTAGTTATAGCTAGAAGTTTACTATAATTATTTAAAAAGTCATTGAATACTTTAGATAGCTCTTCTGGGTGTTTTGTGAAAACTTCTATCTGCCTAGATATAGCTGTAAAATTGGCTGAGGCAAGTACTGCATTTTGTTCAAATTCTTTCTTTCTTACAGTTAACTCTTCTTCTTTAGATTTTGCATCCACATCAATTAAAGATTTTTGATAATTTAATTTTTCAATTTCACGAGCATAATTTTCTGTAGCTAGCTCTTTCTCTTTTTGAAGAGTAGCAGCAGCGGAGGCCACTTGAGCACCTAAAGCTTTTTTAAGATCGTTTAATTCTTCTTGTTTAAATTTTATCTCTATATCCATCTTATTCTTATCAGTGAATAGAGGTCCAAGAACACCTGACATCATAGATTTAGCTTCGTCTTCTCTACCTTTTCTTAGTATGTCAATTCTTTCGGCAGAAAGTTCATTTAATCTTTTCTGTCTTTCAATAGCATTTAGTTGGTTTTGAATAACAAGAGTATTATACTCTTTTTGTTTATCATTTAATTGAATAGCATTGTTTAGTCTCTCTCTTTCAATACCTGACTTAATAGATATTGCTTGCTTTTGTAACTCATCAGTCTGTTTTTGATACTCAAGAGTTACTTCATAAGCTTTTTTAAATACCTCTAATATAGAACCACCAATAGCTTTTTTTGCTGTTTCTGCAAGACGTAGTATAGCGTCCTCATCACCACTAGGCTTATATTCAGGACCTACATCTTGTCTGCTTCTTTCAATATTTTTTTTAATCTGCTCCCCAGCAGCTACTTGTGCCTCTAATGCGTCTAGTTTATTAGCTTCTACCTCAAGACTTGTTTTTGCTAAATCACCATTTAAACTTATTAATCCATTAATTTGGTTAAGAGAATCAATTTGTGAAGAAAAAGATTTTCTAGTTTGATCTTGTATTTTAAGTACAGCTTCTTGAAGAGCAGATTCTACTAAGAAAGATTCTCTCTCTTTCTTTTTTACTTCAAGTTTTTCTAATGCTACCTTTAATGCTTTTTGATCTGCGAATTTAGTATCTTCTTGTAATTTTTTAATCTCTTCTCTTAAACTAGTTTCAAAAGCTAACTGATCGGCTCTAGTTTTTCCTAGTCCGTTTAAATCAAGTTGTCCTTTTCTTAGCTTTTCAGTATCAGTTACAATATTACTAGTAAATGCAACTAGTTTAGCATTAATCTCATTAGTAGCAGTAGCCGCAATCAACTCTTTACCTTTTAATTTTTTTATTTCTTCTAGTGTTTTAAACTGAACAGATAGCTCACCACTTGTTCCTTTGATAACAGCTAAACCATCTTCATTAATTTTTACTGATTCTGCAACTTTTGTTGCGGATAATCCAGTAACGGCAGATATGTAACCGCCAATTTCTACTTGTTGTTGATTTAAATTTTTAATTTTTTCAAGAGCTACTATTTGAGCTAATAGTAATTTAGTAGTGTTGGAATCTTGACCTGTATTTAAAGATTCTCTAGCTTTATCTATGCCTGCTTGTATAGAATCTTGAAAAGCTTTTCTATCTCTAAGTCTTTTTTGCTCTAAGTTATCCTGCTCTTGTAAAAGAGCTACCTGTTGTTTAGAGTCTTCGATAGCTTTTCTAGCACCTTCAGTTTTAGGCCCGTTTCTACCACTAAAAGATCGAATAAGATTCTGAGGTTCAGCAGCTTCTGCAATACGACCTTGAAATTCTGCTTGAGCTTTTTTACTAGCTTTAAAACCTCCAGATATAGCATCAGCTATATCTTTTTGTATAGTTTCTGCATTAATTTTTATAGAAGCTTCGCCAAAGAAAGTAGGTATTTTAATCTCCCCTTCTAAGTCTCCTTTTAGCTTTTGAGCTTCAAAGCTAGCAGCAGTTACAGCAGCTGCAACCCCATCTATACCTTTTTTAGTTTGTAAGCTTACCTTATCAAGACCTAAAAAGTTATTTATAATACTACCTATACCCTCGATAAACTTATCTACTACGCCCTTAATTCCAAAAGCTTCTAGTATTTTTGGACCTAATAATCCAAAAAGAGAAATACCTAACAGTACAAGATTAAAAGTTTTAAGTAACCCACTAGCAAAACTACCTATAAGGCTTAAACCTTTACCAAAACCTGCTACCGCAACAGCTCCAGCATTAGCAAATTTATTTTGGACCTCGATAACTTTATTATTAGCAGTTACTTGAGCAGTGTTATGCTCTTGCGCTCTAGTAGCTCTTTCTAAGTTAGCTGTATTATTTTTAAATGCGGTAGTTCCTTCAACATTATTAGCTAATCTTCTTTTAGCAGTTTCTTGCTCTGTCTTTAGAAATTTATTATTAGCATCTAATATATTATTTAGTTCTTTAAGCTGATTAACAGAAGCTTTACCAGATAATGCTAATCCAATTAGATTATCTCTAGCATCTGCACTTGTTCCTAACCCTTTTCTTAATTTAAGATCAAAATTACCCGTAGCTACTGCAAGTTCTTGTAAAACTTCCGCAGATTTTTTACCACTACCTAAGAAGTTAGTAGATAAAGAGTTAGAAACTTC
>Ga0114974_10004117_pt1 | contig 10899 bp, 14 predicted proteins | sample S_130206_EF_Meta_FD_87318 | JGI IMG/M metagenome (GOLD analysis project Ga0114974, IMG submission 87318) | Freshwater microbial communities from Lake Simoncouche, Canada to study carbon cycling - S_130206_EF_MetaG | ecosystem: Environmental > Aquatic > Freshwater > Lake | place: Lake...
TAGTGTAGATGCAATCGGCCCTCCGTCCGCGATCCATCATGATGCTATCTGCCATCATAGCAATCAGTATCATCGCCTACACTCTGTATGGATCCCCTCACCTTCACCCTAGCCTCCGCGTGACCCCGCAAGAGGCCCGTGCCCGACGATACGGGCGCATCTTTGATGTGCGATCCCCTGTGGAGCGCGATCGTCTTGGATATTTTCCGCATTCCCTCCCGCTGTCGATGGAGAACCTAGAGAAGGGTATCCCCCTCGATCTCCCAACAACCACCCATATCCTCATCTATTCGAATGGCGATGATCGAGCCCAGCGTGCTGCCGAACAGATCTCACGTATGGGTTATCCGAATGTTCGTTATCTTCAAGAGACGTATCAGGCGTTGATGCCAGGAGCATAGAGCGGTAGCGCCGCAGAATAATTACACCCCAATGGGATAGAAGAGTCATGCTCTGCGACATCAATAATCCATCAGGATTGATTGTCTTAACAGGGGGGATCACTACACTCCAACTCAATGGTGTCACTCCTGGTGCAAATGCTCTTCCCATGGAGTCATTGAGCTTTCCTGAACGACGCACCCCACCGACACGACGTGGAACATTCATCGATGAAGTGAATGCAGACAAAAACATCTGCACGGTCGGTGGAAACAAAGGGGAACTTGTTGGAATTCAGATCTGCAAAAAAACGCACACGGGCTACCAATTACCTGGAAACACACGACAGCCACTCGCAGAGCTTATCTTATCGTTTCATGTCAGGGCCCCGTCGGCAGGGGCGGTCTATCACGGAATATTGCTGTGTCTACCGATCTATGAGGCCATTCCCTCTCAGCAACATCATCACGAATACTTGACAGCAATGATGACAGGGTCCATGACGGCAGATGCTGCGAATCTTCCCTCCCTTTCTTCCTTGTTTTATTCTTCTAACATGGACACCTCTCAGGTCTCTCTGTCTTATAAGACGTGTGTGGAGGTGAAAGACACTTCGCAAGCAGCCCAAGGATTCTCCACACGAAGTCTCGCCGTCTTCGTGTTCCCTCATGGCATCCATATCGCATCCAATATCCTTCAACCCTTCTTGGCCCAACAAACACTACAGAGTTTTCGTCTTCCATCTTTGATCAGAGAGGGAAAAGCTACGGCATCAAGCTATCGTTTTAACGAAGGTGTGAAAGAAATCACGGAGACCTCAACGGACGGTATCTTGTATACGACTACCATAAATAGTTGTAATGATGAGTTCAAGAGCAAGCTTCAATATTTTACACGACCTCCTCCCATTCCATCAGTGTCTCCTTCCTCTTCTACCACGCAGCTTACCACCTCTCAATACAAGTGTGTCCCGTTTGACAAGCTTCATCATGTGGCATCGGGCGAGATAGTCGACACAACCTTGAAAGACGTCATTCAGACACAAGAACGGTTTCAAAAAATGCAAGATACGACACGAACGGCGGGGTTCTCCTCGGAACAAATGGAGGGCATCATTGCAGGAGCCATCATCGGTGCAGGGGTGATTGCAGGAGTAATCTATGCAGTTCATTATCGCACATCTACGTAGATGTGGGAAATTGGTGTTCTTCTCGTGTTGATCATTGCACTTTTGATTTTCATTTCTTATACGGGACAGGGCAACATGACACTCGAGCCATTTGACGCCTATTTGTCAGAGTGTCCTGCGGGCTTCAAAACCTTTTATGCATCGAGTGGAGACGTCATGTGCTGTCCAGGAGACGTTGTAGGCAATCAATGCCTCTCGGATCAAGTATGCACATTGGGCGCAGAAACGTCGACCATTCCACGATGCATCGACGCTGTCAAGCAGGCGCAGGAAGATAAAATGAAAAGCATATGCCCGCCCTCTATGACATCCTATTTTGAGGATAAAGTAAAGAAGAGTGGATGCACGGATGGACCTCTGTTGGACAATATGACGGGTCCGCGACAATCCTCTCAGCCTACGTGCTATGTGTATGCGACTCAGAAGGAAAATGATGTAGCCGCAAACAGCTGTTCCAATCTCAAAGAGATGGAGGAGTTCCCCTGTTTTGGGACGGATTGTAAAAAGGCATTGCGAGAGAATGGAGAGATGCCGCAATTGGTGGAGGTTTCTTTTCGAGATCCTGCGGGAGTCCCTCGCACGTCCTATACCCGCGCCTCGATAACACGTGAGATGATCGCACGTGCGGCACGTAATAATAGACAGATCGGTGATCATGAGAAGGATGTATTAAAAAAATTTACGGTCATTTCGGAAGTGGCGAAAGCCTATTTTGTGGATAAAACACTACAAGATTCGGATGTGTATTTGCGTTGATTCCTGATGGGTATTGTAACAAACGATATCAATCATGAATATTCAGACCACTTAAAGAGCACCAAGTGTCTCCACGCCCGCCACATGACCCATTCCCAAGTGTTCAAACAGATCCGCTGCACCCGATCCCTTCGCATTGTTGGACAAAGGGTAGACCCCCTCGAGCACCTGTTTTTGCTGAATGCTCTCCCCCACTGGTTCAAAGACGGAGACGTCCATCTCCTCCTCAGGTAAGAACTCATATTCACGGCCGTCGGGCCTATCAAACGATGCAACGGGAACCGTCCGTTGTGGCAAGGATGCTTCTTCCACGGTTGCCTGGGGAGGCTGGTGGACATCCATCGCATCCCATTTCTTTGCCGCGACCTCCACCTTGCGACGATTACGTTCCATATATAGCACACCCACCACAAGAAGACCCATGATGCCTACCGTAGGTCCCACATGAATGAGATAAAGGAGCAATAGAATCACGCCCATTCGCATCAATATGTGATCCAGGAGCAAGAGGACATTCGTGGGAAGAAAAGAGGAGGCCAATAGGGGGATGGTGAGAACAATAAAATAGACGACTTCGCGCGGATCCATCTCTCTGTGTAGAGTATTCTTTTTACGAAAAATTTGACAGCACCCCTTTTTCTTCTTCTTACTAAAGATGTCTGTTCAAGAGAGTAATCGGGTGCTGACAACGAAAGGATATGCGATCACGAAATCCTGGCTAACCTCCCTTCAAACCAATGAACTTCGCTCCGAGCTGACAGTGTCTCCCAAGACATCCGACCGATACCAGAAAACACACTTCCCTATATATTATGAATCCAAGACGCGCTTCTATGTTCCACGACACTGGGGAAAAAAGAAATTTGGCGAACCGGAAGCGAACATTGTTCCTGAGGGTCTCGCGCTTCCTCCTACTGTCACCTTTCGCACCTCTTTTCCGCCTCACGACTTCCAGGAAGAGATCATTCAAACCTTCTTGACCAAAGGGGGCAACGGACTGATCTGTGTGCCTTGTGGATATGGAAAGACCTACATGGCGCTGAACATTGCGGTGCGTCTTCGTCGCCGCTTCCTCATCATTGTGGACAAGGAGTTCCTCATGAATCAATGGAAATCGGAGATCGAGAATTTTACGGAGGGGGTGCGAGTCGGCATTCTTCAGGCCCACACCGTCCAAATGGACGCCGACAAATACGACGTCACCATTTGTATGATTCAAACAATTTGCCGTCGTGAGTTTCCAGACGGCTTCTTTGACCAATATGGTCTGACGATCTTTGATGAATGCCACCACTTGGGGGCGTCCTACTTTTCCCGTGCGCTTCGCACCATTCAAACGGCCTACATGCTGGGTCTCTCGGCCACTCCTGATCGGGAGGACGGCTTGTCCTGCGTCTTTGAATATCATTTAGGGGAGGCTGTCTACAAAAATACGAAACGCGCCCCCGATCAAGAGGCCGTCGTGAAGGCGATCTGGTTTGATTCGGATGACCCTGCCTATCATGAGGTCCCTGTGAACTGGAAGGGGGAGACGGTGACGGCGACTCTCTTGAATCAAGTGGCTGCCTGCGAACCGCGAAATCAACGCGTGTTTCAGACAATATGTGAATACGCCGCGGATCCAAACCGATTCCTTCTTATTCTAAGTGACCGCATTGCGCAACTGGAGTGGTTCGAGAAGGCCCTCAAGGGCACCCCGTATGTGCACGGATATTACATTGGAGGCATGAAGCAGTCTCTTCTGGATCAGAATGCGGCCACCTGTCAGATCCTGCTGGCTACGTATCAGATGGCGAGCGAGGCCTTTTCTGTGAAGAAGCTGAACACGGTGTTTCTGGCGACTCCACGAAAGCATGTGGAACAGTCCACAGGACGCATCTTCAGACAGCGAGTGGAGGAACGGGCGGTCGCCCCCCACATCATTGATATCATTGACTCCCACGATTGTCACAAGCGCAGATGGTATGTCAGACAGAAATTCTATAAAGAATGCCAGTATACGATTGTCCACATGGATCGTCCCGCACATGGTCATTCGAAACGTGAGGATACACCGATCCAGGAGTTTGCCTTTCGGTTTACACTAGCAGATCAAGAACAAGGAAATACGACACATATGGGAGTTCCTAAGGGACAAGCGAAGCGAGAGGAAAAAGAGTGACATTGGAATTCTGTAGGTATAGTAACATGAACTCTTTCCTTCTCTCCAGCATCTCTCTCTCTCATGGAAAAGCGAGTGTCATATTGGAACCCCTCCAGTCCATGATACAACTGGCTCTTCTCAGTCTATGCCCCATTGGCACCAAGCTGACCATCCACGACAATATCGTCTCTCTTCACTATCCGACACTGATTCAGCCATTGGCACGGTGGTATCACTCCGATCGCAAGGATGATCTCTATTTTTTATACGCTGTCCTTCGGCGATTCATCAAATGGTATGACCCGACTACCAATAAAAAAAGCCCTCTTCCCGTGGAGATGTATCAGCTCATTCTGTCCATGAGCATGGAGGGATTGACGCAATTACTCAAAACGTATCACTCCTCCGACTGCAACACGGTGATCCAGGTGATCCATATGTATCGCCACATGCTGGAGCATCCTTCTCACACGTTTCAGGAGGAATCCGAGGAACAGGGGATGGAAGCGGTGTTTGAGACGATTCGTAGTCTATATGATTCAACACTCTTACAAGTGATCTATCATACATTATTGTTTGTGCGTAAAGAGCCGCTTGCGATTCATCAGCAAACCATGATGGACGGTTTATTTCTTTTGATGCAAAAAAATCATCAGGATATCAAGGAGTGGATTCACCTTCATTTATCCGTCTAGTGGAGACGCAAGCGTCCCCACACCCCTCTCTCTAGGAGAGGAAGCAATCGCACACCCCTCTCTCGTGGAACAGACTTGAATTTCACCCCTTCTCTCGTAGAGATGGTATCTATTCACTTGCGCTTGCTTCGTTTCGATCGCTTATTGCGCTTGCTACGCTTTCCACCCGTCGTCAAACAGGCGCGGTTCATCGATCCCGCCGCATAAGGAACCTGCGTCATCATTCCTGGAATGGCCCCTCCAGAAGGAAAGGGAACCATTTGGTTAGAATATCCCGCATTGGGAGCCTCATACCGCATCATATCCGCGGCACCCACCTGGACGGCAGGGAATGCCCCACCGCGCTGGTTCAACGAGTTGATCGTGCCCTGTTCGCAGGGAATGCGGTGGGCCATACCCATACCGCTCATGCCAATGGCACTTCCTGCGACAAGAGGACCCATCGTCATCTCATATCGTCCACCACGTTGTGCCACCTGGGATGCCGTGTGGGCGCCAGCAGGGATTTGAACACCTGGAGTGCTTCGCATCATATTGTATTCATATGTTGATGCGGCTGCCGCCGCTCCACCACGTGACTTGCGAGAGCGCAGACGGCGCGCACTGTGATGACGGGCACTGCGCTTTCCACTGCGACGAGCACTACGCTTTCCACTACGCTTTCCGCTGCGCTTTCCACCGGACGCACGATACGGGAGACCCCCACTCGGAGCACTCTGAAGGAATCCCGCACGAACAGGAGTTCCCGCGCAATCCATCCCAGCCCCCGCGTATTTCGTATTCTCATAGACACCAGGAGTGATCATGCTGCCCATGGACCAACCTCCTCCACGAACGCGAGAGCGACGGGTGCGAGAGCGACGACCTCCTTTTTTAAACCATGAAATGGGGTTCCACGATGACGGTTGTTTGGATGCGATCGCCTCCTCAAGGGCATAGATGCGCTGTTGATGGTGCTGAACCACGGGACGCTTCATTTCCGTATTGGGAGAACTGACGGGGCCTACTGCCTTAAGGGCGGCCTCTTCCTTTGCCAACTCCGCCTGGAGATCCTCCACTGATTTTCCTTCAAGACTCATTCTACTAGACCACGTGTTTATGTGCGATGAAAAAAGAAGGAAGCCGTCGTGATCGGCGTGTGTTCCGGAAGTATACGCGTCACTTGATACTTTTGAAAAGCGGGCTTCCACGTCACTTCCACAGGCACTCCCTTCGCCACCATCTTCCCACGAAGTTCCAGGGACATCGCCATATTCGGAAGGGATGCCATACCTAATGCGGTTCCCTCTTGGGACACGAGGGAATAGGTATCAGGAAGGCTCATATTCGCATAGGGGAGACACAGCGCGCACAACACACTGATGATCTCTGCGCTCCGTTTCATCACAGGCGCAATGAATTCCACGGGCTTGTGCTCCACAACCGTCACCACGTCCCTCCAATACCAACGGGGCTGTCGGGCCTGATCCGTTTGAATGATCCAATACACCGCCGAATGATAATGAAGATGCCATTCGGACAGAGGAATGGGGGTAACCACACGGGGCTGAAAGGCAAGAAGGGGCTGGTCAGGGGGAAGAGAATGCCAAAACTGGCGTAGGGAGGCCCATCGCTCTGAAAATGTCTGATGCGACCAGAGATCCCGTCCTTCATACACAATGATGTCCTCCATTTGGAGAACGGACTCACCCGCCAATAGATTGGCCAGACAAATCGTCGCGCCCTGTTGCGAAAAGGAGGGAGGGAGAAGCCATCGGAAGGTCATTCCCTCTTGACGCTCGGGATACCAGATACAGGGCGAGAACCCCTCTAGAAAGATCAAATAACCCACGGGGCGCTTATCAAACTTGGGCCAGAGCCAGAGGGAACCCGAGGAAAAGGTAGAACGGGCGCGCGAGAAGGGCATATGAATTTCCATGCGTTGGCGGAGAAAGGGGAAGGTAGTATAAAGGGCTTCAATTGCCGAGATGTGAGCCACATCTAAGCGATGGAATCGCGGGATTTTTGCCTTCTCAAAGCGAGGGGTCGTGTTGTGAATACTCATGGTCTCTAAGAAGATAGGTTGATGAATCTTTAGATGGGTCGTTAGCGGTTGCGTCGAGTGCGCTTCGACTTCTTTGCACGGCGGGTGCGCTTCGCACGCTTCGAGCGTCCTCCCGAAGTATTACACGACTTACTATGGGAGGCAGTGGTTGCTGCTGCAAAATGTGCGGCAGAAACTGCATTATTACGACCACTATATCTATCAATTGCTTTCTTCAAATCATCACATCCTCTAGAAGAATAAATTGTAGCAAGTGATGCTTTCACAGCATCAGAGCTATAATGGCTATGCGACATGTCTATTCATTACCAACAAAATACGCACTAAAACGACGAGAAACTGCGATCGTCAAACGTATCATTCGCAAAAATACCAGGCATGAACTCCCCACCCCCCTGGATGATCTCCGTAGAGAAGCTCTGTGCGCCACTCGATGTCACCTGTTGAGTCGTGCTCGCAATACCCGATGATTCCGCAATGGAAGTGTTGTCATTCAACGGGGGAGGGCGGAAGGATCGTTCAGGGTGACGGAGATTCTCAGGGTGCTCTGAGCTCTCTTGGGGATGAGAGTAGGGGTCCGTGGCCTGAGGAGGGGCATAGTGAACGACCTCCTCCTGTGGGGCCTGATTCGGTGAGTTCGGGCCGGAAGGGGATACCGTGCGCTCGGGATACAATGGTGCCTGACGGATTTCAATGGAAGCAGGGGCGGGCACGGAGGCAAACGCCTGGAAGGCATCCATCGCGATATCCTCACCAAACAGGCGGTCCCGAAGGAACCAATAGGCCACAAACCCAACGACGATGATCACACCCAAATAGATTGCAGGGGCCATCGTATCTCTTTTTGGTCTCTTGAAAATCATCGTCCGCACACAACAGCAGTCCATAGGAGACCGGAGGCCATAAAAATTGATCCCTTCTTGTTCCCCATTGCGTCTCACAGAATACCATGCCCGTTCCTACGATCCTTCTTACCACCAAGGGAGAGCTCCGAAAGGCGAATCTCCCTCTTGCAGAGGATGGAACGCTCACGATGGAGGGTCTTCAGCACTACATGAAAAAGAAGGATGCCCCTGAAGTCATTCATCAATATGAACAAAGAAAGCAAGTGTGGACCGTGTTGGGTTACAAAAAAGGCAAAAAGGGAACGGAAAACAAAACGGAACTGCCCGCCTGTGCCACCATCCTCTTTGGCGATGCTCTGATCATTCTATCTGTCACCAAGGACTGGTCCAATCCTCTCCCGTGCATCGTGGAACAATGGACGACATTCTGTCAAGAAATCCAAGAAAACCAAGAGGAGGAGGAAGAGGAAGAGGAGGAAGAAGAGGAAGAGAAATCCATCAAGGACCCTTTTGAAGAAAGTGATGATGAAAAGGATCCTCACGTTGACAAAGTGGAGGATGAAGAAGAGGAAGAAGAGGAAGCAGAAGCAGAAGCAGAGGAAGCACCCGTTGCCGTGAAGCGACGGGCACCCATCTATACCAAGGTGGATACACATGCCCTGAAAGAGGAAATCCCCATCACATCCGAGCCCGCATCCTCTCCGCTCCGCCTCCGTTGTCTCTCTCATCTTCAGTTCTTAACAGCCTTCTTTCCCGAAGAGGAGATTCATTCCCTGGAGAAGGCAATCTTTGAGGCATCGTATCACTATGCACAGGAGCATTACATTGCGCGAAATTGGAAGTCTGACTCCTTCTCGGAAGTCTATCGTCAACGGATGATGTCTATTCTGAGCAATCTTCATCCTGAGAGCCCTGTTCAGAATACACGCCTGTTGAGCCGTGTGCAAGAGGGGGAGTTTACCCTTGCATCGCTTGCGACCATGACGGCCTATGAGATGTTTCCTGAGAAGTGGTTCGCGTTGAAAGATAAGCTCCTTCAACGTGAGCAAAAGATCCTGGAAGGGAATAAGAGTCGTGCGACGGATCAGTTCAAGTGCCGCCGCTGTCAAAAAAGAGAATGCACCTACTATGAACTACAAACGCGCTCGGCGGATGAGCCGATGACGATCTTTATCACGTGCCTCAATTGCGGAAAGGAGTGGCGACAGGGTGGCTAATGTCGTAGCAAAAGCCTGAAGGGCGAATGTCGTAGCGAAAGCCTGAAGGGCGAATGACGTAGCAAAAGCCTGAAGGGCGAATGACGTAGCAAAAGTCTAAATCATGGTGCTACAAGAAGTGAGACTCCCAAATGACGCTGAATATGGCTCTGCTGCTCTCCTGAGGGAATCATCAGATGGGACTCTATTTTATTAAAGGTGTTTCGTGGAAAGGAGCAGAGATGATCGGCCTCTTGTTGAGTCAGGCCCTGATGTAATCGTGTGCGAATGAGCGCCTGAAGAGATTCAGGCGTGACTCTTTTTTTGGGAAACGGGCTAGCCGTGATCGTGGAGAGTGCCTCTTTGAAAAGAGGACGTTTTTTGAGAGTGACCAGTGTCCAGTCAGAAAGGGTAGTCATGGGATAAAAAGTCTATCTGGATCAAAGAAAGAGAATCGAATCAATTTTATACAAGAAGGATAGATGCGTGTTGTGGTCCCTCTGGTCTCTAGTCTTCCAAAAAATATTCCTATTTCGTTTTCTTTACTCCATGAACTAGAATATCGCAATCAATGTCGACAAGGAGACAAGCGTGGAAGACAACGGGCATGCAGCGAATACCAGAAGAAGACTACAAGAGAAGTAAGTCGGCTACGCGCCAGTATTCAAACGTGCCGTTTGGCAGTGGACGTTTAATAATAAAGGGTAGACGTTTCTGTTCCAATTCTAGACGGGCAATGTCGCGCACATCCGTAATGTGTTTAGGGATCGCAACAAACGGCACGGACCCCTTGCTCAATTGATTGGCACGCAGTCCAATGATTTTGGTCCGTTCAAAGACCGTCATAAACGGGTATGTCCGGTGATTGGCATCTGCTTTGTCTCCATGGGGAACCATGACCTGAAGGGGGACCCTGGGCATGACTTGTTCCACGTAGTCCAAGAGACATTCGGGATGCTGCTGATAGAGCTTCTTGAGTTCGGGTTTCATGTCGGCCACGAGATCTTCCACCTCGGGCTCTTGGTATTCCTCCCACTCGGCTTCTTCATATTCTTCTTCTTCTACGGCGGGATCCATTTCTTCTATCTGTCTCTCTTTCTTTTATTCCTTTTGGCCTCGTCAAATTTACTCCCTTTTCGTTCCGTGGAGAAGTAGAAGATGAATGCTCTCTATCATCGTGGGATCATCACGTCCCTTCCTGATCAAGCGGACTCTTATTTGGCATTGTATGGCTTTCGCATGACGGAACAATATGATGATATCGTTACACTCATACGTGATCCTGTCCCCTTGATCCTCTCTCCCATGTCTGGGTTAACCTGGAATCTAGATCATTATCCTGCGACTCATGATGGCACGAGACAATTAGAGCATGATCTCACGCAATGGGGGATATCGGAACATGATCGGATGGTGTTGCTTCTGACGCATCAAGAGAGATATGGGGCGGTGGTGGCCCACCTGTGGATGGAGACGCAAGCGTCCCCATACCCCTCTCCCATGGAGACGCATAACCCACACCCCTCTCCCATGGAGACGCATAACCCACACCCCTCTCCCGTGGAGATTGGGTAAATGTCGTGTCATCTCCAAGGAAGAGGGGTGTGGGGAAACGCCCGCCTTCGGCGGGCAGTGTCCCCACTATATAAA
>Ga0114974_10004119_pt1 | contig 10898 bp, 11 predicted proteins | sample S_130206_EF_Meta_FD_87318 | JGI IMG/M metagenome (GOLD analysis project Ga0114974, IMG submission 87318) | Freshwater microbial communities from Lake Simoncouche, Canada to study carbon cycling - S_130206_EF_MetaG | ecosystem: Environmental > Aquatic > Freshwater > Lake | place: Lake...
TGGGCGACGGAGAGGATAGCGGATTCCGGGAGGGGGAAGTCCTGGCCGGCGAGGAGGGCGTCGACGGCCTTTTCGCGGCGGGCGGTCTCGGCAGCCTGCTGTTTCGAGCCTTCGATACCCTTGCTGACCTGAGCACGGAGGTCGGCTTCGTCCTTCACGCCGACGGACTTGCAGAACGTTTCGTCGACCTTCGGGAGTTCCTTGCGGCGAACTTCGCTGGCGGTGATGGCGTAGGCGACCTTCTTGCCGCGGAGGGCTTCGCGCTCATGCGTGGCGGGGAAGACGTATTCAGCCTGGGCGGTGGCGCCGGCCTTGAGACCGATCACGGCCTGGGCGATGGCGGGCACGGCGACGGCGGCGCCTTCGGCACCGGCTTCTTCCCAGGTGGATTCTGCGCTACCGTAGGACTTAGCCTCGGCGTCGATTTCGCTGACCGGCTTGCCGTCGACGGTGCCGACGTAGCCCACGCGGACGTAGTCGCCCTTGATGGCGGCCTCTTCGGTCTTCTCATAGCGGGCGCGCTGTTCGAGGATCTTCTTCAGATGCTCGTCGATGTCGGTGTCGGTGACGGTGATGGTCTCGACGGGGACCTTGACGGACTTCCAGTCGGGGGTCTTGAACTCAGGCACGACGTCGACTTCGTAGCGGAAGATCGCGTCAGGGCCGGCGTCGGCCTCGCGCTGGACGTCGGCCACGGTGTAGACCGTGAAGGACTTTTCCTGCTGGATGCGTTCGTAGCCCTGGGAAAGAAGGCGCTGGCTGACTTCGTCGGCGATCTGCTTGCTGTACTTCTGGCGCACGACGGCCTCGGGGGCCTTGCCGGGACGGAAGCCAGGGAGCGCGGCTTCGCGAGAGAAGCCTTTAACGACTTCCTTTTCGGCGGCGGCGACGGTCGCGGCGGGGACCGTCACGGTGACGGTGCGGCGGGTCGGGTTAGTTTCTTGGATTTTGATGTCCATGGTAGGTATAAAAGGGAGGGAGGCCCCGGGGCTGCGGACGCAGTGGGGGGAATGGCCGAGCAAATAGAACTACCCCCCACGGTCAACAGCGGAGGCGGGGCCTTTTCAGGCCTTTTCGGCCAATCTCTTGCGCAGGTGGGGCAGGACGCACCGGGGGACGAAGGCCGCGGCCTGCGAGAGCTTATGGCGGGCGATGTCCTTCACGAAGCTGGAAGAGGTCACGAACTGGTCCTGACTGGGCATTAGGATGACCGTCTCGATTTCCGGGGCCATGAGGCGGTTAGCGTGGGCCAGGTCGAATTCGAACTCGAAATCGCTGAATTTACGGAGGCCGCGGATGATGGCCGCCGCCTTGTGCTTGCGGGCGAATTCGACCGTCAGGCCTTCGAGTTCGAGGACTTTGACGTTATGGATGCCCTTGCAGGCCTGGCGGGCCATGCCGAGGCGTTCCTCGACGGAGAACCAAGGGTTTTTACTGTCGCTGGCGGCCACGGCGACGATGACTTTATCGAAGAGACGCGAGGCGCGACGGAGGACGTCCAGGTGGCCCAGCGTGATCGGGTCAAAGGTGCCGGGGTAGACGGCGATACGTTGGAGGCGGGACATCGTTTTCCTGTTGCGGCGTACTCTCGGGCGGGAACATCCTTTCGGCAAGCCCACATGCGTTTTCTTAGGCATCTCCCCAACCTCCTGACGGCCGCCCGCCTGCCAGCGATCTTCTTGATTACCCTCTGGACCTACTGGGCCGGTCCTTGGGCCAGTGCCGCCTTGGCTCTCTTCATTCTGGCCGCCCTAACCGATATCTTTGACGGCTGGATTGCCCGCAAGCTGAACGCCGTGACCGACTTCGGCCGCCTGATGGACGCCTTGGTCGACAAGATCTTCATTCTTGGCCTGCTCGTCGGCCTCGCCGCTATCGATTGCCTGCCGGTTCCGCATTGGAATGACGCTGGCCGCCCGCTTCCGGTGGATGGCGCGACGGTGCTCTACACTTCGTTCGGCGTGATGCTGATTATCATCCGCGAATTCCTGATTACCGGCCTGCGCCTCGTGGCCGCTGCCTCTGGTCAGGTGCTCGAGGCCGAGGGCCTCGGCAAGATCAAGACCTTCCTGCAGATTCTGGCCATCGGCCATCTCATCGGCCTACGTGCTTATGAGACGCACTGGCATCTCTCGGCGGAATGGCACCAGAACTGGGAGGTCATCATCACGTCGCTCTTCTGGTTGTCGGTGCTGATCACCGTGATCTCGGGCGCGAGCTACTTGATCCGGCATCGCCGTCACCTGCCGGGCCTGGCTTCATGATCGTTCAGATCGCGACGCTCGGTCCGCTCGGACGGCTCAAGGCGCCGGGCACCTGGGGCTCCGCGGCGGGTGTGCTTTGGTGGGCGCTCGTGGTGCGCCTGGCTTACAATAAGGGTTGGTACCACGAGTTGATCTTCGACTTCCTTGTCGTGGTCATGGGCATCGTGCTTTGCGGAGTGGCCGCCGCCATCATCGGCAAGAAGGATCCGCAGGAAGTGAATATGGACGAGTTCGTCGCCATGCCCTTGGTCTATCTTTTTAATCCGATGGGGCCGGCGATGCATGGCGGCACGAAGACCGGGCTGCTGTTCGTCCTCCTGGGATTCCTGCTGTTCCGGCTGTTCGACATCACCAAACCTTTCGGTATCAAGGCGCTCGAGAAGCTACCTGGAGGCTTTGGCATCGTCCTCGATGACGTGATGGCCGCGGTCTACGCGAACCTCGCACTGCAAGGCTTGGCCTTGCTTTGGAAAGTCCTTTGATGTCCCTGCGCTGCGCCTTAGCTGACACCGTGGTCGTCCGGGTGACGGGTGAAGACGCGGCGGCTTTCCTGCAAGGGCAGTGCTCCGCGGACCTGCGCGCGGTCGCCCTGACCGACGCGCTCTGGCTCAACCGCAAGGGCAGGGTGCTCGCGCACACCGTCGTCGCGAAGGAAGCCGACGGTTCATTTCTCTTACTATGCCCGCATCTCGGAGCCGCTGAACTGATCGCCGTCGTGACGGCGAACGTCATCGCCGACGACGTCGTCGCGACCGATGAATCCACGCTTTGGCAGAAGTGTATCGTCTGGGGTGCGGAGCCGGCGAACGCAGGCGTGAAGGCCTTCGCGACAAAGCGTTACGGCGTCGCCGCGTGGGATGTGCTCACGCCAATCGCGGCCGCCGCCCCCGGTGAGACTGCACCACTCGCCCAGCTCGATGCCTTGCGCATCGCCGCCGGTGTGCCTGCCGTGCCGGCTGATTGTGGTGCCAACGAATTTCCGCAGGAGTGCGGGCTTGATGCCTGGGTCAGTTACACCAAGGGCTGCTACCTCGGCCAAGAGGTCATGGCTCGGATCCAGTCGATGGGGTCGCTACGACGCATTCTCCGACGTGTGTCGGGCCCGGTGTCGGTCGGACAGGAGCTGAAGACGTCGGAAGGTAAGGTCGTGGGTACCGTGCGTTCCGCGGCCGGTGACATCGGTCTGGCCTTGGTCTCGGTCGACCTGCCCGAAGGGTCGGTCATCGGCGAGGTGCGGATTGGTGTGCCGGCGCTGATGCCCGTGCGCTGACCTGTTTCCGTTTGCGGGCGGGGGTGCCGTCCCGTATAGTGACGGTGATGGCTTCTCCCTTCCATTATCAGGAACCTTTCCCGCTGGGCGCCGATACCACGAAGTATCGTCTGCTCACCAAGGAGCATGTCTCTATTGCGGAGTTCGACGGTAAGTCCGTTCTCAAGGTCGCCCCGGAAGCGCTCACGCTCCTCGCCAACCAAGCGTTGCACGACATCAATTTCTATCTCCGCACCGAGCACCTCGAGCAGGTCGCCGCGATCCTGGCGGACAAGGAAGCCAGCGACAACGACCGCGCCGTCGCGCTTGCGATGCTGCGTAACGCCGAGGTCGCCGCTAAGGGCGTGCTGCCTTTCTGTCAGGATACGGGCACTGCCGCCATCACGGCCAAGAAGGGCCAGCAGGTCTGGACCGGCGGCGATGACGCCGAAGCCCTCTCCCTCGGCGTGTATCAGGCTTACGCCCAGAATAACCTGCGCTACTCGCAGCTCGCACCGCTCGACCTCTACACCGAGAAGAACACTGGTACCAATCTCCCCGCGCAGATCGACATCGCCGCTACGAGCGGCTCGAAGTTCGAGTTCCTCTTCGTCGCCAAGGGCGGAGGCTCCGCCAACAAGTGTTATCTCTATCAAGAGACCAAGGCCGTCCTGAACCCGAAGTCCCTCGTCAAGTTCCTGACCGAGAAGATGCAGTCGCTCGGTACGGCGGCGTGTCCGCCGTATCACCTCGCCTTCGTCATTGGCGGCACGTCCGCCGAGGCGACCATGAAGGCCGTCAAGCTGGCCTCCACCCATTACTACGACGCGCTCCCAACCTCCGGCAACGAGCATGGCCAAGCCTTCCGCGACATCGCGCTCGAGGCCGAGCTCCTCAAGGTCGCGCACCAGCTCGGTATCGGCGCGCAGTTCGGTGGTAAGTGGTTCGCCCTCGACGTCCGCGTCGTCCGCCTGCCGCGTCACGGCGCCTCCTGCCCGATTGGCCTCGCCGTCTCCTGTTCCGCCGACCGCAACGCCAAGGCCAAGATCGATAAGGACGGCATTTGGATCGAGCAGCTTGAGACGAACCCTGGCCGCTTCATCCCGGCCGACGCGCGTAAGCATGCCGACGCCACGAAGGTCGTGAAGATCGACCTCAATCGCCCCATGGCGGACATCCGCGCCGAGCTTTCGAAGCATCCCGTCACCACGCGCCTTGCGCTTACTGGCACGCTCGTCGTCGCCCGCGACATCGCGCACGCCAAGATCCGCGAACGCCTCGAGAAGGGCGAAGGCCTCCCGCAGTACATCAAGGACCATCCCGTTTACTACGCTGGTCCGGCCAAGACGCCCGTCGGGATGGCTTCCGGTTCATTTGGGCCGACCACCGCTGGCCGCATGGACAGCTACGTCGAACTCTTTCAGAAGCATGGCGGCTCGCTCGTCATGATTGCCAAGGGAAACCGAGGCGAGACCGTCACCAACGCCTGTAAGGCGCACGGCGGTTTTTATCTTGGCTCGATCGGCGGCCCCGCGGCCATCCTCGCCCAGGAGAATATCCGTAAGGTTGAAGTCATCGATTATCCCGAGCTTGGCATGGAGGCCGTCTGGAAGATCGAAGTCGTCGATTTCCCCGCGTTCATCCTCGTCGACGACAAGGGACACGATTTCTTCCGCGAACTTCCCGGAGGTTGCGGCATCTGCGGTCCCTGAGTGATACGTATAGGCACGAAAAAGGGCGCCCGTTGGGCGCCCTTTTGTTTTAGAATCAACGACCGCTCAGGGCTGCGGATTGTGGGTCGACTTGTCGAAGGCCAAAGCCGTGCGGAAGAAGAAACTCGTGAGCGGCAGGGTCAGCCCGAGGCCGAAGCCCACGCCCTTGCCGAAGCGCTTCGCGATGCGCTGGCAGAGCCAGCCCCACCAGACGAAGAGCAAGAGGATGCAGAGCAGCTTTCCGCCTTGGCTGTGGGCCTTGACGAAGGGAATCACCAGCAGCAGGGGTAACGTCCACCAGGCCGAAAGGCCGGCGATGCGCGTGAGGATCACGTGATGGTAGACGGGGATGATGGCCTTCCAGCCATCTTGTCCGGCCTTCTCGAAGATCAGCCATAGCCCCCGGACACTGAAGGAGACGACGGCGACGAGCGCCACGGCGAGGAAGCTAATAACGAAAATCTTGCCGTAGACTTCGGGCGGGACGTCAGCGGCAAGGATGGAGGCGAACATAGGGGTGAGGTTCATGGCTTCCTTTTAGCCCGTGATCGAAACGAGTCTACCGCCAATCGGCGCCCTATGGCTGGTGCGTCGGTTCTTATGACGTCAGCTACCATCGTAAATAAAAAGGGCGCCCGATTGGGCGCCCTTTTTATCGAGGGAAGGGATGGCTTACTTATCCCACTCCAGCGCGCCGCGCTTGAACTCGTAGGCGAGGCCGAGGACGAGGACGCCGAGGAAGACAGCGGTGGCAGCCGTGATGGCGATGCCGGCGGCGAGGAACTCGCGGTAGACCAGGGCCCACGGCACGAGGAAGACGACTTCGATGTCGAAAAGGATGAAGAGCATCGCCGTCACGTAAAACTTCACGGCGAAACGAGGGTGGGGCTTTCCTTCCATCGGCAGGCCGCACTCGTAGGCCTTGTCCTTGATGTAGTTTCCCTTGGCGCGCTGGCCGAAGGCGTGGCTGACAATGAGGATGATCGCGGGGATTGAGAGACCCAGGACGATCTGCACGAGGGCGGGCAGGTAGGTGCTGAGGGACTGGGATTCGGCGGCGGCCATCGGTAGCGGATACGAAAAAGCCCTCGCCTCGGGAGGCAAGGGCTTTTGCAAGCGCAGGCTCTTTTGCCTTATTTTACCGCAGGAACGGCGAGGCTGGGAATCGCCGAGGGGCTCACTGCCGGCTGGGCTTGCTTGGCGAAGGCTGCGGCAGAGGTGGGAATCTGCTCCATGATCCAGGAGGGGACGGTGAACTCGGCCTTGGGTGCATACCCGTTGGCCTTGTGCTTGGGGTCGGAATGTTTTGCGCGCACGAAGGTCTTCGGCGGCTCGCCCGCTGTCTTACTCGCGACTTGGCCGAAGGTCAGTGAGAGCGAATTTCCGTCGAAGAACCCGAGCGTGACCTGGAAGCTTTTGGCGAAGGCCGCGGTGGCGTCCTTGTCATCCTTGGCGACTGCCTCGCCGACGCGTAGCGTGGCGAGCGAAGCGGCGAGGTTCTCGATGCTCTCCGCGCCGGTACCAGCGAAAGGCTTACCTTTGGCGGAACGGCTGAACTCCTTCTTGCCATCGGACCAGTTGAGCGTGACCGATTTAACCTCCTCGGCCTTAGCGGCGCAAAGCGTCAGGTCGACCCATGAGGCGGGATCGCCGTCGAGGTCGCCAGTGAAGTCCGTGCGGATCGCGTGAGGCTGACCTTGGTAGCGGGCGCTACTGCCGATGCCGTCGTCGGTCTGTTTACCGAACTCGATCGTGAGGGACTTGCCCGGGGCGTTCAATGTGAGCGAGGAGTCGGCGAGGCCGAGCTTCTCCAGACGCTTGGGGTTGGCGGTCAGTAGGCCGTGGTTACTGGCTTTCTGGAGTGCCCGCACGAGCGGCGTGAGGCGGACTTCGGTGTCGACTGGCAGGCCGAACTTTTCCTTCACCGTCCAGCTGCCGTCGGCTCCCTTGGTGATGGTCGCCGTCTTGCCGTTCGCCTTCACGACAAAGGATTGCAGGGAGGAGAGCACGGCCGCTTCGACGAGTGGTTGCTTGGTCGCGACGGGCTTGGCTTCCTCGTGGCCCAGCCATAGAACGGCGAGGGCGAGGAGTCCGAGGGCGACGGTGGCGATCAGCAGGGTTTTGTTACGCATGGCGGATTACGAGAGCTTGCGGCGGCGGGCCAGGGTGTAGAGGAGACCGAAGAGCAGGGCGAGGGCCGGGCCGGCGAGCAGATTGAGGACCTGTAGGCGGCGGCCGAGCGAGTTGACGTCTTCACTGAGCCCGCGGCGGATGACGCGGCGTTCTTCCGAGAGCTTGTCGGCTTCGACCTGGAACTTCTCGATTTCGCGCTGCATCTCCGGCGTGATGACGATGCCCTTGGCCGTGGCACCACCGGATTGACGGGAGAGTTCCGTGATCTTCAGATTAGCCTCTTCGAGGCGGCGTTCGATTTGTTCGAGCTTCGCCTGGTAGCGGATCTGCGCGACGCGTTCCAGTTCCTGCACCTTCTTAAAAGGACGGAGTGAGGTGCCTTTTGAGCGAAGCGATACGAGCTCATCGCTGCCGCCGAGCGTCTCGAGGGCGCTGACAACGAACGTGAGATTATCGTTCACTGGCTCCATGGCGGCCTGTCCGCCCACTTGTCTTTGGCGGACCGTGAAGGGATCCATCATGAAGTCCGAATCAGCGACGACCAACAGGCGGGCGGGCTTCTTGCTGACCGCGAGATGCGGACCGGGGAGGGGCTTGGCGGCCACCTTCGGCGGTTCGCCTGGACGGGCCGGTTCGGGTGCGGCGGGTGCGGGCGCGCCCTTCGGGAAGGCTGTGACGAATTCGCCGAAGACCGAGGCGGCGAGCACGCGCGAGCGGCCGTCTGACTTGAAGGCGAGAGCCACCTTTTCAAAAGGGCCGGCGTTGGCGGCTAGCGCACTGATTGCGCCGACCCCAGGTCCGTTGAGGGTGATGAGCGGTTCGAATTTCAGGCGCTTCTCGGCGCCGGAGATTAGGCTGATCGCACCGGCTTCCATGAACGCGAGTTCACGGAGGTCGCTCGTGAGGGGCGAGTCCTTGGCGAAGCTGGTCGGACCGACGGCGAAGGCCGGCTGGTATTGGACGGGCTCGCCGCGGGAGCCACGGATCGAGACGGAGCTGGTGGCGTCGCCGACGACTGCATCGAGCGCGACGTCGACACCCCAAGCGCGGAGCATGGCTGGGTCGCTGGCGGCGGTCATTGCCATCGGGGCCATCATGAAGGGCATGTTGCCCTGCGAGAATTTCTGAATGCGCGAGACTGGATCGACGGCCGCGAAGACCGGTCCGCCGGCCAGCAGGAACTGGTCGATCGCGTAGGCCAGCTGTTCGTCGAGGTGATGGGCATGGACGAGCGCGACGACGGCGACGCCCTTCGGCAGCTCGTTAGCCGTGGTGTTGACCGTGATGACGTCGTACGTCTGTCCTAGTTCTGCGATGAGGAAGTCAGCGGGTGTGGCCTGCTGTTCGCCCCCCTGGGGTCCTTGGTTGGTGATCGGCAGGGAGCTGACCAGGGCGAGCTTCGGACGTTCGAGCCGCGAAGCCGAGGAGATCAGCTTGGACAAGTCGAACTCGAGGAATCGTTCGCGGGAGGGGTCGAGCATCGGCAGGGCCTTGACGGTGTCCGCTTGCTGAGCCGTGAGGCCGAGGTAGGCGCTGCCTTGGGCGGCGCGCATCGCGGCGAGGTTGTGGCGTTGCGCTCGCTGTTCTTCCTTGGTGTCGGGGCGGGGGTCGGTGACGACCAAGCGCACTTTACCGCCGGAAGCGGCGGCGTATTCGCGCAGCAACGTCTCGACGCGGCGGGAGTAGCTTTCGAGGTAAGGGCGGAGTTTCACGTCCGAGCGGCTGACGAAGAGCTCGAGCGTGACCGGCTCGTCGAGTCGGGCCACGATACGTTTCGAGCCGGGTGACAACGTGAAGGTGTGGTCCGCGGTGAGGTCGGCGCGGGCGCCGACGGCGCCGAAGATCAAGTTGACGAAGAAAGCGGCCGCGAGGACGGCGAAGGCGGCGAGCAGGGCTTGGGAGCGATTCATGGTTGGGGTTTCCGATTAGCGGCGTTCGACGATGATGGTACTCAGTCCGAGGCCGGCGAAGGCCATGGAGAGGAAGTAGGCGGCGGGCCGGGCGTCGACGAGACCCAGCGTGAAGGGTTCCAAGTTTCGCCAGAGGCCGAGGCGGCGGAATTCATCGACGCCTCCAGAGCCGAGTATGCCCGCGAGGAGTTCGTCAAACACGCCGTAGCCGACGAGGACGAGGAGGAAGCAGGCCAGGAAGCCCGTGACGAAGGCGATGACTTGACTGCGGGTGAGCGCGGAAGCGATCGCCGCGATGCCGAGGCAGGCGCCGGCGCAGAGGAGCGAGCCGACGTAGCCGGAAACGATGACACCCCAGTCAGGGTCCCCGAGCCAGCCGACCGTGAGCGCGACGGGCACGGTCATTAGCAGCGCGCAGGCGAGGAACAGCCAGGCGGCGAGAAACTTACCGAGCGCGGCCTGCCAGACCGTAATTGGCCAGGTGAGCAAAAGCTCGATGGTTCCTTGGCGGCGTTCTTCCGCCCAGAGGCGGGCGCCGGCGGCGGGGGCGAGGAACGCCCAGAGCCAAGGATGGTAGAGGAAGAAACGGTCAAGGCTGGCGACGCCGGACTCGTAGAGGCCGCCGACGAAGAACGCGAGGGACACCGCGAAAGCGTTGAACACCGCGAGGAAGACGTAGGCCAGTGGGGTGCGGAAGTAGCCAGCGAACTCACGGCGGACCATGGCCGTGAAGGGCTTAAGTCCGGGCGAGGAGGATTTTTCAGAAGAGGACATAACGGTGAGATTAGGCGGTGAGCTGGCGGAAGACGGCGTTGAGGTCGGCGCCGCGGGCGAGGAACTTATCGCGGGATTCGTCGCAACGGACTTCGCCCTTCGCGATCACGATGACGCGGGTGCAGAGCTCGCCCACTTCCTCGAGGATGTGAGTGGAGACGATGACGGCCTTACGCGCGGCCATCTCCTTGAGGATGCGGCGGACCTCGAACTTCTGGTTGGGATCAAGGCCATCGGTCGGCTCGTCGAGGATGAGTACCTCGGGGTCATGGATCACGGCCTGCGCGAAGCCCACGCGCATACGGTAGCCCTTGGAAAGCGTGTCAATCGTCTGGGCTGCGACTTCGCCGAGGCGGCAAAGTTCGAGCGTCTGGCGGACGCTTTCGGCCGGGTCGGCCAAGCCGCGGAGGTCGGCGGCGAAGCGGAGGAATTCCCGGACGGTCATCTCGCCATAGGCGGGGGCGCCTTCGGGCGAGTAGCCCAGATGCTGCTTGGCTTGGACGGCCTGCTCGACGACATCGAAGCCCGCGATGACCGCGGCGCCAGCGTCGGCGCGCAGGTGGCCCGTGAGCATCTTCATCGTAGTGGACTTCCCGGCACCGTTGGGCCCGAGGAAACCGACGACCTCGCCGCGAGCGACCGCGAAGGAGACGTCGTGCACGGCGCGGATGGCGCCGTACGACTTGGACAGGTTCTTGGCTTCAATGAGGGGCATGGCGGAAAAATCAGCGGGCTTGAGGGGTGCCCATGACGGCGAGGCGGATGTCGGCCTGCTGGAGTCGCTCCGCGACGCGGATGATGAGTCGCTCGTTGAACTCCAGCTGCTTCAAGGCGGCGGCGGGGTGATACCAGTACA